>Ga0183101_1000103_pt2 | contig 34299 bp, 30 predicted proteins | sample Biomet3_FD_127790 | JGI IMG/M metagenome (GOLD analysis project Ga0183101, IMG submission 127790) | Microbial communities from bioreactor (seeded with sewage sludge) at LBNL, California, USA - Biofuel metagenome 3 | ecosystem: Engineered > Bioreactor > Anaerobic > Unclassified ... | reverse complement strand
ACGCCCGCCGTGTCGGTGCGGATGCCATAGAGCAGGGCCGTGGCCAGCCGTGGGCCCGGGCGCATGCGCAAGGCCCGCAGATAGCGCGTCATCATGGTGCTGGTGGCCCCCATGCCGGGGCGGATATCGCGAAAGCTCGGCTGCACCTTGGCGGCACAGGCGGCGATGTTGCCCGCAGAGCGCGGCAGGGGGTGGTGGTCGATGATGCAGTCGAACGTGATGGGCTGAAAGGCCTTGTTGTGGTGCGGCTGGGAATCCACAATGGCAAAATGCGTGTATTGGTCCGCTTTTTCAGGCTGCCAGGGGTGCACCGGAATGTTCAGATAGCGGATCATGGCCAGGTTGTCGGGACGGGTCACCTCATTGATGCGGGCGATGTCCACGCTGTGCGTTTTGTGAACCATGATGCGCTTGAGCGCCAGCGCTGCCGCCAGGGCGTCAGGGTCGGCGTTGATCATGATGCACCAGCGGTCATCCTTGCTGAGACCTGCCCGCCATTTTTGCAGCAGGGCGATGGGGTCTGTAGCGCCAGCCATGATGCTCCTTGCGTGTTCATGAAACGGTTTGCCGCTGCGCCAGCGCCGCCAGAACCGGCAGCGAGCGGGCGACGCCGCTCCAGTTGAAAACTTCAGCCATATGCACGGCATTGTCGGGCAGGCGCGCCATAACAAGGGCCGCCGTGCGCTCTTGCGACGGTGTCAGGGAGGTGAGCGGCAAATGCCGGTCACGCTCTCCGGGAGCGCTCCAATGCGCCATGGCCGCCCTTTCCGGCAAGGTCGAATGCAACAGGTTGTCCTGAGCATAGCCCAGGAGGTGTCCAACGTCCAGACAGAAGCCAAGGTGGTGTTCTTCCAGAAAATCTTGCCCAAGGCAGAGCACGTCGCTGTGTTCCACGTTTTCCAGCAGCAGGGGAACATCTGTCGCCTGCCGCCAGTGCCGTGAAAAATCTGCCAGCAGGCGGCGTTGCTCCTCGGGGTTGCCCAGGGGCGGGTGCAGCACGGCGCGGCGCGGGTGCAGAAACGCCGTTTTTTCCAGCACGGCCAGGGCCGCGTTCGTCGCCTCGCGGGCCGGGTGGGCGGCCGCGCTTTTTTTTGCGGGCCAGGGCAGGTCAACGGGCAGGTGCGCGTGCCAGCGCAGGGGCAGCAAAGCCAGATCCTGCGGCAGATCTTGCGGACCGTAGTGCAGGCAGGCGGCGGTTTCAAAGAGGCACAGGCCCACTTCGTCTACCTTTCCGGCCAGAAAACGCGCGTTTTCCGCTACCCCTGCGGGAATGACAAAAGATGGCGCGGCAATGCGGCCTTCGAGCGTATTCGGCGTGTTGGGCCCTTCTTGCGGGGTCATGGCCGCTGCCCGGCTGCTGGAGGCGTGGGAGCGGGCGTGAACGGAGGCGGCGGGGACAAACTTCTGCGACGGGCCAGCCATGCGCCCATGTGCCGGGCAAGCTCGGGGCTGTCCGGGGTGGGCGTTTTGCCTGCTGCTGGGCAAAGAACCTCGTGGATGTCGCGCGCCAGCGCGCCCCAGGGGCCTGCCGCCGCTTCCGCTTGGGAGGCTGGCCCTGTGCCTGGCCCGGCGGTGTGGTGGCAAAGGGATGAATCCAGAAAGTCGGTGATAAAGCGTTGCCGTTCCTGCTGGTCGGGCGCAAGTTGCAGCGTCCGGCCAAGATCGGCGATGCCGGTTTCCGGTTCGCGCAGCAGAGCTTCATAGCTTGCGAAGGTGCGGGACAGGCCGGAGCTGCCCTGAATGGCCCCCAGCGTGTGAGCGGCCCAAAGGGCGTGGCTGTGTTCCGGCGGCATGCCGTCGCGCCGCGACAGGGAATGGGCCACGCTGTCGGGGTGGCGCAGGCAAATGAGGCAGTGAACGGCGGCCTCGCTCGCGGCCAGCACGGGCCGCCAGAACGGGAGCAACGCGCTGATGCGCGGATCCTTGAGGCCAAACAGGCCGTGCCCGGCCATTTTTTCGTGCAGCAGGGCCAGCGCGTCCCGCCCCCAGGGGCCAGCGGCCAGCGCGCGCAGTTGCGGGGCCTCCGGCGGTGGAAAAGAATGCCATGCGCGGCCCAGGTGCGCCAGCAGGGCTTTGTTGAAGGCGTAGACATCTTCGTCTTCAAAAAAACCTTTGGGATTGCAGGGATGCGCGGGCAACAGGCTGCCGCCAAGCCCCACGCCGAAAACGCCGAGGGCGCGGGCAAAGGCGCTGGTGCCGCTGCGGTGCATGCCCAGCACCAGAATGAGCCGGTGCGCCGTTGGGGCGGGATGAGCGGAAGGAGCGTGCATGGTCGCCTCCGGCGGAGAATAAAGCTGTGGGGCGCGCTGTTCTGTGTGCTGTTCGGCGCGCAGTTTGGGCCGCAGCCTTTCCATGTCTGGCCTTTGCCAGTCAGGGGAAAATGCGCGGGTCAGATCATGTTTTGCCGGGGCGCGCCCGCGTTACGGGAAAAAGCGGCAAGCCCCGGTGGGGAGGGAGCGCCGTTGTTCAAACGACATTCCCTCCCCTGGTGCTCGTGGCCGGTTATGCGGGCCTGCGCCCAACACCGTGGCGGGCGCTGTGGCGGCGGGCGCTGCGGCCAACGCAGCTATTAAACAAGTCGGCTGCTGCTCCAGTTGTGCGCCTTGGCGGCGGCTTCGGTTTTGGGGCCGCCAAGCACGCAGGTGGCCCCCGCGCGGGCGGCTTCGGCCAGCACTTCGGCAAACTGGCGGAAGTGCTTTTCCGTGGTGGAAAGGACTTCTTCGCGCATCAGGGCGCGGTCGGCGTCGGTATCTTCCGTGAGCCAGCGCGACAGGGACTGCGCGCCCTTGGCGTCGGGCAGCAGGTAGCTGTCCAGGTCGCCGATGGCGCCCACGATGGCCTGGGTCAGCTGCGCCTTGTCCGGGCTGAAGCCGCGCAAGAAGTCGGCCATGCCGTCAAAGGCGGCCAGCGTGTCGTCCACATTGGGGTCGCGGTACGAGGCGCACACGAGGGTGCCGCCCAGCCTGTCGAGATTGCAGAAGGCCCCGTAGGCCCCGCCGCGCACGCGCACGCGTTCCCACAGATAGCCCATGCGCAGGTAGCGCAGAATGACGCTGGCCGAACCGTGATAGACATAGCCCTGATCATAGATGTTGGCGGCTTTGCCCACATAGTTGATCTGGGCCGGGGCAATGAAGGCCTCGCCCTGGGGCAGGTTCAGCGGCGCTTCGCCAAGGTTGCTCGCGGAGCCGGGCCGCACCGGCGGCAGGGCGCGCAGCAGCTGGCGGGCCTCCGTTTCCACAAAGGAAAGCCCCTGCGCTTCGGCGGTGCAGTCAAAAATGGCTCCCGGCCGGGCAATGATGCGCGTGCGCAGTTCTTCCAGATCGTTCAGAACGGACTGCGGGTTCGCGTCCATGCGTTCAAGCAGGCCGCGCACGCTGTCAAGATAGCTCAGGCCCGAAGTGCGTTCGGCCAGCGCCCCCGCGCCGGTGAACCGTGCCCGCAGGCGCGCGCTGACGGCGGCGTGCCCGGCGGCCTGAAGCCCATGTTCCAGACGGGCTTTGCCTTCCAGCAGCATCTGCTTGAGGCGCTCGCGCAGCACGTCCGCATCCGCTAGAGGCTCCAGCAGAATTTCGCGGGTCAGGGCAAAAAGATCGGGCAGCTTGTCATACACGGCCTTGCCCGACACGCTGAGGTAGGTAAGGGTTTTGCGGCTGCCGCGTACCAAGCCCAGCAGCGGGTCCGCGCCCATGCCGCCGGTTTTGGCGGCCAGCAGCGCGCCCAGCTCGGTAAAGTCGCGCTTGGCCGTGCCGGTTTCGGTGAGCGAACGGGCAAACAGCGGCAGCAGCGGCACCAGCGCGTCGGGCACGTTGGTCAGCGGCAGCAGCAGAGTGGTGTAGGCAATGCCCTGCGTGGGCAGCTCGTGCGTCAGATAGGCTTCGGGCAGTTCCGCCACCGCGCGGGGAATGGGCGCGTTTTCGCGGGGCAGGTCTTCCAGACCCAGGGCCGGAATGGTGGCCAGGGCCTCCGGGCTGTCCGGCGCGCCCTGCGCCTCCTGAAGGTGGGCGGTTTCCCGCACCAGGGCGGCGCGTTCTTCCGGCCCAGCAGCGGCCTGCACAGCGCCCACACGGGCTTTTTCGGCCTCGTCGCGGGTTTCGCCCAGGGTGGCGTCGGGCAGCAGCACCACGGTGGCGCGGTGCTCGTTGTTCAGGAACCAATCCTTGATGGCCTGCTCAAAAACGGGTTCTCCCGCCGCAATGCGGGCCTTGAGGGCTTCAAGCGGCGCTTCCCAGGCCAGCGGGGCCAGGGGGTCGCCATCGTAGAGCCAGGTGGCCAGCGACTGCACCATGGCCGAAAGCCCGCGCGGAAAGCGGCCGGAATTGTTTTCGCGATAGGCGAATTCCACGCTGTTGACGGCGGCCTCCACGGCCTCGCGGGGAATGCCTTCTTCCGCCAGCTGGGCCAGCGTGTCGAAAATGAGCAGCTCGGCCGTTTGCAGGTCGCCGGGGGCCACGCCCTTGAGGCCGGTGGAATAATACATCTGGCGCAGGTCCGTTTCGAGCCCGCAGCCGGTGGTGTCTTCGCCCAGGCCCGAGGCGATGAGCGCCTTGCGCAGGGGCGAGCCGGGCAGGCCCTCAAGAATGTGTTCCAGCATTTCCATCAGCAGGGACTGCGGCACGTCGCCGCGCTCGCCCAGCAGCCAGTTGACCGTGAAAAGGGCGCGTTTTTCATCCTTGGAAGCGGCGTAGGCCACTTCGATCTGCCGGGGAGTGTCGCGGCGCGGCTGCAGCGGCACGGCGGAATCCACCGGTCGGGCCGTGTAGTCTTTGAGAGCCTCGGCGGTCAGGCGCAGGCGCTCGTCCTCCGGGTCGTCGCCCCAGAAGAAAAAGCGCGCGTTGCTGGGGTGATAATAGCGGCTGTGAAAATCGCGAAAAGCCGCATAGGTGAGGTCGGGGATGTGCTCCGGGTTGCCGCCGGAATCAAGGCTGTAGAGCGTGTCGGGAAACAGCGCCTGCTGGCTTTGTTCCGAAAGTATGGAATCGGGCGCGGAATAAACGCCCTTCATTTCATTATAGACCACGCCCTTGTAGCACCACGGGCCGTCGGCCGTTTCGGCCTCCACATGCCAGCCTTCCTGCCGGAAAATGTCTTCGGTGATGCGCGGGTGGAACACGGCGTCTATATAGACGTCGATGAGGTTGTAAAAATCGCGCAGATTGCAGCTGGCCACGGGATAGCAGGTTTTGTCGGGAAAGGTGAAGGCGTTGAGAAACGTTTGCAACGACCCTTTGAGCAGTTCCACAAAGGGTTCTTTGACCGGGTATTTGTCCGATCCGCAAAGCACGGAATGTTCCAGAATGTGGGCCACGCCGGTGGAATCGGCGGGCGGCGTGCGAAAGCTCACGCCAAAGCATTTGTTTTCGTCCGCATTGCTGATGGAAAGCAGCTGCGCGCCCGTGGCCTCATGCCGCCATAAACGGGCCGTGCCGTCCACTTCGCGCAGGTGCTGTTCGGTAAGCAGGGTGAATCCGTGATTGTTCATGATGTATCCTGTGTAGTGATGTGCGGTCGCTTTGGCCGCGCCGTCGTGATGCCTGACTATAAGTATTGGCGCGCGGTTTGAAAAGGGGCGCGGCTTGGGAGGGGCATGCGGCGTGCCGGGATTCCGTTCTGAATCGCGAAAAAAGCCGCTTTGGCGCTTGCCAAGCAGGCACTCATGGTGTATTGACTCCCTTTCCATCAAGCACATCCAGGCAGCGGCCCGGGGTGCCCGGTGGGACGGCGCACGGAGCGTCGTCCATTTTTTGCGTCCCAAGACGGGTGGTCCCGTGTTGCGGCGCACGCCGGGTTGCAGGGTCAGGGCATGGGTGGAAGAACACAACCCTTTGGAGGAATCCCAATGGCTTATGTCAGCATGAAGCAGATGCTGGAAACCGGCGTGCATTTCGGGCACCAAACCCGCCGCTGGAACCCCAAAATGCGCCCCTACATCTTTGGCGCGCGCAACGGCATTCATATCATCGACCTGCAGCAGACCGTCAAACTGTTCCGCGTTGCCTACGATAAAGTGGTGGACACCGTGGCCAAGGGCGGCAAAGTGCTGTTCATCGGCACCAAGCGCCAGGCGCAGGAAGCCGTGGCGGCCGAAGCTGGCCGCGCCGGGCAGTTCCATGTGACCAACCGTTGGATGGGCGGCACGCTCACCAACTTCGTCACCATCCAGAAGAGCGTGGACCGGCTGAAGAAGCTGGAAGTCATGTTCGGCGACGGCTCCATCAATCGCTACCAGAAGAAAGAAATTCTGCTTCTGGAACGCGAAATGAACAAGCTTGAAGAAACGCTGGGCGGCATCAAGAACATGGACCGCCTGCCCCAGATCGCCTTTATCATCGACCCGCACCGTGAAGACATCGCCGTGAAGGAATGCCGCAAGCTGGGCATCCCGATCGTGGCCGTGACCGACACCAACTGCGACCCCGATGTCATCGACTATATCATCCCCGGCAACGACGACGCCATCCGCGCCATCAAGCTGTTTGTGGCCGCTTTTGCGGAAGCCTGCATGGAAGGCGAATCCATGAACAAGGACCGCAAGGGCGAAGTTGCCAACGCCGAAGAAGCCATGCAGAAGGCCGCCGCGCCTGAGGCCGCCGCGCCCGCGCAGGAAGCCGCTGCCGCCGAATAGCGGGCTTTTCCATATTCCGTATCCGGGAGGCGGCGCAACCTGTATGGGCTGCGCTGCCTCCGTCTGGATAAAGCGCCGCGCCTGGCAAAAGCCGCGCTGCCGCTTTGAAAGTTATGAAAAACTCCGGCTTGGGGCCGGACAGCGTGTGGAGTGCACAATGGCTATCACTGCTCAATTGGTGAAAGAACTGCGCGATATGACCGGCGCGGGCATGATGGATTGCAAAAAAGCTCTGGTGGAAGTGGAAGGCGACCTGGAAAAGGCCGTTGACTGGCTGCGCCAGAAGGGCATGGCCAAGGCTGCCAAAAAGTCCGGCCGCGCCACCAGCGAAGGCCTTGTGACCGTGGCCGCCACCGCCGACGGCATGAACATCGCCATGGGTTCGCTGCTTTGCGAAACGGACTTTGTGGCCCGTGGCGAGCAGTTCCAGACCCTGGCCGCCCGTGTGGCCCAGACCGTTCTTGAAAAGGCCCCCGCCGACGCCGCCGCTCTTGAAGCCGCCATCGGCGAGGAAGTTACCCAGCTCATCGCCTCTGTGGGCGAAAACATGCAGCTGGGCAAGTTCGCCCGCTTCAGCAAAAAGGGAGAAGCCGACGTTGTGGGCCAGTACATCCACGCCAACGGCAAAATCGGCGTGCTGGTGTTTCTGACCTGCGGCAAGGCCGACAGCGCCTCCAAGCCCGAAGTGCAGGAACTGGCCAAGAACCTGGCCATGCAGGTTGCCGCCGCCAGCCCCATGGCGCTTGACGCCGCCAGCCTTGATCAGGCCGCCGTGGAGCGCGAACACGAAGTGTATCGCCAGAAGGCCATTGAAGAAGGCAAGCCCGCCCAGATCGTCGAAAAAATCGCCGACGGCGCGGTGAAGAAGTTCCAGAAGGAAGTTTGCCTGATGGAACAGCCCTATATTCGCGACGACAAAAAGACCATTTCCGACATCGTGCGCGAAGCTGGCAAGGCTGTGGGCGACGAAATCGCGGTCACCGGTTTCGAACGCATCCAGCTTGCCGCCGAATAGGCGTGCAACGCCGCCGGTTTTTCCGGTGGCAGCGATGTGCGCCCGCGGGCACGCATCTTTTTTTGAGGGGGGCCGAATGGCCCCCTTTTTTTTGTTACAAAACGCGGCCTTGCCGCCGGAGACGACGGAATGTGGGATTTGGCATGGGTGGCGGACCCCTCGGCCTGGGCCGGGCTTGGCACCCTGGTGCTGCTGGAAGTGGTGCTGGGTGTGGACAACCTGGTGTTCATTTCCATTCTTGTGGGCAAGCTGCCGCACGAGCGCAGGCGTCAGGCCTTTCTCACCGGCCTTGCCCTGGCGCTGCTCATGCGCCTGGCGCTGCTGGCCTTTATGGCCCGGCTGGTCACGCTCACGACGCCGCTGTTCAGCCTGGGCGGGCACGGGTTTTCGGCGCGCGACCTCATCCTTATGGCCGGGGGCGTGTTCTTGCTGCTCAAGGGCACCATGGAGCTGCACGACAGGCTGGAGGGACACGCGGGCCGGTTTGACACGCAGGGCACGCGGGCGGGCTATTGGCAGGTGATTTTTCAGATCATCGTGCTGGACGCCGTGTTTTCGCTGGATTCCATCATCACTTCGGTGGGCATGGTCGATCATGTGTTCATCATGATGCTGGCCGTGCTGGCCGCCATGGTCATCATGGTGCTGGCGGCGGCGCCCCTGCTGGGCTTTGTGGAACGCCACCCAACGGTCATTGTGCTTTGTCTCGGCTTTCTGCTGATGATCGGTCTTGGCCTACTGGCCGACGGCCTGGGCTACCACATTCCCAAGGGCTATATGTATGCGGCCATCGGTTTTTCCGTGCTGGTGGAGGCCTGCAACCAGTGGGCGCTGCACAGCCGCCGCAGGCGTTACAGCATGCGCGACATGCGCGAATCAACGGCCCGCGTTATCCTGAACCTCCTTGGCGGGGGCGTGCCCGGCGGGGGCGAGGCCCAGCTTGAAGCGGCGGCGCTGGCGGGCGATGCGGGCGGGCAGCTTTTCGCGCCGCAGGAACGCGACATGGTGGCCCGGGTCATTCGCCTGGGCGGGCGCACGGCGCGCTTCATCATGGTTCCCCGGCAGCGTGTGAAATGGCTGGACAGCAATGCCGACCGGCCCACGGCAACCCGGTTTGCGGCGGATTCGCTTTTGGCGTGGCTGCCCGTTTTGCGGCGCGATACCGACGAGGTGCTGGGCGTGGTACACCCCGGCGACATTCTGCAGCACGAGGCGCAGGGCATCGGCAACCGGGAATGGGATTTGAAAACCTTTGTGCGGCCCGCGCCCACTATCTTTGAGCACACGCCCCTGCCCGCCATTCTGGAAGGCTTTCGCGTGCATCCGGCCCCGCTGGCCTTTGTGCGCGATGAATACGGCAGCGTTGTGGGCGTTATCACGCCCGCCGAGCTTTTGAGCGTGCTGGCAGGCCAGATGGGCGACATGCCCGTCAGGCCCGAAACCTGCCGTAATCCCGACGGCAGCTGGACCCTGCCCGGCAGGCTGACGGTGGACCTTTTCGCCGGTTGGCTGGGCGTGAGCCTGCCGCGCCGTTTATCCAGCGCCACTCTGGCCGGGCTTATTCTTGAACGCCTGGGGCGCATTCCCGAACAGGGCGCGCGCCTGCGCTATCAGGGGTGGGAGCTGGAGATAACCCGCATGGACCGCCGCCGCATTGATCAGGTGCGGGCCGTCAAACTGCTGCTGCCGCACCGTGGCGGCAAGCGTGGAAAATAAAAAAACAGCTGGTCTAACATGTTGACAGCCTGCCGGTTGCGGGCGTAGGGTTTCAACCATGAGAACAACCACACTTTCTTCTTTCCATCAGGTAGCGCAGCTAGCCATTATGTGCGTCGTAGTAGTACGGCGTCACACTTTGCGCGCGTCTTGAGCAGGGAGAATCTGAAGGTATATGTAAACCCCGCCGGCGCGAGTCGGCGGGGTTTTTTCATTCCGAAACCGCCGACAAGCCCCAGCAACGAAAAGGAGTCTTGCGGCGATGTCACGTCTTTCAGGAGCAGAGCTCACCATCCGCCTTCTGGAGAACCAGGGTGTCACGCACATCGCGGGCATTCCCGGCGGCTTCAATCTTCCCCTCTATGACGCCCTGGGGCGCAGGGGAACCATTCGGCACATTCTTGCCCGGCACGAACAGGGCGCGGGTTTTATAGCGCAGGGCATGGCCAGGGTTACGGGCCGTCCGGGCGTGGTTTTCGCCACTTCCGGGCCAGGAGCCACCAACACGCTCACCGCGCTGGCCGACGCGCGCATGGATTCCGTGCCGCTTGTCTGCATCACCGGCCAGGTGCCCCTGAACATGATCGGCACCGATGCCTTTCAGGAAGTGGACATCTACGGCATGTCCATTTCCGCCACCAAGCACAACTTCATCGTGCGTTCCATTGATGAACTGCTGCGCGTTATCCCCGAAGCCTTCGCCATTGCGGCGGGCGACCGCCCCGGCCCTGTGCTGGTGGACATTCCGCGCGACGTGCAGGCCGCCATGGTGGAGCTGGACGCGCTGCCCGCGCCGGGCGTGCCCGCCCCCATGCCCGAGCCGGACAAGCAGGCCCTGACGCGCGCCTCGGAACTGTTGAACCGCGCGCGGCGGCCGCTGCTGCTTTTGGGGGGCGGCACCTCCTCGCCCGAGGCCTCGCAGGCCGTGCTGCATTTCATGGAAACGTTGCGCATTCCCGCCGTCATGTCCCTGCAGGGGCTGGGGGCCATTCCGCATGGGCACGAGCTGGCCGTGGGCATGCTGGGCATGCACGGCGCGCGCGCTTCCAACATGCTGGTGGATGAATGCGACCTGCTTGTGGTGGTTGGGGCGCGCCTTGGCGACAGGGCCACCGGGCGGCTGGACAGCTTTTGCCCCAAAACCGGCATCATCCATATCGATATTGACGCCTGCGAGGTGGGCAAGCTGCGCACGCCGCAGGTTGGCATTACCGCCGACGCGGCCCAGGCGCTGCGGGCGCTGCTGCCGCTGGCGCGGCACAACGACCATCAGAAATGGCTTGAGCGGGTGTGGGCCTGCAAGGCCGAACACGGCCTGCATTTTGACCGCACGGACGAGGTGTGCTCGCCTTACGGCATCATTGCCCATGTGGCGAAAGTCCTGAACGGCGCGGGCCTTGTGGCCACGGATGTGGGCCAGCACCAGATGCGCACGGCCCAGGCCTATCCCATGACGCATCCCCGGCAGTGGCTCACCTCCGGCGGGTTGGGCACCATGGGCTTTGGCCTGCCTTCCGCCATTGGCGCGTCGCTGGCAAAGCCAGAGGAAACCGTGGTCTGCTTTACCGGCGATGGCAGCCTGCTGATGAATATTCAGGAAATGGCCACGGCGGTGGAAAACAAGGCCAATGTCAAAATCGTGCTGTGCAACAACGAGGCTCTGGGCCTTGTGCAGCAACAACAGGATCTGTTCTTTGGCGGGCGTCTGTTTGGGTCCGCCTATACGGCGGGAACGGACTTTGTGCGCATTGCAGAGGGCTTCGGCATGCCCGCGTGGCATCTGGACCAGGAGCACGACCCGGAAAGCGTGCTGGAACAGGCCTTGCGCATGCGCGGCCCCTGCCTGCTTGAAGTGCGTATGAGCCCGGAAGAAAAGGTTTTTCCCATGGTGCCGCCAGGTGCGGCCAACAGCCAGATGATAGAGGGGGTTAACTCATGAGTGGCGCCATAACGAGCGAATTGACGACCTTGCACCTCAGCGTCAACAATCACCCCGGCGTGCTTTCGCATGTCTGTGGTCTTTTTGCGGGCCGGGCCTACAATCTTGAAGGCGTGCTGGTTACGCCCGAGGCAGAGGGCGATGTTTGCCGCATGTGGCTGGTCGTCAAGGACGACGGGCGCATGGAGCAGATAGTGAAACAGGTGCGCAAACTGCATGACGTGCTGGACGTGCGCGTGGGGCATGCCGAACCGGCGGTGTTCAACCGCTTGGCTGGCTGCCTGGAGTGCTAGCGGCGGCGCGCTTTCTGATTTGTTCGCCCTTTCCGTTTTTTGGCTGGCCGTTGTCCGGCAACGATGTTGCCGGGGCGGAAAGGGCGAACAATATGGCATTGACCCGCGCGGGCGGGCGTTCCGCAAATTTTCCGGCAGGGCGGTGCCGCCGGTGTTTTCGGGCAGCCGCCAGTTGACCGTCAGTTGGCCGCCGCTCGGTTGCCCGTCAGTTGTATGTCAGTAGTCTGTCAGTCGCCGTTTGGGCATTCGTCGAGGCCGCTTTCGTAGGGCACGCGCTCAAAGACCTTGCACCGTGGGGTCAGGTTGATGTGATAGTACTGGTTTTGCGGAATATAGGTAAAGGGCACGTCTTCCTCGCGCTGGCGCAGAAACAGTGAAAGCAGCACGCGGTTGATGGCCTGGTGCCCCACAATGATCAGCGGGGCGTCAGCGGCCAGAAACAGGGCGCGCCGCAAGCCGCGCTGCACCCGTTCGCGCAGCATGGCATAGCTTTCGCCGTTGGGGTAGGCATAGGTATATTTGTTGGCGTTGCGCCCTCTGGTGACTTCGGGCATGCGTTCGCGAATTTCGCTGTAGAGCATGCCCTCGCAGTCGCCCGCCCAAATTTCGTCAAATTCCCTAAAAGCCATAACATGCGCGCCGGGGCGTTCTGAAAGCAGGGGCGCCGCCGTTTCGTGCGAGCGCAGGCGTGTGGAGGTGAAAACCCATTCGATGGGCTTGTCACGCAGGTGCTCCGCCAGCGCCAGCGCCTGGGCGCGGCCCGTGGCCGTCAGCGGCGGGTCGCCGCCAATGCGCCCCCGCACGTTAAATTCCGTCTGCCCGTGGCGGGCCAGATAAAGGCTGTGAATCCACGCGCTGACCACCATTTCGCGAATGGCGGGATAGTAGGGCGATCCCTCGCAGGGGTGCTCATCCAGAATGCGATTGGCCGTGGAATCCACGCGCAACCAGTATTTTTCGTCCAGCAACGGCTCATAGATAGTTTCATAATAGCTGATGCGCTTCATAAAACTGGCCAGCGCCGCTTCTTCCGTGTAGGAAGCGAATTCAGGCAGCGTTGTTTTGCGGCGTATGCAGGCATTGAGCAGCAGCTGATCTTCATTAACGCATTCAACAAACAGCACGGGATATTCCGTTAGCGTTGTTTCAATAAGCTTTCTGCGGGCGCGGCTGACATTGGTTGCGTCGAGAATGGCCACATCGCCGCCGTTATTGAGCCAGCCTCGGGCCTGCTCCATGTTGCGCAGGCAGATCATCTCGCGGGCTTCGCGGCCATGTTGGTTGTTGGGATCGTAAAAATCGGGGTTCGTTGATTCCGCCCCAATGAGGGCGCGGCGCATATCCCCGTTGTTGAACAGCCGGGCGGCTATGCCCTCGGTCACAAGCCCGTCGCGGATGCGCTTGGCAAGCGTGGATTTTCCTCTTGCGGGCAGCCCGACCATGGCGACATAAAGTTTCTGCATACAGCCTCCACCATTGATGGTAGGGGAAAACCTTGAAAAACGGAAGGCGGCGCCGGTTCACAACGCCGCATGGAGAAAGGCATGAAGACCATAGGCCTGTTGGGCGGTATGAGCTGGGAAAGCACGGTGACGTATTATCAGATCATCAACCGGCTGGTTAAAGAGCGCCTGGGCGGGCTGCATTCGGCAAAGTGCCTGTTGTACAGCGTGGATTTTGCGGAAATTGAGGCGTGCCAGTCCGCCGGGCAGTGGGAGAAAAGCGGCGAACTGCTGGCCGAGGGCGCGCGCAGGCTTGAGCGCGGCGGCGCGGATTTTTTCCTCATCTGCACCAATACCATGCACAAGGTTGCCCCCCAGGTGCGGGCGGCTGTGGGCATTCCCCTGTTGCACCTTGCGGAGGTGGCCGCCGATGAGCTGCAACGCCGGGGCATGACGCGCGCCGCGTTGCTGGGCACCAGATATACCATGGAAGAAGATTTTTACGCGGGCGTGCTGCGCGCCCGTGGCATAGAGGTGATGACCCCCGCCGCGCCGCAGCGGGCCATGATCAACGACATTATTTTTAAAGAGCTGTGCCTGGGGCGCATTCGCGAGGATTCACGCCGCAATATGGCGGAGGTGGCGCGCGGCCTTGGCGCGGAGGGCGCGCAGGGCGTCGTGCTGGGTTGCACCGAAATAGGCCTGCTGCTGCGGCAACAGGACAGCCCCGTTCCGTTGCTGGATACCACGGTGCTGCACGCCACGGCAGCCGCGGAGCTGGCCCTGCGCTGAGGGCGGGTTGCGTTGGTGAATGCCGGTTTTTGTGTCTAACTCCGCGTAGATAACATGATACTTCTTGCCCCAGTGGCTTATTGGGAGTAACGTTTAATAAAAATAATCTTTTTAACTGGATAACGTCATGAACATGGCAGCAGCGGAACTCGGGTCGCATTCGCGAATGTACTGGGTGGGGCACAGCGTGTTGCTGCTCCTTCTTGCGCTGGTTATTGGCTGGGACATTGTTGTTGATTCCGGCGAGCCGGACCGCACCGCCACCCGGCTGCTGCTCTCTGAAACCGATATCGCGGCGGGCCTGCTTGAAAGCGGGGTTTCCTCCGTTGAGGAGCTTTTCGCCGCCGTTGAGCAAGCCGTGGGCGAGGCCCCCCGCAGCGAGCTTGAGGGGTATCTGAACCTGCTGGTGCAGAGCCGGCAGGATGTCGTTTCCATCTCGGTTTCGGGCGATTTTGTCCGCACAGACTCCGCGCCCGTGCAAAACTCGCCGGGGGCGACGGTGTTTACGCGCGGCAGGAGCGCCCAGGTTCCGTATGACATCAGCATTGTTCTTGCGCCGGAGTTCTGGGCGCGGCGGTTGGCCCCTGTTATCATGGCGGAAAAAGATACCAGGGTGGCCGTTGTTGCCGCCAACGGCCGCTCAGTGTTGCCCGCTGGCGGCAGTGGCCTGGCGTTTTCGTCACTGCTTGCCGCTGCGGCGCGCGACCCGCAATTGAATGGGAAAGCGCAGCTGCAACTTTTCTTCCATGAAGGAGCCGAGTATAACCTTGCGCTACGTAAGGTTATTGCGCCCCTTCTCAAGGGTGGGCCGCTTGCGGTTGGTCTGTTTTCGGCCCGCACAAGCATCAGTTTTGGGCATCACCCCCTCTCGCTGGTGCTGGCGTTGGCTTGGCTGGTGGTGGCGGTGGCTTCAACGCTGGTGCTGGCAAAGGAACTGCGGGCGCGGGGCAGCGTGGAGGCAAGCGCCCAGAAAATGCGCCACGAAAGTTCCACCCGCGAGAATTTTATCAACGTCGTTATGGAAAACGCGTCGGTGATGGTGGCTTACTGGGATATGGCGCAGCGCTGCCGCTATGCCAACAGCATGTACCGATCCTGGTTTGGCAAAACGGTTGAGCAGATAACGGGCCAGTATGCGCGCGACATCCTGGGCGAGGCCCTTTATGCCCTTTGCGGCCCCCTGATCGAGGCCACGTTGCGCGGCGAACCGCAGACCTTCGAGCAGGAGAGGCCGCGGAAGGACGGCTCCAAGGGGTATGTGTTTTCCCGGTATATTCCCGACTGGGAAGAAGGGGTGATTCGTGGCTTTTTCGTAATTGCTTCCGACGTAACGGAGTTGAAGGAAACACAGCTGCAGCTGGAAAAGCGCGTTGACGATCTGTATGCCATGGCCACAACGGATGCCCTCACCGGGCTGAACAACCGCAGAAATCTGCTGGAAAAAGTTCAGTTTGAGATGGATCTGTCCCAGCGTCTTGATATGCAAATCAGCTTTATGATGTTGGATATCGACCACTTCAAACGCATCAATGATACGTTTGGGCACGACGGGGGCGATGCTGTTTTGCGCCGGTTGGGGCTGCTGCTGCGGCAAACCCTGCGAACCGTGGACCACTCTGGCCGCCTGGGCGGCGAGGAGTTTGGCGTGCTGCTGACGGGTTCCGGGCCGGAAGAAGCCTATGTGGTTGCCGAGCGGCTCAGAAAAGAAGTGATGGAACTGGCCGTGGAACATGGCGGGGAAACCATGCGCTTTACCATCAGCATCGGTCTTGTCAGCCTGGCTTCCGCCACGGGCAACTCGGTGGAAGTTATGATGAAAAAAGCTGACACCGCGCTGTATCAGGCCAAGAACAGCGGCAGAAACCGCGTTTGCGTGGCGGAGTATGGCGGAGAGGAATAGGCAGAATTTTTTGCTGTAAAAAACCGCGTTGGCCGTGCCGAGTTCGGCATGACCAACGCGGTTTTTGCTTTTGGGAGTCAGCCCCGGCGAATCCTCCGGAGTGGCTCAGGCGCGCACGCTCAGGCCTAGCGCACCACCAGCTTCAAAAAGCGTTTTTTGCCCAGCTTGATCACATATTCGCCCGCGGCAAGGGCGGCCAGGGGATCTTCGCAGCGCTGGCCGTCAATGGAAAGCGCGCCTTCCTTCATCAGCCGTTTGGCCTCGCCACGGCTTTTGACTAGCCCGGCGGCTTCCAGAAACACCGGCGGGGTGCTCTCTTCGCCGCAAACGCAGGCGTGCTCCGGCATGTCGTCCGGCACGCCGCCGCCAGCGAACACGGCATTGAAGCCCTGCCGGGCCTCGTCGGCATCCTTTTCGCTGTGATAACGGCTCACCATTTCGTGGGCCAGATCTTCCTTGGCGGTCTTGGGGTGCGTGCGCCCGCTTGCCACATCTGCTTTAAGGGCGGCGATGTCCTCAAGGCTTTTGGAAGAAAGCAGCTCATAGTAACGCCACATGAGGTCATCGGAAATGGCCATGACCTTGCCGAAAATTTGGGCGGGCGCTTCGTCGATGCCGATATAGTTGCCGTAAGACTTGGACATCTTGCGCACGCCGTCGGTGCCTTCCAGCAGGGGCATGGTCAGAATGCACTGGCTTTCGATGCCATAGTGCGCCTGGAGGCTGCGGCCCACCAGCAGGTTAAACTTCTGGTCCGTGCCGCCCATTTCCACATCGCTTTTCAGGGCTACGGAGTCATAACCCTGGCAGAGCGGATACAAAAATTCGTGGATGGAAATGGGGCGCTGCTCGCGGAAGCGCTTTTCAAAATCGTCGCGTTCCATCATGCGGGCCACGGTGTAGCTGGAGGCCAGCTTGATAAAGCCGGAGGCGTCCATTTTTCCCAGCCATGCGGAGTTGAAGGCCACTTCGGTTTTGGCGGGGTCCAAAATCTTGAAGACCTGTTTTTTATAGGTCTCCGCGTTGGCGATCACCTGTTCTTCCGTGAGCGGCGGGCGGGTTTCTGAGCGGCCGGTGGGGTCGCCGATGCGGCCGGTGAAATCGCCGATGAGAAAAATGACATGGTGCCCCAGTTCCTGAAAATGGCGCATCTTGTGCATGATGACCGTATGCCCCAGATGCAGGTCGGGGGCGGTGGGATCAAAGCCCACCTTGACGCGCAGGGGCGTGCCGCGCGCGATCTTTTTGCGCAGTTCGTTCTCGTCGATAAGCTCGGCCACGCCGCGCTTGATGGTGGCCATTTGGCGGTCGATATCCGTCATCACCCGTACCTCTGTGCTGGATTCGGTAAAAAAACGCCCGCGCGGAGGCAGTTCGGCGTAAAACGGCGAACTACTCCGCGCGGAGGGCAAAACATGCCTGGGGTTGCTCTGAAATTTGTGCGCGGACGCAGACAGATGGTGATACCCCCAAGGCGGCGACGGTGTCAAACCATCACCGCGCGGGATTACCGCAAAGCGGCCCGCAGCAAGAGCACGAGGGCGTGGGCGAAGGGTTGGCCCCTTACAGGCTCAGCAACGCGGCCACACGGCTTGCGCTCAGGCCGCTGTGAACAGAAAGCGCGCCCATGGGGTCTTGGCCGATCATGCCAATGGTGTCGTCAAGCACGCCGTCCACCTCGTCGTCCGCCAGCAGGTCGGGCGCGTTCAGGCTCACAACGTCATGGGGAGCGGCGGCCTGGTCGGCAGCTTCGTCCTTTTCAAGCGTGGGGAAGGCGAAGGTGTTGGCGGAGGTGATTCCTGAAATTTTCATGGCGCATCCTTTATTGTAGTGACCTTTTGTGGGTCAAAATTTCCACATGGTGCTGTCTTGCCATGAATGGATGCAATTTTAGGGCCAGCTTTTTGCTTAAAAATGGCGGGGGAGGGATGTTCGGCTGGGCCTTGGGCGGGAGCGCGCGTAAGGCCAGGGGGGCGAAGGGCTGGGCCGTTAGGCGTGGTTTTTCTCTTCGCTGGGGGCTTTCGTAAAAAAATGCTTGGAATAGAGCTGCAGGCACTGCCGCAAACGCGGCGACCCACTCTTGACGTTGACCCAACGCAGCCGTGAACGGCGCGCGCTCCAATCCAGCTCTTCCTGAAAACGCAGCCGCACGGCGGTGCCCTGAGGGCAGACGCCTTTGCCCATGCCCGCCTTTTTGGCAAGAAAGACAAATGGGGGCAGATCGGGCGGCTGCATGTGGGGCAAAAGCAGAAACAGATAGGACGCGTCCGAGGCAAAGGCAGGGGAGGCCTCTTCTTCTGGCATGCAGAGGCAGGCCCCACCCTCGGAAACATCAATGATGTGCGTCAGGCCCGGTGCATGCCATGCGCCCAGCATGCCGCGCAAGTCTGCGCAGGTGGCTGGCCGTTCCGTTGCCAGCTGCACGCTTGCCGCGCGGCTGTATTCATCACGCCAGGGAATCCGCTGGCAGGAGCGGAGCGGGCGCACGGAAAAATTGCGCGAAAACCGCAGCCGCAGGGCGTTCACCTCGCCGCCTTGTCCCATAACTGTGCTGGAAATATGCGCTTTTCCATAAAAGCCAAGGTGTGCGGTGGCCTTGTCAGTTATCTGGCGGCGAATGCCAAAATAAAAGTTGCAGTTTTCGTCTTCCGCCTTGCCGGGGGGGGCCATGATGCGCATGGTCCGCACGTCAAGCTGCGCCTCGCGGCCGTTTACCTCGCGCAGTTGCCCCTCAACCGCAACGCGCGAAAGTGTACCGCCCAACGGCAGGCAGCATTCCACATGAATGTTGGCGCCGCTGTTCATGGCATCGCACAACACCGCGTGATCATTTGAATTCCAAAGGCAAAATGGTTCAGTTGGCGGCATGGTGTATCTGGGTTGTCGTTTATAACGGCTGTCTGCAGTTAATATTTAAATGTATTTATATAAATTTATAATAATTGTATATATTGTCAATAGGTATGCAAATGCTTTGTACAATCTGATAGTCGATTGCACTAGCCGCTTGCCCAAGATTGCCATTGAGGAATGCCTGCTCCGCGTATCAGTTTGGTGATATTCAAGCCAATGTAATGGGAGATTTTTTGCGGAGCATATTGCATGGTAAAATGCTGGGATAAGCACTTCGCCTTGCTTGCCGCAACAGGCACGGCGCGAAAAAAGGTCGCCGCCCGCCTGGTATAGTGCAAAGGGCAACGGTTGGCTGGCATTCCGGCCATGCGTGCGGAAAGAAAAAGGCCGCTTCTGGCGAAGCGGCCTTGAACAAAACTGGAACTCCGGGCTGATCCACAGACGCCGGGGCGTCAGGCTTTCGCCTTATCCCCGGCGTCTCTGACGCGGTCAGGACCGTGCGCGTGTCCCGTTGCCGGGCTAACCTTCCTTCTTAACCTTGGATTTGGTCATGGCCAGTCCGATGCCTTCAAACAGCTCGAAAATGGCAAAACCGTACCACAGGGTATAAAGAACATAGAAAGCCAGCATGGCGCTCAACAGCCAGACATGGTCCGACACCTTGGTGGGCAGCACGCTATAGAAGTTGTTGCCAGGCTCAATGGCGCGGCGCAGCACATGGTCCACTACCTGCGCCTCAGAAATCAGGCGCTGCTTTTGCAGTTCCTTGATGCAGGGCGTGAGCAGATACCACCATGCGGCGGCAACCTTGAGGGCGGGTTCCCCGTCATATTTCTGCGAAACCTTTGTCGCGTCGTTATGGTACAGCGCTTCGGAATCGTCCGTGGCCGAAGTCAGGATCATGCCCAGGTCGCAGGTGAACGTGACTTTGCCATCGCTGACGGCCACATTGGTTGCGCCGGATTTCTGCAGCGCCATGGCGGCAACGGGGGCGTAGGCAGCCTTCTTGAGCTTGACGGTGAGCGTCACCATCTTGCCGTTGAGGGGCTGCACGCTTTTACGCACGCCGGGGATAAAGTAGGATGAGCCTTTGGAAAGCTCGTTAAAAACGTTGTCGGCGTATTGCAGACCAGTGAGGTGCGTTCCGTTTTCATCGCGCATAATAGGCGTGAGCAGCACCCCAAAGAGCACCAGAAACGAAATGAGCATCAGGCTGCCCCGGAAAAAGGGGGCTTTGGCGTGAATAAGCATAATCAGGCCTCCCCTCTAAGCTTGCCGAGGTTAAGGAAGAACTTGCTGAAAACCCACAGGCCGAAGAAGGCGACGACAACCCAAAAGACCACGTTGCCCACGTCTTCGATAATGTTCACCACACCCGGCGACCAGTGCAGCACCTCCAGCTCCACCAGCTTTTTGGGCAGGGTGGCCGCGCGGTTGATAAAGCCCGCGATGATGGAAATGGCGTAAAAGCCGCGGATGTGAATGCCCTTGACCACCTTGGTGGTCAGCGCGCCGATCTGGATGCCCAGCAGCGAACCCAGCAGCATGCCCACGGCCAGGGTGTAGAACACATAGCCGTAAATGGCATACTGGCCGATGGAGGCAAAGCCTGCGGTGAAAATGATCTGCAGAATGTCCGTGCCCACGGTGGTCATGGAAGACACGCCGAAGATGTAGACAAACATGGGGAAGGTGACGAAACCGCCGCCCACGCCCATGATGGCCGCCAGCATGCCCACAACGATGCCGCCTGCGGCGACGATCCAGCCGGAAATGCGGCGGCCGCCGGGCACGAGGTCTTCGTCAAAGGAGATCATGGGCGGCACGGTAAGCCCCTGCAGCTTCATGGAAAGGCTGGTAAGGCCCGAACCGCCGCCGTGCGCGTCCTGGCTGGCGGCCGCGCCGCGCGAGCTCTTCAAAAAGTCAAACAGGGCATAAAAGCCCAAAAAGCCCAACAGCACGGCATAGATGGTGCTGATGAACAGTTCGGAAAGCAGGGGGTCGGCGTTGTACAGGCCCTTGTTGATGGCGCCGCCGATAACCGTGCCCGAGGCCGAACCCACCAGAAAGGCGATGGCCAGTTTGGTGGAAACGTTGCCCAGTTTTTTGTGGACTGTGGTGCCCATGATGGCTTTGGCGAAAATGTGGAACAGGTCTGTGCCCACAGCCAAAATGCCTTTCACGCCAGCGGCCATAAGCGCCGGGGTGATGATGAAGCCGCCGCCAGCGCCGATACACCCGGTGATAAGACCGGCTGCAAGGCCCACGGCTATGGAAGCAAGAAAGATTGTGGTGGTGTAAAAGGCGGGGGCATAGGCGGCTTTGCCGCCCAGCATCTCGTGGTACTCATAGGCTTCGGCCATGCAGCCCGCAAGAATGGGCACCGCCAGCGCCAGTAGAATGAGCAGCTTTTTCCTGTTTTTGAGAATGGAAGTGGAGACTTCCAAATCCCATTTGGCGTAAGCCTGGGAGCCGCTCAGCAGAAACTCATACACCTGTCTGCCAAAACTCATATTCTCCTCCGATACGATTGTTCCGGCCAAAGGCCAATTTCGTGGCCCCAACAACAAACCGTCTAAGGCATGCCGCGCGTCGCGTCCCGCACAGCTGGGTTCTGTCAGTAGATCTATTTGAATTCGTTAGTCTTTTTGTGCAATTTTGTCCTTGAATTATCGCCTTGGATCAATCTGACACATTCTGGGTTGTTTGTAAAAGAAATTTATCACGAGCGCATCTGCCCATTGCGCAATGGCATGAAAAAAAGCAGCGCCATTAGCCATGTTTTCGTTATGAAAAAATAACCAATGCCTTCAGATGGATACTAAAAACGCCCCCTTGGCGGAGCAAGCGGGGCGTTTTTTGACTACAATTGTGAAATTTGAAACAAGCTATTTTTTCGTCAATCCCTTGCTCTGCCCAAAGATGACCAGCTCCATCCAGTCCAGCCCGAAGTCAAGGGCGGCTTCGTCGCCAGCGAGGCTGTCTTGCATGATGGCCGCCTTGCGTTCCTCCGTCACGTTCACGTGGTTGAAAACGCGCATATTGGCGATAAGCTCACGGAATTTGTCGATCTGAAAAAGGCACAGCACCACCATGGTGGCCAGCTTGGGTTCCAGGGGCTTGCCGGTGGCGCGCACCATGGCCATCAGGCGCATGTATTTGTCGTTGGAGGCATTGAAGGGCTGCAGCTCTTCGTTATCCAGCCACTGTTCGGGCGTGCGCACGGTGCCTTTGTCAAACCCGTGGCAGTGGGGTTCGCGCACAACAAAAAAACGTTCCGAAACGCCGTGTTCGGCCATTTTTGTGCCGCGCCCGAGGGGGTAGTAGCGGCACGCGCCGGGCCGGTCTTCATACACGGAGCAGCCGGCGGGGGTCACAAAGGGGCATGGTTCGCCGGGGCCGTCCAGCATGCGCAGCAGGGGCAGGGGAAAGCCCGTATCGGGGAAGGAACGCATGGTGGCGAAGGCCGAAATGAATTCTTCGCTGCCCATGCCCAGCTGGCGGCGCAGGCGCAGAACGTCATAGGGGGTGAGGGGCAGGGTAAGCTCTGCACAGCAACGGTTGAAGCAGGGCACTTCCGGGTTGCAGTCAAAGCAGAATGTTTCACCGGGCTTCAGTTCCGGTAGGCTTTCAAGAAAGTCGCTGCTGGCGTCTGTGGACATTGATGCTCCTAGGTTGCCTGCCCGTGGCGCGGCGGCGCGGGGCGGAAAAAACGGATGCCCGCCGCGCGGGGCAATGGCGGCGCGGGGCGCGGCGCGGCGCGTCGCGGGTGCGCACGTGGCCGGGCGTTAGATAACCTTGTTCAGGGCGTATTCAATAATGCCTTCCGCGCCAGCGAGGCGCAGGCGGGGAATAAGGTCGCGCACCACGTCGATCTGCACCACTGATTCCACCGAAAGCCAGCGGTCGTTGCGCAGCGGGGAAACCGTGGGCGAATTGAGCGAGGGCAGCATTTCAAGAATGGCCGCCAGGTTGTCCGCCGGTGCGTTCATTTTGAGGGCCACAAGGTTCTCCGCCTTCAGCGCGCCTTGCAGCAGCAGGTTGAGCTGCTCGATTTTGGCGCGCTTGGCCGGATCTTCCCAGGCTTTTTTGTTGGCGATGAGCACGGGGTAGGAAATCATCACCTCATCGATGATGCGCAGGCCGTGGGCGCGTATGGTGGTTCCGGTTTCCGTCACTTCCACAATGCCGTCGGCCAGGCCTTCAACCACCTTGGCCTCGGTGGCGCCCCAGGAATAGAACACGTCCACCTTAACGCCCACGCGCTCGAAATAGCGGCGGGTGAGGCCCTGAAGCTCTGTGGCGATGCGCTTGCCCGCGAGGTCGGCGGGCTTTTGATAGGGCGAATCGCCTGCCACGGCCAGCACCCAGCGGCAGGGGCGGTTGGAGGTTTTGGAGTAGACGAGGTCGGAAATGCGCATGACCTTGTCTTCGTGGTTGCGTTCCGTCAGCCAGTCAAGGCCGGTAATGCCCACATCCAGAACGCCCGCTTCAATATATTCGCCGATTTCCTGCACGCGGCAGAGCGACGCCGTGATTTGCGGATCGTTGATATCGGGAAAATAATTGCGCGTATGTTTGCGGATTTTCCAGCCCGCGCGTTCAAAAAGGTTGATGGTGGCTTCTTCCAGCGAACCCTTGGGCACGCCGAGCTTGATGATGGGCATGGTATCCGCGCTCATGACAACTTCCTTCTATCGACCGTAGACTTTTTTGGGGTCAAAAACCTGCGGGGAGCATTCCCGCACGGTCCCTTGTTTCAGTTCCCTATAAAAACAGGAGCGACGCCCCGTGTGGCAGGCCGCACCGCCGATCTGCTCAATGAGCAGCAATATGGTGTCGTTGTCACAATCAAGCCGCAGGGAACGCACTTTTTGCACATTGCCCGAGGTGCCGCCCTTGTGCCACAGTTCCTTGCGGCTGCGGCTCCAGTAATGGGCCTCGCCCGTCTCAAGGGTTTTGCGCCAGGCGTCTTCGTTCATATAGGCCAGCATGAGCACCTCGCCGTTGTCGCAATCCTGCGCGATGGCGGGCACCAGGCCCTTGCTGAAGTCGGGCGTGAAATTTTGGTCGCCTTCATGGGCCTCGCCGCCATGGGTGAAAGCTGACATGGGGACTCCTTGGTTGCTGCCGGGCGTTCGCGCCGTGAGTGCGCCGCGCGTGCCCGGCAAAAAAACATGGGCTGATGGGCGCGGTCGCATTCCGCGCAAACGCCTAAACTACCTGCAAGCGGCGTTGGACGCAAGCGCGGCGTTCTCTCGGCCTGCGCGCCAAAGGCGAAACTTGCGAATCCGGGGCGGGTGTGGCATGTTGTTGCGTTAGCAAAACACTTAGTAATGGCGGAAGAGCCGCCGGGAAATTACATGGCCGAATATGATTCCACAGTGAATAATGGTGGCACCGATACGGCGGCTGAAGCCGCTCTTGAAGGCATTGCCGTCAGCGAACCTGAAGACGCCCTGCCCAGCGTAACGCTGGAAGATATGCCTGAAACCGTGCGCGGCGCTTGCGTCCGCGCGGGCTGGCAAAGCCTTATGCCGGTGCAGAGTCTGGCCCTGCCCTATCTGCTGGCCGGGCGCGACATTATGGTGCAATCACGCACCGGCAGCGGCAAAACCGGCTGCTATCTGCTGCCCATGCTGCCGCGCCTTTCCGCCGAGCTTAAGGCCCCCCAGGCCCTGGTGCTGGCCCCCACGCGCGAATTGGCCGTGCAGGTTGAGCGCGAGGCCGCGTTGATTTTTGCCGAAACCGGCATCCACACCGTCGCCGTTTATGGCGGCGTGGGGTATAAAAAGCAGATGGACGCCCTGCGCGAAGGCGCGCAGGTTATTGTGGGCACGCCGGGGCGCGTTCTCGACCACCTGCTGCGCCGCACCATGGACCTGCGCGATCTGCGCGTGCTCGTTTTTGACGAGGCCGACCGCATGCTGTCCATCGGCTTTTACCCGGATATGAAGGAAATTCAGCGCTATCTGCCCGATAAGCGCATCAACACCTGCCTGTTCTCGGCCACTTATCCGCCCCATGTGCTCAAGCTGGCGCGTGAATTCATGGCTGAACCGGCCATGCTTTCCCTTTCGCAAAAAGAAGTGCATGTGGCCGAAGTGCAGCACCTCTTCTGCGAGGTGAAGCCCATGGACAAGGACCGCGCCCTCGTGCGGCTGCTGGAAACGGAAAATCCGGCTTCGGCCATGATTTTTTGCAACACCAAGTCCAATGTCCATTATGTTGCGGGCGTGCTGCAGGGTTTCGGCTACAGCGCGGACGAACTTTCCGCAGATCTTTCCCAGGCGCGCCGCGAGGCCGTGCTGGAAAAAATACGCCAGGGCAAGCTGCAATATCTTGTGGCCACTGATGTGGCCGCACGCGGCATCGACATTCCGCAGCTTTCGCACGTTTTTTTGTATGAACCGCCCGAAGACCACGAAAGCTACATCCACCGCGCCGGGCGCACCGGCCGCGCGGGTGCGGCGGGCACCGTCATTTCTCTGGTGGACGTGATGCAGCGCATGGAGCTTGACCGCATCGCCAAGCATTATAAAATCGGCATCATGCCGTTGGCCCTGCCTACGGATGAAGACGTGGCGCAGGTGGCCAGCACCCGGCTTACTGCCATTCTTGAAGCGCGCTTCCGCAACCTCACGGGGCTGGAGCGCATGCGCGTTGCCCGTTATGCGCAGCTCGCCCGCGACTTGGCCACCCAGAGCGACGAGGAAGACAACGTGCTGTTGCTGGCTATGCTGCTGGACGCCTGCCACCAGGAAAGCCTGCGTGAAACGCGCTTTCCCGACGGCGTGCCGCGTGCGGCCGCCGCGCAGCAGCGCCAGCCCCGGCAGAGCCGTGGGCGCGGCGGACGCGGCAAGGCCTTTGGCGGTGAAGATTCCGGTGCCTCGGCCCCTGCGGCGCACAGCGCCGAAGAGCAGCAGGAGGGGGACAAACCCGCACATTCCGGCAGGCGTCGTCGGCGTTCCTCGCGCCGTCGCGGCGGAGAAGAAGGCAGCGCTGCGGCGGAAGGCAACAGCGCGCCCGCTTCCGATCAGGGCGGGGGCGAAGACTAGGCCTGGGCTTTTCAGGTGTTTCGCTGTGTGATGAATAACCGTTTGGCGTAAAGAAAATGCAGAAGAGTGATGAACCAACGGCCTCGGAGGCGTTGCTCGGCGCTGCCCCCGAGGAAGCCGTGCGCGCAGCCCTGGACAATTTCAAGGCCTTGCTGGCTGATGCCGATTTTACCCTTGAGCTTGAGCTGCTGGGCGTGCGCCGCATGCAGTTCATGCGGCGGGGGCAGATGCAGGCGGAATTGATGGGCCTGTATGTCGCCCTGTGGCGTCTTGCACTGGCGCGGTCTTTTCCTGCGGACGCCGACAGCATGTTTGAGGCTTTTCAGAACGAATATGCCCAGGAACACAAGGACAAGCGCAGCTCCCACATTCTGCGGCGCGCCCGTGAATACTGGGCCATGCTTGAACCCCGGGGCGATTCGGATTTCAGCGAAGTTGCCCGGCACCTCTGCTCGTTCTCCATTCAGGATCCCCATCAGGCCAGAAGCATCAATCTCAAACTGGTGCTGCACATCCGCAAGATATACAAACTCGTTTTCGACCGGCTTATTTAAGGGCCGGTCGTGCGTTTATCCATTCCGGAACCGGCATAATCAATGAAAATAGTCCATTCCGTCAGCGCATTGGGGCTTTCCACGGGCAGCGCCGTCACCATAGGCAATTTTGACGGCGTTCACCTTGGGCATCAGGCGCTTATCCGCCGCACGCTTGAAGTAGCCGCCGAGGGCGGGCTGACCCCCGTGGTCATGACCTTCTGGCCGCATCCCCGGCAGGTGCTTTTTCCCGAACGCGGGCACATGCCCCTCACCTCGCGTGAAGACCGTTTTGCCTTGCTGGAGGCTCTGGGTGTTCCCGCCGTGCTTGAGCTGCCCTTCACGCGCGAGCTGGCGGCGCTGGACGCCGGAACCTTTGTGCGCGACATGCTTGAACCCATGGGCCTGCGCCGTCTTGTGGTGGGGTATGATTTTACGCTGGGCCGCAACCGTGGCGGTCAGGTTTCCGTGTTGCGCGAACTGGGGGCCTTGACGGGCTTCAGCGTTGAGCAGCTCGACCCTGTGGTGGCGGAGGGCACGGTGGTCAGCTCCACCTCGTTGCGCGGGCTGATCGGCCAGGGCGACGTGGCACGGGCGGCGCATCTGCTGGGCCGTTACCACAGCTTCAGCGGCGAAGTGGTGCATGGCGACGGGCGCGGCGCTGGGCTGGGCTTTCCCACCGCGAACCAGCGCAAGCCCGACGTGGTGCTGCCCGTCGAAGGCGTGTACGCCACGCGAGCCTCATTGGACGGCCACGTCTGGCCCGCCGTTACCTGCGTGGGGCGCAAGCCTACCTTTGGCGAAAACGAGCTGGGCGTGGAAACCTTTTTGCTTGAAGACGGCCAGAACCTTTATGGGCGCGTCATGCGCCTGGAATTTATCGCCCGCGTGCGCGGCGAAGAGCGCTTCGCCTCTGTGGAAGCCCTCAAGCAGCGCATTGCCCTGGATGTGAAGGAAGCCCGCGAACTGCTGGCCCAGGCCAAACCAAGGGCGTAACGGAAAGAGGTTTCGGGCCAAGCCGCAAGCTGGTGCAACCATGATTAGAGCCGACATCCATAACCATACCATTGCTTCGCACGGGCTGGCCACGGTGGGCGAAATGTACGCCGCCGCCAGCGCTTTCAACCTGGACTGGTACGGCCTTTCCGAGCATTCTCCGCTGCCTCCGGGCTATGCCTGCCCCCTCTACAAGGGCGATCTTACCGTTACATTTCCCGCCTATGTCGCCGGGGCGCTCGCCCTCAGGGAAAGCACGGCCCATGCCGCCGGGCCGCGCGTGCTGCTGGGCATGGAGTTGGACTGGCTGCCGGTCAACACGCCGTGGATGCGTGACATCGTGGCGCGGTACCCTTTTGACTACATCATCGGCGGCCTGCATTTTGTGCATGACGTGCCCGTGGGCTCGCCCCGCAGCTGGGGGCCGGAAGTGGAGCGCGAGCAGCGCTTCGCCCGGTATGAGGCCTATTATGAAATCATGGCCGGGCTGGCCGCCGGGGGCATGGTGGATGTGGTGGCGCACCCAGATTTTATCAAGGTGTGCTGCTATGAGGATTTTCAGGCCTGGTTGGCCCTGCCGGGCAGCATTGACCGCGTAGCCGCCGCCCTTGAGGCCATGCGCGCTACGGATACGGCCATGGAAATTTCTTCGGCCGGTCTGCGCAAAACGTTTCACGAGCCGTATCCCGGCCCTGCCATCATGCGGCTTGCCGCCGATCTGGGCCTTGCCGTCAGCTTTGGGTCCGATGCCCACAACACGGCGGACACCGTTTCGCATTTCGATGCCCTTGCCGCCTATGCCGCGTCGTTCGGGTTTACGCACAACCGCATCTGTGTTGGACGCGAAAAACGCGAGCTGGCCTTTTAAGCGGAACCGCTACCCTCCACCAAAACACAACCATTCCGTCGCGCAGCGCTCTGGGCACTGCGGCGTTCTTGTGCGTTCACTAGGGCCTGGGTAAAGATTCCTGAGGCCGCAACGCGGCCAGTGCGGCGCGCGGCCTCAGGGTTTTGCCAGTCAGGCCAGCAGGCACTGCCCGCCGCTAGTGCAATGAGCCCACGGTTTGCACGATGTACACGCGCCAGCCTTCGGGCAACGGCAGCTTGCCAGCAAGCGCCTGCAGACCGGAGGCATGCACATAGCTGCCCAACCCGGCCGAGGCGCAGAACAGCCCGGCATTCTGATAAAGCGACCCCACATGCATTGGGGCCCATGGGTTGGCCGTGGGGGCCGCATACAGCAAGGTCAGCGAGCCGCCGCCCATTTTTCCCCGCCAGTCGCCGTCCAGCGCCTTTGTCAGCGTTTGGGCGGCATCATACAGCCACACGCCGTTTTCCAGCGCCACATAGACGCGCACGTCCTGCCGGTTCATGGCTGTGGGGGCGGTGTGCCGCCCATCGCTGCGGTTGACGCCCCAGGTGGCCCAGAGCAGGTCGCTGAGCTGCTGGGGCGTCAGCGCCGCGCCGTTAAATCCTTTCTTTGTGGAATGTCGCTCGGCAAGGGCCTGCATCAGCGGCATGCCGCCCGTTTTCGACGGGGCGGGCAGTTCCATGCTGCCCCCGGCCGCAGCTTCCGCCGCGCGGGCGGGTATTGCGGGCATAAGGGAAAGCGCCGCCAGAGACAGCAGCATGGAAAGGGACCGACGGATACGAAGGAGCATGGTAGCCTCCCGTTGGGTTTGCGTGGGGTTGCGTGTGACTTTAAACAACAGTGAAATGCTATGAATTAGGGAAAGAAAAAAGGGTATGGGCGGCATACCTCGCGGCGTCGCGCGTGGTGGGTTTAGCGGGGCAGAGGGGTTAGATTTCGCTTTGTGGGGCGCGTTCCAGCATGGCGTCCAGCGCCGCCGTGGCGTGCTCTTCCGTCAGCCCAACGCGGGGGGCGATCTGCGGCAGGTTTTCAACCGCGTCGCACGGGCGCACATAGAGCGGCTCTATGTCCTTGTCGGCATAATCCCCGTGGCGGGCCAGCAGGCACAAGGCCGTCATGTCGGGGCTGGTAAGCACCGGCAAGGCCAGCACGGCGGCGTCCGGCGGGGGCGGCACCATGCGCATGCCGGTAACGCCGTCAAAAACATCCGTATTGCGGGCAAGCCCGCTGCCGCAAACGTGGATGCGCCGTCCATGGGCCGTGCCTTCTGGCAGCGGCGTTTCACGGCTGGCCTCGATGCGGCGCAAGGCCTCCTGCGGCGGGCAAAGATCCACTGGTTCGGTGGGCTGCGCCGGAATTTGCGGCCCGTAGGAAAGAAAGGGCTGGCAATGCACAAGGTTTCGCCGCGCATGGGTGAGCACCCACACGGGCGTGCCGTAAAAAAGCCCGTGGCGCAGCACAGCGCTGGTGGCCAGAGCCTGCATATAGTCCAGCCCCGCCAGCTTTGCCCTTCCGGTGCGGCGCAACGCGGCGGCGGTGGTCAGCGTAAGACGAATGCCCGTGAACGAGCCGGGCCCGCGCACGCAGGCGATGCGGCGAAAGCCGCCGGGGGTCACCCCCAGGGTATGGCACACTTCCGCCAGGGCCGGGGCCAGAATTTCCGTGGCTCTGTCGGCCCTGTGCCATTCCTGAGCGCAGAGCAGGCGTTCGTCGTCGGTGACGGCGATTTGCAGCACGCCCTCAGCGGCATTGAGAATAAGTTCCAGCCCCGTGCCGGTGTTCATGACCCGCTCCCGAACCAGCCGGTTTTTTTGAGAATGCGCCACAGGTCGTTATATGTTGCCAGCAGCATCAGCGCCACCAGCAGGGCGATGCCCACACGCATGGCGTATTCCTGCAAACGGGCGTTGAGCGGGCGGCGAAAGATGATTTCCCAGAGGCAAAAGACAATCTGCCCGCCGTCGAGCACGGGAATGGGCAGCAGGTTCAATATGCCCAGGTTAATGCTGATCAGCGCGGCCAGGGCCAGCAATCCGGCAATGCCCTCGTGGGCCTGTTCGCCCACCATCTGCATGATCATGATGGGGCCGCCCACCTGATCCAGCGGCACCACGCGCTCCGCAAGCTTGACAAAGCTTTGCCAGGTCAGGGAAACCATGCCATAGGTCTGGGAAGCGCCCGCTGCCGCCGCGTCGGCAAAACCATGATGCACAAGCCGCACAGCGCCGGAATTGCGAATGCCGATCAGCCAGGCGCTTTCCTCTTCGCCAAAGATGGTTTTTCGTTTGGCGCGCTCAGGGGTGAGGTCCACGGTGATGATCATGCCCTGATCGGGATTTTCCGTGGCGTCGGCGCGGGTTTGCGCATCGGCCTGCGGGGCCACGTCTGGCCGTGAAAGCGTTACCGCCAGTGGCTTGCCGTTGCTGTGGGCAATGGCGTCGGCCATGCTTTGCCAGTCGGTCACCGCGCGGCCGTCAATGTTCACAATGGTGTCGCCGGGGCGCATGCCCGCCTTGTCCGCGGGGCCGTTCTGCACCACTGCGCCCACCTGGGGCAGCAGCACCGGCGTGCCCCAGCCGAAAGCCAGCGCCCAACACAACAGCCAGGCCAGCAGAATATTGGCCACAGGGCCAGCGGCCACCACCAGCAGACGCTGCCAGGCGGGGCGCAGGGCAAAACTCTCCTGCTGCGTAAATCCTTCGGGAATGTCCTTGGGGTCGCTTTCACCCACCAGGGCGACATAGCCGCCCAGCGGCACCAGCGACAGGGCATATTCCGTTTTGCCCTTGCGGTATTTGAGAATTTTGGGGCCGAACCCCAGCGAAAAGGTCGAAACGCCCATGCCCAGCCCACGCGCCACGGCAAAGTGCCCAAGCTCGTGGAAAAAGATCAGGCCGCCAAGAACGACGACAACGGCAATAATGGTTGTTAGCACGAATAACCTCCGTCGCGCGCCAGCGCATAGACCAGCTCGCGGCTCTGGCGGTCAAGGCACTGCATGCGCTCCGCCAGTGTATGCGCCTCTTGCGCAAGCCCGGCCCCCTGATCTTCGGGGGCCGCGCCGTCAAGGGGCGCGCAGAAAGGATGATGTCCGGGCTTGGTTGCGCGGTGCGCGTCCAGAGCCGCGGCGATCAGCCGGGGTATGTCCATAAAAGCGCACTTGTGCGCGAGAAACAACTCCACCGCCGCCTCGTTGGCGGCGTTCAGCACCACACAGCGCCCGCCGCGTTCCGCGAGCGCCTGCCGGGCCAGCCCCAGGCAGGGAAAAGCCTGCTCGTCCGGTTCATGAAAGGTCAGCGGCTTGGCCGTAAGGTCCAAAGGCGGCACGTTGACAGGCTCGCAGCGCGGCCAGAGCAGGCAGGCCGCAATGGCAAGGCGCATGTCGGGCGTGCCCAGCTGCCCAAGCTGGCTGCCATCATGAAATTCCACCAGCGAGTGAACCACCGACTGCGGATGCACCAGAACCTTGATGCGTTCCGGCGGCACCCCATAGAGGTGGAAGGCCTCAATGACTTCCAGCCCTTTGTTCATGAGCGTGGCCGAATCGATGGTGATTTTGGCTCCCATGCTCCAGTTGGGGTGCTTGAGCGCCTGTTCCGGCGTTACGTCGTGCAGGGACTCGCCGCTCCAGCCGCGAAAAGGGCCGCCCGATGCCGTGAGGATAAGGCGCGCAACTTCCTGGCCGCGCCCGGCCAGACACTGAAAAATGGCGTTATGTTCCGAATCCACGGGCAGCACAACAGCGCCCGTGCTCGCGCATACGCGGCGCACCAGATCACCGGCCAGCACCAAGGATTCCTTGTTGGCGAGGCAAATAACCTTGCCCGCCAGCGCGGCCGCCAGCGTGCCCGCAAGGCCCGCTGCGCCGACCTGTGCCGAAAGCACGGTGGAGGCCTCCGGCAGGGCGGCCAGTTCCGCATAGCCCTCGCTGCCAATAAGAATGCGGGGGCGGTAGTCCGCAGGCAGCAGGGCGCGCAGGGCGGTGGCCGCCTCTGCATCCAGAACGGCCAGATGCGGGGGCCGCCAGGCCAAGGCCTGCTCCGCCAGCCGTCGCACGTTGCGGGCGCAGGCGAGGCCCAGCATGCGGAAGGCCTGCGGGTGGGCCGCAGCCACGGCCAGCGCGTTGCGCCCGATGGAGCCTGTGGAGCCGAGCAGCACAAGCCCGCGCGGCGTTGTTGCGCGCCAGCGTTCGTCGGGCGCGTCGGAAATGTAGTTGATGGCAGGGCCGCCCAGCCCGGGCCAGAGTTGCGCCATGGTGTCGTCATCCTTTAGAGGGGCGCGCCGTTGAGGCACGCCGCGCTTCTGGGCATAAAATAGGGCCCGCCGTAAAAAACACAAGCGCCCCAAGGGGGCAAGTGGTTGCATATGCGGGCTGCGGGCCGGGGCGGGCAGTCAAAAAACCTTGCTGGGGGTATTTTGCGCTGTCTGCCGCAAAGCCCGGCGGCCACGCCCTTCAGGCCGGGGCGTGCCGCAATGGGGGGCGGCGCAAGGTTGCCGCTGTTTCCGCCCCTGCGATCATGCCCGGTTGGGGCAGCGCACGCGGTCGCCTGCGGGCGAAAACAGCTCTGGAAAGCAAAAACGCTTGCGCCGCAGCCTTCCTAAAAGAAGGAAAACCACTGGTCCACAACGGCCACCATGGGCATGGCGAAAAGCAGGCTGTCCGCCCTGTCCAGAATGCCGCCGTGGCCGGGCAGCAGATTGCCGGAATCCTTGATGTTCACCGAGCGCTTGAGCGCCGATTCAAAAAGGTCGCCCAGCTGGGCGAAGGCGTTGACCGCTATGCCCAGCAGCGCAAAGGAAAACCAGCCGGCCTTGCCGTATATCTGGCCATAAATGGCGCAGAAAAGCACGCAGGCGACCAGGCTGCCCACCGCGCCTTCGGAACTTTTTTTGGGGCTTACGCGGGGCCAAAGCTTGTGGTGCCCAAAGCGCGTGCCCACAAAGTAAGCGGCGGTGTCTGAAATGGAAACGGCCGCGATGACAAAGACGAGCTTGGTGGTGGAAAGGTAGGTGGCGGGCAGCAGCAACAGCGGCACATAGGCCAAGCCTGCCATGAAAATGCCGCTGGAAGCGAAGGCGTTGTCTTCTTCAATGACATCCCAGCGAAAAAGAAAGCTCAGCGATGCCAGCACAAACCCCGCGCCAAGGCACACCAGCGCGTCTTGCGGGCGATGCATCCAGGTGAGGCAGATCATGCCCCAGCCAAGCACGATGGCGCAAATGCGGCTGGTTACGCGGTCCTTGCCCCAGAACAGGGAGTAGAATTCCCACAGGCCCAGGGCGCAGACCAGCAAGATGATGAAAAGCAAGGGCCAGCCCCGGTGCCAAAGCACAAACAGCAAAACCACGGCCAGGGCCAGGCCCGTGATGATGCGGCGGATGTCGATGGTTTGCGTTGAAGGATCAATGGGCATCAATTTGCTCCTGTGTTTTGCCGAAACGGCGCGACCGGGCGGTATAGGCATCCAGCGCCAGGCGCAGTTGCGCCGCGTCGAAGTCCGGCCAGGGCGCCGGCGTGAAATACAGCTCGCTATACGCGCACTGATACAGCAGATAGTTGCTCAGGCGCTGCTCGCCGCTGGTGCGGATAAGCAGGTCCGGGTCCGGTTGCCCGGCAGTGTACAGATGTTCGGCAAGGGTCTGTTCTGTCACGTCCTCGGGGCGCAATCCTTCGCGCAGCATGGTTTGCACCGCGCGCACCAGTTCGCCCCGGCCGCCATAGTTGAGCGCCAGGTTAAGCGTCATGTCCGTGCCCGCCGCCGTGCGTTTGATGGCATGGCGCAGCGCGGTGCGCTGGGCAAGGGGCATGGCGTCAAGGTCGCCCAGAACTTTCAGGGTGATGCCCTGTTCGACCATGCGGGGAACTTCACGGTTCAGAAATTCCAGCAACAGGCTGAACAGAGCGCTGATTTCTGTTTTGGGGCGGCTCCAGTTTTCACTGGAAAAGGTGTAGAGAGTAAGGTGGCGTATGCCCAGAGAACGGCATTCTGTCACAATGGCGCGCACGTTTTCCGCGCCCGCGCGGTGCCCGGCCTCGCGGGGCAAGCCCCGCGCCTGGGCCCAGCGCCCGTTGCCGTCCATGATGATGGCGACATGCGCCGGAAGTTTTGCTGGATATTCCGTCATGCAAAAGCCTGTGGTGAAAAGTCGGCTGGCTTTCGTTCGCGCCTCACGGGGCAGCGCGAGCGCCCCCCCCCCCACGCCTCTCGCTGGGGGGCGGGGCCCCGCGCGGCGAGGCCCGCGCGGGGGTGGTCTCCTGTGCCATT
>Ga0183101_1000890_pt1 | contig 34443 bp, 36 predicted proteins | sample Biomet3_FD_127790 | JGI IMG/M metagenome (GOLD analysis project Ga0183101, IMG submission 127790) | Microbial communities from bioreactor (seeded with sewage sludge) at LBNL, California, USA - Biofuel metagenome 3 | ecosystem: Engineered > Bioreactor > Anaerobic > Unclassified ... | reverse complement strand
AGACGTGCAATCGCTGCTAGACTTGATCTAGGAGAGGAAAGTCCGAGCTCCATAGGGCAGGGTGCTGGATAACGTCCAGTCAAGGCGACTTGAAGGAAAGTGCAACAGAGATATACCGCCTAAGTTTACTTAGGTAAGGGTGGAAAGGTGATGGTAAGAGCTCACCAGCGTGATGGAGACTTCACGGCTATGTAAACCCCACTTGGAGCAAGACCGAATAGAGAGGCAATTAAAGGGGCTGCCCGTCCCGCCTCTGGGTGCGTCGCTTGAGCTTACTGGCAACAGTAGGCCTAGATAGATGATTGCTTAATACAGAACTCGGCTTACGGCTTATCTCGCATCAGTAAAATAGCTACTTTGGAGAGCTGGGAGTGTAAAACTTCCACTATTCTTCCACTGGCTATTTTTTTTTGTTTTGAGATAGTAAAGATGATATTTTTTTACTAGCAGATTTCTGCATTTCCATTGTGACATGAGAATAGATGTTTAGTGTTGTACCAATATCTGAATGACCTAAACGTGATTGAATAACTTTATAGTCTGTTCCTTCTCCTAAGAGTAAAGTAGCATTTGTATGCCTTAAATCATGGAACCTGACTCTTTTATTTATTCCTGCATCTTTTGATAATCTACTGAATTTTAATGTAAAGTAGTTTGGATGAATGTATTTTCCATTCTCCCATGTAAAAATAAAATTACATTGCCTTTTGTTAAATACATTAGTTTCATATAATTCACCATATTTTTCTTTATTTGAATCTTGAATTTCTTTATATTCTTTTAATTTTTCAAGAATTTCATCTGATGTGTATATATTTCTTTGGCTTTCTAAGGTTTTAGGAGTATCAAGCTCAACGGATGTATTTAAATAAATGAGATTGTTTCTAATCATAATTATGTTATTTTCAAAGTCTATATTTTCCCATTCTAATCCTGCCAGCTCTCCACGTCTAAGGCCAAGTTCAATAGTAACCATTAATGCCAGTGAAAATATATAATTACCATATATAGTTGTATCTAAGTGATTTAGCATTATATTAAATTCATCAATTGTTAATATATTAGCAGTGAATTTGTTTCTACGAGGTCTTTCTACAAATCTACAGATATTATCATTAATTATTTGTAGCTTTACAGCTCTATTGAGAGATGTATTAATTACACCATAAATTGTTTGCAGTGATGTATTGCTTAGACCTCTCTTTTTTTCAGAATTAATTAGATTTTCTATTAATATTGGTTTAAGATCTTTCATTAGACATTGACCTAAATAAGGTTTTACATTGTTAGTATAAATTTCTTTATATCTCACATATGTATTGATTTTTCGGTTTTGTTTGATGTAATTTTCCAACCAATCATTAATGTAGTCATCATATTTTAATTTGCGTGGCTCAACATAGCCAGTATTATATTTATAGATTGCTTCATTTAAGGCTTCTAAGGCCTCTGCTTTAGTTTTACCACCACTACGTTCAATACGTTTCTTTTTCCCTCCTATATCAGTTATATCGAAATAATAGTACCAACGATTTCCTTTCTTTCTAACACTTCCTTGCATGTTTTAACACCTCCATGCTAGATAGTATTTCACAATCAATAGTATTTTTATCCAATAAATTTTCTTGGCTATTTTGTATATAAGTTTCTTTGTCATGAATATCTCTTTTATAGATAACGGTATCATCTAATCTAATACTTAAAATATACTTCCATGGCATCAAAATTTCCCCCTAACGCAAAACGAACTGTTGTTCTGAGGAAAATTATAACATTATTAGAATTTAATTTCAATATTTTGGAATAAAAATTAATATTTTTTAGAGAAAATATAAATATTTAGTACATTACAGTCAAAGATAGCATAAAAAACAAATAAAAAAACCATAGATAAAAATTCTACAGTTTTTATTACTAGATTTATTTATTTTTAAAGTTTTCAATTAATTTGTTTACATCTAAACCTACAGCATCTAGCTGCTTAAGAATATTTTGAACATCTTCAGCAGTTAATTCATGTGGATATCCTTTGTCAATTTCGATTTCTATAGTTTGATTATGTAATGTTCCGGAGTATACTTTTGCAATTTTATCATCAGTCCTGCCTAGAAGATAGTCTGTGCTGCAGTCAAAATAATCAGCTATTTTAACTAATACATCATCCTTAGGAAATCTATTTCCCTTTTCCCAATTGGTTACTGTTGCAGGTTCAACACTCATAATTTTAGCAAAGTCTTTGCCTAATAGTCCTTTTTCTTCACGAAGCTCTTTAAGTCTAATAGGAAATTTACTCATATTATCACCACCTTATACACTATATACAATTTGCTAACTTATATTATAAACTATTTGCTAATTAATAAACACTAAATTAACTAAAAGAAAAAATAAATTTTATTAAATTAAGTAAAATATGTTGAAATTATCTAAGTGCTAATTTATAATAAAACTTAATTAGCTAAATGATAATTAACAAAAAGGTTAATTATCAAAGTGAAAATCTAAATAATTAACCAATTAGGATTAAAGAATTAAAAAGGAGAATGAGGGATGTATAGTAAATTAAAAGGCCTTATGGTAGAAAAAAGAATTACTCAACTGGAGTTAGCAGAAATACTTAAAATAACTGGAAGTGCTCTAAATTATAAAATAAATGGAAAGTCTGATTTTACTGTGACAGAGGCCAAAGTGGTTGCAAATTTTTTTGGGAAAACCATAGAAGAAATATTTGTTTTTGATGAAGTCAATAACATGAAACTTAGTAGAAATGCTTAAGAAAACTAGGAAATAAACACTACAAAAATCAAGGCATAGAAGTAGCTATTACAGAAAGCTACGGATTTGGATATTAATAAGGGAAGAATTATGGGAATGAAAGTAGGGGGATTAGGATGGAGCCAGTTTTATATACTGTTTCTGAAGCTGCAGAGTTATTAAAAGTTAATAGAAATTCTGTATATGATCTATTAAAGAAGAATGTAATAAGAGGGTTAAAGCTTGGAAGTTTAAAAATAACCAAGACAGAATTAATTAAGTTTTTAGAAGAAAACAATGGGAAAGATTTATCCAATTTAGAGGATATTAAAGAATTAACTTTTGACAGGGAGTAATAGCAATTTAAATATTTATCCAAGATATTAGAATGAATTCGTATTTATGCATATAGATAATGATTTTAGAAAGAAGGGATTTAGATTGATTAGAAAATTTGAAGGATTAACAGCCAATGATTTAATAGAAATATTAAAGAATTATCCAAGGGATATAAAAGTATGCACGCAAATGCTAGGAGAAAATTTCCCTGTTAAACAAGTTGAAGAGTGTATTTATTGTGAATTTAAAGATGGTAAAAGGATTCAGGAACATAAAGGGATATTAATTAAATAATATCAAATTATAAATGAGGCGAAAGAGTGAATTTTAAAATCTTTAAATGTTATATCTATATATGTAATTCAATTGGAATAAGTCCATCTTGGGATGGACTTGAAAGGTTTAGAAAATTTTATTTAATGGAGTGTGAAAAATAATGGCAGATATTAAATGGATTAAGTTAGCTACTTGTATGCCTGATGATGAAAAAATGAAATTAATAGATGCAATGCCTGAGAGAGATACAATTCATTATGTATGGATAAGAATACTCTTACTAGGTGGAAAGATTAATGCTAATGGAGAAATTTTTTTATCAGAGGGAAAGCCTCTTACTGCCAATATGTTAGCTATATTATTTTCTAGACCAATAGATGCCATTAAACTTGCATTAAAAGTTTTATCTAGATTTGGCATGATTGAAATAGCTCCTGATAAAGTAATTAAAATTGTAAACTGGGACAAGTATCAAAATATAGAGGGAATGGAAAGAGTTCGTGAACAAAATAGAAAAAGAGCTGAAACTCATAGAGAAAAGAAAAAACTAGATAAGAAAGCAGCTAAAATCAATAATGAAGAAACTTATGAAGATGAAGTTTTAGAAGAAGACACGGATTTAGAAGAAAACAAAGATTTGAAAGTTAATAATGATTTGAAAGTTAATAATGATTTGGAAGAAAATAAAGACTTATATGAAAATGAGCCAGTAGAAAATTTAGAAACTAGTGAAGAAGCTTCAGCAAATACTGCTATTGATGATAAAACTAATACTGTTACTAATGAAACTAACATCAACAACATTCCAGAAGCTGATGATAATAATTGCAATATTACTAAAAATACTAATAACGTTACGCAAAATGAAAGTAACGTTATAGTAACGGAAGAGAATAAGAAAGAGATAGAGAAAAAGAATAAGAGTAAGAAAGAGAAAAGAGAAATAGATAAAGATAAAAATATAGAGAGTTATAAAAATAACTCCAGTAATGTAAATAATAAAAGCTCAACTTGTGATGGAGAAGTAAGTCAGTCAAATCTCTTTGAGGATAATAATACTAAAAATCAATGTGCAGATGATGATATAAATCTTAAAGCAATGGAACTTATGCAGTATCATGAAAAAATAACAGGAAAAGTTGGTGGATGTGACTATGTTGCTCTTAGATCAGCTATTGATATTCATGGAGAAAAGCGGGTTAAGATGGCTATGGATGTTGGATTTGAGAATAATTGTCCTGACATAAAGTATGCAATTGGAGTATTAAAAAACTGGAAACGAGAAGGGTATCCAAAGGATGATAGGGAGGTAAAGAAAAATGGGGTTAGAAGTACTGGAAAGAGTAACTCAGGCGATAAAAATGAATTCGCAGGATTCAAGCCAAAGGAACCAAGAAAACTTACAGAAGCTGAAAGAAAGAGGATTCAAGCAAACCTCATATAGGTGTGATAAGTGTGGTGATACTGGGTGGATACTTATTAATCAAGAGAATAGCCAGCCAATTGCTACGGCCTGTGAATGTAGAAAAATAGAAAAACTAAAAAGTGAATGGAAGTATTCAGGAATCAATGTTGAACAAAGTAAACTTACTTTTTCAAGTTTTGAAGTTTGGAATAAGGCATCACAAAGGATAAAGGATACTGCTACAGCTTATTGTGCTGATTTTGATGAAATTAAAGATAATAGGCGTAATAGCATTTTATTGTGTGGTCAAGTTGGTAGTGGAAAATCTCACTGCAGCATTGCTGTTGCACTAAACTTTTTAAAACAACACATTAAAGTAGTGTACATGCCTTATCGTGATGTGATTACAAAGATAAAACAAAACATGCTTGATCAAGAATACTACGTCAGGGCCATTTCCAAGTATCAATTATGTGAGGTACTTTTAATTGATGATCTGTTCAAAGGAAAAATCAATGAATCTGATATTAATATAATTTTTGAGATCATTAACTATAGATATTTAAACTTTTTGCCTATTATAGTTAGCAGTGAATTTTCTATTGATAGATTATTAGCTTTTGATGAAGGAGTAGGGTCACGCATATATGAAATGGCCAAAGATTATGTTGTAGAAATTGAGAAGGATATTATGAATAATTATAGGCTTAAGTAAAGTGATAAGTTATTGCAAAAGATATACATTTTAATAAACAAAAAATTGAATTATGAGAGGAAGTTGTTAGGAATGAAAGCATCAGGAATTATAAGAAATGTTGATCCATTAGGAAGAGTTGTTATACCAAAGGAAATGAGAAAAGTAATGGGTATTAATGAAGGGGATCCAATTGAAATAGTTAAAGTTAACAATGATATTGTTATGAGAAAATATATCAAGGGATGCATCTTTTGTGGAAGAGATAAAGATGTTGTTGAATTTAATGGAGCACTTGTTTGCAATGGATGCAAAAAAGCTTTAGGTAAATATTAAATCTGAGAAAAGGGGATAAGCAAAATGGGAGGTTTACAAATTTTTAAAAATGAAAAGTTTGGAGTAATAAGATGGGTTAAAGTAAATAATAAAGACTATGCAGTTGGAATTGATATAGCAAAAGCTTTAGGGTATAAAAAGCCTAATGATGCAATTTCAAGGCATTGTAGGGGAGCCGTGAAACACGGAGTAGGGGTAGTTACTGGAAAAAGGAAAGATGGAACTGATGCTATTCAAAATATAGAAATGACTGTTATTTCAGAAGGAGATATATATAGGCTTGTGACAAAATCTGAATTACCAGGAGCAGAGAAATTTGAAGCATGGATTTTTGATGAAGTATTGCCTTGCATAAGGAAAACGGGAATGTATGCTACAGATGAATTATTAGATAATCCAGATTTACTTATTGCTGCAGCTACTAAGTTAAAAGAGGAGAGGGAAGCAAGATTAAAGGCTGAAAAGAGAGTACAAATGCTAGAACCCAAAGGACAATTTTATGATGATGTTGCAGGATCAAAAGATTCTATTGAAATGGGCCATGTAGCAAAAGTTCTTGGTATAAGAAGAATGGGAAGAAATAGGCTGTTTTCATTATTAAGAGATAAAAAAATCTTAGACAAAAACAATATTCCTTATCAGCAGTATGTAGACCTAGGCTATTTTCGCGTGTTGGAGCAGAAATATTCAGTACCTAGTGGAGAAACTAAAATCAATATTAAAACAATGGTATTTCAAAAGGGGATAGATTTTATATTAAGAAAAATTAGAGAAAAATAAATTGAATTTTTATAATGCAATGGAAATGAAAATGGAGATTTATCCGAGTAAGGACAAACCTCCATTTTTTATTCATAAGATTAAGCTACATCATATTTAGTAACTTGTCTTTGAGTCAATTGAGTACCATATCTTTTAGTTAAAGATATTTTAGGGAAAGAGCGTGTTTAAAATAATATTATAAAAGAAAAAAGATTGAGGAGTAATAAGCTAGTTGTAATAATGAATATAATGGAGATTAGTATAAATAAGAATTATAATATAAGTAAGTTTTATAGATTATATTAATTCTATGTTCTTTGATTAGGATAAAAAGGTATAGGGGGATATGATGAAGGTAAATTCTAAAGATAGATTACTAAAGATAAGAGAGATATTTGAGAATGAAACAAATGAAGAAAAAAAACTTTCTGCAAGGGATATTGGTGATAGGCTTAAAGAAGAATATTCAAAAGATACAAATGAATTCAAGGTAAATATAAAAACAATAAAAAGCGATATAGATAAATTGATAAAATCAGGTTTCAAAATTGATGTATGCAAAGTGGAAAAGGGGAAAAAGGTTTATTACTACATTGGAGAAGCTCTGGATATTTATGAGATAAGAATTCTACTGGATGCAGTTTATTCAGCAAAATCTTTAACAGATGAAGAAAGAAATAACTTGATTAAGAAAGTTAAAGCATTGACGAATAAAGGATATTCAGAAATATATGATAGCAAGTTGTATGTTTCTAATCAACTAATCGTGAGTGAGAGTACACACTTGAAATATTATCTAGATAAAATTCATAGGGCAATATTTAATCATAATAAGTTAAGATTTCAATATGGTAATTATGATACTAACAAGAACTTTAATATACATCATGATGGTGATTTTTATATTGTACATCCATACAATTTAGTTTGGAGCAATGACTTCTATTATCTTATTGCTTATGACGAGAAAAAGAAGAGAATTATTAATTACAGAGTTGATAGAATGAGAACAGTAGAAGTAGAAGAAGAAAATTTCCAAGTTGATGTTCAATTTGATATAAATGCTTATTTAAAAAGTTGCTTTAATATGTACCCAGGAGAAGTTGATATTGTTGAAATAAAATTTATAAATAAATTAATTAATGCCATTATTGATAGATTCGGTAAAGAAGTAGATATTGTACATAAAGATGATAAGAATTTTACTATAAGATTTGAAGCAGCTATAAATGAAGGCTTACTTAGGTGGATATTAAATTGGGGAGCAGATGCAGAAGTTATTTCTCCTAAGTATTTAAAAAGTATGATTCTAGATGAAATAACTAAAATGTCAAGAATATATTATTAAAAAGAATTAGGTGGCCAAAATTTTGGTCACCTGATTTTTTCTGAGGGAATAAAAGATATTAAAATATTATTCTTTTTATTATAATTAAATTATGGAAGGAGTGGTAATCATGGCAAAATATGAGCAACCAGTATATGCGGAAATAACAAGAGTTTATGATAAGAAGTTAAATGTATATCACTTATTAAGAAATGATACAAAAATAATATTTGGTAATGGAAATAAGTTATTAGGAACTGTGATTATGTCTAATCCAGGAAGTTTTGACTTTAAATATGATCCTAATTGGGCAGGATTTATTAATGGAGAGGGAACTGAGAATATTTTTAAATCAAAAATGGGAAGACCAGATTCAACAATGATAAATATTATTAAAGCAATAGAAACAGCATATGATGAAAAAGGCAGTGTTGTTCCTGATGGGTATATTAGAATTTATAACATTTCTAGTGTAAGATGCGCTCAAGGTAAAAAAGCTTTGGAGGCACATAACAGAGTAAAAGAAATATTACCTCAGAATGGCGTTGATATTTCAATATTACAAGATTCTACAATATACAATGAAACTTCTTTTAATGAACTTTGTAAGCAATCAAGATTTGTAATTATGGGATTCATTAAAAATTTTTTAATGGATGAAGCAGAAATGTTAATTCAAAACATTAATAACTATAGTAAAAATAAAATGATTGCTGCTTATTCAGATAATAATAGCATTTTATACCATCCAGCTTGCTGGATTAGACTTAATAAATCAAAGCCTTTTAGAGATATAGTGGATTCTTTGAAAGAAATCATATAAAGGAGTATGAGGGTAACATGCCAAATGTGGTTGACTTTATATTAGGTTATTTGTTTGGTGTTTATAGTGAGAATAAAAATAGGCGAATGTGCGAAGATGAAATTAAGAACAGCAATTATGTGCCAAGATTCAATGGTTATTTGAGAAATGAAGGAACCAGGTATGATGAAGACTGGAAGTGGATTGAACCAAAATATAGAACACGATATTTAAATATATATATAAGTGGTACAGAAGTAAGATTAAGGGGAAATTGGATTGAAGATAAGTCAGCGGATGAGTGTATGACTTGTAGAAATCAAATGGAACTTGAAACAGAAGTAAATATTCAAAATAGAATAGAATTTGAAAAAGAAGTGGTATATGAAACCAAAGATAAGCTTGTCTATCTTAATGTTGAATTGAATGAGGATATAACAATTTTTATAGATAAGTTTAAGAAAGAAGATTGTTTTGAGAGTATATCCTGCCTAGATTTAGAGGAAGCTGAAGAGCTCATTGAAGTTATGAAGGATCATTATAGGCAATATAGGTATGTAGATACAATAGATAATGTAAATGCTTAATACAAGAATTATTGATGGGAGGATGGAAATTATGAAATCAGATTTAACTGAAATTGTATTTATTTTAGATAGAAGCGGTTCAATGAGTGGGCTTGAAAGTGACACAATTGGAGGTTACAATTCCTTTCTTAAAACACAAAGAGAGGTTGAAGGTGAGGCAAAAGTTACAACAATTCTATTTGATGATGAATATATAAAATTGCATGATAGGATAGATATAAACAATGTTAAACCTATAACTGAAAAAGAGTATTTTGCCCGTGGAACAACAGCACTTCTTGATGCAATGGGAAAAACAATAGTTGATATAGGGGCAAAATTAAGAGATACTCCTGAAGAAGAAAGGCCATCTAAGGTGATTTTTGTTACCATAACTGATGGTCATGAAAATGCAAGTAAAGAGTTCACATATAAAAAAATTAATGAAATGATATCACATCAACAAAGTAAGTATAGCTGGGAATTTATTTTCCTTGGTGCTAATATTGATGCAGTTAAGGAAGCGGAGAATTTAGGAATAAAAGCAACAATGGCTACAAACTATATAGCTGATGGCCAGGGGACAGGAATTGTTTATTCGTCGCTAGCTGAGAATGTAGCTTCATTTAGACGTAAGGGAAAGATAAAAGAAAGTTGGAGTGAAAACATAAATAAGGACATAAATAAAAGAAAAAAGAAAATATAGATCTTGGTAATTTTGGGGAGATAGAAAAATGAAGAAATTAATAAGAACAGTTCCTAAACCCAAAGGAGATGACTTTGCAGTACATGAAGATATAATGATGTTAGATATACCTGCGATTATAGAAAATGAATCACATGACCCTAAGAATTGTGTATGTATTGGGTGTTCTAAGAAAAAAGAGTTAGAAGGTAAAGGCTTATGTAAGGAATGTTGGGACAAAAAAAATAAGGGTATACAATTTAATACAATCAATAGAGTCTGATTATATACTAGAGAGAAATTTCTAGCACATACTTAATATTGGAGGGTAACAATATGAGTAATAAAGATAAAGTCAAATCAGTAGTAGCAATTATAATATCTATAATAATTATTATATCACTAAAATTGCACAATACAGATGTTAGTAAAACTAGTATATCAAAAGATTATATTAAATTTACTATAACAGATCTTCAAGAGAATAATGGAACTTTTATAGCAACTGTAAAGAGTGATAAGGAAGGTTACTATGACCATATAGATATTACAAATGCGTTTATGGATTCAGATTTGGATAGAGTAATAGGAAGTAAGTTATATTTTGGGAATCCTGATAAGCATAATAATAATCCTAAGGAATACTTGATAATAAAGAGGAAATAGAATAGATATAATAATAAATTGGGAGTAATAAAGTCACATAAATATAAAAATAGAAGCTCGTCTATTGATAAGCTTCTATAATTTTACCTAAACTAAGCTACATCAAACTTAGTAACTTGTCTTTGAGTAATTTGAGCACCAGATTTCTTAGCTAATCCACCAGAATTAGTTGTGAAAATGCCTTTGGCAATTATAGTATCCATAAGTGCATTTACCTGCTCTTTAGTAAGATCTGGTTTAACACCTGAAACATTTAAAGTTGACTTTAACCCAAGTTCAGTTAAAAAAGTCATTGATAAATTATACTCCATATTAGGTTTACCTCCCCTCTACTAATTAACAATGTAAAATTGAAAATTAATGATTTTTAAATGCTTAAGCATTTGCTAAGCTAGAAGATTCATTGATAAAGTAATCTCTAGTTTTAGCTCCTAAAACACCTTTGATTGCCTCAGCAACAGCATAGACATTTTCAGGTGCAGCATCTGTCTTAAGACCAGTGAAAGTCTTGTTTGCATAGATCGCATCCCCGGCTTTGTCAACTCCTTTTTGAACTTCAATAGTAAAAGAAGTTGAGTGAATAGTTTTTGTTACAGCCATGTGTTTTTACCTCCTTCTGTTTGTTTTCATAAAGGATATATGTTTAAATTTCTGCTATTGCATGAATAGATGAAAATTAATTATTTATATTTTACTTTTAAACGGTAATATCATACAAAGTACCGTTTAAAAGTAAAGCATGATTGAGGTGGAATTTAGTGTTGAGGTTAATATTGAATACTAAGGCATAAAAGTAATAGTAGAAATGTAGTTAGGATTTATGATAATTGTGAAACCATAGATTTAAAATAGAGCATTAAGCAAACAGCTTTTTATTATAAGAATCTAAGACAAGTACAATAAATTATGTTAAAAATAAGTTTAGATTGGGTTATAATTAATTATTAAATAGAAAGTTTCTGTTAAAAATTGTAAGTGGGGTTTCGAAATGATACAATGAAGATAGATATTAAAAATTATAGTGATGATTTTAGAATATAAGATTAAGAAATTAAAATAATAACATTAGGTAAATAAATATTATGGAGGATATGCATATATGACAATTGCTTCTAAGTATAATTCAAAGATTACAGAGAATTTTTTGAAGGAATCAATAGAAGATCAATATTTTGATAGAAAGAGCTCAAGAATTAAGCCCAAAGATATAGCTCAGCATTTATGTGCATTTGCTAATGGAAATGGTGGATGCTTAGCTATTGGAATTGCTGATAATGGAGAAATAGAAGGATTTAATGATTTAGGGGATGATAAAATAAATGATCTTCTTAAGGTACCATTTGATCTTTGTCAGCCTACGCCTAAATATAAATATGAAATTCTAGAAATAAACAATAAATCAGGTGTGATAGATAAGGTATTGTTATTTCATGTGGAACCTAGTAGTAATAAAATTATAAAGACAACATCAGGAGATGTTTATTTAAGAATAGGTGATTCATCGAAGAAATTAGCTTATGATGATATAAAAAATTTAGAATATGACAAAGGTGAAAGATTATATGAAGAAGAGCTTGTGGAGCGGTCTTCGTTATCTGATATTGATAGTGATGTATTAAATGCATATAAAAATAAATTAAAAACAGATTTAAGTGATGAAGAAATATTAGATGCTAGAGGATTTATATATGAAGGGAAGCTCACTGTTGCAGGAGCAGTATTATTTGCAAAAAATCCAGAAAAGTTTTTTCCTAGCTGCAGAATAAGATTTATAAGATATGATGGCTTAGAAGGTAAAGTTGGAACTGAAATGAATATTATTAAGGATATCAGCATTTATGGACCTCTTCATAAAATGTTAGAGGAAGCAAAATCTGTAATAGCTGCTCAGTTAAGAGATTTCCAATCCCTAAATCCTAAGACAGGTAAATTTGATATAGTAACAGAATATCCTGAATTTGCATGGCAGGAAGGAATAGTAAATGCAATTACTCATAGAGATTATTCCATTAAAGGTGAACATATTAAAGTAATAATGTATGATGACAGGCTTGAAATTTTAAGTCCAGGAAAGTTACCTAACATAGTAAATATTAAGAATTTAAAATATACCAGATATTCAAGAAATCCTAAAATAGCTCGTGTATTATCAGAGTTTGGATGGGTTAAGGAATTAAATGAAGGTGTTAAGAGAATTTATAAAGAAATGAGTGATTATTTCTTAGATGAACCTAAGTTTTCTGAACCAAACATGAATTCATTAAAATTAACTTTAAAAAATAATATAGTTATGAGAAAGATTAGAAATATGGAGCAAATGTCAGCACAGTTTACTCCAGAACTATGGGATACTTTATCATCAGATGAAATAACTGCAATTGAACTTGCTTATAAGCATAATAAAGTTACGACTAAAATGTTAGAGGATGAATTAGGAAGAGATATAAGAGTCACTAGAAAAATCTTAAATACATTAAGAGATAAGAAGATATTAGAATGGAATGGTACATCCAAAAACGATCCAAAGCAATATTATAAGATTAGTAATGAAAAACAAAATTAATACTATTAATAAAATCGGGAATGGGATTGCATATTAATCAAATGTTCTAGTAAAAAATTAATATGCACTAGTAGAGAAGAGGAAGGGCTTAAATTTTGTAAATATAGAAATTAAATTTGTACTAGTAAAGATTCAAAATGCTCTAGTATGTATGTAATAACTAATAGAATTAATACAAAATTATGTCTTTAAAATGTTCTAGTAAAAATTTAAAATGCACAAGTAGTATTATTATAATGCAGAGAAAGATTAAGAAATAAATTTAAATAATAAGAACTAGTAAAAATAAATTGTGACTAGTAGGTAAAGATAATTAAAAGAAAGTGCCAATTAGAAATAAAGGAGTTGGCATTTTCTTTGTTTTATTTTAGGTAATTAAAAGTCTTTAAAGTGAATGTTTCTGTCTACAATCCTTCTAACCTTAAATTTACAGAATAAACTTAAGTCCAGAAAGAAACAATTCGCAATACCATAAAGCTTCGCTTTAAGCTATTACATTGTTACTTTCTTCTGCAATTTCTTTAAGTGCAGCTAGAGACTTCAAGGCTTCGCCTTCAAGTCAAAGGAAGTAATAGACAAGCTTATATTATTATTTTAAATATTTATAGAAAAGTATGTTGATATCATATGGGTCCAGCTGCAAGTTATTTCATTAAAACTTGCCTATTACCTTAATTATAACTCGCTTACGCTCAGACAAAGGAAAAGAAGTGCAAGCTATAATAAGGCATCTAAATATTTTTGAGTAAGTTACATTATTATTGTATATGTTACTTGAAAGTATCGTCTTATAGCTTGCACTTCTTATTGTTTTCATGGCCTGCGGCAGCAAGGAATAAATATATTAGGAGCACTGCGTGCTCCTTTGTGGTTGCGCCACTTTATAATGTTTTAATCTATCATTAAGTATATAATTTTTATTAAGTAGCTATATATCAAATTAACTATATATTACTACATGTAGAATAAGTACTCCTATATACGTATCTGTTATAGTACAATACTTTACATTTAATAGAAAGAATTATTTGGGCGCTTAATCCATCACCCAAAAAAGGACAGGTCATCAGCAAGAAATTCTAAAGACTTAGATGAATTTTCCGGCAAGCTCCAACTTCATCTAAGTCAAGAATTTCTAAGCATTAGACTAGTCCTTTGTTTGGGTACCCGATGGAGCGCAAGAAGGCAAGTACACTTCGCTAGAATAACCCGTTGTCCCAGAAATGATACAAGCCCACAATGGGCTTGCACACTTCGGGAAACGTTATTTAGCAAAATGTACATGCCTTCTTTGTTGTATTAGGGTTTCTTGATGTAAATGATGGAGAAGGTGGTACTATTGCCTTGGGTGTATTGCGTAAATGGATATAATGATGCATGCGCAGATAAAGGTTTTTTGTGAAATGTGGGAATAAGAAGAGAAAGTTAATGTTTTTATTTTCTAAAGAGGATCTTTTAAATTTACTTCTAAATTCAATCTCCAGAAAGAGTCAATACGTAATACTACGGAGCTTTGCTCCAAGTATTACATTGACACTTTCTTCAGATGTTGTTTTTAGTGCGGTGATAGGATTAAAGACTGCGCCTTAAATCCAATATAATAATTAGAAAGTGTATATATAAGGAACTATTCTAAAGATCATGGAGAAGTCCTATTTGGTTTATTACATGATTTATGGAGCAGGGATGCATACGCATAAAGAAAAGGGCGCCTTGGACTTGCCCTCACAAGGTAGATATAAAGTTTATTGGAAGGTGAGGGCAAGTCCACAATGTACATGCTTACCTGCTAGCCCTTATTAGTAATGGCGTTCTTTCCGCTTAAGAAATCCAATCACTAAAAATAATAGAATAGATATTAATAAGGAAATTATTTTTAGTGATTCGGTTTCTTGCGCTACAATAACACTCATTACTAAAAATGACAGGCAGACAAGCATGCACATTGACGGCGCCCTGTTGATTTAAGTTTATAATGATATTTAAACTAGTGCATTGTTTGTGGTAATTATGATAAAATGAAAATAATTAATGTAATATTAGTAAAATAGTATATTTAGGGGGAAAATATGGTGAAAAAAATTTTATTAAGCTTTTTATGCATTATGATATTGCTAATGGCTGGTTGTTCTGAAAATAAAAATAATTCAAGGGATATTGCAGTGAAGAATATGAAATCAATGAGCGATTCTGACTTGCAAAACAATATGCAAACAATGCAATTTGATAACTCGGGTATTGGACTATCATGTATTGTACAATTAGCTCCAAATGATAATTCACTTGCAATAGCTAACATAAAGATAACTAATAAAGAGAACTCAATATATACAGCTTATACTAATTTATCATTAGTTGATGAAGATGGAAATGTATATCCGGCAGATAATCAAACATTTGCTTTAGATAATCGATTACCAGATAAGGATATTAAGAATGGTGAATCAGTGCAAGGACTTGTTTTATTTAAAATTCCAAATAATAAGAATAAATTTATAATGAAATATGATTATGAAAATAATAAAAGTTATTACAAGCCAATATTAGTATCAAAAGCTCCACAAAATAGTACAAGTTCAAAGAACTCAAATACAAATGCTAATAACAATACAACTCAGCAAAATGATTATATAAATGTAACAGATGTAAAGTGTTCTGTGGTAAAAGATAAATCTATATTACAAGTAGAAATGAAAATAAATATTGGAAATAGTTTTGTAGGCACTCTTTATGGTCAAAGCTTTATTATTAAGCAAGATAATGGAAATGGTATAAAATCATATTCAGCTTTATTTTATGATAATCCTGATGCAAAAAAATCAACGGTTGTACAATCAGATCAGATTGATCCAACACCTGGAGATACTTATTATACAACAATGTTTTTCAAGATAAATCCCAACAATGCATATAACTTTTCTTTAAACTATTCTTATGGAGGTGGCTTGATTCCACTTGGAAACTTTTCGAGTTCTAAGTAAATTAATTGTATAAAATTATACTGTTCATATAAATTATTAAATAGAATGAGGAATAATAAATGAAAAAATTTAAAAATACTAGAACTATAAATATTATTTTTATTACTATTATGGCGTTTTTTGTTATTGGAATATTAGTATTTACAGGCACTTTAGGATATGAAAAAGATGATAAAAACAAAACCAACACTAATATAACACAAGAGAGTAGTAAAAAAGATAATGCTGAAATTAAAAGTGTAAAGATATCTGAAGAAGAAGCTACGGAAGAAGTTAAGAAAATATCCAGTGATAACAATCTATTATTATTAAGAAAGGATATAGTAACTGATAAAGATATAAGTGGCACAAGTGAATTAGTCGGTAAGTATTGTTACTTTTTTGGATATAAAGGTGGAAGTCATACTTTTTACTCATATATTGTAAATTCAGAAACTGGGGATATATATGAGTGTGATTATCAAGATGGAGATGCTCCAACTATAACTCCAGCGAAACAAAAAACTGATGAAAATAACAACTCAAATGTATCATCAATAACAGAAGAACAAGCAGTAGCAATTATGCAAAAAATAATTCCAAATGGAAATTTTCAATATGATAATACAGCAAGTAAAGATGGAGTGGAATATTACGTAATAAGACAAGTTGGAAAAGGAGCCGGAACTACACCAACTGTTGGGTGGTTTTATGTAAGTAAAAAAGATGGATTTGCATTTAAATATAATTTAGCAGATAGTACTTTGGCCGAAATTCAAGAAAATGATAATGTAAATAATAAAGAACAATCCCAAAATGCTAATAATGATGCAAATAACACACAACAAGCTAATAAGGCTAGTATAACTTCAAATTCATCTGGAATAAATTATACTATACAATCAATAACATATTCTCAAGCAGCTAATGTTTCAAAGATAGATATTAAGTGTAGTAATCCTGGAAATAAAGCTTTTGTAGTTATGCTAACTGTAACATTTTATAATTCAAATAATGAAGTTATTGGAAAAGCAGATTCTGGAGTTAATTTAGAACCTGACCAGTGGGCTATGATGACTCCAACTCCAATGTGTGCAGGGAATGTAAAAAACTTTGATCACTTTAGTGTAACAGAAGGACTTATGGATAATACAGAGTTTTATAAAGCAAAACAGGAGATTAATGAGAAGTATGGTTTCCATTAATATAAATTAGGAATTAATATATATATAAATAAATAGTTCAAAAAAAGAAATAAGTTGAAAATAGTAATAAGATTAGGATTATGTACATTATTCGCAAGTGATTGCACTTTTAAAAATGGATAAATATACATTTTTAGATCCGTTTAAAATTTCATTTATAGTTGCTGTAATATTTAGTTTCATTTTTTTAAGGGATAATTGAAATTTTAAACAAGCTCTATTAATAAAGAAAATTTTAATAAATTAGATAATATAGAATAAAGAGCTGTCTGTATTTCAGATTTAAATAATAGAGCTTTTTTAAAATAATGTTTTTTGGAAGGGCAATTATACCAATATAAAATAAATTTTGTAAAGGGGATTGCGAACACTCACCCCTGTACAATATTTATTTTATATGGAGCTAAGTATTTGCCCAAAAAACAACAGAGGCTTGTCCTGTAATTTTAGCAGTTAATTCTAAATGTTGTGGAAATATTAAAAGAAATAAGATAATTCTGGAGAGGACCTCTCCAGGATTATTTTATTTCAAGTTCAAGCTGCATTGGCCTTGTATCAAGATAATGTTTGTATTCTATTTTATAGTATAGGATTAATTTTCTTCTTCCCTCATAAGGTAATGTATTTACAAGTGAATCAAATTGAGCTTTTGATACAAAGCCTTTTTCCTTTATAAGCCATTTTGTAAATGTCATTAGATCCAATCCTCTCATATAGATATTTTTAATGAGGGATAGAGATGCGTATTTCTCTAATCCCATTCAGTCTGTAGATAATTTATAAAGTATTGATATTTTTCGTGATAATATAAATTAGTTCTTTTAGATTCTTCTTTTGATAAGATAGAAAGCCATTCTTTATAGTGTGCATAGGAATTAAAAGATTCTTTAGTCGTAAGCCATTTTGTAAATGTGAAATTTCTCATATCTTTCTCAAATCCTCTCTTAACCGTATATTATAATTATTGCCAATTATGAGAACAAATATTCGTAATAACTTGTACTTATTTGTATAATTTTTAAAGGAATTTAAGTATAAGAATTTTGATTGTTGGCTAGACTATTTGAAAGGAAAGGAGTTGGAGAACATTGGAACATAAAAAGAAAATTAAAAAAGTAAAACCTCCCACAAAGCAGTTGCATGTGGAATGTGAAATCAAGTTGTATGAAGATTTTGAAGCATATTGTCATAAGAATGGAAAAGACGTTAGTAAGGCAATTAGAGGGTATATGAAATTATGTATTGGAGAATAAAATATAAAAATGAAAGTGCCCAAAAAGGTGCTTTTTTTGTACATAAATAATGTCTAAAATTTCTGTAAGTGGGCATAATAAAAATATGGGAGGAGAGGAATTAGGAAGAAAAGGTGGTTTTAAAGTGGATAAGAGAAAATATGAGTCAAAAACATTAATTGCAGAGTACAGATATTTAAGTGAAAATGAAAATTTTAGATTTTCAGAAACAGCCTATAGATTAAAAGATAATTCAATAATTATTGAATTTGATGGTGCTTGTTTAAGCCTTTATGGATTAAAATTAAGTTTCAAAAAGAACATAGGAAGAAAAGGACTTTATAGTATTGATGATAAAGAATATAAGTTCTGGAAGGCAGTTAGAAGTGATATTGAGAATGGTAATTTTGTAGATTGGGAAGAAGAACTTAATAATCAATATGAGGAAATACGGCAGGAGCAATATAACAAGCAGATAAGCATAGAACATGAAAATATACTAGAAAAAGTATCAGGTGATGAGTTGCCATTTTAAGTACATAGGGGGAATAATCCCCCACAAGTAAAGTTTAGAATATAGATAAGACCAGGTGCAGCATTAAAAGATAGACAATCTTCACAATGATAAGTGCCAGTAACATTCATTGGAAAATAGATAGGACAAGCTATTTATCTATCAATACATACAATACTAATGATAGCATGTCCTATTTAGCAGCATACTATCACATAGAGTTTTTCATAATGACCATACATATTTATTTAAAATTATTGTCAAGATCAAAAGCGAAGCGTGTCTTGATAATGATTTTAAATAAATATACCCTAACTTATGAAAAAATACAGTTAATACCTTATCTATAGTTTCAACAGGGGGCGGTCTTGTACTAGCTTTTCTGCCTGTCATTTTTAGGAAGGAGTGTTATGAAGCAAAAATAAACCGAATAATTAAAAATAATTTCACTCACGAATAAGATTTGATTATTTTTAGTTATTGAATTTATTTGAGCGTAAATAACGCCATTTCTAAAAAGGATTAGCAGGCAAGCCAGTACAAGATGGAACTGCCGTCACCTCTTCAAACCTTATTCAGTATTGGTGATGGCAAGTCCAAGCCCCCGAAAAATCCATTGCCAGCTTGCCTGGCCCACTTTCTTTAGTTTTACCATTTCCTCATACATAGAACCCGAATATATCATGTACTACAAATAATACAAATACTATAGTTCACAATAAATGCGCCCCACCGGGACAATGTCATCAAGTTATAATTCAATATTTATCCAAACATCTATATACTGGAATTAAATCAATTTAGACATAGGTGTGTTTTTCTTAATAAGATTATTAAATTTATAATTTTGGATACAACAAATAAGACCTCATCAAAACACATTATATTTTGGAAGTTAATGTAAATTAGTTACTGCTATAAAGCTCTTTTCTTATTCATCCTGTTCTCCATTTGAGTGCATTTATGATCTTTTCTAACAAATTTTCTTACAGGTCGAATAGGTACTATATTTTTCTCAATTTCTTTTTGAATACTCTTAAGTATTTTTGAACGTTTCCATGGATTTTTTATAATTAGCATTGTTATAAGAGTATCCTTAAGCTTTCCGATTAACATATTTGTATTAACTTTATACTCATATTTTAAATTTTTGTTTTTAGAATCTTCTTGAATAGCTTCATTTGCGTCTTTCTTAGCAAGTGCGACCATATTGGTTAAATACATTGTTGCATAAAAATCTTGTTCTATAGCTATAATTGTTTTCCCTGTAAAGTTTTCAACTTGCAACTTATTTTTTATTTCATTATATTTAACTTCTATTCCCCAACGTTTAAAATAAAGTTCTTTAAAATCTTCTAATGAGATAGTTTCATCAAATAGATTTGTTATTAATGTTTCTATTATTCCGGACTCTAATTCGAATTTTATAACCCTCATTTTTAAAACCTTATCTTTATGCTTTGCTTCTATTATTTGATCTTGATTTGGTGCATTAATAACAACTTTTAAAAATCCGCTACTTACTCTCATTAAATATTTTAATCTTCTAGATTCAATAAATGTTATAAAATCTTTTGAAGGATATCCTCTATCAAATAATATTAAGTCATTATATGATCCTAAATTAATCATTTCATCTATTAGATATTCAGCGATTTCTCTTTCACCACATCTATAATGTGTCAATTTAGAACCTATTATCAGGTCGTTTTCTACATCATATAATGCTGACGCTCTCGCACGTGCAACTTTTTTATTTTGATTTTCTATATATCCAAACTCATTTCTTAATTCATCAGTATCGTTTATTTCTAAAACTGTACCATCAATAGCAATCAACCTATATTCCCTATATTTTTTAAAAGGAGTCTCTTTATAATACCATCTATTTACCTGATTAAGCATATGTATAAATGCCTTAGGCGAAACCTTTTGGCGAGCTTGAGAAAAAGCTTGCTTTGTGATATTAGGCGTAGATGCTATTTTTGAAAAATCATCTAACTCAAGTTGTAAAGTCTTTTCTACAAAGTTTATCATAAACAAAATAATATTTTTAAAACTCATCTTACTTCTTCCTATTCGTGTAAAATATGTATCTTTCATTCTAAATTTAAACAAAAACATTATATCATCTATCAATAAACTTGTAACTTTTATTCCTTCTTTAAGATAATTTATTTTCTTCAATTTAAAATTCCTCCGTCAATACTTAATAATGCAGTATTTATTATATAGGAATTTTATTTTAAAATATATTTGTTATTTAAATTTCCAATTTATCCAAACTTAACTTGATGACATTGCCCACCGGGAACCCAAACAATGGGCTAGTCTAATGCATAATAGCTCTTAGTATATAGGAGGTTGAAGCTTGCCGGAAAACTCCTATATGCTTAGAGATATATGCTATATGACCTGTCCATTTTTGGGTGGTGGTTAAGGCGCCCAGATAATTATATAATTAAACAACCTGTCCTTTAAGAAATACATATATAGGAATACCAACTATATATATTACAACAACAGTAAAGAGATTTATTTATATATCTACATATATATAAGCACTATCAAATAAAAATTATGTGCATAAATATATAAGAGCAATACTTGAAGTGGCGTAGCCACAAGGAGCACGCAGTGCTTATTATATATTTATTCCTTGCTGCCGCAGGCTATCTGATTAAGGAGAAGTGCAAGCTGCATACATATTACCAACGTTTATATATATTTAATGAATACACTGAAAAATAATTAATAAAAACTATATGTAGCTTGTACTTCTCTTCCTTTGTCTGAGCGTAAGCGAGTTAAAATTAAGGTAATAGGCTAGCTTTAATGAAATAATTTGCAGCCGGACATATACAATATCAACATACTTATCTATAAATATTCAAACTAACAATAAAAGCTTGTCTATTACTTCCTTAGGAGCGAAACGACGTTATTGGATCACAAAAGATTGGCAGAATAAAGCTATAACTAAATTTTAAAGTATTTCATAATTAAAAGTAGCTCTAGTATGTCTATCTTAACTCCTTTTAGTGAGAGAAATGCTATTATTAATATATAACTAGAATTCTACCTATATATAATAAATATTAATCGATTAAGTTGAAAATAATCCAAGAAATTCATATAATTAAACCAATAATAAATGTAATATGGTGGTGAGTATAGTGACATTTGATAATAATGGATTTAATGAATATGGTTATCAGGCTAATGGAACACGATATGATAAAAATGGATTTACTTATAAGGGAATTCATAAAAATGGCACAAAATATGATGATGAAGGATACGATAGGAATGGTTATAATGAAGGTGGTTATGATAAAAATGGGTTTGATAAAAATGGAATTAATAAAAATGGATCGCATTTAGATGATAAAGGATTTGCTTTAGACGGATATAATAGATATGGATTTGATAGAGATGGGTTCAATCGTGGCGGATATAATAAAGATGGATATAACAGAGATGGATACGATAAATTAGGCTATAATATATATGGTTATGATAAAGATGGATTTAACCGCGAAGGATATAATAAGGATGGGTATGATAGAGAAGGTTATAATATATTAGGGTTGAATAAACATGGAGTAGACAGGACAGGCTATGACAAAGATGGATATAATATTTACGGTTTTGATAGAAATGGCTTTGATATGGAAGGCTATAATAAAAAAGGTGAATTTAACGAATACATAGATTTATACTTAAATAGAAATAAGGATATAAAAAAACAAACCACTAGTTTAATTTATACAGTAGAATATAAAGATATAATGCTGGAGATTGATAGAACAATGAAATTTATAGGACAAGGTGAATATAAGGCGGCAAGTAATAGCTTAAGAACGGCAAGTGAACAATTAGTAAATGAAATATTAAAGAAAAATAATGTTTCACCACAAATAAAAAATAGTGATTTATTTTCCAAACTAAATTATATTGAAAATAATAAATTGATATATAATGATTATTTACAGACATTACATAATATCAGATTGCTTGGGAATAAAGGTTCACATGCAGGTGAAACAACAACTAGAGAGGAAAATGAAGTATTATTAAATGATTTTAAAAATGTACTTAAAAATTGGATTAATGAAGTTTTTTAGAAAATACTCATTTATTAATAGATTAGTCAATGCCATAAACATTGAAAATTTAATGTTTATGGCATTTTTATTAAGCAACTTTATTAGAATCATCATTATCAATAACAATTCCAAGCTTGGTTGATATTATGGTGTTTAATTTGTTTATTGAATTAGAAAGATTGTTAATTTGTTTTTCCAAGCGTATCAGCAAATATGCAGCAACAGCGATAGCAAAACCATTATTAACAATGAGACTTATCAATTGATTTATATCCATAATTTCATCACCTCCCATAAAGGATATATGGGAGAAAACATAATAGTTAATGTTAGAGACTAAATTATTATATAAATTTGAAGATAGATGAAATGAATTATTGAGTACCACCTTCATTTATAATGTGATTGTGGTAATAATCTATGGCAATATCAACTATAGTGCTGACACATACATTTATATCAGGATGTAGATGTTTTAATTCATTTATTTTTCTTATGGTTGAACTGCGAAGGGTATAGCTTCTTTTAATAGTTGGAGTCTCCCCATTAATAGCAGGAGCAGCACCATTAGGAAGAGGAGTCTTTCTATTATCAAATATGTCTTTTGTAGAGATTAACGTATTTTTTGTTTCTGCAGAATCAGTTGTATTATCTTTAGTATTGTAACTATTACCAAAAGTAATAGTTGATTTTATATTAGTTTTAGGAGATTCTTGAATAGCAGTTTTATTATTTAATTCAAATTTAGAATCAGCCTGAATCTTATCAGCATCAGAATCATCAAAAGAGAAGGAAGAGATACATTCACCAGTTATAGAAGTTTCACTAGTAAAACCACACATTTCACCTTCATCATATTCAAAATCATTTTTAGGAACCTTTGATATTCTTTTTCTAGCCATAAATTATCCTCCATTCAGTAAGTTATATTAGGTTGCTCTTTATGTAATTTAGTCTCTTAAAAAAGATATATGGTTCTTATAGTAGAGATTCTAAAATTCTAAGGAATTTTAGAATAAGTATTCTTAAGAATTTGAGAATAATAGAATATTAGAATTTTAGAACTTAAGAATTTGCTTATAAAATGCAGGTTAAGAGGCTGGGTATGCAAATTTAATCATAATTTTAATGTTAAGGTACAGCATAAAACATATATCCATAATAGCAGCAGCTAAATTTTTAGAGCTGTGAATAAATTAATGGTAGGTGTTTAAAAATGATTAGAGATGAAATTAAGATTAGTTCAGAAGAAGGAGAGTTTTTTGATAAAAAGCAAATAGCATTGGCAATTAGAAATTCTACTTTTCAGGATGATTTGAAATGTTCTTTGTTAGAGGAAGGAATATTAGATAAATGCTTAGGATGTAGTTTAAAATATATTTGTGATGGAATAGATCAGGTAGTTGATAATTATGTGGACAAAACTACTGAGGTTGTGAATAATTTTAATTTTGATTAGGCAAATGAAATATTGATATTATTATATTAAAGATAACAGCCCCAAGGATCACATTGAACCTTGAAGCTGTTAGATTTTTTTGCTTAATAATACAATGAAATATTATTAAGGATTTTCATTAAAATAGTTTTCTTTTTTAGGATAGCAGTAGAGTAGCACATATCTTTTATATTAGCATAATCCAGAACTGTATAATTTTTAAAGAATACAAAATCTATAAATTGTTTTTCCTCTTCATTTAAATTTTTTAGAGCCAGTCTTAAGTCCTCATAATCACACCTTTCACATAATGATATTTCAGCAGAAATCTCTTCAGAAAGAAATTCTTTTTCAACGTCAGCGTGTAAGCTTAATGCATCACTACCTTCAGTGGATTTTTTATTTTTAATCCTTTTGATTAAATCGCCCATGTTGTTTTTAATTGCATTAGTAGCATAGGCAACGAATCTATGCTTTTCTAAATTATACATAGAAACAGATTTAAAAAGTGAATGGTAACATTCCTGCATAATATCATGTGAGTTATACCCATCAATGAAAGTTCTTTTTGAGATATTATAAATAAACGGCCTAAATTCAGTAGCTAATTTTTCTTTTGCTTCTTCATTATTATTTTTGCACTTTGTAACTAAAGCTTCAATATAATTAAAATCCATATAAACCTCCTTCTTCAACTAAGAGTTATGAATTAAATCAATCAATTAATTTACATATATTGTGTTTGGTGTTAAATTTGCCCCTACATATAGTATATATGGTTGAAAGACATATAACTTAGATGGAAGTTGAAAATTAATTAATTTTATGTTGTTTTAGCGTATTTTTTTTAGTTCTTAATTGCAGCATAGCTGCTTTTTTCAAATGTGTATAACGTATAAGAGAAATTAATATTGAGAATAAAATTTTGAAGGATGGTGTAAAAAATGAGTAATTTTATAGTAGCTGTAGGGCATACTGCAAGTGGTAATATTGGATGTGGAGTAATTGCCAAGCTTAATGAAAGCAATTGTACCAGGCAAATTGGAGCTTTAGTTGCAGAGCATTTACAGGAAAAAGGCCATGGAGTTAATTTACTAAGAATTGATAATAGCAATATCTATAGCTGCCAAGATTGTTATGAAAGAGCTAATGAAGCTAATGATATAGCGAAGACAACAGATATTGAATTGTATGTTGAGATTCATATTAATGCAGGGGGAGGTAGCGGTCCAGAAGTATTGGTTACTGGAAAATCAGAAATTGCTAATCAATATGCAGCTAAAGTCTGTGATGCATTAGCAGGTACTTTAAATTTACCTAATAGAGGTGTAAAAACAAGAGGTCTTATTGTACTTAATGGGACTGTTATGCCTTCTATACTGGTAGAGTGTTTGTTTGCTGATAGTGATGATGCAGATGTTTATAACGCGGAGGTTATTGCAAGAGCTATTGTAAGTGGATTAGTTGGGGTTGATGGTTCTGGTAATGGTGAATGGAAATTGGGATGGAATAGGAATGATGTTGGATGGTGGTATTCACCGAATCCTCTAAATAAATATTATTATACATCACAAAATGGTTGGCAGGAGATAGATGGGGAGCGGTATATATTTGACAGTAGAGGATATGCGTTGCAAGAGTCGTGGTATTATGATGAAAACAATAATGTCTGGTATTACTTAGATGAGAATTGCAAGATGGTCAGAGGAAGTAAGGATAAGCCTTTATGGAAGTGGATTGATAGTGAGTGTTATGCTTTTGATGAAAGTGGGAAGATGTATTGTGATTGTGTGACTCCGGGTAATTATAGAGTTGATAGGAGTGGAGCCTGGGTTAAATTATGAAAATGAAGATGTTAGTTGAAATCAGAAGTAATGAGTTAATATTTGATTAATAAAATACCAACTATAAAAGCATCTATGCATATTATTATGATTGAGTAATATGTATAGCTTCTTTTATATGTAGAAGTGTTTTGATAATTGCTAAAATATTACATGTGTAGTAATATTATATTAAGTCGATAAATCGTGAAATATAGTCGGTATACTTGATATAAAATCAAAATTGTAACGGAGGATAAGAATGATAACAGGAGAAGTAAAAAATAAAATAGATAAAATATGGCTTGATATTTATGCGGGAGGAATTACACAGCCTTTAACAGTAATTGAACAATTAACATATCTTATGTTCATTCGTTCTCTAGATGAAAAAGAAATGGAAAATGAAAGTCTAGAGACATTAGGAGAAGAAGGTATTACTAAGATTTTTCCTCAAACTGATGAAGGTCAATCTATGAGGTGGAATAAATTTAAAGATAAAGATTCTAGAGAAATTTATGATATTGTAAGTTCAAAGGTATTTCCGTACATAAAAGCAATGAATAATAATGAAGACTCAGCATTTTCAAGATACATGGAAGATGCTATGTTTTTAATTCCAACACCACAAGTTCTCCAAAAGATTATAACTGGCTTAGATGAATTATATGAGCATGATATACAGGGCCTTGATATGCAAGGTGATTTATATGAGTATATGCTTGGAAAACTTGCAACAGCAGGGCAAAATGGGCAATTTAGAACACCAAAGCATATTAGAGATCTTATGGTTAGATTGCTAGAACCAGCACCTGAGGATAAAATATGTGACCCTGCTTGTGGTACAGCTGGATTTTTAATATCATCAGCAGAATTTATTCGTGAGAAATATGAAAATAAAATGACTACAGAACAATGGGAAAAATTTAATGGAGAACTGTTTTCAGGCTTTGATACAGATAGAACCATGTTACGTTTATCAGCAATGAACTTAATGCTGCATTCTATATCTAATCCTAATATTAAATATTCAGATAGTGTATCTAAAAGTAATAATACAGAAGATGAATATAGCATTATTTTAGCTAATCCACCTTTTACAGGAACAGTTGATGAAGAAGGAATTCATGATAACTTAAAAGCTGTATGCAATACTAAAAAAACAGAGTTATTATTTGTGGCCTTATTTATTCGTATGCTTAAAGTTGGAGGAAGATGTGCTTGCATAGTTCCAGATGGGGTATTATTTAATTCATCAAAAGCTAATAAAGCTCTAAGGAAAGAAATAGTAGAAAATCAACAATTACAAGCAGTTATTTCAATGCCTAGTGGAGTATTTAGGCCTTATGCAGGTGTTTCAACGGCAATATTAGTATTTACTAAGACAAATGCAGGGGGAACAGATAAGGTATGGTTTTATGATATGAAATCAGATGGATTCTCATTAGATGATAAGAGAAATAACCTTGGTAATGATGGAGATATAAGTGATATCATAGAAAGATTCCATAACATTGAAAAAGAAGTAGATAGAAAAAAAATAGATCAAAGTTTCTTAGTGAATAAAGCTGAAATTGAAGAAAATGATTATGATCTATCTATCAATCGTTATAAGGAAATTGAGCATCAAAAAGTGGAGTATGATGCTCCAGAAGACATAATGACTAGGTTAGATGAACTTGCTTTAGACATTAGCTCTAAGATGGAAGAGTTAAGGGAGTTGATTGATAATGAGTAAAGTTAAGTACCCAAGTGTAAAATTACTTGAATGTATAAAATTATCAAGTGGAAAATTTCTTCCGGCAAAAAAGCGTATTGATGGAGAATATAATGTATATGGTGGAAATGGAGTATCTGGCAAGCATAACGATTATTTTGTAGAAGAACCAACAATAGTGATTGGGAGAGTTGGAGAATATTGTGGATGTGTTCATATTTCAAATGCTAAATCATGGATTACTGATAATGCATTATATGTAACAAAGTTTTTAAAAGCGTTTGATATTAGATATTTATGTTATGTGCTAAATAAAGAAAATCTCAATAGATTAGCAAATGTAAGTGGTCAGCCCTCAATATCTCAAGCTAATATACTTAATTGCTCAATAAAAATTCCACCATTAGATATTCAAAAACATATTGCAGAAACATTAGATAAAGGATTAGAAATAATTAGCTTACATAAGAAGCGATTAGAAGAATTAGATAATTTAATTAAATCAACTTTCTATGATATATTTGGTGATCCTGTTATAAATGATAGAGAATGGCAATTAATAAAATTATCTGAGATTACATCAAAAATTGGATCAGGATCAACACCACGAGGAGGACAGCAAAGCTATAAAGAAAGTGGAATTAGCTTAGTTCGAAGCTTAAATGTTCACAATGGTTTTTTTAAATATGAGCAATTAGCATATATTGATGATGATCAAGCTAAGCAGTTAGAAAATGTTAAATTGGAAGAAAATGATGTTTTAATAAATATCACAGGGGCATCTGTTTGTAGAAGTTGTATAATACCCTCAAACGTGCTACCAGCTAGAGTTAATCAACATGTTTCTATATTAAGGGGAATAGATAAGTTTGTTAATTCATTTTATTTGAATAACCTACTTATAAATAATTCATATCAAAATAAATTATTAGTTGTTGCTACGTCAGGAGGAGCTACTAGGGAAGCAATAACCAAGCAACAACTGCAAAATTTAGAGATACCATTACCACCAATAGAACTTCAAAACAAATTTGCACAAATAGTAAAAAAGATAGAAGAACAAAAGAATCTAGAAAAACAAGCGATAAGTGAAAGTGAGAATTTATTTAATAGTTTAATGAGTAAGTATTTTGATTAGTTAATAGGCACATCCATTGCTATTCTATTTCATGTGCCTAAATGAGGGGGTTGCATATGTCAACTAATTTTGGATTTCTAGAATCAATTAAAGAATATAAACTTTTTGCATCAGCATGTATTGAAGCGGAAAAAGTATTAAATTATTCTCCTGCTATGTCTGTTGCAGGTAGCAGGAAGGCATTGGAATTAGCTGTAAAGTGGGTATATTCTGCTGATAATACTATGAAGATGCCTTATAAGAATAATTTACAATCTCTAGTACACGAACCCACTTTTCGATTTGCAGTTAATAGAGAAACTTGGAGCAAAATTCCTTACATAATCAATATAGGGAATCTCGGAATTCATACTAATAAGGCTGTTACAAAAGGGGATGCAATTTTATCATTATCTTCATTATTTGAGTTTATTCAGTGGATTGATTATTGCTATGGAGCTGATTATGAAGAAAGAAAATTTGATGAAAAATTGCTAGGTGAATTGGCAGGGGATTCAAGTCTAAAAGATACTAAGGAAATGGAGAAGATATTAGAAGAAAAAGATTCTAAGATTAATAAGCTTCTTGAAGAAATCTCTAAAATTAGTGAACAGTTAACTAAGAATAAGGATACATATAAGGAAGAACGTAGTTTTACGCCTGAAGATATTTCAGAATTTGAAACAAGAAAAAAATATATTGATGTAGATTTAAGACTGTTTGGATGGGAATTTAAGCAAGGTGTTTACAGAGATTGTGTTGAAAGAGAAGTTAAAGTTACTGGAATGCCAAAGGAAGTAAGTGAAACTGGAGAAGGACGCATTGATTATGTTTTGTATGGGAAAGACGGTACACCGCTTGCAATAATTGAAGCTAAGCGAACAACAAAAGATGCAAATAAAGGAAAACATCAAGCATGGCTTTATGCAAATTGTATTGAAGAAATGACAGGACATAGGCCAATTATATTTAATACTAATGGTTTTGAAACCTATATGTGGGATGATAGTGTTTCACCTCAAAGACAGGTTAGTGGAATATTTTCAAAGGATGATTTGCAAAGATTATATAATAGAAGAAATTCAAGAAAAAACTTAAATAAGATTGAAATAGATGATAAGATTACAGATCGTTATTATCAGAAAGAAGCTATACGTGCAGTTTGTAATAATATAGATGAAGGACATCAAAAATCATTGCTAGTAATGGCAACTGGTACAGGAAAGACACGAACTGCATCAAGTCTTACTGATGTATTGTCAAGGGGAGCATATGTAACTAATATACTATTTTTAGCTGATAGAAAAGCTCTAGTAAGACAAGCTAAAAATGATTTTAAAAATTATCTTCCACATATGTCTCTTTGTAATTTAGTAACAAACAAAGATGATAAAAACGCAAGAATTGTATTTTCCACTTATCCAACTATGTTAAATTCAATAGATAATGTAAAAAATGAAGATGGAAATAGGTTATTTACACCTGCTCATTTTGATTTAATTATAATTGATGAAGCTCACAGAAGCATATTTAAAAAATATAGAGCAATATTTGAATATTTTGATGCTTATATTGTTGGATTAACTGCTACTCCTAGAACAGAAGTTCATACTAATACTTATGAGTTCTTTGAAGTAGCTCCAGGAGTTCCGACATATGCTTATGATTATGATACAGCAGTTAAGAAAGATAAAGTACTTGTTCCTTATCACAATATTGAGGTTGGAACTAAGTTTTTAGAAAATGGCATTGATTATGATGAATTATCAGAAGATGATAAAGATAGGTATGAAGAAGATTTTATTGATGAAGATGGAGAAATGCCTGATAAAATACCAGCACCTGAAATAAATAAATTTATTTTTAATCAAAATACTGTAGATATGGTTATTAATGATTTAATGACCAATGGAATAAAAGAAGCAAGTGGTAATCGTATTGGTAAAACAATAATATTTGCTCAAAATAAGAAACACGCAGATTATATAGTAGAGAGATTTGACAAATTATATGCAAAATTACCAGCAGGATTTTGTCAAAGAGTTATATGTGATGATGATTATGCACAAGATATAATAGATAGATTTAAAAATCACAAGAAAGAACCTCATATTGCAGTATCTGTAGATATGTTAGATACAGGAATTGATGTCCCTGAAATTGTTAATCTTGTATACTTTAAAAAAATTTATTCTAAAACTAAGTTTTGGCAAATGCTTGGTAGAGGAACTCGTTTAAGGCCTGATTTATTCGGCAAAGAAGAGCATAAAACAGAATTTTATATATTTGATTACTTGGGTAATTTTCAATTTTTTAGAGAAAATAAAAATGGAATAGAAGCAAGCACAAGTGAATCGACTGTTGCGAGTATATTTTCAAAAAGAGTAAAATTGATTTTTGATATGCAGGATAGTGCTTTTAGCACAGATGAGTATCAAGAATTAAGAGATAAATTAATAAATGAAGTTGTAAGCCAGATTGCTAGTCTTAATATAGAAGGTGAAGATATAAGAGTAGACGTAAAACTAAAGCTAAGATATGTAGAAAAATATAATAATATCGAAGCGTTTGTTTGTCTATCAGATAGTGATCGAAAGAGTTTGATTGAGAATGTTTCTAGTTTAGTAGTTACAGATGAGACTGATGATAAGGCAATTAATTTTGATAATTTAATGTATGGCTTAATGGTTTCACAAATAGAAGGGACAAAGAGTTTTAATAGAATAAAGAATGATGTTATAAAGAAAGCCACAAATTTATTAACAGAAAGAACTACAATTCCACAAGTGAAAGCTAAAATACCATTACTGCAAAGAGTAATGGATGATGAATTTTGGAATGTCAGCGGCATTCTTAATTTTGAAAAAATAAGGGTTGAACTAAGAGATTTAATGAAATTTGTGGATTATGGAGATAAAAGAAAACCAATCTATACAAATTTAACTGATTTTGAGACAAGCAGAACAGAGTGCAGGGAAATGGATGCAGCTTATGAATTTGAAGATTATAAGCTTAAAGTAAATCGCTATATTGAAGAAAATAAAGATAATATGGCTATTCATAAATTGCATAATAATATTCCATTGACTTCTACAGATTATAAGTCTTTAGAGAATATACTTACAGGTGAACTTGGCACTAAGGAAGATTATGAAAAACAATTTGGAAATACTCCATTTGGTTTACTAGTTAGAAAAGTAGCAAAATTGGACTATGAAGCTGCGACTAAAGCATTTTCTAAGTTTATTAATGAACAAGCACTTAACCAAAATCAAATAGTATTTGTAAAAAGTATTATTGATTATATAGCTGAAAATGGATATCTTGAAAATGTAGCAGCACTAGTAAAAGCACCTTTTGATAAACCGGATAAGTTTGTTAAGTTATTTGATGCTGAAAAACAGAAGGAGATTGCGGAGATTGTTAATAGTGTTAAAGATAATGCTATCAAGGTAGTTGGTTAAAATCTTAATAAGTAATATAAGAAGGATATAATAATGATTATTGATTATATTTATATTGAAGGATATGAACAAATAATAAGTTCTATAAATTTAAATTTTGGTGGACCAATAAAGTATAGATATGAAAATAATACTATTAAATCATATAAAAATGAATATTTTATAAGAGATTTTTATATGGAAAAGAATTGTATTAAACAAATATCTGCAATTATTGGTAAAAACTCATCAGGAAAAACTACAATTTTAAGAATAATAAATATGATATTTTCACATTTACAAACAGATTTTAAGTATGTATTAATATATAGAAATGATTATGGTAAGTATTATATTACTAATATTAAAGGAGTAAAGATAGGCTTTAGTTTAAAAGAAATAAAAAAAAGTAAAAGAAACTATATTGAGAATGTTAAAATTATTTATTTTTCAAGTATATTTGATAAATCTAATAGAATGTTAGAGAATTATAGGCTTGAAGATATTTCGAGTAATACATTGTTAAGAAATTATGTTAATGATTATTTTAAAAACCAAATTGATTATTTAGGTATTAGTGATAAATCTGATGAGTTATTAGAAAAAATAAAAAGAAAAAATATAGATGTAATTAATGAGTTTAGAAAATCAGAATCTATGTTAAGATTAAAATATTTTAATGAAATAGGAAAATTAACAGAAAGAAGCAAGTTTAAATCATTATTTAAATCGCCTATTTATATAAATATATCATATGCAGATGATAGTGTGTATAAGTTAGATAAATTTACGGAAATAAGAAATTATCTTGGAGAAAGTGAATTAGAAAAAGAGATATTAACTAATTTAACAGAAATAAATAATATAATTGATGAAATAATATTCTCAAGTAATGAATTTTTAGATGAATCTGAATTAAAAAGAAAATATAAGAATGAATTTTTAGGAATGTTAATTTTTGAGTTTTTTTCAATTCTTCTTTTGAAATATGACTTTGACATAGTGACATATACTTCGATGTTTTTAGATTTATTATATAAGAAAGAAGATTATGAATATGATGTTGAAGAGGTATTTTTAAAATTAACAGAAAAGATTAAATATCATTATACAGATATACAAGTAGATTATAATGATGATGAATATACTATTAGTGATTTAAAGTATGAACAAAATGATTCAATTGAAAAGCTTCAATATGTATATAACAAGAATGATCAGTTTATTTATTCTGCTGAAAACATGGATTCAAGTATTTGCAATTATATTATTAGCGAGATATTGGAAAAGATGGAAAGCATAGAAGATGAAGAAATTTATAGGATTAATAATTTATTAAATATAGAGGAAACTGAAATAGAACAAAAAAATGATTTGGGTTTAATAGGAAATATAGTAAAAGATACAGAGATAGATAAATTTAATACTATTAACTATCTAAAAGATAAAGGTAAAAACATAGATTATATAATAACTAATCTTAAATTAATATATAAGGATTTATTAAATGAAATAGAAGAGGATTACTATGAAGAGATCTTAGAAGAACATATTGATCGTATCAATTATATTAATTCACAGTTATTAGCCTGAATTATTCATAAAATTATAAGAAACATGCTTTGCATGGCTCGTTAAGTGGCTCTTAATAAATTCAAATTTTCACTTATTAAGTGAAAAAATATAGAAAAATAGACTCGAATTTGTTAT
>Ga0183101_1000649_pt1 | contig 34755 bp, 31 predicted proteins | sample Biomet3_FD_127790 | JGI IMG/M metagenome (GOLD analysis project Ga0183101, IMG submission 127790) | Microbial communities from bioreactor (seeded with sewage sludge) at LBNL, California, USA - Biofuel metagenome 3 | ecosystem: Engineered > Bioreactor > Anaerobic > Unclassified ... | reverse complement strand
TATTTTTTAAATATATTTATTTAATTCTTTTATTTGTCTGTTGCAAACCTACGATAACTTGTCTGTCGTTTGCATAATCACCGCGTCTGGTATGTTTATAAGATCCATAACCTCTTACGACAAACGTAACATTGATTTTGGCATCAGAGGTATTGCTGTCAGAGGCAATGCCGCTTGCTATACCCGAGATTGCACTTTCATCCATAGGATTATGTTGCGTAAAGTGCCACTGCGGATCTGACTTTGCCTGCCTTGTAAAATCAAGGTTGTATGACAAAGGCAAAGGGTTTGCGGCAGAGGCGTTAATCTGCTTTATATTTTCAACAAGCTTTTCTGTTGTAGATAAAGCCCTGTCTTCGGAAAGAAGCAGATTGCCGTTAGGCAACTTTGTTCTGTATTCCTGTCCTTTAGAGTCAACAACCTGGCAACTTGTCATCTTTTTACAGAAAGCCAAGTCTCCGTCTTCGCTGGTGAACCCGGTTACGTAAACCGTAATATTCTTTTCAGAAGCCAACTTGCTCAAACATTTATTATAAAATGCCTGAACGCCGGCATCGCTCGCCGTAAAGTTGAGAACGTCATAAGAATAAATTTCAAAATTTACGTCTGCTTTAAAGTTACATTCCGGAGAAGACATAATAGGCTTAGCAGAGGGTGTTTCCTTCTTCTCATAGCATTGCGGAACATTCTTCTTTATGTCGCTTATCATCAGCATGTCCCCGGTAAGATTCTTATACCAGGCGGCCGCACCGAAATAAGAAGCATAATCCGCTTTTTTAATAGAGCCGTTGACTGTAGCTGCAGGATCTGATCCGGAAGCTACATAAGAAGCGCCGTTAAGCGAAGCTTCATAAATGCCCACAGTACCGTTGTTTTCTTTCCAACAATAGTCTTTGGCAGTTACGTTTTTAGAGCTGCAGGATTTTGCATTGCAACCCCATTTATATTCGCAATAAGCCTGTCTTTTGCCGCCTATAGTTTTTACCAAGTCGGAAGCTTTAATCTGATCAGAATCAAAAGCTTGTCCTTCCTTAGCTTTTACGGCATCACCGTTAGTCGTTACCCAGAATACTCTGCCTGTACCGGGTGCCGCATTCGCACCCTGTTGTCCGCTGGATTTAGCAGATTTACCTACAGGGAAAGTATATGAATAGAGAAAAGCACCGTTGCCAATGTCTTTTACGTACATATGATTTTCTGGCAAAGCAAGATCTCTTACATACTTAACAACAAATTTTCCGTCTTTGTTTTTGCCCTTATCAGCTTCCTGGTCCGCATAAGGAACCCATTCTGCGACAGCAATGTAAACGTGTTTGCCGGGGTTCTGTATTACGGCCGTGAAAGTATGATCTGCCAATGCATTAAGATCTCTTACTTTCGGGTTCAATGAAGTGCAATCCTCAAACGGAGAACCGAGTACATATGAACCATTAGAGCCCTTGGGCTGAATGTCATTGAAAGAAGAGGCGTCGCCTTCGGCAAGTTCCACTCCGCTGATTGTGGTCTGGTCAAAAGCATGAGACACAGTGCAGCTCTTGGCAAGTTTCAGACCCAGAGGATAAATCTTATGGAACTCTGAAGCTGTCACCTGTTCACCTTTATTAACTCTGCTCTCTAAGTTCTTGAACGTAATCAGATATTTCAAATTAAGTTTAGATTTGAATAAAACATAATTTCTGTCAAGAACCAAAGCGCCGACTTCCGTTGCATGCATATTTTTGGTTTTGAGTATTTTATTTGCGGCTGCACCGTCAAGCGTATCGCCCTCTTTAAGATAAACCACGTATGCTGCGGCATCTTTACCGTCATTGGCGGCGGCAAGCACATATACGGCATACTTTCTGTCTCTTGAGCCTGTAACCTTAAAATTCATCACAGGCTGTTCGTTGACGCCTTCGCAATCTGACGCTTCATCATATTCGGTCTTTTTAATCAAGTTTTTATACTTAAGACCAAGGCATCTCAAGCGGACATCAAGCATATTTTTCTTGCCTGCGGGCTTTACTTTTACAGTTCCGCCTGCATCTTTGCACATCTGGGCCCAATCGGCAAACGTAGCTGTTGATCTGCTTTCCGCATTATCGCCGGAACCGCTTTCAACCTTGCTGCCTAAATCTCTGTGATCGCTCCAATTAAGGACAGTATCCTCTGCGCCGACACAAGTATAGTCATCACTGCCGCCGGAATCGCCGAAGAATTTATCAATTTTGCCGTCGCCGTTCCCGGTTGCAAGGCACAAAGCCATAGCAGTGCCGACTTTGATAATACTGTCGGAAGCCGCTTTCTGGAAGTTATAGTTCCAAAGCTCCCAATGTTTCATGGCTTTTTGTTTTTCAAAATCCCACCACCAGGGCAGATAAGGTTTATAGCTTACGCTGTTTGAAGGAGCTCCGCCCGCACCGACTCTGCCGCCCGCACCATAGCTGGGGCTTCCGCCGATACCTGCAGAACCTAACGGAGTGCCGTCAACGTTCTTAAGCTGTGCGTCAAACAAAGCCTGTTTGGCAGAACCGCCGTTCATCGCGCCGATAGAGCGTGCAGCTTCGGCATAAAGACCTTCACCGGTTTCACTGCGTCCGCCCTTGCCTGCAGAAGACATAGCCTGCAAAGCAACGGGTCTGATGCCGGGGTTAATCCCGCCGCCGCGTTTGCCATTTGCTCCTGAAGAGCCTTCGCTTACCAGAGTTCTTGATACTCCGGTTGAGCCGTGCATCGCCGCAGTTTCGGAATTTTTGAGGCTGTTAACCTGAGTAGTATGGCGCTCAACAGCATGCCTTACGGCATTTTTTGCCGTAGAACCGAAAGTGCCGGTAGCACTTTCTTCGCTGCCGCCCTCTTTAGGCTCATACGTCGGGGTAGAAATTTCGTTTTCGCCGGAAGATGCAGATTCATCACCCGGTTCAACGTTATCTCTTGTCCCGTCGCTGTCTTTGCCGCCTCTGGGAATAATCAAATCAAGAGGGTTCTTAAAGCCGCTGCTCGGAGCAATTTCCTGCCCGAGTTCAGGCGACGTGGCACCTTCTCCGTTTCCCGTGTCTGAATTCACAAAATCCATTGACGGTTCGGTACCGGCTTCCTCAGTGCCGCTGTTGCGGCTGAGGAAAGGCAGCAACAGCAACGCGGCTGCTGCTACGATTATGAAAGGCAAGTCTCTTTGCGCTCTTTGTATAAGAGTGCGCTTAGCTTTGCCATCCCCGCCTACTTTGGAGGGGATACGTTTGGAAAGCGGAAGAGATTTACTCTTCTTAAGCTTATCGCTAAACGTAAAGCTATCTTTATTAGGCATAAGAACCTCCTCTTAAACTTTAAAATCCTTCTGTCTTTTAAAAACTTCCTTTTGTCCCGGTAATTGCAGATTCGGATACGTCGCTCAGAAGTTGCTGAATCTTGTTTTTGCAATCTGTTTTACTGGAACAACTGAAATCTGAAAATTTAACCTTGTTAGTACATTTCCACTGAACAAGAGGCGAGCACCCGCCTTTAAGTTTTATCTTTTTCAACGCCGAACAATCACTTTTCGGCGAACCGTTATAAGAAAATCCGCACTGCGTGGTATAAGAACTTTCGTTCTGTTTCAAATTGCCGCAGGTTGTTACCAAAGAATCAACCATAGCGTTCCACGCGGCTCTTTTTGCAGATGTACCTGCGCCCAGGAATAAAGTCTTTGCGCAGCACCCCGGAACGCCCTTTTTAAAACTTGAACCTATATTCTGCAAACTTGCAAAAGATGTTTTAAAAGCCTGTCTGTTTGCTTCTATCTGCGCCTGATAAGCTTTTTTTGCCGCCGCGCACACATCTATGCGCGCATTGGCTTTATTTATAACGGTGCTTGCAGGCTGTAAAGTATTCAAAATCGCTTCTTCTTTTTCGCCCGGAACTATAAGAGCCTGATCTGCAGGCTGGGAACCGTCAAAAGCTGCTTCCGCAAGACTTTTTGCGGTTACTTTATACCCTGCTATTCTTGCGTTATAGCTGTAATAGTACGTTCTGCCCATACTGCCCAAAGCGCCCATTTGACCCATTCCGTTAAGCCTTACGTTAATTCTGTCAACCAAAGCGTTATAACCGCCCATAACGCCCGATCTTCCGCCAAAGAACTTGCCTGATAAAAGTTCAAAAACTTTGCCAAGTCTGCCTTCTTTTGCAGCCTTTGAATCTATATTCTGGCCGCCCAAAGGTTTTTGAAGATTCATCTTTGCCATTTCCTGGCTTAATGACGTATCCGGACCTTGTCCGAAGCTTCCAAAAACAGGATTGCCCAAAGCCTTATTCTGCGCACGGTTCTCATCTATGACGGGGGATTGCTCTTTTTGCAAAGCAACGTCGGTAAAGCCGCCGTAAGACCACCCGGGAAACTTCACCGCGCCTGCAACGCCGCCTGAACCGGGCTGATAGCCGATACTTGCCTGATACTGCCTGAGGTAATCGCCTTCGGCATCGGCAATCATGTTTTTGGAAACTACCGAGAACGGAGATATCCCCCCAACCGTCTCGTACGAAGAAAACTTTTTATTTTGCGCCGCCGTGATTCCGTTTCCTCTGATACCCATTGAATATGCCGCCAAATCAGCAAGAGTCAGACCGCCCATTTCATCAGGAGCAAGACCAAGCACATTCCCGATGCGGCTTATAACGGGTATATTAACCATCGGCATTGCAAACGAAAAGAGCAAAAAGATAATAAAAGCGGCCGTAAATATAGCCCAGCCTTTCTTTTTTATAAGAAAAGCTTTAAAACCTTTTTCTTCCTTTTTAACCATTTTTGCATCTTTCATAAAAATACCTTTATTTAAAAATGCCTTTCGTCGTTTGCAATTTATTTATTTTTGTCGGCTGAGCCGCCTGCTGCCCTGCCGAGGGCTGAGCCTGATTCTGAGGCAAAGCCTGCATTTGCTGAATATTTTGCCGAGCCGCAACCGCCTGCATCTGCTGAATATTTTGCTGAGGCGCCGCAGCCTGAACCTGTTCTTCAGAACGTACCTTTGCCTGATAATCTTTTACTTCCGCACCGTAATCCAGAACCGGCTGTTTTTCAATATTGCCATCCATACCCTGGTTTGCTCTTTCCTGTTTAACAGATTGCATAAACATATCTGTTGAAGATGCACCTTCCGCAGCGGCGGCAGGCTGTGCCATATCAAAAGCAGAACCTGAAGTATCCGGAGTAAACTGCTGCTGTTGCTGTTCTTCTGACATTTGTTTATCAAGCATACTCTGCCTTGCAATAACAGCTTCAGCTTTTTCGGACACTTTTGCCGCAGAATATCTCTGATAAAATATAATCGCAACCGCAAATATAAGATAAACTACAAGCAAAATAACGTTAAAATTGACTTTACGCTTTTGAACATTTTGCGAACTTTCGGCAATCTGTACCGGAGCAAGATTTTGCATCTTATCTTCGCTTCCTGCAGTTTTGCCAAGTTGTTTTAATTCATTGTTTTCCATAAAACCCTCCGGCAATTAAAGCACTTTGGGTGGTTGTGGCCTGAGCAAATTATTTAGTGAATTATTTAGGCATACTTGTTAAAATCGTTTTTCATGATTGTGTCACTTATGCCATGTTGTTGCCCAGCCGCTCCGCTGTCTTCACCGCCGGCTATCAATTCTGTAGTCTGTGCTCCTGCTCCCTTTGCAGCAGCAGCCGCTTTAATGCCTGAAACGAAAGCCAATGCCACCGCCGCTGTTAAAACCGTCAAAGCCGTAATCGCAAGAGTTATAGTCCAATTTGCGTTCATTCCGCCACTGTAATGGAGTTTTGAAAGCTGATTCATAAGTTTTATTACTCCGCCGCCCCAAATTGCCAATAAGGCAGTTGCGGCAGATGCCGCAGCACCAAGCCACCCCCAAAAACCGCCGGCTTTAACACAAGCATAAATTACCCAGCATGCGGCGGCAGTTGCTAAAGCCGCCTGAATAACATGGCTCCAAATCTGATTTCTTACATCTTTAAAAGTAGACACATCACTTGCGACATTACTGAGCCCTGTTGCACCATATTTATTTTTCATTCCCAAAGTATCGGCAGACTGCTGAAGAGCTTGCGCAGCCCCTGCCTGTACGCTGGTACCGGAAATCTTTACGCCTTCGGCAGGTTTGCTTCCGTCAAAAGCAGCCTGCGCAAGAGCAGTACCTTTTTCCGCGTCGCCGTAAACAGTTTTTTTACCTGCCTGAGAATATTTTGCGGCGCTTGAAAGTTCGCCGATGGTGGTTGAGAAATAAGCCTGTCCGTTGCTGCCCATTTTATCACCGGAAGCTTTTACGTTATATCCGCCGAGTTCTCCCGAGCGTCCTGCTTTAAAAGCATCTACCTGAGGTCCTTTCGGCAAAGAAGCAACTGCCTGACCCTGAGGAATTTTTACCGAGCCGGAATTTTCTGCCGCGGTTTTATTTACGCTGTAAGAAACACCCGAAGACGCCCCGCCCGCAGACATATTTGATCCGCCTGCCATCTTTGAAGTAACAAGCTGTGGAACGGCATCACCGGCTTTCATACCCGCGTTAATTTTTGCAGCGCGTTCGGCAGCCGCAACCTGAGCCTGAGCGGCAGATTGGCCTGCAGACGCGGCAACATTTGCGCCGCCCATATTGGCAGCAGCGCCGTGTGCGGCAGCATCGGCAGAAAGCGCGCTTGCGGAAGTCTTTGTTCCGTCTCCGTTCTGTGCATCTCCGTAGGCAAATTGTTCTTTAGAGGCAGAATTTTTGAGGTCATTAACGGAAGAATTACTTCTTTGATTTTCCGCCGCAGCCATACCTGCTTCCAAATCCGCCTTAGACACCCCTTGCTGAGCCTGAGAAGACACATCGCTTGCATATTGCTCAAGCGCAGTTCCCGCAAAGCCTTTTGCGGCTTTGGGAGTTCCGCCCGAGAAGTTTGTAACTATTCCGATTCCCACCGCTACGGTGGCAACGCCCAAAACCGTGCCGATTAAGGCAGGTTTTGAAATGTATCCTAAATTATTAAATATGTTTTTCATATTTTACTCCTTTGACTTCTTTTGCTTTAAACGTATGCTGTAATAAATTTTACTTGCCGCCTGCTTTTGCAACCGTACCGCCCCATTTATTGGTCAAGGCCGAAGTTCCGGCCTGTGCTATCATCGTTACGCCTTTTTCAAGTATAAAATTAGAAAAGCACGACCAGCTTGAAACTATACTTTTGCAAGCTCCCGCCGAAGAATTTTGCTGTTGGCGCTCTTTTGCTTTATCTGCTGCTTTATCGGCATTATCAAGCGCGTTTTTTGAGAGTTTCGGCATATCTCCCGAATTTAAAACCAAACCGCTTGCATCCTTTTCCAAATCTGTTGAAAGAGCGTCTTTATTATTCTGCGCGCCTTTCTGAAATGCGTTTATCGCATTTGCGGAGGCGGCCTCTAAATCTTTACTGTTAGCCGCGCGGTTGCTTAAAAGCGTTGCGTCAACAAATCCCGTTGACCTTCCTGCCTTTATACCTGCTAAAAGCTGTTCTTTGTTAAGCTGCTGAGAACCAGAAGCAGAACCGCCTTTGCCGTACTCTTTTTCTTCGTCTTTACTTTGCCAAATGTTTGACATCGCCCCGCCGCTTGATGCAGAAACCATTGAGCCAGCTCTTAACGCCCCTAAACTTGTGGTTGCAGGCTGAGATGCGCGTTTTTTGACGTCTGCGCTTCTCTTTTCGGCATTTTCTTTTTGTATTTCGGCTTCTTTATATTCCTCGTCCGGCGCGGCAGGCACGCCTTTTACTTTATCTTCCTGCTGGCGTTTTTCTTTATCCTTTGCGGAAAATAAAGTGCTTATTAAATCTTTCTTTGCAACGTCCGCATATTTATCAGATTGTAAAAGAGCATCTGTTGCCTGATCGTTTGAAAACGGCAGCTGGGCCAAATCGTAAGCGCGTTCTTTGTAATCTTTTTCCCCGCCCTGTTTATCCTTGCGCCGCTTATAAAAGGAACAGCAATGGAAATCAGGAAAACGCTTACCATAATGCATGCTGCCCAAGTATATGCCTGTTTCTTAGATTGTTTGTCAGCGTCCTTATTCATTATGATTGCCATACAACCCCTCCGACTTTATCCCGTACATATAAAAAAACCCGCCCCTGCCGACCCGACCCCCCATAAGGAGAATCGCTCAAACACGGAGCTATTAAACAAGATGTCTTACACGCGCGCCTATTAGTAGTATATCTATCAAAATCCGATTTGTCAAGTACCGTTTTATAACGGTTAAACCGATCAGTTAGACTGCGACATAGGCAAATTGAAAGATATAGGCCTGTCCCTGTTGGGAACGTTCTTTACTACCTCTATATCGCCGCCTGATTCGCATATAAAATTATATCCGCGCATACAGGCGTCCCCATATGGGGCTTTACAAACTTCTCTCTTATCATAAGCGCACAAAAAAGGAATGTTTGGAGGGTAAGTTTTTACGCTCAGCGTTACGGTGTTCCAAACGTTCGTGCGTTCAACTGTAAGGGTTACCTTCCTGAGGGCCAGAAATTTACGGGAAGACTCTTTATTAAACCCTATATATTCCTGAACCTTCTTTTCTATATCTTTTTTTAAAAACGTTTCGTCCCAGCCCTGAGCATACTGCAAGGCATGATGACTTTCAAGCTGCCAGCGTCTTGCGGCATAAAAAGAGGCTATTTCCGTCTTCTGCACAAGAATCAGCAGAGCATAAATTTTTATGACAAACAAAGCCAAAATAAAGAATATCGGGAACAGCAGCACAACTTCTGTTGTTGCCTGCCCTCTGCGAGAATGCAATGTATTCTTTATATTCTTGAACATTAAGGGTATAACCTCACCTGATATTTTGGCGTCGGGTTCGGCCATACGCAGTTATTTGTTCCGCTGCCCTTTGAGCATTGAAGAGCCACACGTACATGGTTATGCGGATTATATTTATTCAGATTGACGTTAAAATAGTTGCTTGGCGCTTTAAAAGGCTGAGTAATTTCTATACCGGTATAAAGTTTTCTCAGTTTGTCCCTGAACCCTCTGTCTACGTAAGCAAACTGGAACAATTTGCCGTCAAAAAGCTGATCTTTGACCATGTCCAAATCAACGTGCTTTGTACCGCCGTCGCCCTGGTCTTTATAATAAATGCTGATTTTTTGAATATATATAGGCGTCGTGCGGGCGGTATATTCTTTAAATTCTTTTGCGCCTTCTTTGCCGCATTCGCTGATTTTGCAATCGCCGGTGTTAAGATAATAGCCCTTTCTGAACATTTCGCCTTCCTGGCTGAGCCTTTCGTAAACTTTCTTTTGGTCTTCGTAAATATTGCTTAAGAAGTAATAAATTAGCAGGTAAAGTTTGACGGAATCAAGGTCAAGGTCCAGTTTATAATTCTGGGCAATGCTCTCGGAAGTAAGAGGATAATATTTATCCTGGTCAACTTTAGGTGTTTCGGTATTCCAGTCTGCCCTTGCGTCAGGCGCGTAATGAAGCTGCCATTCAACGTCGGTATCTTTAGGACTGCTGTAATAGTTATCCATTGCAGGGAAAGCGCCTGCCTGATAAAATGCGTCAAAAATGCTTACCGCGCCACTGCCGCTGCCTCCGTTATCGGTATCAACGACTATTGATTTGTTTTTATATTCAAGGTTTTCCCTGAACAATCTGAAAGGAAACGCACCGTTAACATATGCCGTGGCGTTTAAATAGTTGGACTCTGAAGTCAACTCAACAAATGCCGAAGTATCAAGAGCGAACTGATGTCTTATTTTTTCTCTGGAGATTTTTGTGGTTTCAAACAGCAAATAAATTACAAGCAAAATCGTAGGAATCAGCAATATTGCCGGCAATACGATTTGCGCTTTTTTATTATGTACCGTTTTGAAATATTTCCCCATATTCCGCCTTATTGCAAAATGTTGCCTATAACGGTAAAAAATCCGCCCGCGAGTTCTTTGTGGAATGCGAGAACAAACGCCAAAACAAAAGAAACCACGGTCCCGAGCATCAGCATAAATTCAACCGTCTGCTGGCCCTTTTTGGATTTAATAAGTTCTGCCGCGGTTTTGCGCATATTTACCTGTCCGACGATATTATGCCAAGTTTTATTGCTTTGACGACGGCTTCCGTTCTGCTTGTAACGTCCAGTTTATGGAAGGCGCTGTTAAGATGGTTTTTTATAGTCTTGACGCTGCAGCCCAGTTCAAGCGCAAGCTCTTTATTGCTCATGCCGCGGCCTAGCAAATCCAAAACTTTAATTTCTGTTTTGGTAAGTGCAGCCTGGCTGGGAATATTTCCGTCGCCCATTTTTCTGAGCCCCTGCAAAAGTTTGCCCATAAGCTGCTGCGGAATCATAAGCCCTTCAGAAGTGAAAGTTCTTATTGAATTTACCAGTTCTGCCGCAGGCAGCATCTTTGAAAGATATCCGTTTGCGCCTGCCTGTATTGCTTCCATAACATGAGCTTCGTCTTCAAAGCTGGAAAGCATCAAAACGTTAACTTCGGGCACGGCCTTTTTTATAAGCCTTGTCGCGGCAATGCCGTCAAGTTTAGGCAGCTTGATATCCATAAGCACTACTTCAGGCTTAAGTTTTTTTGTAAGCGCGACGGCTTCTTCTCCGTCGGCAGCCTCTCCGACGACTTCTATCCATTTTTCGCCGGTGAGAACATCTTTAATGCCCTCTCTGAAAAGGGTCTGATCATCTGCAATAAGCACTTTTACAACTTTCTTTTTTACAGCCATATTTATGCTCTCCTATTGTTGATTGAATATAGGCAGAGTGAAACTGAAAACAGCACCCTTGCCTGCCCCCTCGCTTTCGGCCCAAATCTTGCCGTCATGGTTCAAAACGATATCTTGGGCTATTGAAAGGCCCAATCCCAGACGGCCGCCGTGTCCTCCCTGATAAAAACTTTTGAAAAGTTCGTGAATCGCGGACGGCTCAATTCCGTCTCCGGAATCTCTAACAGACACTTTAGCATTTTTATTGTCAATTTTCATTACGGATATCACGATTTTTCCGTTTTCCGGGGTATGCCTTATTGCGTTTTCTGCTATATTGGAAATTACCTGTCTTATTCTTTTGACATCCGCAAAAACCGGAATCTCCTCGTCTCCTTCAAAAGTCATATAAATATCTTTAAGTTTTGCTTTCTCTTTGAATATTTCAAACGCCGCCCTTATTGAGGAGGTAAGTTCAAATTTATTTTTTTCCAGACGGAGTTTGCCCTTTTCAACAGCAGCCCAGTCAACAAGATCTTTAACCAGCAGGAAAATCTGGCCGATGCTCTCGTCCATATACTGCATTTTTTTCTTCTGATTATCATCGGGTGCGGATATAGTTTTTTTGAACATATCATAACTCATTTTGACAGCCATCATTGAGTTTGAAAGATCGTGCGAAACTATTGAAAAAAACTTCGTTTTCATATTATTGAGATTGCTTAAATTCTGGTTGCTTTCTTTAAGCTGCTGCAAAAGTTCGCGGTTGCTGCGTTCCAAATAATATTTTTCAAGAGCCATCTTTATTGTACGTTTAAGATAGTCAAAGTCAACAGGTTTTATCAAAAAGTCATAAACGGATTCCTGTATCGCTTTCACAACGGCGTTAAGCGAAGCGTGCGCGGTAATCATTATGATTTGAGATTCGGTATTAAAACTGCGTATGCGCTGTACCACGTCCAAACCAGTGCCGTCAATAAGGTTATAATCCATCAGTATCACGCTGAAAAAATCTTTTGTAACAAGCGCCATACATTCTTTTGCGCTGGCCGCCTGATAAACGTCATAGCCTTCTATTTCAAGCAGCTCGCTTAAAGTTTCGCGCAAGTTATCATCGTCGTCAACTACAAGTATTTTTTGCGGCTCTTTTTTTTCGTTGCTGGTCATAGCGCCTCTTTATGCAGATTAAACAATAAATTGGTCTGCGTACCCTTTCCTACTTCGCTCTGTAAAATAATTTCCACATTATTCCTTGCGGCAACTTTCTTTACGACGGCAAGCCCTAACCCAGTACCGCGGGCTTTGGTGGTGAAGAACGGAGCAAAAATCTTTTCCTGTATGTCTTTGGGTATGCCGGGGCCCGTATCTCTTATACTGAGGATTGCTTTATCATTTTCAAATTTCGTCTTAAAAAGCAACTGCCCGCCTTCGGGCATAACTTCTATTGAGTTGTTTATTATGTTTCTTACGGCCTGTTTCATTTCTTCCGTATCTATGCGGACGGGCAGCTGCTCTTTATAGAAATCCGTTGACACCTGCACATTCTGCGGCATAGGGAAAGAAGAAAGAATTTCGCGTACATAAAGGCTGAGGTCCATAACTGTAAAAATCTGGTCTCTGCTTCTGGCGTATCCCAAAATTTCTTCTATTATACCGTTTGCCTGGTGAATTTCCTGCTCTATAATTGAAATATTTTTAAGAACTCTGGGGTCCGCATTCTCACCCAGTCTTGCTTTCATCAACAATAAAGAATTTGACATAACCGCAAGCGGATTTTTGATTTCGTGGCTGACGATTGAAGCCATCTGCCCGATGGCGGCTAATCTTTCCTTTTTAATCAGTTCGTTAAGAGCGGTTCTTAGTTCTTTCGTGCGGCTGCCGACGCGAATTTCAAGCGATTGGTTAAGTTCTTCAAGGTCGCGCTGGTCCTGCGCCAAAGCGTCAAATTTAAGTTTTACGGAGTCCAACATACGCCCGAAAGATATTGAAAGCACACCGACTTCGTTATCGGGAACGGGCAAAGAGGGCAGTTCGTTTATTTTGCCTTCTTCAACAAGTTTGACAGCTTTTGTCATTGCTCTTACGGGGCGCACAAAAACGCCCGAAAAATAAAAGCTCATAAACATCGCAAAAAGGAATACGGCCGCAAAAATGCCCAAGATATAACTTAAAGAAGATTTAACGGAAGCAATCAAAAATTTATCAAGCACTGAAGCGGGTCTTTCGGTATACACCAGCCAGCCCGTGGATTGGTTTACGGTCAAAACTCCCAAATATTTCTTGTCGGAAACAGTAACTGTTTCACCGTTTTTCGCGCGCTGGGAAAGCAATGCTATTTTATCTTTATAGCCGCTGCTCAAAGAAGTTGCAAGCCCGTTATCGGAAGAATATATCAAAAATCCGCTTTTAGTAAAAATCATCGCAAAGAAATCTTTTTGCAAATCACCGCTGAGTTCGTCTTCAAGGGATTTCATATTGAACTCCGTAATCATTGCGCCCTTGCCGCCGGGGATAAGACCTTCCTTAACGGGAATGCCCAATGTTAGAGAAAGCGTTCTTTTTATCGGATTCTTTTTTATCATTCCCACGTAAATCTGCCCGTTTTGCACGGAAGTTGAAACTATAAGCGGAATACTGTCGGCATAATCAACACCGTAATGCATACCGTAAGAACCTACTTCAGCGCCGCGGTAATCAAGAAAAGAAATACCGGTTATATGTTTTGAAAGGTCAAGAAAATTGTTTATATCGTTTGGGAAAGAAGAAATATCGGCAGTGCCGTGCGCCGCGTGAGCGGTCAAAAAAGTTTCGGCGGAAATTCTGTTTTTTTCTATGAAATTATTTACATCTTCGGAAATAACCGCGTTATAACTTTTAAGTTTATCGTTAAATTCCGTCTTAAGAAGTGATTTGTTGAAAGATATTATATAAAAGCCGAAAACGAGCAAAGGCAGCAGCGAAGCGGCCAAAACCGTTAAGAAAATAGTAAAAGTAAGATTGCCTTTTTTCATTTTGCTTTAAGATAAAATCCGGGGCATAAATCATCTTTATGCCCCGGATCAAATGCAATTAAATGTTGTTTAGCACTGACCGGAAGGAGCCTGCTGTCCGCCCTGTCCGCCCTGAGCGCCAAAGTTGGTCTGGGCCAAACCTTCCAAAGCTTTAATTTGTCCCATGCCGTTGAAATCAGTTATAACTCTGCCTTCCCAAATGAAAGTGGGAGAAGCGGAAACGTTATACTGGTTTGAATAAGATATTTCTTTCTTAAGCTGCTCTACGCCGAAATCCCAATATTTTCTGAAAATCTGGGGATTTAAACCTGCATCTTCGGCTGCTTTATCCCAGCGGCTTGAATGAACATCTTTATCTCTGATTTCAAGATATTTCCAGAATTTTGCGGGAAATTTTTCTTTGATTATCAGCTGTCTGACGTCTTCTTCCCATTCTGCCGTGCCGTGAAGGCTGGAGAACTGTTCGCCGTTTGAACCGGGGCCGACTATATATCTGATATTAACGTTAACGTTGGCGGGTATTTTGCCAAGCTTTTTGGCATCAATAATTCTGTTTTCCGCCATAACGCCGTAAGGGCACTGGGCCATTACGAAAACATCAAGCTGATTCGGAATTTTTGTTCTGTTAACATAAACGCCGTTTCTTGTCTGATGTTCAAAAATTACATATTCTTCATTCGTTTTAAGATATCCGTTTTTAACGGCATCTTCAAATTTTTTCGTTGTTTCGGGAGTCTTTTTGATTAAATACAAAGGCATAAAATCAAGATTTAAACCTTTATATTTAGAATCTTTCAGAGCTTCATCTCTGCTTACCGTAGTAACAGATAAAGGAGCGCCGATATAGCTTTCCAACCCGGAAGTAAGACCTTGGTCCGCACCGCCGTTAGGATCCCCCGGAAGAACTATAATTACCGCCGGAACGGGTTTACCCTTTACGGCAGGAGCTTCTTTCTTGCTGCTCTGAGCAAAACTTGCTGTAACAAGCAGCATGCAAGATAATACTGTTGCAAGTGACTTTACGTTTTTCATCCTTCCTCCTAAGAAATATTATTTTGCTTCTTCCTGCGGGGCAGGCTGCTTTTCTTCAACTTCTTCTATATCAAAACGCAGGCCTTTGACGCCGAAAGAGCACAAAAGGTTATAAACGAACGCAACTACCAGCGACGTTATAAGAATAACCAGAGTTTCTGCAAGCGCCCACAACGTCAGCTGCAGAACCCTTTCCATTATACCATATTCGGGAATTGCGTCCGCCGCGAAGACGGAATTGACCAAAGCCAAAACAAATATAATTAACGGATACGCCGAAAATATTAACGAACTGAGACTGATATTCTTGATTTCGAGTTTCATAACGCTATCTCCTTTTAAATCTGCTGCGATCTTGAGGATAACGGCTCAAGAACTATAACTGTGCGCACTATCCCCCCTTTGGAAGTAAGCTGCATTGTTTTTATGCCGAAAGCCCTTCCGCTGCTTTCCGTTTTAGTACGGAAAATCTTTCCCGGGTTATCCATTGCCTGCCCGACGAGGTTGACTATATCCTGCTGTGTCCCGCCGAAAAGGTCCAACAGATGTACGGGCCCCTCTTTCTTTATATTAAGCTCAAAGTTAGTATGCATTATATTGTTGTTTTCGTCCACTACTATGGCGCGGCTGCCTTTGGGAATCGTAATTGCAAGGACGGAAGACCACCATTCCTGTTCGTAATGATGTCTGTTTTTATCAAGCTCTTCCCTTTCCTCAAGTTCCTTCTTTACCTTTGCCAAAAAGCCTTCTATTGCTTTGGCAAGCCCGCCGACTTCGTCGCCGCGTTCCATAAAATCAAGCTGGAAGCTCTTCGTTGAAATATTCTCTATGCTGTCCGTCAGATACAGTATCGGGTTGGTAACGCTTTTTATGACGAACAAATACAAAACAAATCCCATCAAGGCAAATATTGCTATTGAGCCCGCAAGATAAGAGAACAAAGCGTTATTTATCTCTTTTTTGACCTGCTCCCTTGAAACATCAAGGCTTATCACGCCGGCGACTTTATCCCCCTTAACCTTAAGAGGAATTGCAATTTCGTATGCAAGTCCGTCGTCCTTAAGTTCAACACTCGGGCGTCCGGAAGAAAATGCGGTAACAACAGCATTGGTTTCAAGCCCGCCGCCGCGTGCATAATCCTGAAGACTTTTGCCAACCATATTGACATCTTTATGCCAGCGGATAGTCCCGTTGCCGTTAAAATATACGACGCTGGTAATTCTGTCGTCCTGTCTTGTCCAGGAAGTTATTACGTCGTTTTCCGCCATTGAAAGATAGCTGGGTTTATCAACAAGACCTTCAACCAAAACGTTAGCGTTTCTGACTACGGTATCAATTATCTGGTTTTGCAAGTTTACGTCAAAGACGTGTTTAAAAAGGTTGAAATAAAGCAACGCGCCGAGTATGATTGCATACCCCGCCACCAAAGCAAACCATAAAAACCAACGAACGCCGATTTTCCTTATCATAGTTTTACCTGTTGCTGTACTCCGATTCTATTCTCTTTATGCCCAATGCCGCATCGGTATTTTCAGGGTCAAGCTGAAGGGCAGCCTGCCATTCTTCTTTTGCGTTGGCATAATCGTTTGCGTTAAAATAACTGAGGCCAGATTTATATCTGGCTATTGAAGCTTGGCGCGCCTCTTCGGACACGGGCTGATTCGTCAAAACTTTAGAAGGGAAGGGCTGCGTGGGCGTTGAAGTTATCGCCTGAGAAGTATTCTCTCCTGCAACAGGCGTTGCTGATGACGTCATTGCGGAAGTATCTTCCGTACCCTCGTCCTCGTCTTTCTCATCGGAAGCTTCCTGCTCTTTTGCAGCGGCGGCAGCTGCAGCCGCAGCAGCAGCCTGCTGTTTCTGTTTTCTTGCCAAAGCGGCGGCAGCCGCTCTTCTTCTTGCGGCTTCAGCCGCAGCGGCTTTGGCCCTTTCGGCATTTTTTACCAAAAGCGCGATATCATTTTGATTATAGCCCCAGTTCTTGGCTTCTTTCCAGTTGGCTATGGCAGAATTATACTTTCTGCTGCCGTAAGCCTGATTGCCCGCCGTATAATAACCTTTGGCAATCTCTTGTTTGAGCTGCATCATAAACTTCTGTGTTTGCTGCTCGCCGGGTTGTATCTCCATGGCGCGTTCAAATTCTCTGTAAGCCGCAATCAGCTGACCTTTTGAATACAAAGCAAAAGCATTGTTCAAAATAGCCTGGTTCTGGTCTTTTTTCATAGTCGTTTCAACTTCGGCTATTTTTGCGGTAAGGTCTTTATCGTCTTTCTTAATCAGCAATACGCTGTACCACTGGTTAAGAGCTTCCTGATAATCTTTATTTTTATAAGCGTAAAATCCGCGGCGGATATGTTCCTGCGCTATTTCGTCGTTAATTCTGTCAACCCAACCCTGTGCGCGGGAATCATTGGGACGAAGCACCAAAATCTCGTTAAATTTACCCTGGGCTTCTATCAGTTTGCCGGATTTATAAAGGGAAATACCTTCTTCAAACTTCATATCAATTATTGTCTGCTCGGAAACCGTGCCGTAAGTTGCCATACGTCCCGCTTCCGTCGCAAGCGTCTGCGCCTGGGTAAGGCTGGGGTCTATGCTCAAAATTACATTTGCAAGTTCCTGTGCGCGTTCGTAATCTCCGCGGCGGTAAAGGGTATATGCGTTTTCGTAAACTACTCTGAGGGTATAATTTTGTATGCGCTGTTTTTCAAGCTGTACAGTGGAAAGATATTGCTTCTTTTGCTCAACGCTTGAAATGGTGCCCAGAGAAATCTTTTGCAAATCAAGCATCATGCCCAGTTCCTGCCCGCGTTCTCTGTCTGCCCCCGTGGCGGCATAGATATTTAAAGCAAGCGCTGTAAAAGGTAAAAGTAAAAGTAATTTTTTCATAAATAAACCCTCTTTAAAACCCTGTTTAGAAAGGCAAACCGCCCTTAAAAAGATCCGCCAACATAGGCGACAACATCATAACGAACACGACCGGGAATATGAATATAAACAAAGGGATTAACATCTTTGTTGAAGCCTGAGCGGCCAATTTTTCCGCTTTGTTAAGTCTTCTGAATCTTAAATCTCCCGAAAAGTTACGCAGCAAATCAACAAGGCTTGTACCCAATTCGTCCGACTGAACTATAAGCCCGACAAACGAACGTATTTCCTGCACGCCCGTTCTGGCGGCAAGACGCTCCAAAGCTTCCCTGCGGGAATATCCGAGCTTAGTTTCGTTTAATGTCTTTTCTATTTCAACTTCAAGCAAAGTTTTGTTTCTGGCTATTTTTATGATTCTTTCAAAAGCTGTCATATAATCCAAACCCGATTCAATAACCAACGCCATAAGGTCCACCGTCGTTGCAAAGTTGCCCAACATATCCGCCTGGCGTTTTTGTATCTGGCCCTTAATCTTAAGGTCGGGTATATAAAACCCGAGGAAAACCATAATAATCATCCACGGGGATTGGAACGCAATCATAAAGAAAATAGGCAAACCTATTGCCCAGTAAATCTTTTGATACAGTATATCAACCGGCTGCGGCTTAACTGGGCTGCCAAGCAAAAGACACATTTCTTCAAGCCCTTTCTGCAATTTCAAAGTCTTAAGCAGAAAAGCCGCAATTCTGTCTATAAAATTTTCCTGCGGGCGCAAACGTGAAAAACTTGAAGCAGACTTAACCTGTTTGGCTTCCAAATCCGCAATGGCTTCTTTCTTTTCTCCGGGTGAAAAGAGCCTCATAAACAATATCAAAACGGCTATTGTTCCCGCTATTGAAATGACAAATAATAAAAAGTTGTATACCGATAAGCTCATACCTTAATCTCCCCGAGTTTGTTGACAAGTTTGATACCTATGCTTATCCATATTATGCACGCAAGCAGAACGGCAACGCCGACCGGCCTGGTGTAGAATTTTATCATCGTTGCGGGCTGGAACACAAAAATTACGCCTACCATCAACCACGGCATTATGGCAACGACTACCGCCTGTATCCTTTGCTGCGCTGTCATGGCCTGCAATTTTTCTTCCAGTTTGCTTTCTTCTCTTATGTTTTCAACGATGCGTTCAAAAATTTTAGTCAGATTGCCGCCGACCTGACGCTGAAGTATGATTGCCTTAACCATATAAGAAAGCAATCTTGATTCAACGCGGTCTTCCATACCTTCAAGAGCCTTTTCAAACGGCGTACCGAGTTTATAGTTCCTTATGACAAGGCCGAATTCGTCCGATATAGGCGGGCGCAAATCTTTTGAAACCATTTCAAAGCCCTGCACAATATCCATACCTGACTTCAAAGAGTTTGAAAGCAATATAAGGGCGTCCATAAGCTGGGCGTTTATTTTCGCGCCGCGGCGTCTTTTGAGAACGGTCAAAACTACTCCGGGCATCTTTAAACCTGCGCCCAAACCGCCGCCGCAGAACATAATAAATACCAAAAATCCGAACAATCCGCCTACGGTGAAACCGAAAATCAATCCGATAAAGGCAAAAAAGCCGAGCGTGCTGAGAACTATATACTTGACGTTAATATCAAGGAACTGTCTGCTGTAGTCGTCTGCCCAGGCGGAAGTCTTTTGCATGTATTTCTGTATAGCCTGGACCATCTGATCATTCTTATCAGACATAATTTTGTATACGCTGAAGAATATCGCCAACATACCGATGAGCATAAGCAAAAGAATTATCGGATAAGTGTTGAAACCTTTTTTATAGTCCTGCGGCATTATCGGCGCGGGATTTCTGACTATGTCGCCGTAAAGACTGTTGCTTAAAACGGTAATTGCCATTACGGAACGTTTAAATTTTGCGCGCGATTGCTTGGGTGAAGACAGAAAAGATTCGGCAACGCTGCCCATTTCGTCGTTCATAAGTTCAAGGGTGGAAATAAGCTCGCGGCCGCGGCCCTGCATACTGTCGCGCATATTATAGTTGATAAGTTCGGGGTTAGTGTTAAGCCTTTCCGTTTCTATAAGAAGTCTTGTTCTTATGTTGTCAAACTTCTCCATTATTTCCTGGGGCTGATAAGTTTTGCCCTCGTTAATATTCTGGACGAAGTTAAAAAATTCGTAAATAATTGAAAACGGTCTTCTCCACATTTCGGCTTCGTTTAAATAATCGCTTGTTCCGGTCTGTGCATTGGGAACTTCCCAAAGTACGCGCTGCTCCATTTCCCCTTTTAGAAGGGTTTCAAGCCATTTCGGCGACTGCACAGCCTTACCGCTGCCGCATTCCGACGGATTATAAATTTTCGCGTCGGGCGGAGCCGAAGGATCCAAAAAATTATAAACGGCGTTGACTCTTTCCTGCGCGCAGGCTATAGCTTTAGTCTGATCGTCGCTGAAAGTGCGCTGCTGCGCAAATGCGCACAAGGGCGCATATGCCGCAAAAAATAATACAAAAAATTTTGTTGCCGATTTCATTTTTTCACCAACCCGATTAAACGCCTTCAACTTTTGAAAAAGTTGATTCGGGCATCTCAATGCCTTTAGCTTTAAAATCTCTGAAGAACGTAGGCAATTCGCCCGTGGGCGAAAATTTGCCTTCAACTTTGCCGGCTTTATCAACGCCGGTCTGTATATATCTGAACAAATCCTTGCTCTGTATTACGCCGTCTTTCTGCCCGCAGATCTCGGTAATATAAGTTACCTTTCTGCTTCCGTCCGAGAACCTTGAAAGCTGAACTATCAGGTTAACGGCCGAAGAAATCATTTCTCTTATAGCCCAAATAGGAAGTTCAGAGCTTGCCATCATACACATTGCTTCCAAACGGGTTAAACAATCGCGCGGAGTGTTGGCGTGGATTGTGGCCAAAGAACCTTCATGGCCCGTGTTCATTGCCTGCAACATATCCAGCGCTTCCGCACCGCGGCATTCGCCGACTACAATTCTGTCCGGTCTCATACGCAGGCAGTTTCTTACCAAATCTCTGATTGCTATTTCGCCTTTTCCTTCAACGTTTGGCGGTCTGCTTTCCAGTGAAACCCAGTGTTCCTGCTGAAGTCTGAGTTCCGCCGTATCTTCAACGGTTATAATGCGTTCGCCGTCGGGAATAAAGCTTGAAAGAGCGTTTAAAAACGTAGTTTTACCTGTGCCGGTACCGCCGCAGATTATAATGCTCTTTCTAAGTTTTACGCAGCTTTCAAGGAAGAACATACATTCCTTATTTACGGTTCCGAATCTGTAATAATCTTCCGGACCGAAAGGCTTCTGTGAAAATCTTCTGATAGTAAGAGAAGGCCCTGAAACGGCAAGCGGAGCTATAATCGCGTTAACACGGGAGCCGTCTTTCAGTCTGGCGTCCACCAACGGTACGGATTCATCAATACGTCTGCCGAGCGGAGCCACAATTCTCTTGATGACCTGTATAACCTGGTCGTTATTTCTGAATTTATATCTTGTAAGAGTCAGCTTACCTTTTTGTTCTATAAAAATCTTATCGTAAGCGTTCACCATAATTTCTGTGACGGACGGATCTCTCATTAAGGCTTCCAGAGGTCCGAGGCCCAAAATCTCGTCCAGTAATTCGTTAATAAATCTTATTTTCTGCTCTCTTGAAAGCTGCACGTTGGCTTTTTTGCGTAAAACTTCGTCTATAATTACAGAAACACGTTTGCGCGTTTGTTCGTTCTGCGTGCCTTCTTCGCTGATTACGATACGTTCAACTTCCAGAGTTTTAACTACGTCTTGGTGAACCTGCTGTTTCAAATCGTCCCAATATGAAAGTTCAGATGCGTCTTCTTTAAAATGGTCCTGGCTGATTCCGGACATTCCCGAAGATATAGTGCTGGATTCCCAAATGCTTTTTGCTGAAGCCACAAATTCGCTGTCGGGCACTGCCGTTGACCAGTCTTTTTCAACGGGAACAGTCTCTTCTATCACTTTGAGTATGGGCCTTAAACCTTCCTGAACCCAAAGAGAACTGCGGTTGACCAATATTTCTATTTCTCTTTTGTTGGAAGATTCAAAAACGCTTTCTTCCCACGTAAGATAGACTATCGGTTCGCGGCCTAACTTTATAAAAAATTGGTTGACTTCCTCATGGTCTATTGCGCCGGGCAGGTTATACTGGTTGCAGATAATATCAATCCTGTCTATGGGGAAGTGCATTTCTTTAAAATCGGTAAACATTGATACGGCCGTGTTCAAATGCGAGCGTGTGCAATTTGTAACCCAAAAAATCTTATCGGCAATATCAAAAGCAAAAGATTCCATAGGGAAACTGGAATCAACATCTAAAAATATATCAAAAGTTTGTTGTAGGCGCGAAAGTATCGGCAGTAAAACCTTAGGGGAAATAAGAGAAACTTCCTGCCTGTTTAAGCCCAGAGGAAGCACGCCGACGCCAACCTGCGTCATTGAAACTTTGCCGCGCAGCAGTCCGCCTGCAATGGCTATTGCGCCGCTGCCCAAAGCGCGGACCAAATCCGTTACTGTTACTGGTTTCTTGATACCCAGATAGAACCCGTGCTCTTGTCTTGCAAGCGGGTCAAGCGGAACGATAATTACGGGGCGCTTCTGCATTTCAGCCCAGGCTACGGCCAGATTTAAGACAAGCGTGGTCTTGCCGACGCCCTCTTTCGGACCAGTAAAAGCAATAACTCTTGGTGTACCCGCCAATGCCTGAGTGTCTTCCATAAAATTACTCCACTATTTCAACGGTTACGAACAGGAACAAAGACCTTTCTTCTTCTTTGACGGTTTTGTTCTTAAACAGTTCCCCTATAAGAGGTATTTTGCCCAATATCGGCACTCTGTTTTCTGCCACGTTTCTGGAGCTGCTCTTAAGCCCGCCGATTACCAGCGTTTCGCCGCTGTTAAGTTCAACTTCCGTTCTTAAAAATCTTTTTGTCAAAGAAGGAACCGATGACCCATTTATAACTACAGGGCTTGAATAATCCGGTGCAGAAAGTTCAAGTTCCAACTGGACAACGATTATCTTGCCTCTTTCCGGTATTATTGTAGGCAATACGTCCAGTCTGACGCCATAAGGCTTAAGTTCTACTCCTGCGGAATTATTGCTTACTACAGGGTAAGGGATTTCTCCGCCTGCAGAGAAGTTGGCGCTTGTGTTTGACTTTGCTATAACCTTAGGGTTGGACAGAATTTGAGCTTTACCTTCGGTTTCCAACAAATTCAGACGCGTGCTTAAAAGAGATTTCCTTTCAAATTCACCTATAGAAAATATCCCCGGTATCTGACTCTCGCTGAAATCAAGCAGCTGGTTCCAGGCAAAGCCTTTAGAGGTGGAAAGCGAACCGCTTATTTCCACGATATCGGCGCTGACTGCAACAAGGTCAGTTTTCTTGCCGTCGGCCATTGCGCAAACGCCCGCAACCGTCAATGCCGTTATCGTCAAGGTTAACACTTTTAAAATAGTTCTTTTATTTTTCATGTTTTAATTTCCTATAGTAAATTTACTCGCCTAACTGAACAGCTTTGAGAAGCTTGAAATTTCTATCGGATATACCTTAGTGTCGCCTGTTGACCTTACGATTACCGTAACTTCGCCTTCTTCCTGGGCAAGCGCAAGATACTGTGCTTCAATAGGGCTTAAGGACAAGCTTAACACCGACCTGTCTGAAAACGCGGCGTTATTGGCTTCCCTTTCCGTTGAGTTTGCTTTGGCTGAAGAGTCCATACCTTGTCCGAGGTTGGAACCTACGCCCAAAACGGGAATATTCTGCAAAATTGTTGCGGTCATCTTTTCTTTTGAACCGCCTTTAAGCATTGCGTCAAAAGTAAGCAGCACGTCCACTTTGTCGCCCGGTTTTATAAGGCTTGAAATGCTGTTGTCAACGGGCAGAATGAAAGCTCTGTAGTTGGGCAAAACTTTAAGGCTGATGCCTGATTCGGGGCTTAAGCTGATAAGAGAAGGCTTTGTTATCTGGTTGCCTTTTGCTATTGCAACTTTAGTTACCAAATTTTCAATATCCGAAAGGTTTGCCCCGCGGGAAATGATATAAGCGTCTTTTTGAATAAAGGCGACGGGAACGTCGGCAGTTTTGATGCTGCTTTTGGTTACTACTTTGCCTTCGGGCAAATCCACCGCGGCCACTGCTACGGTTTCCATGCTCTGGGACTGTCTGAGTTTGCCCTGAGCCATAGAAAGAACAAGATAATAAATCAATGCTGCGCCGACAGCGACGACCAACGGCAATACAATGTTTTTCTTATTCATCTTAAAAACTCCTTGTTGTGCATACTGCTTTTATATAAAATCAAATCTGTAAAATTCCGCAATCAGTTAATCAGCGGACGTTCAACCGGCATTCTGACAGAGGCCTTTATTCTCTTAATTCCGTACTTCTTAGGCTCGTCCGCAAATATATAGCTTGTAAGCGGGAACATCAAATTTACCCTGTAAACAAGCGTTACGACCAAATCTTCGTTAACGTGCTCTCTTACCTGAGGGTCAATGCTCGTTTTTTGCAAAACGGCCGAAAACTGCATCTCCTGCGCGCGGCTTAAACCAAGCATTGTCCTTAAAGCGTCTTTCATCTTGGTTTCAACCCTCATCATATCCGTGCCGCCGCTGGGTTTCTTTACGCCTACCATAGAGCCTACTCTTGCCAGCTCATAAGAAATGTGATGGGCCAAAATCGTGTTATAGGCAAGATTTCCCATTTCCAAAATGACAAAAATAATCATCATAAAAACTGGGAGAATCAACAACAGCTCAATTACGGTTTGCCCATCACGTTTCCTAATTATCATTTTAAAACGACCTTAAACTTCAAAATTACTGGCCTATGGTGTTTGCCTGACCGAGTATTTTTTCCTTAATATTGTTGAACAAATCAGGCATAAAGCCCTTTATAAGTCCGCCGACCAACATAACCACGACCACGATGACGCCTAACATAAAAAGGTATTCAACCGTGTTCTGGCCTTTTTTATTCTTTATTGCTGCTGCGGCTCTGGCTGCCGCCAAGTGCATTTTTGCTATAAGTTTCATATCTTTATCCTCCGTAAATTTATTTGTCCAACTCATAAACAGAAAGCACAATTTTTGCCCCCTGTTCAAACTGTTTCGGCACTATCCAAGTGTAGTACTTATAAAAAAGCACAAAAGCAACAAACAAAGCCGCGGTAGTAAGTATATATTCCACGGAAGCCTGTCCTTTTTTATTGCCGAATCTCATAATTGCGCCTCTGTACTGCTTTTAAAACTGCATTCTTACTGCAACCTGATGCGACGTACCCAACGCGCCCGAAGGCATCATGGCGTAATCCAAACCTACGCCGTAACCGAAGACCTCGCTGCTGTAAAAGCCGAAGCCTAAAGTTATTTTTGAAGTCGTATCAAGGCCCAACTTCTCTGCAGTATCGCCTTTTTCCGCAAAGCCGGTATTGGTTCTTGTATAATAACCGACTCTCAAATCAAAATTTGCAACCTGCACAAGTTCTTCCGGTATATGTACGGCAAGACCGACGCCGTATCTGGTTTTGTCGTCGCAATAGTCAACTGCTTCGCCCGCAACCGTAAAATAAGTTGTGTTGAAAGCAACGCCGCCCCTGACTGCGGTAGGAACTTCATCCTTATCGCCCAGGTTCTGACCCATTGCACCTAAAACTACTTTATTACCGAAAAGTCTTAATTTGCCGCCGACATCAAAAGCAGAGTTTATGTTTCTTGTGCCGTCGTTATCTTCGTTAATATACTTTGCCGTTGCGCCCAAATCCAACACGCCGAAGAACGTCCTTGCCAAAGTAACGGAACCTACGAAATCTTTCATCACGGATCCGACTCCGCTTTGCGTTCTGCCTTCGCTGTCTCTTATATCCAAATCGCTGAGCCTTAAATATCTGCCCGTAAAACCGACTACCGTTTTGCCTATAGGCTGGATATAAGCCACGGCGCTGTCGCCAACGCCTTCAAACCATTGCATATGGGAAGCCTGAATTTCCCTTGTGGTTGAAGTCGCCGCACCGGCAGGGTTCCAGAACAAAGCCTGTGAACCGTTTGAAAGCGCGGTATAAGCGTTGCCTAAAGCTTGACCTTCCGGAGCGCCTGTGCCCATTTTTAAGAAGGCGCTTGCGCTTGTGCCTGCGTTGGGGTCAATATCGGAAGCAACAGCGTTAACGCTGAGCGCGCAGAGTGAAAGAACCGTGAATATTGCTAAATTTTTTATGTTTTTGTAATTTTTCATAAATTTTTTCCTCTGGCGCCTATGGTATCAGAATCTTAACGACTTTCTGAACTTTCTTACCCGTGCAGGGCGTAAGTTCCATTATGGCGTAATACAAACCTCTTGCGACTTTCTTGCCGCTCTGGTTTGTCTTATCCCAGGTGCATCTCAAGGCAAAGTTTCTGCCTCCGACTATAGTACCGGTTGTGGTTGCATTGTTCCAATGGGTAGAGAGGCCATCGCAGCTGCTGTTGTCGTTATGCGTATTATTGATGGCTTCCAAGCTTGCGGTTGTGCCCAAAGCGTTAATGCACTGGTATCCGCCTTCTCTGACCAAATCTCCGGCTATGTTATAAATCTTAATATTAACCTGGCCAGGTGCTGGAACTGTTGTAATTTCAAACTGTCCCTGGGACTGTCTCAGCGGGTTAGGGAAGAACATTGTTACTCTGTTATCTTTCCAATCCGCATCAACGTGCCAGCTGTCGCCGTTGGCAACGTTAATCGTGCCGAGGTTTATATATCTGTTCCAATCCGCCACAAGGTCTTGTACCGTTGAATTTGACGAGGTTATAACGGAACCGTTAACACTGTTCATATTATAAGAGTCAAGAACCGAAACGAACCTGTAGGGATAAACTCCGTCTTGCACTTTCTGGCCTGAATAATCAGTGCCGTCCCAAACGTCTTCAATGGCTATAAGGTTGGGGCGCACGCCGATAATGGCTTTGACCAAAACATCGTCAACGTGTTTTTCGTCCACTGCGGCGCCTGTCGGGTTAGCTGGGTTAACCAAAGTACCGGTTGTTGTGCTGGCTATTTTTGTACCCGGTTTAAATATCTGTATCGCAACCTTCATAGGTACGGAAACCTGATAAGCAAACTTTCCGTAACCGCTGTTCTGCGGTATAACGTCCCATATATATCTGTCAAACACCTGGAAGTTATTAACATTGAGTGTTTGATATTCATAGGTCGTTGAAGGCGCAGGGTTGGGCAGAGGATAAGGATCCGCGCTGAAAGTTATCTTATAAGCGTCGGTCTTAACGTAGTTACCTTTTTCGTCCTTACCGTCCCAATAAACTTTATTGACTATAATCGGGTCGTAAATACTGGTTGCGCTGTTTGAAGTTGTGGTCGTAAGCGTGCGGCAGACAGTGCCCGCAGGGGTTGTTGAGCCCATGCAGTCTCCGACGCCGTTTGAAACAACCTGAACTTTAACCGTGGCAGTGCGCGACACCGCAAACTGAACTTCGTAAGTGGGTATATAAACCGTTTCCGAAGAGTGATACAAAGTCGGTTTGCTGGGGTTAATTTTGATTAAAGTGAAATCAACAGAACCTCTTGCAATTGTTATATAACCTGTCGGTTTATCCGTGGCCTGTATAGAAGTGTTGAACACGGGCGACTGCGGAACGGGATTGCCGCTGCTGGTATTATAATAGGTTGATATTGCCGCAGGCGATTCCGCATACAACATATAAGGATAAGTTCCGTCCGACATAATGTTCTGCGAAGTCGTATCATCGTATCCGTCCCAGAGCTCGGTTATAGAAACCCCTTCGCCCGGACGCGTGCCCGAATATGTCTTTATAGGCTGAATCGGGAAAGTGTAAGTTCCTGTTCCTGTCGTATCCTTATAATATATACAAGTCGGCGCGGGCGTAAACGAAGTGGGCTGAGCAGAGCAGGAAGAAGGCGGCCAGACCGAAACGTCATTAGGGTTAGGTATTACGACGTTTTTGTCATAAATCTTCAAAGTAATGTTCATGCTCTTTGAAAGCATATAGCTGATTCTTGACTGCGCGGTAGCATCACCCAATATAGGTGTTGCGCCTACGTCAACCACTCTGAACAGGTCAACGGGGAATTCAACCGTTGAAGTTACCTCTTTCGTCGGGAAAAGGCTGTCTTTTGCAACAACTTCAAACATATAAGTTCCGGGTGAAACATATCTGCCGTTGTCGTCTTTGCCGTCCCAGGTGTATACGTTCATCTGGTTGGAAACCTGAACCTGGTTATTAAGCAAAGTCTTTACCGTAAACGGAGAACCCGCAACGCTGCTTCCGTTTGAAGAAGCCGAAGTCGTCTTTATCTTTGCGCTGACGATAGAATCTCTTGAGAGAGAATATCTGAAAATGAAAGGATCCAAGCCGAAAGCCGTGGGGCTTGAGCCTATTGTTGAATAGCCGACAGGCTGAACGGTGATTTCAGGCAAACCGCGGTTAACCGCAAAAGTGCCCGTGTAGTAAATTCTTGATTTAACGCCGTTCCATGTAATATCATTTACGGTTTCGGTAACGCTGCCGTCAAGAGCGTAGGGTATTTCCGCCCATATGACGTAAACATAATCTCCGTCGGGCATTGCCGCGCCGTAATTATAAGTGCCGCTGCCGTAAGTGCAGCCGCCGCTTATCTGGCACATACCATCCCATTTGGTTGATACTGAAGAACGTCCGGATTTCTGTTCAACAAAAGAAGCTACCAAAGAACCGGAACCCGAATCAATTGAAGGGGCAGTGCCTATTGCAGCATTAGGACCGATATCCGTTGATGTAAATTTAGTGCCCGGAGTATAAACCTGAACATATGCCGTTGCGCTTTCCGTTAACATATAAGAAAGCATAGCGTAAGAAGTTGAGGTTTTTGAAAGACCGGTTGCAATCAAATCGGTAATCTTCAAAGGATCAAGCGAAAGCTGGCGGGTAACCGCGCGGGAAACGTCCGTCGCGTTGGTTCCTGTCCATTCGTCCTGGCTTTGAGCCTGAACCGAAATCAAATAGTTGCCGTAAGGCAAAAGTCTGCCGTTATCGGAACGTCCGTCCCACGATTCAACTTCTGTGGTAACGGTATCTATAGATGTTGAGCCGCCCGGGGTTCCTTCGCCTAAGCGGGGCTGTTTGTTAATAAGAACTCTCTTAACCACCGCATTTGAAGGATCTTCTATCTTAATAGTTGTAAGGGCGTCTTTGCTCAAACGATAAGAAATGTTATAAGGCTGGGTGCCGACGGCAACTTTTGCGCCGACAAGCGTCGCCGAGCTGCGCACAGAGTGCACATCGGTAGTGTCAACCTGTATAGGAATCTGGTTTTCACCGGGGTAAACTATGGTGTGTGAAATATCAATATCAGGGGTTGAAACACCGTCGCCCGGCCATTTGCTGCTTATTGTGGTTCTGTAACCGAACTGGCCGTTTGATTTGCCAAACTCGCCGTCAATTTCATACATACCGTCCCAAGCGGCGCAGAATGAAAGCTTTGTTATGCCTGAGGTGCACTGATTATAGTTATAAGTCGCAGTTTTGCCTGCAGTGGTAAAGTTAGCGCAAGTGGCTGTACAATCGCTGTCGGGGCTTGTGGCCACGGTACGGGTTCCGGTTGAGCTCCAAACACAATATGTGGAATAAGGTGAAGTGCCGCAAGTGCCCGAATCATAAGTGGAACAATTTACACTGGAAGTATCAACCTTGCAATAGCTGCTATCGCTGTCCCAAATACAATAAGGATGACTGTTGCACTGAGAGCTGCTTGTTGACGAAGAGCAGGTGGTGGATTCAACGCAGGCGCCGGTAGTAGGCCAGCATTCGTCGCAGCAAGATTTATTTTTATAATCGCCGGAAGTTTTTATTGCCTTAACGCCGTGGCAAACGTTATCATCTTGAGGATAAAGCGCTATGGTGCGTATCGGTGGAGTTGAATCAGCGTTGTAAGGGTTTGCATTTTTCTGGTACTTAAAAATTTCAAACAGAACGCTCTGGATAGGGAAATCACCGGAGTCTTCAAGATATACCGAAGTCCCCGAAGGCGCGGTAACTTTGCGCACGGGGTTGGCGCAGGTAACTTCTCCGCAGAACATTAAGCAGTGGTTAGGATACGGGTTAGTGCCGACGGTATCGCTGGGGAAAGGTTTATCATATTCAATCAAAGCAGAGTTGACCCACGGGTCAACCGATTGTACGTTTGCGCCCGAAATCGGATTTGAAACAAAAGATCTGTCGGAAGTATCTTTTGCAACGGGGAGAGTAGTACCGGGAACGCATTGATAGTTGGCAGACGGAGCCGTTGCGGGATAACTTACGAAGTTGCTTGTTACCATTGCGGTTTGGGCGCTTGCCAGAACGCTTAAAGATATAAAAGCGAAGACAGCAAGATATACTTTAAAAAAGTTACCCGTGCCGCTTATGATTTGTGTTACAGGATTTACGGATATCTGCTTTTTATTTTTAATCATAAATTTTACCACTGTTAAATTTTTTCACCGCCAGCCGGCGGCAAATGCTCCTTGATTAAAATAACAAAACGATGAAGCACGGTACATCTTAAAATGTACTCATTACTAATTTTCGCAACTTTTCAAATGATTGTCAATAGACTTATCATTCACTCTAGAGTATTTAACAATTTTTTTAAATAAAATACACGTCTATTTTAAATTTTGCTTCTTTGCGACGCGCGCCAAGCCTTTTTTTGCAGCCTTATTATCAGGTTCTGCCTTCAGAACCAGTCTGTAATATTTTGCAGATTCTTCATAATCTTTTTGTGCTTCGTACGCTGCCGCAAAGTGAAAATAAATTTCAGGGTCGTCGGCTGATTTTACGTCAATCCCCTTCAGAAGGTCAAGCGCTTTTGCGGCTTGGGCGGATTTATAATAATACCACGCCAGAGAATCCGTAAACGCCGGGTCTTTGGGGTCAAGCGCGATTGCGCGTTTTATATAATTTCCGCCTTCTTCGGTTTTGTCAGTTTTGTCAACTAAATAATATCCCAAAAAATTTAGAGCGTTTGCATTATTCGGGTCCAACGCTATAACTTTAAGCAAAACTTTTTGCATTTTTGAATATTTTTTTTGCTTTTCCAAAATGAAAGCGTACTGAAAAAGCACGGTTTTATTGTCGGGCGAAACCTTAAGAATATCCTCGGCCACGCCGCGGGCGGTTTTATAATCTTTCAGGTCAAAGAGAGCAAAAGTATAATAGAAACCGACTTCCGCATTTTTGTTAAATTTTTTATAAGCGTCGCGCAGCATCGCGACCGAGCCTGCCTCATCGTTCATCTGGTCAAGATAATAACTTGCGCGTATCCAGTAAGAAGGCGTCTTGTCAAAGTCGCGGCTGTCTTTCAAATATTTTAAAGCGGAGGAATAATCCCCTTTGCCCTCGGCGTCTGCGGCCAAAAACTGGGCAACGGCAGGGTTGGCGTTATCGGCTTTTTTGGCTTTAATAAAATAATCCATAGCCGTACTTTTTTGCTTCTTTAATATATAGTAAGCGCCTATTTTCGTAAGCGTTTCGGAATCGGCAAGGCCGCTTTGTTCCATTTCCAAATACTGCGCAAGTGCGGAGTCCGGCTTGCCTTCCGACTCGTAAATTTTTGCAAGCGCGATGTGCGTTTCGGCCAAACCTGGCAGCTCTTCAACAGACTGCTTAAGATATTCTTCCGCGCCTTTCAAATCATTATTTTCAAGATATAAATTTGCAATCTGGGCAGAAACAAGCCCCGATATTTTAGGGTATTTTTTGCTGACGTCTTTCAAAAACGCTATTGCCTTATCGCTGTCTATTGTCGTCAGAAGAGTTACGTATTTAAAAACGGTTTCGGGATTTTCGGGGTCCTTTTGAATTGCTTTTTTATAATAAGAAAGAGCTTCGCTGAAACGCCCTTTGCTCCAAAGCCACGTGCCGTAAATGCTCAAAGAAGAAGCGCGCTCAGGCGCAATTTTAAGAAGAAGCGGAATATACTTATCCATGGTTGCGGAATCTTGCTCATCTATTGCGATATAGCAAATGCTTTCTATTATTGCGGTCTGCTCCGGCATTGCGGCGTCAAGCTCTTTATAAAGTTTTAAAGCTTCTTTGTCGTTGTCATGCTCGTCAAGCCATGCGGCGGTTACGAATTTTTGATAAAACCCGCTGTCCGGCAATTTTGAAGTTTCGTTTTCGGCCGCGGCAAAAGCGCAGGCGGGAAACAGCATGAAGCATATAAAGAAATTAAATTTTTTATTCATAATGTAAGACGCATAAGCGCCGCGTCTATTTTGTTATTATAAAATTTTTTACGCAAAGATACCGTTTGAAAAGAAAACTTTTTATATAAAGCCGCAGCAGCGGCATTTTGGACGCTTACTTCAAGCGTAATTTCTTTTACGCCGCGAACGGAAAGATTTTCTATTGCATCGTAAAGAAGAGAGCTGCCGAAACCTTGCCTTAAAAATTTATTTCCGACGGCAAAATTGAGCAACTCCGCAGAAGGAGGGACACAGCGGAAACATACAAAAGCAATTATTTCTTTTTTATTTTCAAGGACAAAAACTTTTGAACAAGGTTGAGATATTTCCGAAGAAAAATCAGATTCGCTCCAGTGTGCGCTGAAAGGATTTGCGCAGGCCAATAAAGACAAAGCCTCACAATCCCGCCTTACGGCAAGGCGAAAATTCATTTATGCTCCAGTTCAAAACGCGCGGGCTTAAGGTATAAAGGCTCAAGCACTTTTTCAGAAGGACGGTCTATAATTTGCGCAAGCGAAAGCATTGAAGAAGGCTGCACAAAATTTATTTTTTTGGACGCAAGCGTAATTCCCTGCGGCAAAAGATTGCCAAGCGGAGTCTGGTCTTTATCCCAGCCGACGGCAAAAACGGGTTTTGTCTGTTCGGCAATAAGAGAAAGCAAATCTTCGCGCGAAAGCCACAAAGGTTTGTTTGCGCCGTCGTATATGCAGGCAAAATATTCTTCTCTGAAGGCGTGAATAACCACCGCCAAAACGCCGGAAGGATTTTGTGCCGCCCATTTTTTATATTCCGAAGAATTATCGGCCTGATATTTTAATATCTCAAAAATATCGGCGCTGGAAATTTTAACGTTAAGAAGACTGCCCAACATTGAAGCAAGCGTTATACCGATTCTGATACCGGTAAATCTGCCAGGGCCTTTAACAAAAAAGAAATGAGTTGTTTGATTAAATTTTAAACCGGCTTTTGCAAAAAGTTTATGTATGGCGGAAAAAAGATACTCTTCCTGTTTTATGCCGCCGTGTTTTGAAATATATTTTTTACCGTCTGCGCTTAAAGCCAAAACAAGCGGAGCGGAAGAACTGTCCAAAGCTAAAATTATTTGTTTATTTTCTTGCATAATTCCTTCAGTATGTTTTCTGATATTTTGCCGGTCGCATTTGCACTTATGCTGCGGCTGTTGCCTTCTTTCAACGTAACTTCAATTTCAAGTCTGTCGGACGGAAAAAAGTTTTCCGCAGGGTCGGGCCATTCGGCCAAAATTAGGGCATGCTCGTCGCGGAGCATTTCTTCAAACCCCAAGTTAAACATTTCTCCTTCGCTCAGCCTGAATAAATCTATGTGATATATGGTAATGTTTTTGTTTTCGTATTTCTTCATTATGCTGAAGCTTGCGCTGACGGGTTTTTGTTTAAAACCGAAAGCTTCCGCAATGGCGCTGACCATTACCGTTTTGCCCGCGCCTATAGGCCCGCGGAAAAATAATATTTCCCCGCCTTTAAGGCAGGAAGCCAAAGCAAAAGACAAACGTTTTGTGTCGTCAACGCAAGATGAGTCAAAAGTAAAACCGTTCATAGCACCACCCTTAAGGAAACCTGTTTATCTCCCAGAACAGCGGAATGCAAAGCCGCGTCGTCCTTGGTATCCTGTCCGTCAACACGGTAGAAATATTTATATTCCCCCTGCGGCAAAATTACGGTTTTGGTAAAAAGTCCCGAACCGTTATTTTCCAATTTCAGTTTATGTTCGCCCCACATATTAAAATCGGCGACCAGATAAACCTGTTTGGCCTTAGGAGAATGGAAAACGAATTTAACGTTTCTGAGCTGCATTCTTTTTGCCACCGCAGAAACTTTGCAGGGTTTTTCCGAAGAAGCATCAGTCTGTTTAAGATTGACGGCAGAATATCTTTTGGCAAAAGTGCCGTAAGCATAAGCCGAAGAAAAAACCGCAATTACCGTAAAGCCCATGGCAACGGTATAAAATAAAACGGAAAATAATGAAATTCCTTTATCGTTCATAAATATTCCCTCACATAAAGTTCCGCGCCCAGAGATTTGACAAGTTTTTTTGTTTCTTCAATATTAACGTTTTGCTTATCCACGACGGAAACAACCACTTTGTCTATCTTGCCCGAGCAAAGACGTATAAAATCAAGGACGGCTTCAAAGCCTTTGTCCGCATACTTTTGATGCGGGCGGACCAAAGCCAGCCATTCTTCTTTTTGCGGAGCGTTGAGGCTGATATTTATTTTATCAAGAACCCCGGACAAATCCGCAGTGATATCGCGCCCGTGCACCAAATTGCCAAGGCCTATCGTGTTAAGCCTTAAAGCAAAATGAGGCAGAGAACCGTCTTTAATCTTTCTTTTAAGAGTCCTGCCGACTTCCAATAAAACTTCAAGGCGCATCGTCGGCTCGCCGTATCCGCAGAACACAACTTCTTCGGCGGGCTTTTCTTTAAACTTCTTATAAATTTCTTCCAAAACTTCCGATGCGGAAGGCTCTTTGCCGCAAAGATTAAGGTTATAGCCCTCAAAACGCATTGAAAATTTATTTTTAAGACAAAAAACGCACGCGTTGGGGCAGCGGTTCGTTAAATTTATATAAAGACCGTTTTTAAACCTGTATACTATTTGAGGCGCATCATTACTCATATTAAAATTATAGCATTATGATAAAAATTTATTAAAGTCAGCTCATTTAATTTTAAATAAAATATGCCGCGGTGGCAATAAAATCAAATAATTGATAAAATATAAAAGTAATACATATTGGAGAGGTGGCCGAGCGGTTTAAGGCGCTTGTCTTGAAAACAAGTGTGCGGGAAACCGTACCGTGGGTTCGAATCCCTCCCTCTCCGTGCAAATTTGAAATACCCCCGAAAGGGGGTATTTTTAATTTGCGGGCGGGAAGCAATGCCAACT
>Ga0183101_1000325_pt1 | contig 34797 bp, 32 predicted proteins | sample Biomet3_FD_127790 | JGI IMG/M metagenome (GOLD analysis project Ga0183101, IMG submission 127790) | Microbial communities from bioreactor (seeded with sewage sludge) at LBNL, California, USA - Biofuel metagenome 3 | ecosystem: Engineered > Bioreactor > Anaerobic > Unclassified ... | reverse complement strand
GATACTATTTAGTAAATTATTAAGAAATTGGATTAAGAACCTATTCGATAAGTTTTGTGACTTACTATATTGTTATAGGCACTATGCACACCGGAATGAATACTTAGGTATAGACCAAAGTAATTTGTACAACATGTTAAAATGACGAATCTAATAGACTCTTAAACATTTTAAACTAGAAATCAGATAATTAAACATCTTCTTTATTTTGAGACCATAAAAACTAAATAGAACTTAAAAGAGTTTTAAGTATGAGACTAAGGCACTTGAATTAAAAAACAAAAGTTGTTACATGTTGTTGTTTTAATTTGTATTTTAGGCAGTTAATGTTTATTGCTACTTTTTTATCAGTTCAACTGCTAAGTCCCAGAGTTAAAGAAGTTATTTGTGTAGAATGTTCTAAAAGGAGGTTATATATGAATAGTTCTTCTTTGAAACCTGGTCTAGCTTACGAATTCAAGTTCAAAATACCAGAGAATAAGACTGTTCCTTTCCTTTATCCAGAATCACCTGAATTTCAGGTTATGCCAAAAGTTTTTGCTACTGGGTTCATGGTTGGATTATTTGAATGGGCTTGTATTCAAGCAATAAATCCCTATTTAGACTTTCCTGCTGAGCAGACTGTAGGCACCGATGTTAGATTAAGCCATTCGGCGGCTACTCCACCCGGTTTGACCGTTACGGTAAAGACAAAATTGGAAAAAATAGAGGGAAGAAAGCTTACTTTTTCAATTATAGCTGATGATGGCGTTGACAAGATTTCTGAAGGCACACATGAGAGATTTATAATCGACGCTGCCAAATTTAACTCCAAGGCAGAAGCCAAAGCTAAAAATGCCAATAATTGAGGGTACAATCATGCCTCATATAATGGAAATAATGGGAAAAACAAGGGTAGTAGTAAAGGATGGTGAAGTAATCGAAGTTGGAGAGTCTGAACTTGAATGGTGTCCTCTCATTGACAAGCTAAGCGGTGTCCAGAAAATTACCTCTGAAGAAGTCAAAAAGAATGTAGAGTCCAAGATAAAAGACTATGGAATGTTCACAGCCAAGCGTCATCTTCTTGGGCATGATACTTTTGTAGCTTTTGGAGCTTCAGAAATAATGATGTCTGGTTTACGCAGTGGTTTTCTTGATGCAACTGTAACCGCCTGCGATGGAGCAGGAACTGTTATATCCAACAATCCAGAGCTTGTCCAGGGTATGGGAGGTAGGATGTCAGGTTTGGTCGAAACTGAACCCATTGAGGATGTTATAAATGGAATTCAAAAACTCGGTGGGATTGTGCTTGATACTAAAACTGCATCAATAGACCCTGTAGGAGGAGTAAAGAAAGCTGCAGAACTTGATTACAAAAAGGTTGCAGTAACCACTGCTGATTCAAAAACTGCAAAAAATCTGAGAGAACTGGAGACTGAACTTGGGCTTGATCTTATAATAATTGCGGTACATGTTACAGGTGTCAGCAAGGAAGAAGCTCAAGGTCTTCTGGAAAATTCAGACTTAGTGACCAGTTGTGCTTCTAAGTATATAAGGGAACTTGCAAAACCCATAGTTCAAGTAGCTGCTGCAATTCCACTATTTGCTCTCACTAAGAAAGGGAAAGAATTAGTGATTGAGAGGGAAATAGATATTGAAAGCCCAATTTTGATAACTACTACAGAACTGCCAGTTGTGCCTAAGCATAAGCAGCCTCGAGATTTGAAATAATGGATTATATATGGTCTATGGGAGCCTTGAGTATTTTTCAGTTTACTTATGCCTATCAATTGTTCAGCTCCCGAAGACACACAACATGCTAACACTTATTTTTCGGATAGCTCTAATAGCTCTAAATACAACCCTGGCAACTGGAACAGTCGTCGCATGATTTTGTTTCCATATAGTCACCGCGCATGATTAAGAACGCACATTCAGCTATCTTGTAGTTGGCTGTTTTGGCATCATTGTAGTCGTTTGCTCTTGCATCACCAATGCTTACGGTATCATCATCAAAGATCAATTTAATCGGCACTTTTTCAAATTCAGTTGTCAGGCCCGGCCTTAACGTTGGGAAAATTATTTCCTTTTCGCCGGTTTTTTTCCGGACTGTTATAATATCGAAAGTAGTGAGAGAAATTAATTTACCTCTTTCGTCAAAACACATGGAGTTTTTATCCGCATCGATACCAAGTGCATCCGCATCGTATGCATTTATTGAACCAATGGGAGTTTCAATCGGGAACGGTTCTGCAGGTTCTACAGATTCTATGCTCCCATCTTCAAAAAGCTTAAATCCTATTCGAACTGGCATTTTTCCTGCAGGTGTGTCAATTATGATTCGTTCATTCGGCCACAAAATCAGGCTTCTGACTTTTCCGTCCGGATAAAACCGCAAACCTATTATTTTTGCATAAAACTCCCCAAACGGGAATGAAAAATGGAATTTTTGTGCAAGTTCGCCCTCTTCTTCCTCTGACCAGAAACCGCTGATCTGGCCGTTTAGAGGGAACAAACTATTGATTGATCCATCTTCAAAAAAAGTAACCAGTTCTGCCGGGAATGTTCCTATTGGTGTGCTTATTTCAGTCTGCTGCTCTAATGAGATATTTTTAACTTTCCCACTTTTGTAGAAAGACAATACTGCTAACTGCTTTCTTCGAAATCCTGGATCACCATATTGTGGAACAAGATCTCCGTACCTTGTGTGAATTAAATTATACTCTTCAAGCTTACAGTCCTTCAGTTCGCCGCTATCATATGTGGTAAAGCTCGTTATTCCTTTGAGTCCACTTGTTTCAACAGTTAACATTATGTGCCATCCTGGGTTAATTTGTCTGACTGATTTGGTCATTCGTCACGTTATTATCAAGATATACTTTTGAATAAAATGTTTTTACCTCTTTGTCCAGGTCAATTTTCACTTTATCAGGATAAAGCACTTTCGCGGTCCACAAAAGTCCCATCAGTGATTGTGTTCGGTCAAGCATCTCGTATTTTGTAGATGCGTAAACGCGCTTATTCTTTACGGCAGCAATATCTTTCCAGGCGTCTTTCGAGAGAATTTCATCACGACCTTTCGCAGTTTTAGTAATAATAACGTCTGGATTCCACTGATAGATTTGTTCCAGTGAGACCTGGATTTCTTCACTTGTATTGGTCGATTCCATTTGCGGATTTGCTTCCATGAAGCTTATGCCTCCCGCCAAACTGATGATAGACGCCATAATGGTTCTGGACCCAACCGTCTTGGTGACATCTGGTTGCGCATAATATACTTTGAGCTTATCACTGTCATTAATTTTCGAGGTTTGATCGGTAACCTTTTTGATGGTTTCATCCCAGTAATCCCCAAGATCATTTCCTTCTTTTTCATTTCCAACAATTTTACCGATAAATCTCCATGAATCTGCAATCTCTTCAAGCGTATCTTTTGACGCAGCAACGAATGGAATGCCAACTTTTTTTTGTTCGGATTCGATTTTCGTATCCTTTGTTAACGTTATTACTATCTGAGGACTGACTGCTAAAAGATCTTCCACATTCATGTCACTGTGGAATTCTCCATTAATCGGAAGAGCCAGCAGCCTCTTTTCTTCGTCATCTGACATAAATTCTAGTCGTTCAGTAAACTGCTTGTCCGCGCTCACAAGCTTTTCCGGCGCCAGTCTCCATACCATTTGGCACGGTATCGGATGTAACACTGAAATCCTGGTAATATCAGCAGGCAATGTAATATTTCTACCTGCTAAATCGGTAATTACACGAGTACCTGACAGTGCAGTGTCCGACATTGTTGTTTCTTGCTCAATATTTGTTGCAGCAGTTATCTCAGTTTTGGGATTTGATGTCGTATCCATAACATCATTTGTTTTCTGTGAACATCCACTTACAAGAAGTATAGATAGTGTTATTAACAGACACAGCACGATAAACAAACTTAATGGCCTTTTTGTTGTTCTCATCTTGATAGCCCTTCATTATTTTTTGAGTCCATCCCAAAACTTACGATTTTACTTCTTTGGATACTACTTTAAAATTTTATACTACCGTTGATATGTGATATGTACCTTTAAACATAACAAAGATTATATTTGATTAATACAGAACTCAATTACCTATTATCTAATATATATAGTTATTTCATAAACTAATTTTTCAAGTTTTTAGTTGAAATATGTTATTCAAAAGGAAGATATGAATAAATCACAAAAAAGAAATGGCTGCAGGGGTCAAAAGCAATAAAGAAATAGCAGCCGGATTAAAAAAGAACATCCCTTTCCAACTGAGGTGCTTCTTTTAACTCTTTTTTATTCGCTCGAAGGTATGGTAAGAAAGCGAGTTTATAGCAAACTATTTATACTATTGTATAGGAAATTGTTTACTGCTATTTTAGCATATATAATTTGTTATGTTTAATTGAACATAACGCCTAAGAAAAGTTCAAAGAAATTCAAATTGAGAAATAAACAGTACAGGAGAAATCTAAATAAAACACACAAAATTTACATAGTCAAACAGAAAACCAGTAGTTAAAGCCTCAAACTAACTACAATTTGAACTCAATGCGCGAGCTTGAAAAAGATACTCCGAAAGAAACCACGGATAATTTGTAAACGTTTGGTGTGGAAAGAATAATGAACAGGCGAATAAACAGGGAAACCATTAGAAATATATCTTTAACAACCACATTGATTTTACTCCCAATACTTTTGTTTTTTGGATCTTTTATGATTGGCAGATATCCAGTATCTCCTATGGAGGTAATACTGGCTATAGTGTCGGTTTTTGCGCCTATCACTACAAATTTAGATTCAACTATTTATACAGTAGTTTGGGATATACGTCTACCCCGTATAATATCTGCGATGATTGTAGGTGCTGCCCTCTCAATCTCAGGGGCTGCTTTTCAGGGAACTTTCCAGAACCCGCTTGTCTCTCCTGATATCCTGGGTGTCTCATCAGGTGCAGGTTTCGGAGCTGCAATAGCTATTTTGTTCAGTTTTTCCGCAGTAATGATTCAGGCTACAGCCTTTTTATTCGGCCTCGTTGCAGTTATCCTCACTTACTCTCTTAGCAAAAAGCTTAGGGGCAATACTATTTTGGTGATGGTACTGGGAGGGATCGCTATCGCAGCACTCTTTTCTGCTCTCATTTCGTGTATCAAGTACCTTGCAGATCCTGACAGCAAACTGCCAGAAATAGTATACTGGCTTATGGGTAGCCTCTCTGCAGTTAACAGTAATAGTGTCTTAATGATAGTAGGGCCTGCTCTGATCGGATTTACAGCACTATTGCTTATTGGATGGAGAATTAACGTTCTTTCAATGGGGGATGATGAAGCGCGTTCACTGGGCGTAAACACAGAAAAAATGAGGTTGCTGGTAATTTTTTGCTGTACGTTCTTAACAGCTTCCGCTGTAAGTATAAGTGGCATCATTGGCTGGGTGGGCCTTGTAGTACCCCACGCAGCCAGGATGATCGTGGGCCCGGATCACAGAAAGCTTTTGCCTGCAAGCATTTCACTGGGGGCTACTTTCCTTCTGCTGGTTGATGATGTTTGCAGAACAGCCACATCCATTGAAATTCCTCTGGGAATACTAACAGCCATAATAGGAGCACCCGTTTTCATATACTTACTCCAGAAAGGCTATGAGGGATGGTCATGAGCAACATTATGGATATTAGAAATGCAGAGTTCTCTTACAACAGAAAGAAAAACGTTTTCAAAAACGTGAACCTCTCAGTTGAGAAGGGGGACGTCTTATGTATACTGGGGCCTAACGGAACCGGAAAATCGACTTTAATTAAATGTATGAACAGCCTGCTTAAATTGAAAAGCGGCGAGATATTACTGAAAAATAAGAGTATTTACTCAATGAAAGAAACTGAACTTGCAAAAATCATCGGATATATCCCGCAATCAAATAGTTCAATTTTTGCGTTTTCAGTTCTCGATATAGTTCTGATGGGCAGAACTCCACATTTGAGTTTAACATCTGTTCCTGGAACGAAAGATTACAAAATTGCTGAAGAGGCTCTGGAAAGGCTTGGAATCTTGCATCTAAAGAATAAAACCTACACTGAGATCAGTGGTGGTGAAAGACAGCTTGTTTTAATGGCAAGAGCAATAGCTCAACAGCCCGAAATCCTTCTCCTCGACGAACCAACATCCCATCTGGATTTTGGAAACCAGATACGAACGCTCAAAGTCATAAAGGAATTATCTAAAACTGGACTATCAGTTGTAATGACTTCACATTTTCCAGACCATGCCTTCTTATCCTGTAATAAGGTAGCTATCATGAATCAGGGCACAATTATGGAAACAGGAAAACCGGAAATTGTTGTCACTGAACATAATATGAAACAGGCCTATGGAGTAGATGTCAAAATTCTAGATGTAGATGAGCATAGAAGAGCATGTATTCCTATGCAAATACAAGAATCACACATGAATATAGGCTGTTCCTAATCTGAAGTATAACAGCGAGAAAATTTGAGGTGCAATAGTAAAAAAATTTGAGGTGGCTGGATGGATAAAAGGGGCGTAATGGCGGCTGGTGTGGTTATTTTAATCCTTGCAATAGTATCTGCTGCTATACATGTAGGCCAGAGTAACACAAAGTCTGATCAAAGTAGTGATATCGGGTCGGATAAATACGTTCAGATAACAGATCAGGAAGGACGAGTCGTAACTATACCGGCAAATGTGACTCGTGTTGCTGCTATTTCTGGTCAGGCATACGAAAAATTGATATTGTTGAATCAAACCGACAAGATCGCAGTGACAATGTCTGCGTGGACCAATTTGCCCTGGTCATCTAAGATAGCTCCGCAGATGAAAGATATCCCTATAGAAGACGATCCAAATGTTGAAGATCTGATGAGCAAAAAAGTACAGGTAGTATTTTGTCGGTCATATGATGGTACTAAAGAGAAACTGAACTCAAGTAATATAGTTGCCGTAGTCACTCAGAAAAACTCAGGAAATCCTGATAATGTAGACTCATTCGTTAAATATGTGAAGCAGGAAATCGCGCTTTATGGTGAAGTGATGGGCCCTGATGCAAAAAAGACTGCTGATGAATGGGGTGCATATTTTGATCAGAAAGTAAGTTATGTGACATCAAGAACTGCGAACCTTACAGATAGTCAGCGCCCAACAGTGTACTATGCCAGAGATGCAACGACAACACAGGGTAAAAACTCTTATCCGCAGTTTTATGTGGAAATGGCTGGCGGTAAATATCTTTCTGGAGATACGGAAGGGATTGAAACAATTACACCGGAGCAGCTACTTGTATGGGACCCTGACGTAATCTTTGTAGGCCGAGTTAACAGTACGGATATAATTATGAATGATTCTAAATTTAGCAATCTGGAAGCTGTACAGAATAACAAAGTATACCTCTGCCCGCTGGGAATTGTCTACTGGGATTACGGTGCTGAAGGAGTGTTGCTTATGGAATATTTTGCTAAAACACTGCATCCTGAGCTGTTCCAGGATTTGAACATGACCAATGAGGTCAAAGATTACTATTCGAGGTTCTACCACTACAACCTGACAGATGACGAGGCAAACAGGATACTGCAGCATTTGCCGCCTGCCAACACTTAACATTAAAAATAGAGAAGAGGTTGTAAGATTTACAGTTTAAAAATGGGATAAGGAACTGTGAAGGTACCTAAAAAAGACAACAAGAGGGGTGAAATATTGTGGAAAATAGGTGTTCTTTAGATTTCTCCACAGAAAGAGATAACTATATGTGTGAAACCGAGCTGTGTAGCGGTGAACTTTCTCCTGGAGAATTTGATTTTATGGGGAGAATTCCGGTTCCTTTAAAATACACTTTCAAGGATGGCCTGGAAGCGGTATTAAAGAAACACAGGATTGAAAAAAGAATCCGACTCAATTGCTATTTTCCTATGGGTGGAGGAAGCGGTTATTTCCCTTTTGAAACCATTCACAACGTGGACAGTATTGACGATTTTCCTAATATGGTGTTGTCTCCATCATTTGATAACCTATTTGAAAAACATTTTTTCAAAAAATTTATTGACAAAGGTTATTTCCAGGCGTGTCAACCTAAGCCTTTACCTCCAATATACGCTGATTGTGGTATAGAGGACCCTGAAAAACAATTCACTATTTTTGCAATAGTTCCTTTTGTTTTTCTTGTAGATCACAGAAAGCTGAATGGGCTGCCCGTCCCCAGACGTTGGATTGATATTCTTGACCCGATTTACCATAATAAAATAATAATTGGCGGCTGGCGAAAAGATGAAAATAGCCCGTATTCTGAGTTTAATTCTTTCTTATTTTTAGATCTATATAAGGAGCATGGAATTCAGAGCTTAAAATATCTGGCATACAATACAAAAAACATGCTGCATTATGTTCACATGTCGAGAATTGCAGGTTCTAATAGTGAGCTTGGCGCAGCCATATATATTATCCCCTGGTTTCTGGCTGATATTTGTCCAAGGCGTGAAAATACTTCTGTAATATGGCCGGAAGATGGTGCTCTGGCATTCCCTTTTTATTTTCTAGCCAAGAAATCAAAGCTGGATGAACTGGATGTATTAATTAAATACGTTACGGGTAAAGGGTTAGGACAGTATCTGGTTGATAATTGCTATCCTTCTCTAAACCCAGAAGTTAACTATAGATATCCGGATAATGCTAAACTGAAATGGCTGGGGTGGGATTATGTGCGTTCTAATGATACCATGGAATTAATCCGGCTAACGTCAAAGGTATTTTTTGAAGTCTGGCATAGCACTCCTTTTACAAAAACTTGATACTTACGAGAAAAGCAGGATACTGAAATTTGAAGGAGATACGTGAGATGAGATTAATTACAGTGGCAGGGCCGCCTTCAGTAGGTAAGACGTCAGTCATACTGAAAACGGTTGAGCATCTAAAAAAAGAAGGTAAAAAAATTGGCATTATCAAGTTTGACGCACTTTCTACAAAAGATGACCTTGCCTATGAAAAGATGAGATTGCCGGTTATGGTTGGACTCTCTGGAAATTTATGCCCTGACCATTTCTTTGTGAGTAATATTGATGAATGCCTTACCTGGGGAAAAGAAAACAAGCTGGATATGCTTATCACCGAGAGTGCAGGTTTATGCAACAGGTGCTCTCCCTATATCAAAGAAGTACTGGGAGTATGTGTTATTGATAATCTTTCAGGGGTTCATACACCAAAAAAAATTGGCCCAATGCTGAGATTAGCGGACGTTGTCGTCATTACAAAGAGCGATATCGTATCGCAAGCAGAAAGGGAGGTTTTTGCCTTCAATGTAAGATTGGCAAATCCTAAAGCCCATATTATGTTTGTCAATGGGATTACTGGCCAGGGAGCTTTTGATTTAAGCTATCACTTGCGCAGTGCAACCGAAGTAGACAAGCTTGAAGGGAGAAAATTACGTTTTTCCATGCCATCAGCTGTATGTCCTTATTGTGTAGGAGAAACTGTAATCAGTAAAGATTACCAACGTGGAAATGCAAAAAAAATGGTTTTTAAGGGGATATAAAAGTGGATGATCATCTGTTAACTTCATCGATTAAGGACATTTTAAATTTTCATCCCTTTGTTGCAGATTTTTTTGCATCAATTGGATTAAAAGAACTCCCCCAGTCCCTAACTTTGCAGGAATGGCTTGCAGGATTGACAGATGAATTCCTGAGGGACTCAGGAATGGACCAAAAACAGATATTTAACCATATAGAAGCAATAATTCAAATAAATGTTATTCCCAAAAATCAACATCAAATACGCTCCCTTACGGTAATTGGGGGAAAAGACAAGTTAGGGAATACAGAAGATGCAAGCATTACCTTGAAACCTGGCGAGATAGTTTGTATTGTTGGTCCTACTGGTTCCGGAAAAAGTCGGCTGCTGGCGGACATCGAATGTATAGCACAAAAAGATACGCCGACAGGGAGGCAGGTTCTAATAAACGGGCTTGTACCTGAAGCAAAGAAACGCTTTTCAATGGACCAAAAGATAGTGTCACAGTTGTCCCAAAACATGAATTTTGTTGTAGACCTCACAGTAAGAGAATTCATTACTATGCATGCTGAGTGCCGTATGATTTCCAAGAAGGATGAAACGGTTAATAAAATAATTTGTACTGCAAATGAACTCACAGGAGAAAAATTTAGTGACGATGTTTCAATTACTCAACTCAGTGGGGGTCAAGCACGTTCACTAATGATTGCAGATACAGCTCTGTTAAGTACATCTCCTGTTATTTTGATTGATGAGATCGAGAATGCAGGAGTTAACAGGAGAAAAGCGCTGGAACTTCTAGTTAATAAAGAAAAAATAGTGCTCATATCTACTCACGATCCACTACTCGCTTTAATGGGCGATCGCCGGATAGTGATCAGGAATGGTGCAATGTCTAATATAATTGAGACGAGTCAGCAGGAAAAAAAGAATTTGAGGTATATGGAACGTCTTGATTGCAAAATTATTGAACTGCGTGACATGTTGAGAAATGGAGAGAGGATTGATACCGAACTCAATTGGTGTTTGGGATAATGAATTAATGAAAGAAAAGATTTCTAAATTTTAGATATCTACTTGTGAATGAATACAGTTTTTTACTCATTCATTTAACCAAATAAATGGAATTCAAGTTAAACTAGTGTTGGGAGAGGAATTTAACTGAAGGAAAACATCAAAATTTCAATTGTAGATAATACAATAAATGAGATACTACGTCTGGGTTTTAGTAGTCCTGACGATTTTAAATTTATTCTGTCTGTTTTGAAGAAGTATTCACTGGATGTGGCAGATGTCTCGCTAAACAATTTAGAGAAAAATATGGTCAAATTCGAGACCGATGACTTTTTGGAAAGTTTAAGATGCAGAGTCGGATGTACCAGGCAAGAGATATTCAAGGCAAAAGAGCTTGGTTTTTCAAAAATCGTAATCAATACTTCTCTTGATCCACTTGTCCCCATACCTGATATACTTAAATCAATTGAATCATTGCAATCTGTGTTGCAAACAGTTTGTAGTAATGATCAGGAAATTTATTTAAGTATTGATAATGCGCTAGAATTCCCAGTAGAAGAAGTAAATATCGTAGATATATTAGATCCCTTCATTGCTAAGTACGGGATAAAAAGGTTGATACTGGGCGATGTAAACGGAAAAATGGACCCCTTCACTACTTATAATAAACTTAATCTTTTCACGAATATGGCTCAATGTCCTGTTGAATACATGGGATGCAATAATTATGGGATGGCTACTGCCAATACGCTTTCAGCATTAAGGGCAGGTGTTGAGTATGTCGCAACGGCAGTTAGCGGTATTGGGATTCCAGGAGTAGCAGCCATGGAAGAGGTCTTAATGGCAGCAAGGCATTTGTGGAAAAATGAACAGGTACCGAATGGTTATACTATTGCTGCAGACTGTGAGAACATTTTACGCAGGGCTGGTATTATATTGCCCGGAGAAAAAGCCATTATAGGAAAAAATGTATTCGCACACGAATCCGGTATCCATGTTGACGGTGTTATCAAAAATCCAAATTTATATGAAGCGATCAAACCTGAAGAGGTTGGTCTAAGCAGGTTTTTAGTGATCGGAAAACACTCAGGAACAGCATCCATAACACAAAAACTTCGACAACTGGATCTGTCCTTGAGTCCGCAGGAAGCAGCTACACTGCTTGATAAAGTAAGGCATACAGCGGTTCTGCAAAAAAAACCGGTGACAGATACTCAGCTTAAAACTCTTTATAATTTACATATGGAATCGATAAAAGAATCTAATATCCACTTATCAATTGAAGGAGAAATCTCCTGTGATTAGAAATGAAGGCTTTGAAATCATTGACACCACATTGCGTGACGGGGAACAATCTGCAGGTGTTGTGTTTTCGGTTGAAGAAAGAATGAATATAATTTCAGCTTTAGATAAAGCAAAAGTGAAATGGATTGAGGCTGGAATTCCTGCTATGGGCAAACAGGAATGTGAAGATCTAAAACTAATGCTCAACCTGTCAATAAAATCGAACCTTATTGCATGGAACAGAGCAAATTTAGAAGATTTAAAGGCATCTATTGATTGCGGATTTAAATTTGTTCATGTGTCTTTACCGGTATCTGATCTGCATATCGAACATAAACTCCAAAAAAGTCGAACCTGGGTATTGAATCAATTGAAAAAATGCATGGAATATCTCCAAAACTACGGGGTAACGGTTATTGTAGGAGCTGAAGATGCCTCAAGAGCAGACCCAAAATTTTTTCTTCAATATGCAGATATTGCAGCTTCTTACGGTGCAATAAGAATCCGATATTCGGATACTGTAGGATGCCTGGATCATTTTATGACATATCGCAAAATTAAAGAAATTGCAGATCATAGTCCTCTTCCTGTTGAAATTCATGCGCATAATGATTTCGGCCTGGCCGTAGCAAATACCCTGGCAGCATATAAAGCGGGAGCAAAGTTTGCAAGTGTAACCGTAACAGGGCTTGGAGAGCGTGCTGGAAATGCTTCAATGGAAGAGACAGCAGTTTCATTAAAACATTTTTACAACTACGATTGTGGGATTGAGCTTGAAGCTTTGCCGTCTCTGGCTGAAATGGTCTCAAAAGCCAGTGAAAGGACATTGTTTCCATATAAGCCATTAGTAGGGTCTTTAGCGTCTAATCTGTTTTAGGCATACTATTTATTTTAGGCACAATATGATCTGCTTTAGGCATCTATAATATATTAGGTACAATATGATCTGCTTTAAGTACAATATGATCTGCTTTAAGTACAATATAATAGAGTTTTTCTATTAACTCCATGCATTTTTCGTTAAATTAATTTGGTAAAATTTTTTTGTTCTTCTCACTCTGGAGTTTTTTTCTATGAGCTACAAGCCCACCATCATTAAGTATCTCAAGCAGGAAATCCGGCAGTTTATTTCCCCTGAATGTGCCTTTGTCTGAGACTATAACTTCACCTTTGGCCAGATCAACTTTAACTTTATCTCCTTCCTGGCACTCAATATCAACTTCTATGAGAGGTAGCCCGATATTGATTGCATTTCTGAAAAAGATCCTTGCAAAAGACTTTGCTATAACACATGACACTCCTGCATATTTCAAAGCTAGAGGAGCCTGCTCTCTTGAAGATCCACAGCCGAAGTTGGTGCCTGCAACAATGATATCTCCAAACCTGAACTTTTTTGTGAACTCCGGGTCAATTCCTTCCATTGCATGAGCTGCAAAGATCTGTACATCTTTGCTCCGCAAATACTTACCCGAGATTATTTCATCAGTATTAACGTTGTTTCCGTATTTCCAGACCCGGCCTATAATAAGACTCATAGTCACACCTCACCTGAAAAGTAATTTTCGTCAATGTTTCAATAATTTAGTAGCTGTCCACTTATTTACTGTAGCTGTCCACTTGTTTACTTATTCTGAGATCTCGAACACAAAGCTAAAGGCTGAGTTGTTTAATGTATCTCAGCCTTACAAAACAACTTGAGACCCCTAAAAAAACCAAAGTTTTCACTAAAGTTTCTGATTAATCTGGCGCCTGTGCATTCAAAATTTTTTGAACATCCTCATCTGTAAGCTCGTAATCAAAAAAGGTCTTGTAAAACCACTTTGTTTCATTGTTTATATCAATGGATTGAAACATATCCGGGTTGATGGTTTTTGCAGCCCATTGAATCTGAAGAGCTTGTTCTGCTCCGGCTCGACTCCATATGAACGCTCCTTCTGGATTTACAAACACCTTGTTATTTTGAACTGCTTTAACCTTCTTCCAGGACTCGCTATTCATTATCTTCTCTTTTTCTTCAGATTTGGCGTTCACACTAAGAATAATCACATCAGGATTCCACTTCAAGATTTGTTCCATTGAAACTTCCTGCATAATACCACCTTTTACTTCTTCAGCAGCATTGACGCCTCCTGCAGCTTCAATCCAATCACTTATGATATTTCCGCCACCATCTACGCACAAAGGTGATAGTGATACGAGATGGAGAACTTTTGGCCTTTCGTCGTAAGGTATTCTGGATGAAATATTTCTTACCGATTCTAATTTGCTATCCAGATATGCATTATATTTCTGTGAACGTTCTAAAGCCTCTTCGTCTCCCAAAGCATTCGCAGTATCTGAAAAACATTTTTTCATAGAATCAAAATCTGTAAAACTTACTTCTACAACAGGAACTCCAAGAGCAGATACTTTCTCGATATTTTTATCTCTGCTTGGCATGAAAACAACATCTGGTTTGGTAGCAAGCAAAGCTTCCACATCATATGTTGGGCTGAGTGTTACAGCGTTATAATAAGCCGGACAAACTTTATACGCCCATGGTCTTGTTTTGGGGCTAAACATAGTTGCAACAATCCTGTCATCAGCTCCAAGCATAGCCAGCACTTCATTATGTCCCATCCAGGTATCTGCAACTCTTTCCACCTTTAAAGGAACTGTTACTTGTCTGCCTGCCGAATCAGTAACAATTCTAGTTTCCCCACTGTTATCATTTGAAGTGGATACGTTTGTTGTATTTTCCACATTTTTATCGTTTGAAGTGGATACGTGTGTTGCATTTTCCACATTTTTATCGTTTGAAGTGGATACCCCTGTAGTATTATCCTGTGCCACCTGACTGATTTTTTCTCCCGTACAGCCGGTGAAAACTAATACTGCCGTGATTGCAACAAATAGAATAACTATTGATTTTTTGTTCATCCAGGTACCTCTTTTTATTTTTAGAATACAACAATAATTTTCCAGTCAAATATTAGTGGCAAAGGTACTCTTGACATAGCATCCGCTATCATCAAAAAGATACTTCTAACAATATATGGCAGCTTTATTACTGTCTGGAATCAGGAAAAATTATTGATTTTAAATGATACTGTAGAATGTGGGCTAATTTTTTTCATTTGTTTTTGCTTCCTCATGGTTTGCAAATATTTCAATCCCCTCTCAACGGTGTAACAATATTCAATGCACTCGATTCCTAATTCCCCAAGCTTTTTTTGTGCACCCAGGCCTATTTTCATAGAAAGTACAGCATCACAATCAGAGATAGTTTCTATTGCTTCTTTTTTCCCATGGGATTGATTGTTAAGCTCGTTACCTCCATTGCAGTACTTCTTTGTCGAGCGAGTCTCAAGAAACTTATAATCTTCACCACTAATCTCAAAAATCATAAAATCGGTTGTTTGCCCAAAGTGCTGGTCAACAAGTTTTCCACCCTTTGAAGTAACTGCCACCTTGAATTTTTCAGAGCTCTGTTTTTCTACCTCATTTAAAGTTGTACATTCAGTGTCCATATTACAAACTCCATTTTTTAGCTAGTTACGAATACTCTTCCCAGTTAATATGCTTTGAACGCAGAGCTCTTTCCCAGTCGTTTGCAACATTTTCCAAGAAGTTCAGCATGCCTTCGTATCCGAAATATGCCCTGTTCAAGTAATTCTGCCGGTTTGTCGGGTTAAAAACGTCAAACACAAACTTTATCCCCAGTTCTTCAGCCAGATAATACTCCCACGAAGAGCCGAATACAGCATCTACACAGCTTTCCATCAGCGATTGTTTTATCTGATATCCATCCGCTGAAAAGACAACTTTTGGAGAAATTCCCATATCGTTAAGCTCATTTTCCAGCAACATCTGAGAGTCAGAAACAGGCGATCTGAACAGCAACAGCTCCGGAATCATCTCCAGTTCTTCAAATAACATTCTTGTCAGGCCTATTCCCATAGTCGCATCTGCAGAAACGGCTACTCTGCAGTTACGGTACCTGGGAATCATCATCAGTCCCCTGCGTCTCAGCACGTCGATGGCCATATCTTCTCCGTCTTTTATTATTGCCTCAACCTTTTCTTCGACGCCAAAGTAATTTCCCACTGCACGAAGCCATCTTGCAGTATTTTTAAGTCCTATTGGAAGTGGAATATCCGATAGTATAAGCGGTATACCATGTACTTCCTGCATTTTTAACCCAAACTTATACCCCGCATCGTGACTGAGAAGTATATTTGCCGATGCTAGCCCAGCGTTATCCAGTTCTTCCAGAGACGTATCGTGAGGAAGTACAGCCTGAACTTTAATTCCTATTTTTTCAAGGGTTTCACGTACCCATTCCAAATCTGCCCACCAGGTAGGGTTCAGGTTTGCCTGAGGCGCTATTAGGTTCACACTATCTGGAATTTTTTCTTTCTGTTTTTTTATAAAGGGAAATAATGCATTCAGTCCCAGTTCAATGCCATCATAGAGGTTTCCTCTAAATCCTCCTGCCATCAAGGGAATAAGCTTCGCATTAATTTGCGGCTGGATATTTCGGCATAAGCCCTCAATATCCTCACCAATGATATCAGCTGCACATGTACCAACTACGAATATCGCCCTGGTTTTAAATTTTGAATCGGCTTCTTCGATTAATTTTTTCAACTTGCTTGAAGCACCCATAACCACATCAGTTTCAAAAAGCCTGGTGCATGCAACTTTTCTTTTCGTGAAATCAATTTCATGGACGTCATAGGCTGCTGAAACTGTTGAAGAGCAGCCTTGCGGGGAATGTATGACAATGCTAATGTCTTTTATGCCAGCCAGCACTCCGGTGGCACCTTCAAGAGCGCATCCAACCATAGGGTCTTTGCTATGGTTGCAGTTATCGAATTTTAACTCATCATACATTTGCCTCTCTCCCTTCCTGCATAAACTGTGCAATCCGGCAAATCCTGAGCTAGCTTCGGTGTAAGGGACTGGGATGAACATAGCCCGGAGTTTTCAGGGAATACCATTTTTTTCGTTACCCAGCTACGCGGTCTGAAAGAATACTCAAGAGCAGTGCAGATGCATTTAGCTACCTTTAAGGCTCCCCTATATCCAAATCTGGGACGGTTCAATATGGCATTTAAATCAACTACTGGAATATTCGGAAAGCTCATTGATGATCCAAAATACACGGTTGTCTCAGGATTCAGATCTCCCAGATATTCCATAAGCTCATTTTCAGTCTGAACCATTGCCTCATATTTTCCAAAGGCAAGTGTACCTTTTGTAATCAGTATTTCCGGATCAAGCCCGGTCTCTAAGAGGTAATCAATACTTGTTTCTCTTGCCTGCGTACTCCATGGATGAAAATTGTATATGACCGCCCGCATATCGAAATCGCGTTCGAGCATATGAGCAATTGACAGAGACTTTATCGCATCATGTCCTTCAACAATTGCCAGTTTGCCTGCAAGGTATTTTTTCGCCTCTTCAAACTCGATGCGGATGGCTTCATATTCTCTTTTGATCAGTTCTTCAGCCTCAGATTCCATGTGTAAATGCTTTGCTGCTTCTCTAAGCCACCTCTCAGTTGCGCTTATACCATAAGGAAGAATAGTGGAGTTCAACGGAGTATCAAATTGGTCAAGCATCTCTCTTCCTATCGCATACCCCAGATCAAGGCAAAGGGTACAATTTACCGCCACACTGGGAGCCTGTTTTATTTCTTCCAGTGAACAATTGCCTGCTATTACGGCATTTACACTTGCACCCATGCTTTCTATTAACCGCCTCAACTCTTTAACATCAGTTTCAATCTCCGTCCTCTCAGGACCCATTTTGCCCCCTACGATGTTGACGGAGTTGGCAAGCCTTGATCTGCTCTCCGAATCAGGCTTATCCATAAGCTGAACAATCTGCCTGAAAACCAGGTCAAACCCACTCCTGTACTCTCCAGCAAAGCCTTCGCAGTGAATGGCCATGATTTCGGCATTAATTTTGGGCTTGATTTTATTCACTATGGCATCTACATAATCTCCAATTATTCCGGTGGCACAGCTTGTTGCTACGAAAATAACATCAGGCTTATACTTTTTGTCCACCTCCAGTATGGCGCCTTTCAGTTCCTTTTCGCCACCGTATACAATGGCTTTCTCGTCAATATTTGTAGTAATTATAGACTCATATGGAGAACCACTGTTTCTACAATTTGTTAGCTTGTAAGCCTGTTTTACTCCAAATGCACAGCCACTTGGACCATGAGCAATGACAACAGTATTTTTAATGCCACTCAGGATTTTCATTGCCGTCCAGAATTTACAGGGACGGGTATGGCTGCCCTGTAGTTTAGTTTCAATTTTCCCTTCTTTTGCTAATTGATAAAGTTCGCTTAAATGCCCAAAAAACACTACACTTTCGTTAGCAATGCCGGCCATATTCCCCTCTATTTTCTAGTTTGTGAAATTGGTTTCAACCAAAAAATAAAAAATTTGTTAAAAAATTTGTTGATCGCGTTAGTATAACTTTATGCCATCAAACAGGATATCCAGGCAATTACTGCTCCGAAAACCGCCACAGAGGATAGCGTAGTTATATTTAGATCGTGCTTTTTACTTAGTTTTCCTCTATCGATTTCAGTTACATAATATTTGGAAATGATAGTGATCAACAGGCTTCCTACAACATAAAGGATAACACCAGCACTAAGCGCCATAAGCGGTTTTGTGATGCTTTCAGAGATGGGTATAATTGCACCGACTGGAATTAACAGTGCGATCAAAGCTGCAATTGCAAACCTGGTTTTGTCTTCTAATTCATCTAGCAATGAAAAGGAGACCATTCCTTCTGGCAGTTTGTGCAGAATTGCTCCAACTGCTAAAATCGGAGAAATCGGTCCAAACTCCGTGGTTATAATCACGCCTTCTGCAATGTTGTGAATCGCTAATCCTAAAACGGCTGAATACTTTCCAACACTTTTAGTGTAGAATCCTGCCACAAACATTGCAATGAACCCGATCACAACCAACCAGTATCCTGCTGAGAAATCCTCAGTAGCATCCGGGATAATATCCAGAAGAACCACTGCAATGGCAAAGCCAAGTCCAAGACAGGTCAACAACGTTCTTTTCACAGAATCTTCTGTTTTGAAATAAATTAAAGCTCCCAACAATTCCGCTATGACAAATGCTGCAACTACCAGATAATTCTCCATTTTTTTGCCTCCTTTCATTTACCAGACATTGATTATCCATTCTCTGTCATGCTTACTTTCCATGGATGCAAAAATCGTATTGGCAATTGTTTCAGCTAACCATTCTGCTCCTTTGTATCCGATCACTGGATATTTCCACAGCCCTGCTCTATCAAAAGTTGGGAAGCCAACCCTGACCATGGGGATATCATTGTCTATTGCAATGTATCGTCCTTTTGAATGTCCCAAAATTAAGTCAATGTCCATGGATTTGTTTTTGACACGGCTTTCCAGCTCCCATAAATCAGCGTTCCAGATCACTTTTATATCGCAATTTGCCTTTTCTTTAAGTGCTTCAAGCCTTGGGTCAATTTTATACAGTGTATTATCGTCACCCAAAAGTAAAAGCACAGGCTCAAGTTCACATTCCAGGCAAAACTGCGCAAGGCCGAGGACAAGGTCTGGATTCCCAAATATGGCTACTTTCTTATTCGCGAAAAACATATGAGCAAGGTCTACAATTGCATCTATTGCTTTTCCGCGTTCAACAATCAGTGATTCTGGTATGGGTTTGCCTGTAAGCTTGCTGATATTTTGAAGGAAGATATCAGTGTTGGTTATGCCTATAGGGGTTGGAGTTACAACCGAAGGCACACCAAAGTTATTTTTTAAATATGTTGCAGCATTTGCTCCCTCATAACGGCTTAATGCAATTGACCCGAGAGCATTGGCAGAATCGGCTATTTCCTCAATGGTTGTATTTCCATATGCAAATGCCGATTTGTCAGGCATAATAGGAGCGTCAAAGGTCTCGGTGTCCAGAAGTATATTTCCGTCAACCTGCATCTCAGATAATATATGCTTAATTTCAGAAACATCTCCTGGATTGACCCATCCAGTGAATATGTTCAGCTTTCCGGAAGGCTCATCTTTTTTTGCAAGAGCTTTTACAACTGCACTAATTGCCGTATCGTAACCTGTCACCTGGCTCCCGCTGTAGCTTGGCGTATGCACAGCTATGAGCTTCACATCTCTGTCAGGATGTCTTTCTTTAATATCCTTGTTTACTTTCCGGATTATACCTTCAATGTCGTCTCCAATTGTTTCTGTAGAGCAAGTAGTTATTATAGGTATGATCCTCAGCTGAGGGTACCTCGCAACAAGTGCTTCAACCGCTTCTTCTACCCTTATTGCGCCCCCGAAAACGGCGGCGCTTTCATGCAAAGACGAAGACGCAATGTCAAAATTTTCTTTGAAATGCTGAGCGAACAACAACCTGACAAACATGCTGCAGCCCTGACCGCCATGTACAAGCGGAATGCAATCCTTTATACCAATTCCCACAAATTGGGCACCTGCAGGCTGACAGGTATACATTGGATTAATGATTCCTGTTCGCTCTTTCAACATCAGCTCACACGACATCTTTTTTACCGCCTTTTATTTAGTAATTTGACAAGTTCAGTTCGCAGTTACGTGATTTTTTTACAGCAATATAGAGCAGTCTTTCTTTGACGCCTTCAATTAGTTCCAGTACTCCTGATTTGTCGAGTTCGGAGAGCCAGGGCATTTTTTTCTGAATCTCCGCAGCCAAAAATTTTGCATCGGAATAAAACGCTTTATCTGCCGGCGTTACAAGATTTATTTTCTCTCCGTTCAGAATCTTGCCGGTCATCGTCATAATACCTTCAATGTTTTCCTCCCGGTCCCAGCTTCTTGAAAAGAATTGCCATAAACACTGTTCCTGAATAAGGGCTGTCACTTCCTCGATTTTTTCATTCATAATTCCTGCACCACTCTCGGATCTTTTCCAGCTAAACTCCACATCGGGGAATAAATTCCGTTATACATATCTCTCGCCATGTTTACTGCGCCTTCAAAGCCCATGTATGGACCGTTGTGATATGCATGTCCGTTAATGTATGGAATGTGCAGTTTTTTGACTAAGTCTCCAACTCTGGGCCCGGTAAAAATAATATCGGCGTGAATATTATCGAGTACTTCGAAAAACTCCAGTTCATTTCCATCATCAATATAAATCGTCCCGACTCTTCCCCTGGCAATAACCTTCTCAAAGTCTTCCTGATGACCAAATTTAGAAGACATTGCAACAACTTCCATGCCTAAATCGTCTTCAAGAGCCTTTGTCCAGTGCCATAGTCTTGGCCCACCAGTCCAGATACAGACTTTTTTTCCTTTGAGCCGTTCCTTATACCAGTTAAGTTTTCCTTCGTATTTTGCAACCTCTTCTGCAATTACTTCTTCAGCTTTGTCTTCCAGTCCAAAGAAAGCTCCAATCTTTCTGAGTGCTACCTTGATATAGTCAAAACCCCACGTATCTACATCCATTCTTGGAATATCATATACTCTCTTAAGTTCGTTGGCTATATATCCTGCAGAACGCGCACAGTTGACCACATTCAGCTTTGCCCTATGCATACAGCGTAGTTGATCATAGGTTACGTTTCCGGTAAAATGAGCAATGACCTGTATGCCCATTTTATCAAAATATTTTTGTAATACGTAAGTATCTCCCTGAATATTGTAGTCACCAATGACATTAATTGTGTATTCGCTTTTAATTTCAGGTTCAAGCGTTCCGATCTTATCTCTCATCCAGCCGATGTTCAGCTCATGGTGTCCTTTTGATTGACTGACACCAGCGAATCCTGGACATTCGACAACGAAGATATCTACATCTCCAAGCTCTTCTTCAACCTCACGACATACTGCTTTGGGATCGTCTCCTATCAATGCGGTTGTACAGGTAGTGTAGACAAACATTCGCTTGATTTCTGGAAATTCTTTGAAAGCTTCCTTGATCGCTTTTTTGAGCTGCTTCTCAGCTCCGAAAACAATATGTTTTTCTTTTGTGTCCGATGACCAAATATATTTTAATTGAAAGTTGTTATTATCGCTGGGATACCTTTTCGTGTGCCAGGTATCATAAGCACATCCTACCGGTCCATGTATCATCTGAATGCAGTCTTTGATGACTCCGCCAATAACGAGTTTTGCTCCACAATAGCTGCACCCTCTTTCAGATAATGATCCTGGAATTGTTTCTATATTTGAGAGTGGGAGATATTGAGTTGTGTCTTCTCCTTCTTCTTTTATGTAAACATGGTTTTGGCGCTCCGGTATGCATTCATCGCAACAGAATAGTTTCAACGGCATTTTGCAGGCCTCGTATCTGTTTATTTTAAAGCTAGTTCTCCTTTTTCGCCAGTCCTGATCCGAATAACATCGTCAATGGACTCCACAAAAATCCTTCCATCACCAATCTGGGCAGTTTGATTGACTTCTATAATGGTCTTAATCACCCGATCCACTTCTTCATCGTTTACAACTATGCTCAGAAGTCTTTTTGGTATGTACTTCATACCTGTACTGTACCTTTTCGCGAGCAGCCTTGGTTGTATGTAGAAGTTAAGTTCTCCTGATATCCCTCTTTGCTTACCCTTCCCCAATACCGGAATTGCCGTCATAGAAGGATAACCAATTTTATCCAGTGCGTCTTTCGTAGCCGACATCTTATTGGGTCTGATAACTGCAGTAATTTCTTTCATATGAAAACATCCCGGTTTTCAAAATTCTTTAGTTATTATATTATTCTTCATAGCCCTTTTTCACCCGAGCTAATTGTGTATGCAGCTTCAACCGTGTTCACAAAGATTTTTCCGTCCCCCATGTTGCCAGTGTATGCTTTTCCGGAAATTATTTTTATCACCTTGTCAACATCCTCATCTTCTACAGCCATCATGATCATTGTTTTTGCGAGTTCATCGTAGTGCACATCCCCAACAGTGATCCCTTTTTGTTTCCCTCTTCCGAAGACGTTTATTTTTGTAAGGGAGTAATAACCGGCTTCTGCGAGTCCGTCGGTTACTTCTTCAGTCCATTCAGGACGTAATATGGCACGGACCATCTTCATTTTTTATCTCTCCTAAATTAATCCATAAGACCATATCTTTCAACCATTTTCTCTAGCTGATCCATACTTAATGGTTTAGGGATAACAAACATGTCATTTTCTAGGATTTTTTTGGCGAGTTCTTTGTATTCAAGTGCTTGATTGCATGTAGGATCGTATTCCACTACAGTCTTTTTATTGAACTCTGCTTTTTGGACAATGTTGTCACGTGGTACAAAATATAACAGCTGCGTTCCCAGTGCAGAAGCAAATTCCTCCATCATTTCCAGTTCGTTATCCACTCTACGACTGTTGCAAATAATTCCTCCCAATCTCACCCCGCTTTGTTCGGCATACTTCAACAGGCCCTTACAGATGTTATTTGCTGCATAAGTCGCCATCATTTCTCCAGAAGCAACTATGTATACTTCCTGGGCTTTTCCTTCTCGAATAGGCATTGCAAAACCGCCGCAGACAACATCGCCCAATACATCAAAGTGAATAAAATCCAGATCCTCAGAATAGGCTCCCATTTCTTCCATGAGATTAATTGCAGTGATAACTCCTCGACCGGCACAGCCAACACCGGGCTCTGGACCACCGGACTCAACGCATTTTATTCCGTCAAAACCGGTATTTATGACATTTTCAGCTGTCACAGCATCCTCGCCAAGCTCTCTTAGAGTATCCATTATTGTAGTTTGAGCTACCCCACCAAGTACCAAACGGGAACAGTCTGCTTTGGGATCACATCCATGAATAAAAATCTTTTTACCATGATAATATGCCATAGCAGCTGCAGTATTTTGTTGAGTGGTGGACTTTCCGATTCCACCTTTTCCATAGAAAGCAATTTTTCTTGTCATTTTACACTCCTTCAGTATTTACGCAAACTTTGCCCAGAAACTCATTTGTTTCTTTGAATTCCATATTTTGAACAGCTAGTTGAATTTCTATGCAAAGTTACTGGATTTCTTATGTTGCCTGCTCAAATTTATACATTTTATATTATTTTTATATGATATATGTCTTTTTTACATAACACTCCTTTTTGCCAGTTTTCTTGTATTGTGTACTCCATTCGACACATTTTAAATTCTTTTATATCTTTGTTATGTTTAGATATACATAACAATACCTTATTTAGCGGAATACAGATTCTTACTTCCTATCTAATACTATATATAGATTTTCATCATACTTATTTTTAATATGTCAATTAAAAAACACATACGTTAAATAATTAATTCAAAAGTTGTTGTTACAAAAACACTGTCGTTAGCCGTTTACATCTCATCTGATAAATTAAAAGTCCCAACTTACTGGCAAAATTGGGGTTATACTTATGAATGTCATGTACTGTTTTGTGACCGTGACCTCTGAGTCTGGAGAGTCACTTTTTATGATCCAAAACATCGGGCCGTTATGTATAAATAGGCATAACGGTCAAACCATTAAATCATAGAAGCATGGTCTTTTGACACAAAAATTGGAGAACACTACAATGTTAAATCCTGGTACATACTGTCTTGATAAAATATATTATATCAATATGTACGAATAGACATAACGCTTAAAACTCTAAAAATGGATGATGATGGTGTTTTAAGCATAAAAGAGGTTAAAGTGACAATATCTAAAAAAACAAATACAGTTCACCCGGAACAGAAGAATGTTAATTCAAAAACGCCTAAGTTCGGAAAACTTCAAATTATACGCGAAACTGGAAAATAAAATAATATTTCCTGCCATATAGTTCAGGATGACTCTGGCTTTATTGTGGTATTATTTGAGGGAGGTTAAATGCAATGCAATATATGCGAAGTCAGGTGCGAAATCAACAAGCATAGTATGGGCAGATGTGGCACTTATGTAAGCGCTGGCAATAATATAACCCAGTACCCTGGTATGGGATATCTGGGAGCATATCCAATTTCAATAGAAGCAGTCCCTTTACATCATTTCTATCCTTCAGGCAAATTCCTGCAAATTTTCAGTACAGGATGTAATTTTCAGTGTCCTGGTTGTATGGCACGGATGCCAGCATCAAGTAGACCTTCGGCCCAACAAGCCTCACTCAGTCCGTCCGAGATAGTGAAAAGGGCCTTACAACAGGAGTGCCTGGGTGTAGTTTCAGCAATAAATGATCCTGTTGCCAATTACTATCTTTTCAGGGACCTTGCAGTACAGGCACAGGAAAAAAGTTTACTTGTAGGTTGTTCAACCAACTGCTATTTCACAGGTGAGACTTTAGAAGAGTTTGGACAGCTTGTTGACTTTGTGAACGTGGGAATTAAAGGTTATTCTGACAGAGGTTATAAAAATTGTGGAGTTAGTTTATCAGCTCCTGTTTTTCGCAACATTTCCAGGCTTTTTGACATGGGGGTGCATGTTGAAACTTCAGTTGCTTATTCAAAGGGAAATGAAGATGATATTATAAAGGTCGCAGAGGCAGTGTCTAATATCTCTTCTACTATTCCGTTGCATGTCATGAGATTCCTGCCCTTCGGTTATGCTCCGATAGAACTGGAACCATCAGTGGGAGAAGCGGAAAAAATATGTTTTGACTTGCGCAGATATCTGGATTTTGTCTACCTTTTTAATTCTCCAGGCACGAAACTATTAAACACATACTGTCCTGAATGTGGTAATCTCCTGATAGAGCGGGAATTTCACAGGCCTTTTGGCTCCAGGCTTGTAAAACCCTGGGTAAGTCACAAATGTAGCTGCGGTTGCAGCATTCCAGTTCAGGGGAAAGCTACCACTGAAGGTTTCAGTGAAGCAGGCTTAATGGACAGTTACAGTATAAGTCAGGCTTTCAGTATGGTTCATGCAGTACTTACATGCCTGGGAGTACTGGACGATTATAAACTAATGGATATCTGGGGTGAGGATAAATTAATGGATGTCTGGAGTAAGGTCTCAAACCCCAAAACCCTTACACAAATACATTATATGATACGGCAGCCGTACTCTTATCTGGAGTTCATCAGGTTTATTGCTGAAAAAGCTAATATGCCAAAAAAAGGAGAAGAACTTATTTCTTTCATTCATAAGCGCTTGAAAATTGTCCAGAATCTTTCAGCAGGAAAAAGTAGTTATTATGTGTATTATTGCATGGGATCTCCTTTCTTTGCCCTGAATGCCGGCAGAATGGAAAATAACCTTGTGACATTTTCCGGTGGCGTGAGTATCAATAAGCAGCTTCAAAAGGAAGGTAAACTGGGTGTAAGTGTTTCCCCTTCCTTTATTAATGAGCACAATCCTGGGGTTATTTTTGTCTCCGGTTTCCTTTCCTGTCCTCTCGATGAGTTCTATGCCCTGTGCCAGAAATATGGAATACATGCCGATGCTGTGACACAGCATAGGGTCTATGAAATTCCGCCTTCCTGGGATTTCGGAAGCCCTCGCTGGATATTGGGACTAATGTATATAGCAGACAAGTTGCATCCCGGAAAACTTGAAGTTGACCTGAAAAAGGAAGCAGATGATTTTTATCTACAGTTTTATGGTATGCGGTTTAAGGAAGCCAGACCGAACAGGTCTTTTCACAGGCCTTCCTCTGGTATTTGGCCACACACGCAAAAATTGTATAATGACTTCAAAATGGAGATGCCAAAGCAGGGCTCTACTAAAAATTTCGACAATGAGATTATTCAACCTTTTAACATCCTGCCAGCCTTTAATATCAAGCTCAAAGGATGACTAAGTAATCGAACGAATTTCTGATAATGAAATGATAGTTCCAAAGCTTATGAGTTTGGGAGCAAAAGTTATACTAGTGCACCAATAGACAACGTTTCTAAATCAGTTTTTGTCCTCTACGCTGTATTTAAAAAGAAAAAAGAAATACAGTTTGGCTGTAAAATTTAATTAGATTTAACTTTTTTCTTTCTGAAGAGCTAAATCCAGTACATTTTCGTATACTTCTTTACCCTCTATTTTTAGAATTCTGGCCGTTGATCTTTCAGTAGTAACGTTCCCATCCTCTTGCATATAAACATATTTTCCGTTCTCAATGCCCATGATTACAGAAGAGTCAGGGATTACATATATTCCAAAATAATCAGCAAGTTTCGGACTCTTATCTATATCTACAGTCATAACTGTGGCTCTACCTGCATAATCTGTTGCAACTTGAGCCAGAACAGGGTTTAACTCCTGGCACTCCTCACACCACTCAGCTCCGAGTTTCAAAAGAACAGGTCCTTTTTTGAGAGATGTATTTATCTGATCCAGTTGGGTAATTTCTACAACAGTACTATTTTCCTGTGTTTCCTGAGAATTCGTAGAATTTTCCTGTATCTCCTGAGAATTTATAGAATTTTCCTGGGCATCCTGAGGATTCGTGACATTCGTCTCGCTATTAATACAGCCAGCTGCTAAGATCACAGCCGCAAAGAGAACCAATAGTATAACTAATTTATTCATATTTGTCATCTACTATATTACTGATTTTTTTAAGACCCTAAAGGTGATACAGATATAGTGTTCACACTGTTATATACATTATATTTACATCAATTATTTATTTAAACTATTTGAGTAAACTATTTGAGTTCCCACCTATCTGTCTGTGTATGCGTATTCCAAATAACTAACGTTTAAGTCATAACTGAGGGATTGAATAACTACTAAATAAAATTACTAAAGTCGTATCTCCAAAAGCACTTAATGTAAAAAATAATTAAAAAAGTACTGGAGAAAAAAGCTCTCCAAACACGTAATACTTCTAAACATAATCAGACAACTTAGTCAACTATCCCGCCTGTGTTTGCGGAATGGACTGAGCGCTGGTATCTGGCAAGGTAACCTGTGATCTCAGTTTTTGGAGGCACAAAGGCAGCTTTCCGCTGCTTAAGTTCTTCGTCTGAAATTTTCAGGTTCAGGGCTCTTTCAGGAATATTGATTTCGATCATATCCCCATTTTTCACAAGAGCAATTGGCCCTCCTTCAATAGCTTCAGGGGAGACATGCCCGATGCAGGGTCCACGAGTACCTCCGGAAAAACGTCCGTCAGTTATCAGAGCAACCGATTCCAGCAGGTCCATACCCCCAAGTGCGGCTGTAGCTGCAAGCATTTCCCGCATTCCAGGGCCGCCTTTCGGGCCTTCGTATCGTATAATTACAACGTCTCCAGGTTTCACATTGCCTGCAAGGATACTTTCCATGGCAGCTTTCTCGCCGTCATAAACCCGCGCAGGACCTGTATGAACATGCATCCGGGGATCAACTGCAGCCTGTTTAACAACTGAGCCTCCAGGAGCAAGACTGCCTTTCAGGACTGCAATTCCTCCCTGAGCGTGAATTGGATTTTCAAGAGTTCCTATAATCTCTTTATTAAGCTTCGGATTAACAATGTCCAGTTCCTTCAGGTTTTCCCCGATAGTCTTACCGTTGACAGTACGTTGCTCCAGATGGAGTTTAGTGGAAAGCCTCTGCATAATTGCCTGAACTCCACCTGCTCTGTCAAAATGCAACATAAAATTTGACCCTCCAGGACGAAGCGAGATCAGGTGAGGTGTTTCCCGGCTCAGTTCATCAAATTTCTCAAGAGGAAGATTCAGCCCGAATTCATGAGCAAGTGCAGGAAGGTGCAGAGTGGTATTTGTGCTACCCCCGACTGCCATGTCTACCATTATGGCGTTTTCAAAAGATTTAAAAGTGACAATCTTTCTGGGAGTCAGGTTCTCTTTAACCATTTCGACGATACGCTCACCGGATTCCTTGGCAATTCTGACCTTTTTTGCATCCACTGCGTGAGCAGTTGCACATCCTGGAAGACTTAGACCAAGTGCTTCGGTCATACAGGCCATAGTATTTGCAGTAAACATCCCTGCGCAGGACCCCGCTCCATTACATGCAAAATTTTCAAGCCTTTTAAGGTCGTCGTCTGAAATCTTGCCTACTCTATGAGCCCCTACTCCTTCGGAGACTGAGATGAAATCTTTGTAACCGTCATCGATGTATCCAGGGAGCATAGGCCCTCCGGTTACAACAATTGTAGGAATATCAAGTCTGCCTGCTGCCATAAGGTGACCTGGCACTATCTTGTCACATGTGGGAATGAGGACCATACCATCAAACTGATGAGCTTGAACCATCAGTTCAATTGTATCTTCAATAATTTCTCTACTAGGAAGGGAATATTTCATACCCTCATGTCCCATTGCAATACCGTCGCAGACTCCTATGGTATGGAATTCAAAAGGAACTCCCCCAGCATTCCTGATTCCGGCTTTTACAGCCTCAGCAAGTTTGTTCAGGTGCATATGACCAGGAATTATATCGTTCCAGGAATTGACAACTGCAATAAACGGCTTTCTCATCTCGGAATCTGTGACTCCGGTCGCTTTTAAAAGTGAGCGATTGGGAGCTCTTTCCGGCCCTTCTTTGATGATATCGCTTCTCATATTAAATCTCCATAACATTTCGTAATGAGGATAAAAAGTTATAATATATATACGACTTACGCGGTTGAAGCTAAGTTAGAGAGAGGAAACATTCTCGATAGAGTAGAGCATCCAAATATTAAGAGTATTTGTACAGATCTCTAACATATTAAATTAGAAGATAAGTTTATTAACCGTCAACAGTTATTGGAACTGGAAATCACTTATAGAGAATAGCCACCTCTGAGATGATATCAATGGATTCAATGGAAAAAATATTTGGAAAAACCGCACAGATGACAGTTCTTAAGAACTTGATAAAAAACCAGAACGAGCCAACCTATCTTTCAGGGATAGCTGAAGAAACTGGCCTGTCTCATTCCAGCGTATCAAGAGTTATTACGCCTCTGGTTCTTTCAGGCATTGTTCAGGAAAAACCCCTGGGTAAGCAAATCCGAACTTTTCAACTGAACATGGACAATGAGGCAACTGGTGTTATTATAGATTTTTACAGCAAAATTAATCAGATACTGAACTAAGTTTGAGTAATAAGAAGCAAGGGAAGTTAAAACTTCCCACAGTTATTTTTTTATTTTTTTGTCTCTTTAAAACTCATACAAAACTTCCATAATTGGCTAAAGTGGCCTCTCGTGTAGTTTTATCCTCAGTTTATCCTTAGTTTATCCTTAGTTTATCCTCAGTTTATCCTTAATTTTATCCTTAATTTTATCCTTAGTTTATCCTTAATTTATCCTTAGTTTATCCTTAATTTTATCTTAATTTTATCCTTAGTTTATCCTTAATTTATCCTCAATTTATCCTTAATTTATCCTTAGTTTATCCTCAGTTTATCCTTAATTTTATCCTTAATTTTATCCTTAGTTTATCCTTAGTTTATCCTTAATTTATCCTTAGTTTATCCTTAGTTTATCCTTAGTTTATCCTTAATTTTATCCTTAATTTTATCCTTGTTTTATCGCTCGGTAGACAAAACTCCAGCAAACGTATCATTTATCCAGTAAATGCCGGCCTGATGTAGCCATCTATGTCTTTTTAAAGAACACCTTGTTGCCCCAGAGACCAGTAAAATATTTGGATTTTTAAAATAAGTTTTAATTTTTAGAGTAATATTTGGATTTTAAGATGATTTTTGAGTCTTATAGGAAGTTTTGAGTTTTAGAAATGAGCCAGAAAATGACCAGTTCAATGATATTTAGAGAGCCTATAAGCATTCAGGACTCAATCGAAATCTCTATTTTTAGCACTCAGCCAGCCGGCAACCAAAACAAACTGAAACCCATAAGATTAAATATGTTTTATCCTTATTTCCCTTGAAATCGGCGCTGGTAAGGCGATAAAAACCAGTTAACGCCCAAAAATAAACAAAAGACAATGAGGAAAACCTAACACTATAATTCTCGCCAAAAAAATAATTCTCGCCAAAAAATAAATCAAATACCTTATAATTAGTATGGTGAAAATGAGAATTATTTACCTATCTTATTTAATCCCGCACTCGAGTCCCGAAAAGCGGGGACATTCAGTTAATTTCAAAATTTAAAATTGAGGTTTATAAATGCAGTACCAGGCAACAGTTAGAATTGAACAGAAAGCAGGTATGCTTGACCCTGAAGGCACTACCGCAAAAAGGGCTCTCGGACAACTTGGCTACCAGGTCAGTAGCGTAAAGACCGCAAAGCTGTATGAAATCGTGCTTGAGGCCGAGTCTGCCGAGATTGCAAACCAGAAAGTTGACGAGATGTGCCAGAAACTTATTGCAAACCCAATTATCCATAATTATACAATTGAGCTCAAGGAACTTAACTGAGGCGTGTGGATAAGCGATTGAGGCATAAGAAAAAGCCAAAGCTTTGAAAATTGAGGGAAAAAAATGAAAATTGCCATACTTCAGTTCGGAGGCACAAACTGCGACCAGGACGTCCTGCATGTCCTTAAAGACGTTGTGGGTGTGGACGCCGAGACTGTCTGGTACAAACAGGAAGATCTGACAGGTTTTGACGGAGTCGTCGTCCCTGGAGGCTTCTCCTACGGAGACTATCTCAGGGCAGGAGCAATTGCAGCCCGCACTCCGATAATGAATTCAGTAAAAAAACTCGCAGCTGAAGGTAAGCCGGTACTTGGAATCTGCAATGGTTTTCAGATTCTTACCGAAGCCCGGGTGCTTGAGGGTGCTCTGACAACTAACGAGTACCCGAAATTCCGGTGCCACTGGACTAACCTCAGGGTAGAGACCGTTGATACGCCTTTCACCTCAAAGTTCAGGAAAGGCGAAGTTATCAGAATGCCTATTGCCCATATGGAAGGTCAGTTCTATGCCGAAGAGAAAACTCTGGCCGAGCTTGACGAAAACGAGCAGGTTGTCTTCCGCTATGTGGATGAAAACGGAAAAGTAACGGATGCAGCTAATCCTAATGGTTCTCTAGAAAATATCGCAGGAATTGTAAACACTTCAAGAAATATCTTAGGTCTCATGCCCCATCCAGAAAGAGCTTCCGAATCGATCCTGGGATCCGACGATGGTCTGCGGGTTTTCGAGTCCATGGTGGATTATATTACTGAGAACTTCTGAGAACTTCTTAGTATTTCTAAAAATTTTTATGAATTTTCAAGAATTTCTACGAATTTTTAACAAGTTCTTAGAATTTCTGATATATATTTCAATTTTATTTTCTTATATTTCCGCATTTTTCTTTCCTTTTATTTTTCTGAACTTCTTTGTTTTTAACACAATTTCTCCAATTTTACGAATTTGCCCCCTTTACACTCCGGATGTTAATCTATCATATCTATCATATCTATCATATCTATCATATCTATCTTGAATTCCTTTTCATGACCTCTACTTTTTCCTCAGACAATCACGCTAGACTCAAAATTTGATATTTTTGAGATTGTGTTCAATTTTCAACGTCAAGTGAGTCTATTGAATATACAGATAAAAATAAGTTCAGGCTTATTTTTCAGAAAATATGTTTCAAAATCATTTTATCATCTGAGATTATTATTCATACGAGTTATTATAAAAACAGTAATTGTCTTTCTGTATATATAATTTAAAATTAAGGGGAGTATTAGTTCATGAAAGGAAAATTAATCCTAAATATCTGCATAACTTCTCTTCTTGTGCTGGGTGCAATAGCTACTCAGGCAAATGCTGCGGTTTTTACCGTAGGCGTTAACGGGGGAGAAAATTATACTTTGATTCAAGAAGCTGTCAATAATTCACAGAATGGGGATACAATTGTTGTAAGCCCTGGTATATACATAGAAAATGTAAACGTGAATAAAGAAATTGCAATTATCTCAAAAACTGATGCTTCAGGCGACAGGCTGAACCGTACCTATGTAATAGGCGCAGTTCCGGCAAATGACGTATTCAGTATTAAATCAAATAACGTGCGAATAACCGGGTTCCATATTATGGGAGGTCCTTCAGGAATTGATGCTTATCAGGAAGTTGGGCTTTACCTTGAAGGCGTGCAGAACTGTTCCTTAAGTAATAATACCCTGATGTTGAATGACGTGGGCATTGGCCTCAATAATTCTCAAGGCAACTTCCTTGACAACAATCAGATATGTCTTGGTTCTACAGGAATCATTCTTTCCAGATCAAACGAAAACAGGTTGTTTGACAACCTGGTAGAGACGAATGACGAGGGAATCCTGCTGGATAATTCTACTAATAATACTCTTGTGAATAACTCTGCAGAATCAAATGACATAGGACTCCTACTTGACACTTCAAGAACTAACATGTTTGAAAACAACTCCATTTCAAGAAACAGTTATGGAGTAGTCCTCGAAAATATGGCAGAATCTAATACTCTGACTAATAACAGCCTGTACATGAATGGTCTTGGAATGTACCTTAGAGGGGCTACCGGTAATATGATTTTCCTCAATAAATTCTTTAACTTCATCAATGCAGTGGATGAAGGAACGAATTCCTGGAACAGCAGTTCAGCAGGCAATATGTGGAAAGATTATAATGGAACAGATGCTGACGGAAACGGTATAGGTGACACTCCTTATGTTGTTAACCAGACAACCGGAAGCATAGACTACATGCCTCTGGCAAACAACGTTTCCTCAGGTAATCAATGAAATATAAGTAGCAATTACACTGGAATGTCGTAAAGGCAAAGAGTACTAATAAAGAAACCTGCTGCACTTTTGCTGGTAAGAGCTTAAAAACAAAAACGACTTATTTTCTTTTTAATTTTTATTATTTTTAATTATTTATATTCAATGTTTCTTTGTAATTATTTTCATTCAGTTTTTACTTTTCAATTTTTTCCTTTTTTAATATTATTTTCTTTTAACTTATTTTCTTCGTAAAGTAATATCCTTTTTAAGAACACTCTCTGTAATCTTTCTATTTTTCAGCTCTCCTTTTGTAGTTTCTCGAATACTCACTTCAGTTCGGCTTTTTTCAGTTCTTCCCTAATATTTTCTACAGTCTGCCAGGACTGCCTGACTATTTCAGGGAACTCTCCTGAGTGCTCTTTTCCCCAGTTCAACAGGAATTCTCTTGTCTTCGGGTCTGAGGGGTAACCGCTGCCAAAGTCGAGGCCCCATTCTTTCTTAAGTTCCTCGATAAGCTCATCCCTGCGCACCTTCGCAATAATTGAGGCTGCCGATACAACGGGATAAGTAGCATCGGCCTGATGCTTGGAAATTATCTCTATTTCTTTTGCATGGTCAGGGTTGGTTTTTGCGTACTGCCTGTGGAGGTTGGCTCCAAAACGTTCTGCGTTGACATCAGCAGCATCTGCATATAGGAGGTCAGGCTTTAGCTGTTCGAGCACTTTTGAAAAGCAGACCACCATTATCTCGTTCATTGTCATGATCTTTCGAAGTTCGTCAATCTGGGAAGGGCTGACCTCAAGAATAAAAAAGCTGTCTGCGTGCTTTTTAATCTGGGCTGCAAGCTGTTCCCTTTTTCTGGGCGTCAGTTTCTTGGAATCCGCAACCCCGAGCACTTTGAGAATATGAGCTCTGGATTCCTCAATTTTTACGCCTCCTATGCACATGGGCCCGATTACAGGTCCTTTTCCGGCTTCATCAATTCCTGCGATCATCATTTTCCGGCTGCCTCCTGATTTGAAGGAAGAGAGCTTCTTATTATTTATAAAAGTAGGGGTTATATCCTTTAACATGTGGAGATTTGACTTATTTTGTACATTATTCTATATTACCTATAGGTAAAATCACTTTCAAAGTTAGATTTTTCACAACTTTTTACTTGAAGAAAGACTGTCTTTATAGGAATGAAAAATCAAGGGAATATAGTCTTCAAAGAAAGATATGGTAAAATAAATATAACTTTTTAAAATTCACTTTCCGCAGATGTATTCAAAAAAATAATATTTTTTCGTTATCGTTTTTGGAGAATTATATTAAAACCTGACTTTGACAGTATCCACTAATTGGTACTGACTATTTCCCTTCTTTTTTATCCCAAATTGACTTGACAATTTGTTAAAATTTATAAAAATTTGTTATATATTCTATATAATTCCATTCT
>Ga0183101_1000175_pt2 | contig 34896 bp, 31 predicted proteins | sample Biomet3_FD_127790 | JGI IMG/M metagenome (GOLD analysis project Ga0183101, IMG submission 127790) | Microbial communities from bioreactor (seeded with sewage sludge) at LBNL, California, USA - Biofuel metagenome 3 | ecosystem: Engineered > Bioreactor > Anaerobic > Unclassified ... | reverse complement strand
GGGGGACATCTGGCTTCAATTTAAGGCCAAGCGCAGCTCGCAGTGAGCTCGCTCATTGCAGGCGCAGCGAAGGCCTGCAACTGAAGCCAGGAGCTTCAGCTCGGCCGGTTAAAGCGGTGGAATAAATTGTAACCCCCCGCTGAAAACCGGACATGGAACCCGCCGCCCATTTCGCTAAGGCGGGGGACATCTGGCTTCAATTATAACATAGAGCTGCCTCATGTGGCTGTGTCAAAAAAAATACATAAAAAAGAGGCTTAGCATACAGGACTTTAGTCCTTATGCAGCAGCCTCAAATAAATATCGCTAGCTATGTAATTAATTGTTATGCGTCTTTACGCCTCTTTGCTGCAGCGAATGCCAGGACTGCTCCTCCTGCAAGTGTGATCACCCATGGTGCCATGTCGTTCTCATCGCCTGTCTGAGGCTGGTCTGCATTATCGTTTTCAGCATTATCAGCTACGGTTGTCGTAGCCGTTACTGGCTCGGACGTGTTGTTGTTTTCTATAACGTCTTCAACTACTACTTCTGCTGGTGTCGTTGTCTCATCTGATACAATCGGCTCTTCTGTATTGCTGTTAACTGGAGTGTCAACTACGGTGTTGTTTGCCGGAAGGACCGGAATGTTTGGAGTGATTACAACTGGAGCCGTTGGTGTTGTTCCAGGGTTATCAGTGTTGCCATTGTCCGTAGTTGTACCTGAACCGTTGTCAGTTGGATTGTCCGGCGTTGTCGTTGGGTTGTCCGGTGTTGTCGTCGGATTGTCCGGTGTTGTTGTCGGATTGTCCGGTGTTGTCGTTGGGTTATCCGGTGTCGTCGTTGGGTTATCCGGTGTCGCTGTTGGGTTGTCCGGTGTCGTCGTTGGGTTGTCCGGTGTCGTTGTGCTGTTGTCTTCCTTGACTTCTGTAGTCCCATCTGGCAGTGTGTATCCGCCGAAATCGATATGGCTAACTCTTCCAGCATCTAGAGTCAGATTAGATGCACTGTTATATACATTTACCGTTACCGTTCCATCTGTATTAATAGTGAACTTATATGCTCCCCAGTTATTGTCTGAATACGGAGTAAACGTTCCATTGCCATATTTATACGACCACTCAACCGATGAAACGCTCTTAATTGATCCGTCAACTTTACCCTCATAGGGTCTATTTTTTGTTATATATTTTACTATTTCCGTCTCTAATGTCTGGACGTCTGATGCCTTCAAGATATTGTCTCGCGTCCAGAGCATTGCTTTTCCGCTTGCCTGTTTAACTACTATCCAATCTGTTGAACTATCAAGTGTATAGCTTGTAGCGCTATCCTGTTTTGCTCCGCTGTCTACTCTAATTGATGTTACTCCACTGTCTGCATAGGATGCGGATAATACCCCTGCAAATGTGTACGTCATTACCATCGCCGCTGCGATGAATATCATTGCTAACTTTTTCATACATTCCACCTCACAAACTAAAAAACGTTGCATGGAAGCATTCCATACAACGTTATCAATACGTAAATCATTATACGCTAAAACGCCACACACATACCTTAGAACACTTCCACATGTTTCTTCGATAGTGTTAATATAGCACTTCATTATTAATATTCGGTTATTTATGTCTATTTTATGTCATAATTTTAACGTTAAATTAATACTTTTTTTGAAAAAACGCAAATTTTTTCGGGTCTGACATAGACGGCTATGGTTTTGTGCGATTTCTCACACAACAGATGTTGATTGGACATGAATCTTTTTCATAACTTATCGCAAACTTATTGACTGACTGCCTGCAAATCCATAACGATCCGCGTACCCTCCACCACATAAGGTAGGATCCCGAAATACGCATCGTCTATTTACGATTCGTGAGCACTTTCGGTTTTTTCGTCTGATTAAACGTAGAAAATTTTTTAGTCCGAGCAAAAGGTTACCTGAACTCGTATGATCTGCGCAAAACAGAATCATAATATGCTGCCAGCTGATGTCATGTCACCAGTCGACAGCATATCCAGCACACTGCTTTTCTTCGAGAAGCCGCCTAAACATCAAAGCACGTCCATCTAATAGTTCTCGCGCCTCGGGGTCTCAGCTTCAGAGAAGCCAACCGATTCTCCTGTACAAGAAAAGTGCGTTTTTCCATGACAAAACAGCGAAAGTGATCACAAACCCTAATTTCAAGCTGCTCCAGAATTTCCATTTTTGCAGAAAGCATGAAAATTCATCACTGATGGCCCGCCAAAAATAACTTTTTCTCCCCAAGCATGTTTTCATAAACTCGCCCCGATATTTCCCCATAAACCATACATGAAATACAGGTATAATAATGGCCACGCCACGCCACGAAGCTAAAGCCTCGGATTGATCCCCCGGGGACCTTGTTGTCTGCGGCAATAAAAAGAGGACGTCGTTTGGTTTTTACCAAATGCGGCATCCCCTTCATTCTGTCAATTCTCTATTTGCAGTATGCGGCAATGGCTTTGCTGATAAACTCTGCCGTTCCCTCAGCATACTTATCCATGTTCTTGCTGAAACGTTCGTCAGCAATGTACATCTGCCCCAGACCCGCTAAGATCTCCCTGGTACAGTCATAATAGTATTTGGAAATGTGTCCCTGCCACTTTGCAACCAGTTCCTGGGCCTCACGACTCTCCGGATTTCCGCCGATCATGCCGGCAAAGGCCTTCAGATTCTCTTCATATTCTGCAGTGATCTTCTGCCAGTCGTCCTTGTTATATCTGGCAGTCCTCTTCTGACTCTCCTTATATGCGTCCGTAGTGCCCCACCTGTCTTCTGTCTCCTTGGCGTATTTTTCCTTGGCTTCATTGATTTCAGCCATATCGAATTCCTTAAAACTCATCTTCATGTCTCCCTTCGTCTGCGCCGCCAGCAGTCCGATGATGCGATCGATCCTATCTCTCTTCAGCATCAAAAGCTCCAGCTGCTTTTTCAGCGCTTCTTCTACGTTATAGTCAGAGGCATTCATTATCCGCGCGATTTCTTTCAGCGAAAAATCAAGTTCACGGTAAAACAGTATCTGCTGCAGCCTGAGCATGCTCTCTTCATTATAAAACCTGTAGCCGCTTTCATCTGCGACTTCGGCCGGCTTCAGCAGTCCGATCTCGTCATAGTAGTGGAGAGTTCTTACGCTGACACCTGATTTTCTGGCCATTTCGCTGATCGTTAATTTCATGATATCACCTCTCGAATTTTATATTAGACTATGACGTAACGTCAGAGTCAATGCCGAATTTCCAACATCATCAAAAAAGACGCCGAAGCGTCTTTATTCTTCATCTTTTACGATCTCTGCCTTGAATACGTTGATCGTATCAACATCCGGGCAGCAGAACACGGCAGTACCCTCAGGCTGCCCCGGTATGCTGCCGCCGTAGCGGAGTATGTCAATATAAGGGAACGCTACGTGCTCAGCCATAGGGCACAGCCTGCCGCGGTCGGCATCAAAGTCAAAAGTATCTCCGACCTTGTGGCCGTGATGGCATCCGTGGTCACCCTTTTGATTGATTACAGTAATTTTTATCTTTGGTCTTCCCATGTTTTATTACCTCCTATCCGCTTTGCTGATCAGCTCACGAAATGCCTCTTCATATTTTTCCGGGGCAGCGATGTAGCTGTGAGCATGAACGGCACCCTCTACTGTCAAAAATCGCTTGTCTTCAGATCCAGCCGCGGCAAACAGTGCCTTACCCATCGACAGCGGAACAAAGGTATCGCTTTCCCCATGGATGATCAGAAGCGGAACGCGAATGCTGCCGATCCGATCGATTGGTGCGCGTCCCTTCAGGGAGTATCCCGCAGCACGGCGCATCACGAAATCAGCCGCCGGCAAAAGCGGAAACGACGGCAGATGGAACTGATTCTTCAGCTGCATACGCACTTCCTCCCATCCGGAGGAAAAGCCGCAGTCTGCAACAACTCCGCTGATCTGTTCAGGAGCCTTTGGGTCGCCTGCCGCCGACAATACAGAAGCAGCCCCCATTGATATGCCATAGAGCACGATCTTGCAGTCATTCCCCATCCTATCGATCAGCCAACGGCACCATGTAAGGCAGTCCTGGCTGTCCAGATTGCCAAATCCGATATACTTCCCTTCGCTCTTACCTTGCGCACGATCATCCGGAATAAGCAGATTCCAGCCAAGACTGTGCAAAAAAGGTGCCATGGCTCCGCAGTCATAACACCCATACGTTTTATATCCATGAATACAGACTATTGTGCGCTTGGTTTCCGCCTCTGCGGGCAGAAAAACACCACGCAGCTTAAGCCCGTCAAAGGAAGTGCTCTCACACTTCTCTAATGGCTGGCTTTCGATCCAGGTTATTCCCTTCTTTGCATAGCGGTAGTATTCCTGCCATGCAGGTGAATCTCCCGGATCAATTCCCTGGTCCATTGCCGCATTGCGGACAAAGGTCATTCGAATAAGCACCCATGCCACCGCAAATACTGCCGCCACTAATACCAAAACGATGATTACCAGTATCAATATCCAATTCAACATAACACCTTCTAGTTCATTATTGTTATACCGCACTGACTGAATTGAAGTCTTTCTCAATCGCCTGATAAGTTCTTTTGCCGTCAATAACAAAAGTCGCAGGATCTCCAGGCATAACGAAATCCAGCTTTAGCAGTCTTCCGCTCATAAGCGATTCATCGACCTGCATCCTCTGACCGCTGTCACTGATCAGCGATCTGGCACCGTCGACGGTAATGGCCAAGGATGTGCCATCTATTTTAAGTATAACACATACTTTTTCATTGTCATCATTTTCTGTTCCGCATGCCGCCCTCAATGAAATCACCGGGATCATATTCCCCTTGTAGCTCATAATTCCCCTGAGGTATGCAGGCTGCTGTGGCAAGGCCGTTACATCTGGCGAAGCAACAATTTCCATTACGTGTTTTGCTGCAACCGCATATCGCATCCGGCTGCTGCTCATTACCAGATACTGATCAGCTGAGCTAACTTTACTTTCCATTTTCAGCAATTTCCTTTCCGCACATGCGTATCAGCCAGTCTGGACTCAGCATGATGCCAATTGATCCGGTCTCAGTTATCGTACATCCGGACATTCCTGTATGCTTGCGGTAGTTCTGGCCAATCAACGAAGGCAGCGGCTTCTCTACTGCTGTCTGCTGGCCGGCTATCGGTCCCGTCAGCAAAGCCGCACTTCCCTTTTCATCTTTTATGTATATCAGACGTGCTTTTTTCTCGATCATTTCCGCACCATAAAGAGCAAACATGTCAATTACAGGCAGCATCTCTTCTGTCTGAAACCATGTATGACCATCGATAGTCTGCAGATAGCTTTCTGCCTCTGCATAACTGTATACGCGTACTACCGTGCGGATAGGTATCAGGCAAGTGTACGGTCCAACGGAAAATCTTATGCACTCAGACGATGTCATTGAAACAGGCACTTCCATCTTGATCGATGACCCATAGCCTTGTCTGCTGCTGATCGACACGCTTCCGCCAAGGCTGGTCACTACGCTCTGTGCCACATCCATGCCTACACCGCGGCCCGAATACTGATTGGTTTCCTCATTGGTAGACAGTCCAGGCAAAAGTGCCAATTCGAATATTTCATCCAGACTATACTGATTTTCATCCTTTACCAGCGCCCCTCGTTCTGCTGCTTTTTTCAGCAGCCGCTGAGGGTCCATGCCCTGCCCGTCGTCTTCGACTGTAACGATCAGATTATCAGACTGATTCTGGAATTTCAGGAGCATCGTGCCTCGCGGATCTTTGCCCGCCGCTTTTCGCGCTTCCGGTTCTTCTATCCCGTGGTCTGCCGCGTTTCTCAGCAAATGTATGATTGGATTCGCCAGAGTGTCCAGAAGATTTCTGTCTACTTCCAGTTCATCACCTATGACCTGAAGTTTTATTTTCTTGCCTTCCTTGACCGCAACATCACGAACAAGCCTCTGATACTGCGGCACCGCAGAAGAAACAGGCATCATGGAAACGGCGGCCACGACCTTCTCCAGTTCCTGGAACAGCCTCTTCATGGTCTGAAACTGATTATCCATCGCACTGCTTCCGTTTTGCGACTTTATCGATGCTCCCAGAATGGTATTTGCCGTGATCAGTTCTCCGGTGATATTCTGAAGCTGCAGTATGTGTGACCAGGCAACCATGCTGAATTTGTTTTGCCTGTTTCCTGAATCCTCTTCACTCTGCTTCTCAGGTTCTGCTTTCGCCGATGTCTCATCGGCGGTCTGCTTTTCCCCATGACTGATATTGTCCACACTGAGCACATATGGCGATGCTGACAGTTTCCCCAGGGCTTCCTCTTCATTGTCAGTCGACAAATTAAGGATCAGGCCATTTTGGCTGATCTGTTCTGCCGCTCCGGAGGCCTCCAGATTTTCCGGTGAGGTTTTGATGTAACTGCATAGGCTCTCCAATTCCCTAACCAGCATGAAGGCACGGACGTTTTCCATCTGACAGTTTGGTCTAAACATGACACGCCAGACTGATTTGCCTCGCTCGGCCGCCATTTCAATATCTTTCGCCGGCGGCTGTTCTGCCATTGGCGTTTCAGCCGATTCTGCCGCAACGTCTTCTGTCTTTACGCCGTCAGCGGCCGCGATATTTCCCTTCACTATGTCGATATCCGCCTGAATCGCGGCAATCACGTTGTCCGCGCTTCCAGGAACAAAGTCCTCAGCTGCAACACGTCGATTTTCTTTCCTCACATAGTCTGAGAAAAGATACATCAAATCAAAAATACTGCTTTCAAAACCCTTCGCACGTTCCGGGTCATCGCGTAACAGCGAAAAGAAATCCTCCATTTTATGGGTGCAGTTGCTGATGTCCGTCAGTCCCATCATGGCAGCAGAACTTTTGATAGTGTGCGCCACTCGGAAAAAGGCGTTGATGTCCTGCGCAGAAAAGCTGTTGTTCTGCATCGTCTTTGCCTGTTTGGAGTCAAACTCCTCCATCAGCTGAGCCGTCTCGCGCTGATACAACTCAACCATGGATTCCAGTTCTGCGCTGAAAAATCCCACATCATCACCTCCTCTCAAGTTTCCTTTACGCGTTATGCGTCATATTCGAATGAATCCACCAATGCCTTAAGCATCTGCATCTGACCAGTCAGTTCCTCGCTTGATGCAGCGCTTTCTTCAGCGGTTGCCGAATTCTCCTGAACTACGGTGGAAATCTGCTCAATACTCTGACGAAGCTGCACTACTGCAGTAGCCTGTTCACTTGATGCGTGTGAAATAGTCTGTACCTTATCCGCCGCATCCTCTGCTGATTTGGCAATCTTCTTCAGGTTTTCTGAAGCGACTCCCGCCATATCAGCGCCCTGTATCATCATGTCTACCGTCTTGCCGATCATTTCGCTAGTTGAACGACTAGCCTCTGTAGTCTTTTCAGACAGGCTGCGTATCTCGTTAGCAACTACCGAGAATCCCTTTCCGGCCTCTCCCGCTCTTGCTGCCTCAACGGCTGCATTCAGCGATAGTATATTGGTCTGGAAGGCAATATCTTCGATATCTTTGATTATGCCAGTGATTTCCTTAGCCAAATCACGCATCTGATTCATGGTTTCGTTCATCTGCATGACCTGATTGCTGGTTTTGATTATCTCTTCGCCAACTGTCTCTGTCAGGCGGCTGGTAGCAACGGCGTTTTCAGCATTAGCATTTACACGATCAGACACGTCGTTGATCGTCGCACTGAGTTCTTCAACAGAGCTTGCCTGTTCCAACGTAGCCTGCGATAGAGACTGCCCGCTGCCGGCGATCTGCTCGGCGCCATTGACAACCTGCTCTGCGCTTGCGTTGATTTGTATCAATGCATCCGTCAGCTTCTGCGATATCTTCGTCAGTGATTTTTTGATAGAAACAAAATCTCCCTTGAATTCTACTGACGACGTATAGTTCAGTTTACCGTCTCCGATTGCAATCATGGCAGCGTCTATCTCCTTGATATACATCCGCATGGCCGCTATGGTGTTCCGTAAGCCCGATGCAAGCACACCAAGCTCGTCTTTGCTTTCGTAGGTTATATCCTGCGAAAGGTCTCCCTCTGCCAGCTGTTTTGCTGCCCTCTCCATTTCATCCAGCGGACGTTTGATGCTTCTTGTCAAGGCAAGACACAATACCATCGTCAGCAGCAGTACCAGAATGCTCATTATCAGAGCCAGCGTCTTCTGCTGCTTAACAAGGCTAATAGTGCTGCTGTGTTTATTTTCCGCACGCGTCTGGGCACGGTCAATGATCGTATTGATTGCCGTTCTCATTTTCACTGCATTGTTCTCAATGTCGCCGTTAGCAAGCGCCAGACCCTGATCTATCTCGCCGCTATCGTACAATGCAAGCAGCTGTGTGTTCTGCTCAGTGATCGTCTTATACATCTCATTTATGGTATTGAGTTCATCTTGCGACTTCAGAGGCAGCTTACCGAGATCTTCAATGTCTGTCCCCATGGCCTCAAGGTATGAATTCATCTCATTCGTTCTCTTCGTCTGGTATGCTGCTGCATCGGCTGCTTTGCGGTTTTCTGCGTTTTCCGCTGCCAGGGCTACTCTGGAAAGACCCTTGGCATATCCCTGCAGATCCGTCATCACCATTTGGCTGACATCCACGATCTTAAACTCTTCGTTATAGAAGGTCTCCATATCGTTGCTTATCTTATTCATGCTCATCTGTGTCACTATCATCATAACGCCGACAAGCACAATCACAACTGCAAATGAAAGGATGATCTTAGTGCCTATTTTCAAATTCTTTAGACGTTTCATATCGTTCCTCCTTATCCAAGCAAATTGATTACCATTTCAGAAAGCTGTTCTTTCTTGAATGGTTTAACAATGAATTCGCTGGCACCGCTGCGCACAGCTTCCATAATGGTTGCATCCTGACCAATTGCGGAACACATGATCACCTTGGCGTCAGGTGAGATGGCCAGGATGCGTTTCAGCGCCTCCAGGCCGTCCATCTCAGGCATGGTTACATCCAGCAGGACAAGGTCCGGGTTTTCTGCTGCAAACAGCTTTACGGCCTCTGCGCCGTTAGCTGCTTCAATAAAATTGGAATAACCAGCGGATGTTAAAGTACTGCGTATCATTTTGCGCATAAACGCTGCATCGTCCGCGATCAGTATTAGTTTCTCACTCATAGTCTGTCAACCTCTCTTAATATTATTAGAATAGTATCTGATGATTTCATCTGCAATCATATCCGGCGACATAAGCCTATCCACGCCGCCCAGTTTATACGCCACACCCGGCATTCCAAACACCGCACAGCTCTCTCTATCCTGTCCGATCGTGTAGGCTCCGCTGTCGTGCATTTTTTTCATTCCTTCGGCCCCGTCTCTCCCCATGCCCGTTAGGATGATTCCCAAGGCATGCGGTCCGGCGGTCTCAGCCACAGAGCGGAACAAAACATCCACCGATGGGCAAAACCCGCCGTACTTTTCTGTGCCGCCAACGCTTACCCTGTAGCCATGTTCCGCCTTTCGGACGGTCATCTGACAGCCTCCCCGCGCCACAAGCGCCGTGCCTGGCTTTATCAGATCTCCACTCCTCGCCTCTCGAACCTCGATTGCACAGTATTTGTCGAGCCGCATGGCATAAGCATTCGTATACTCCGGCGGCATATGCTGCACAATCACAATGCCTGGAAGATCATCGGGCAGTCTCCTCAGTATCTGCAGTGTAGTTTCGGTACCGCCAAGAGATGCTCCAATTGCAATCACCTGTTCCTGAAGCCTTACGCCCTTTTCGGCAAAAGCTTTTCTTTCTGCCCGCTTAGCAGAACTTTCTTCTTTGAATGCAGGTTCCGTGACCACAGACGGTGACGCCGCGGTCCTTTTCGCAGGTCTTGTTTCAGATCCAACTTCTGCCAGCATTTTCAGTTTCAGCTTCAGCAGCAGTTTGAACTGCTCAGCAGTCCTTGGGTCCGTATCCTGTATCTTCTCTATATAGTCCCGTGCTCCCATTGATATGGCCTTTTCGCATGAAGGGGCATCCCCCGAAACGACAATCACGGGTATTTTCCATTTGTTTATTATTTCATTTAGAAGTGCGAAACCGTCCATATCTGGAAGGTTCATGTCCAAAGTAATGATATCCGGCTTGATCTGCGGTATCAGTTCCAGTGCCTTTCTCCCGCAGTCTGCCATTCCGCAGACCGCCAGACAGTCGTCAGTTTCAATATTCTGCTGCAGGAATCTCTGATAAAGCAGCGAATCTTCAATTATCAGTACCTGTATTTTTCTTTTGATCATTTGCCCACCCCCGGTTTCCTGTAAACCGCCGGCTGAATGTATTCAAGCTTGTTTGGTATAGCAAGCAGGCTTTCTGTGTGTCCAATCATGAGATATCCCCCGGGGACCAGTGCTTCCGTCAGTTTCTTGATCAGCAAGGCCCTCTCTTTGTTCTGAAAATATATCAAAACATTTCTGCAGAAAATAATATCGTAGGTCGGAGCCATATGCGGAAGGCTCATCAGATTTTGACGCTGGAAGCGCATCATATCGCACAATGACTGTTTTACCTTGAACTGGCCGTCATGATACTGTTCGCAGTACAGTGACTGCCACGATAAGGGCAGTCTGGCATAGTCAGCACTTCCGTAGATTCCCTTCTTCGCCGAAGCAACAGCTGTGGCTGAAAGATCGGTTCCTGTTATGGAAAACGGAATATGCAGCATGCCTGCGCTGCTGCAGTCTAAAAGTGTCATGGCGATTGTGTAGCACTCCTGCCCCGTTGAGCAGCCAGCGCTCCAGATTTTCAGCGGTGCGGTTCTGTTTGCGGGCAGTTTAGGTATTATATCTCTGCAAATGAATTCAAGATGCTTTTCTTCACGGCAAAAGAAAGTATAATTCGTCGTCAGAAGATCCATCATCCTCTGTTCCATAACTCCAGACTTGTCAGCCTTCAGCTTTCTCCAGTATTCAGCATATGTATCAGACTTGGAGTAGGCGAGTTCTATCCACAATTTACTTTCAATCAGATATTTCTTCTTGCCCAGATCCACGCCATAGTGAATCCTTATGTAGTTGTGGATCTCACTGAATTCTCTCTCGCTGAGTTCAATCATCAGATTCCTTTCCTGTCCAGAAGCAGTATCCCCGTATCGCCAAGTTCTTCAGCGTTCTCCAAATCAGTCATGCTGATGGTTCCCATAGTTTCCACACTGTCAGCAGCATAAGCCATATATCCTGACTGTCCGATGCATAGCACCACCAGTTCAGATGGTTCCCTGCGTTTCAAATTGAAACATCTGACGGGCATTATTATTCCTTCATCATATACAACACCGCAAATTCCTTCCGGTGCGTCCGGTACGGCTATTGAAGACGGATCGGACAATATTTTCAATACATAGGCGGTCGGGACCGCATACCTCACATCGTCAAGACGTGCAAAAACATAACTGTCTGAATTCATTACCCTCGCTCCTGAATGAAACGCGCCCTAAGCTGGCGGCAATCTACCAGATAGCATAGTTCGCCGCTTTTTTCCACATAGGCGATCCCCGCCAGCCATCTGTTGTCTAAAGTACGTACTTCTTCAGGCATTTCATGCTGACAGGATGGCTTCAGTTCTACTATCCCTGACACTTTTTCGACCGACAGAGCGGCAAAACCAGCATCGTCTTGAAATATGACCGCGCATCCGCCTTTTGTTCCCGAGACACTTATCTCCGGCATATTCTGAGGGACCTCAGCCACTATCTGCCCGACGTCCGACAATGGCAGCACATAGGAAATGCCTCCGGCACTGAAAGCCAGAAACTTCTCTTCCTGTCCGCCTGCATGTTCTGATTGCATAAACTCTCCTTAGGTCAGTTTTTCCAGGATCCGCTGTAAAGATTCAAACTTAGGATGCAGCAGTATGTAGCTGGTAAATGCCTGGTCCAAATAGAAAAAAGTGTTTTCAATAAACAGCAGGTCACTTGTCTCATCCTTGAATTTGCCAAGGAATGTGTCTAGTATATCTCTGTTCGTGCCCAGCTTAAGGTTAGGCAGCGACACGGAAAACTCTGACTCGAGCATTGCGGCTAACGCATTGAGGTATGAATTACACATGATATTCCCTACCTCACGTATGGATGATTCCTGCATATCGTTCATGTCAGCCAGACTGTCAACGGTTTCGCCAGAAAGTTCTTCCGCAATGACCTTGGCAAACTTCTCGTTCAGCAGAAAGGTAATCACACAGTCCAGATCACCGTGGACGTCAATAACGACTCCAGCATTCTGATTGCCAGGGAAATCAATATTATCTCCCAGGCTGTCAATGTCAGTTATGCGTATATGAGGCAAGTCCATCTGGATCGGATGGCAGGTCAGCTGCGACAGAGACGTCAGTGCATTGCCTGTACCTATGTTTCCAAGTTCCAGAAGAACATCCTTATGCATATCGTTTAAGTCTTTAAAATTCTCTACGCTCATCGCTCATCACTCCAAATCTGCTGCAAAGTATCATATAGCAGCTTAGGTTCAATAGGTTTCGCCAGATGCTTATCCATGCCGGCTTCCCTGCAGTTACGTATATCTTCTTCAAATGCGTTAGCAGTCATGGCGATTATCGCCAGTTTATCAATATCCGGGCGTCCGGACTCCCGTATTTTGCGTGATGCATCCAGGCCGTTAAGTACCGGCATCTGGATATCCATGAGAACCGCATCGAATTCTCCCGGTTTGCAGTGAAGTACAATGTCAACGGCATCCTGTCCGTTGTATGCTGACGTTACTTTGCATCCTTTTCGCTCCAGCAGTTTGCGGGTGATTTCCATATTTATCGGATTGTCTTCCACAACAAGTACGCTGCGTCCGCGGAAATCAACGCTTTCTTTTTCTGGTTCTTCAGACATTACCGACTGTACTGCAGAAATCGGAAAAGCCACATTGATGCGGAAGGTGGTACCTTCTCCTGGAGTACTTTCAACACTTATTTCACCGCCCATAAGGTCTATCAGATTCTTAACGATGGCAAGTCCCAAACCGGTTCCATTCTTAGTCTGCGGTCCCGCCTGCTCAAAAGGCTCAAAAATGCGCTCCTGTGCATCTTCAGCGATTCCAATTCCCGTATCGCTGACCTTCATGTCATATCTGATTCTGTTGTTTTCTGTGTATTCTCTGCTGACAACTACGGATACGCTTCCACCATCAGGCGTAAACTTGGCTGCATTCGACAGCAGGTTGAAAAATACCTGCTGTATCCGCATCTTATCCAGCATTACCAATGTCTCTGGCGTGTCAGGCAGCTGCACAAAATTGAAGGCGATCTTCTTCTGATCAAGCTGAGGACGCATGGATACCAGCACATCATGTATGCACTGCCCCACATCTCCTGGCTCTGGATTAAGTTCAACGTGGTTGCTCTCAATCCGAGACATGTCCAGAATGTCGTTGATCAGGCTTAGCAAATACTGGCCCGAAGAAGAAATCTTCTCCAGATAATCTCTGATTGCTTCTGGATCGCTTATCTCGTCCAAAGCAAGGCTTGCCATGCCTAGGATCGCATTCAGCGGTGTCCTTATATCGTGGCTCATGCGGGAAAGGAAAGAACTTTTGGCTTCATTGGCCTTCTTTGCCTCGCTCAGAGCTCGCTCAAGCTGTTCATTCTGCAGCCTGTAGCTTTCCGTATCATCTGCCAGGAATACTATCCTAGCTGGAATGCCATTCCAGTCTATGAGCCGTCCATTCATAGTCAGATGTCTGCCGGTTTTTTTCGTTACGACCTGTCTGGCCAGATAAGTATCATCGCAGAGTTCTTCATGTCTGAATATCATCCAAGGACATTCCGCCGGCGTGTCGCATTCTTCAGCTATCACCGCAGCTGCATTATTTAAATATAACTGCTCGTCAGTTTTCTCATCATTGACAGCTACCGCTGAGAATGAATCATCGAGCACATTCTGATACATCTTTTCTCTGACAGAAGTCGGTGTTATCACTGACTGATATACCGGTTTGTTGCCTTCTTTTCTGATCAGTGCAGAATGAGCCTGCACCCAGATGATTTTCCCGTCAGCTCCGACTAGTCTGAATGTCAATTCCAGCGGGCTTCCCGTCTCAGAAGCCTTGAAAAGGTTCTTGTTGACCCTAGCCCGGTCCGCCTCGTAAATCAGGCATCCCAGTCCGTCACGCAGTATGCGCAGACGATCGTCTTCCGTCCAGCCGCCCATTAGTCCGATTTTTTTGCTGTCGTACAAAAGTTCCAGCGTACTGCCTACGCGGAAGATCACGACACCTCCAGGGATGTTGTCGACCAGCGATTCAATAGCATTACGCTGTATCGCCGTGTCTCTCAATTCCAGCAGATTCGATATTCTAAGGCGGATCACATTTGCATCAAAAGGACGGCGCAGGAACTCGCTGGCGCCGTATGACAGCAGTCTCTTCTCGTCTTCACTTCCCTCACGCGCTATTATTACGACCGGAATGGAAGCGTAAAGCGTGTTGCTTTTGATCGATGCCATGAATCTGAAGTCATCATTGGAGACGATATCTTCATCGACCAGCACCGCTCCGATCTCGTCCTGTTCTTTGTTGAGTATTGAACGCACTTCCTCTTCTGTTGCGGCATCTATCACCGTGCAGTCAGGCATGAGTATTTCCTTCAGCTCGCGGCGCACGTCTTCATCAGGTGAGGCAACAATAAGCTTCTCTCTTCCGTCAGAACTTACAGGCAGATAATGCAGGCTTTTCCGGATATCTTCCTGAACAACATGGTATCCAGAATCTGTGAACATGGCCTGCACGACCTGTTCTCCGTCTTCCATCGTGGCAACTCGCATAGTTCCCATTATATATGCCAGGGTACCATCTTTACGCAAAATGCGGTGCCCGAAATTCACAACCTGTCCTGTTCGTATGCAGCGTCTGAAAAATCCGCGGAAAATCTCCCGGTCGTAGGTATAAACCGTTTGGATCTCCCCTGATTCCAATGCCGACGCAAAGGCATCATTTTCCTGAAAGCCGTATAGCTGTGTACATGTGCTGTTGAACTGCAATACTTGAGCATTATCATCCATGGAATAGCGCAATATGCCGCATAAGACGCTGTCAAACAGGTCTTTCTCCGTCGGTGACATATGAAACTCTTTCATCATAACTTTTCCATCCTTTTTTCTTCTCAATTTAAGATTGATCGGAGCTCGCAGTGAGCTAGCTCATTGCAGGCATTGCGAACGTCTGCAACCGAAGCAGGAGCCTCAGTTCCATGGCAGTTTCCTCGCCTAAAGGCACTGGCACTGCCACATACAAATACCGGGTTGAGATACTCGAAAGCAAAATGTCTAAATAATCTCACAATAAGTAAAAGTAATCTTAAAATACTTGTCTAACTTTATTATAACCTTAAAACAATTTTTTACAATCACTTTTTATATTGGAGTACAACTTTAATCGCACTTTTATTGAGTTATCCGACACTATGCAAAAAAATGGCGGGAAACTCTATTTTTACAGTTTCCCACCATCATTTTCACATTTGATTTATTTATAAGTTGTTTGCTACAGCAATGCCAGCAGCTTGTCCAGGTCCTCTTCAGCAGTTGCCCAGCTGGTGCAGAATCTGATAACCGTATGGCCATCATCATAAGCCTCGACATACTCGTAGAATATTGACTTGCCCAGTTCCTCCAGCTTGCCGTTATCCACTATGATGAACTTCTGGTTAGTAGGCGAATTGATGTAGAACTTGTATCCTTTGTCCTTCAGTCCCTGTTCCAGCTTATCTGCCATTTCAATTGCGTGTTTGGAAATCTTGAAGTAAAGGTCGTCGGTGAACAGCGTCTCAAACTGTATACCCAGCAGGCGTCCCTTTGCAAGTGACGCGCCCATCTGCTTGATCATCGGGAAGAAATCCGGGATCAGATCAGGATCAGGCATTACCAGAGCCTCCCCAAACAAAGCGCCAACTTTGGTCCCTCCAATGTAGAATATGTCACATAGTCTGGCGATGTCAGGCAGCGTCACATCGTTGCAGCTGGCTGCAAGTCCGTAGCCGAGGCGTGCGCCGTCCATGAATAGAGGGATCTTGTGCGCCCTGCAGACTTTGCTGAGCTCTTCCAGTTCTTTCTTTGTGTAAAGTGTGCCGTATTCTGTCGGCTGTGAAATGTATACCATCCCCGGACGAACCATGTGATCACGGTTTCCGTCTGCCAGGAATGCCTTCATGAACTTGTCGACTTCTTCGCCGCTGATCTTGCCGTCAACGGAAGGAAGCGGGAATACTTTATGTCCGCCAGCTTCTATTGCGCCTGCTTCGTGGCAGCTGATGTGGCCAGACGGAGCGTCCATGACACCTTCAAAACTGCGGAGCAGAGCTTTGATGACGGTTGAATTTGTCTGCGTTCCGCCTACGAGGAAGTATATTGCTGCGTTCGGGCAGTCACAGGCCTTGCGGATCTTATCTCTTGCGCTTGCGCAGTACGGATCCTCTCCATAGCCCTCGGTTTTATCCATATTTGTTTCAACTAATCTTTCCAGAATCTTTGGATGTGCTCCTTCCAGATAGTCAGATTCGAAATGTATCATGATTATTCTCCTTTCAAGCCAGTGGTCATTTTTCTTTTCTCATAATACACCAAATGGTGCCTGCTGTCTATTTATCATTTTCATATTTGCATTATTTAGCACAGCTTCTCCAGCTGCTCCCACAGCTTTACCGCTGCTGCCATGTCGTCGGTCTTCATTGCCTGGGCGATCCCCATTTCCAGCTCCTGCCTCTTGCGGTCCGTCTCCAGGTATTCCACCTCGAAGTACTTCTCGTAGACCATCTTGCGGAAGGTCCGCGTGCGCATGCGCCTGACCGTGCCGTCCTCAACGAAAAGCACATAGTCCGCGCAGTTTGAAATCAGATTGAAGTCGTGGCTGACCATCAGCACCGCCCCTTTATATTCCTCAAGGGCAGTTTCCAGTGCATCCTGCGCGCAGACGTCCAGGTGGCTCGTCGGCTCGTCCATTATCAAAAGCTCAGCCTCAGAATTCTCCATCAAAGCGATCTGCAGCAGGTTCTGCTCTCCGCCGGACAGTTGTCTCACTCTCTGGTCGATGCAGTCTTCATCCAGACAGTATTTCTCCAGACATTCCTTCACACTGTCCTTGGTCTGAAATCCGGCGGCATCAAGAACTTCTCCCACCGTCTTATCCTCGTCGAGGGTCTCGCCCTCAAGCTGAGACAGGCAGGCGAACTTTGTCTCTTCGCCAATGTGTATTGCCGGATCTTCACCTTTCATTATGTCGCGGATCAGCGTCGTCTTCCCCGTGCCGTTGGCACCTACTATGGCTGCCTTTTCCCCTGATTTAAGATCAAAGCTCACGTTCTCCAGCAGGTCTTTATCAAAGGCGACCTGATAGTCTTTGATGCTGAGCACGATGCGGTCCCCTTCAGCCACTACATCCGGCAGAGCGATCTCAGGCTCGCGAACTTCTATGAAAGGCGCTTTGATCTGCCTGCCGCGGAGGTGTTCTACTCTTGACTGTCTGGCGTTGACGGATCTGCCGATCACTGGATTCATCATCAGCGTCGCTCTCAGCCTCAGTTCTTCAGCCACTCTCTCATTGCGTTCGATTTCGTCCTGTTCTGCTATATACTGGATCCTGCGCATCAGCTTTTCCTTCAGCTGCTGACAGCGGTATTCGGTGTAGCTGCCTTCATATTCCTGGATGTCACAGCCCTCAAGCTGCATTATCTTGTCGAAGCAGTGGTCGAGAAGATACCTATTGTGAGTGATAACCAGCATGGTACCCTTGTACCCGTTGATCAGCCGGCAGAGACCGCTCAGGTTCCCAAAATCCAGGAACACGTCCGGTTCGTCTAAGATCAAAAGGTTTGGTGCCAGCAACATTTCTTTCATTATCTGCAGTATCTTGTACTCGCCGCCGCTGACCAGTGAAAGGCTGACCTCTTCAATATCAGTCAGGCCTGCAAGATACAGACTTTTGCGGATGTTGCTTTCATAGTTGTCTCCGTCCATGGCTTCATGCATATCCAGCAGAGTCTGGTACTTTTCAAACAGTGCTTCAACGTCGTCGGCCTTTGCCATCTCGTCGCAGACAGCGGCGATCTCCTGCTGATTTTCAATAAAGCGCCGGCTCAGATATTCGAATACCGTGCAATCCTGATCTTTGTCCCTGACGCTGAACTGACCGGCATAGCCGATGCGGCAGTCCTCGTCTCTGGTGATCTTTCCGTCGTACAGATATTCCTCCGGATCGATGAGCATGTCTGCCAGCGTTGATTTCCCAGTACCGTTGCTGCCTATCAAAGCACAGTGCTGTCCCATTTCCAGCGTAAATGAAACGTCCTTATATAAATCTTTTGCAGGAAAACCGTAAGTAAGTTTTTCTACCTTGATCATTGTATTTGTCCTCTTCTTTCTTTATGCGCCGCCCAATGGCGTCATATTATCTCTTTGTTGTAATGTCCCCTTGTATCAGTTGACTGGTTGAATACCGATTCCTCCGCGGTGCCGTAAAGCTTGGCTTTGGCAGCTTTGATAACCTTTGCAGCTTCTGCCTTAGACTCTATGGTGAAGTTTAGCCTGAAGGCTTCAACGCCGCTTATCGTCGGCATCTCGTCCAGCAGGTTCAGCACCTTGCCGTTGAGTATGGTCGTTGTGCAGTCTTCGTGAGAAATGATCGGGAACGAGCCGTACTCATCTTTGATCTCGTAGGATCTTGACCTGCATAGTCCGCACTGGCCCATCTTCTTCAGCGGGCAGTATTTGGTGAACATCAAAGGCGCGCGCCCGTAGACTATCATTTCCAAAGCAGGGTAACCGGCGTTGGCGTCACGGTATGCATCTACAAGTTCCCTGATCTGATTTTTGTTCATTTCATATGACAGGGTCACTCGCTTGGCACCGAGCCTGTAGAGCTCGTGGCAGCTTTCCGCGTTTACGACGTTGAGCGAATAGTCGGTGACGAAAGGATTAGTTTCTCTGTAACGGTATATCCCGCCGTAGCCGCCTATTAGCAGCTGGCCTTCGCGGTCGCGGTACTCGTTCTGATTCCTCCTGACGATGTTGTCAAAATACACTTCCTTGATCCCGCTGCTTATGCAGGCATCGTACTGTTCTCTGGTCGTTACGGCAGCCGTGAGGTATGGCTCCTGCGGCGCAAAAGCGATCTTTTCCTCTGGGTCTTCTTCCCTGGTCCGCCTCTTTCTGCTGTCAAGCTTCTGCTCATAGAGTTTTTCCACTATTTCCCGCCTTGCGCTGTTCACCAGCTTTGCCGGGATGAAGGCGTTGTATGCCTCATATTCCACGTCGTTCAGCCTGAATATCGTATCGTTCAGCCTTGAGAACTGATTCATCAGCTGCTCTCTGGTCGTTGGATCGCTGATTGCCTCTTCAAGCACGTCGTCGCTCTCGTAAAGGTAGTGAGCACCAAGGCCATCGGCATCTATGACCAGCTTGGCGCCTGGGTAGGCGTAGACTTTGATGTCCAGCGGAAAGCGCCTGAACTCGCCGTCAAGCTCGCTTTCCAGTTCTTTGTAAAACTGATAGTCTTTGGTCTTATAGACGATGTCGCCGGCCGAAAGCTTTTCTTTGATCTTGATATAGCAGACTTTGTCTGCTTTGTTGATCAGGTTTCCGTCTCTGTCGTAGAGCTTGACTACCGACAGATTGACGTCTTCGCCGTCGTGGTCGATCCTGATGATGTCGTTCTGGTTCAGAAGGCTGGACAGGAAGATTTCGTACATTCCCTTGTATGACCTGCTGATCTTGCCGATCTCGTATCCGTAGTTGTTCGGCCTCTTGATGTTGGTGATGTCACGAGGATCTTCATCCAAAATGTAACCCTTGGTGTACGTCCTGTTGAAGGTCTTTTTCAGATTTTCTTTTTCTTCATCGCCGGCCTTTCCGTCCAGGGCGGCTCTGTATGCAGAAACCACGTTTGCAACGTATGACGGTTCCTTCATGCGTCCCTCGATCTTAAGGGAATCGATCTCCTTCAGGTCGTCAATGCGGTCGATGGTGTTCAGATCCTTTGTTGATAAGATATAGCTTTTGCCCAATGATGTGCCGGTAGTCGTGTCGATCAGCTCATAGAGCTTGCGGCATGAGCCTACGCATCTGCCGCGGTTGCCGCTCCTGTAGCCGATCAGCCCCGACATGAGACAGTTCCCTGAATAAGACACGCAAAGAGCGCCGTGAACGAATACCTCAAGCGGAATTCTTGCTGTCCGTCTGATTTCCCTGGCCTTGTCTATATCTACCTCGCGGGCAAGCACGACTCTGTCTGCCCCAAGTTCCTTGAAGAGCAGCGTGCCTTCCAGGTCGTCGATCCCCATCTGTGTCGAGCAGTGGGCTTCCATGTCTGTAAAATGCCTGGCTACGTAGTTGAACACGGCCAGATCCTGTGCGATGATGCCGTCCACGCCGATTTCGTTCAGCTGGCGCAGCATGTCCTTCATGTCCTCGATCTCATCCTCGAATACGATGGTGTTCACGGTGACGAAGATCTTTACGTCCCTGAGATGAGAATATTCAACCGCCTCTTTCAGCGAGTCAAGATCAAAGTTTGACGAATACGCGCGGGCGCCAAACCGCTGCATTCCTAAATATACGGCGTCGCAGCCGTTAGCGACTGCCGCCTTCAAAGCCTCCATATTACCTGCTGGAGCCAATAGTTCTGTCATTAGTACCCTCCTGTTGGGACGATCGTCATCCCGGTTAGTACGTCTATCTTACCACATTTGAACTATTAGTTACACAGCTTTTTAACGTCTGTATTTCAAAGGTCTGCAAAAATTCCCAAGATTGTACCAAAAAAATTCCCAAGATTGTACCGATTTGATTCCCAAGATTGTTCTAAAAGAATTCCCTCCGATCCGAAATGCGGGATTGAAGGGAAATAGTTGCCTTTGGTTACTTTTTGAGAGGAATTCGTGTCATGTTTTCACGTTTTAAACAAAAATGGAAATTATCACTTTTGCATGCAAACGGCTTTTGTGATCACTTTTGAAAAATTAATGATTAGAAACGCACTTTTTTCTTAAGGCGTCGCCGTGTGACATCAATAATACGTCGGCAATGCCGCTGATCATGGTTGCGAAGACGATATATGGTACTAACAACCGTGCAGCCGAGCATGTGGAATAAACCCCATGCAGCCGCAGCTTTGATTGGTGACTTTGATGGAACAAAATCTCATCAGAATGTGCACAAACATATAGCTTCAGATAACTTTCAGCGTTGACGGAAAAAATTTGTGCGTTTTATATGGCGAAAAAGACGAAAGTGATCACCAATCGTAAAACTACGATGCGAGATCAAGGCATTCAGGTAGCCCACAAATATCAGCTCCTGACTGCCTCAAAGGGTATCGATCCTACCGGGATCTTCAGCTTTCCTTTCAGTTTTCCGTCCTCAATCGCTGCCTTTGCCTTTACCTTTACTTCACCCATCGGCGACGCCATCCTGTACTGGAACTCAATGCCGGAGCGTGTTGTCTGGACCTTCTCAATTTCTGACTGTTTGCCCGCCAGCGTCACTGTGCCCTTCATTCCGCCTGCCGCGTCAGTAAAAACGAACTCTATCGCATTCTCACCCATCGGCGTTTCCAGCACAGCAGTCCACGTTCCTTCATATTCATTTGCGGCACCGCTGTTCGACACGCCTTCATTTTCATTTACAGCCTCGCTGCCTGATTTGGCCGCATCATCATCGCTGTCCGCCTCTGCTTCATCTGTTTCAGTTCCCGCAAAAGACACGCCTCCTCCTGTCATCTGCTTCACCATTGCAAACATCGGGTTCTGGATGCTCTGCGCTCCATCCACGGTAATGTTCTGTCCCGTCACATATTCGCCCATGTCTGAGGCCAGGAACCATATGCAATCAGCAGCGACGTTGGGTTCAAGGCTGCGGTGGAAAGGAAATTTATGATCCTGCCGCCGCGCCCTTCGCTGATCATTTCCTTTGCTGCTGCCTGCGACATGAAAAACGTTCCTTTAGCATCAATATCAAAGCACTTGTCCCAGGTTTCCTCAGTCATGGACATGGCGTCACAGAAAGAGAACGACGCCGCGTTGTTGACCAAAATATCCAGCCTGCCGAATTTCTCTACGGCAAATTTCACGGTTTTCTCCGAGTCCGCTACGCTGGAAACGTCTGCCTGAAAAGCTGCAGCCTCCATCCCGCTGGCTGTCAGTTCATCTTCCGTCTTTTTCAAAGCCTCGGCTCCCCTGCCTGTAAAGACCACCGCCGCGCCGGCTTCAGTAAATCTGTGAACTATCTGCAGTCCAATGCCGCGGCTTCCGCCTGTCACTATGGCGACCCTGCCTTTCAGTGACAGAAGCTCATCCATCTTCTTCTCTTCCGGTATCTCCATAAAACTCATATTATTTCCTCCTTTGTCTCAATTGACTTTTTATCTCCGATGTTGTATTCTCGTTTTATCATCCAACACGTTGTTGGTTTATACTTGAATTGTATCCCCTGGATACTGTTTCATCAACCATCAAAGTCATGCAGATCTGTCGGATTTGCTGTATAAATACATTCCTTAGGAGGAAAGCAGAATGAACAAACGGCCAGAACAGCGGAAACGCACACAGGAACTGATATTTCAGGCTTTTTTCGCAGAATACAAGGTAAAGCCGATCCGCAGCATAACCGTCGGTGCGGTAGCCAAAAGGGCAAAAATAAACAGAAGCACCTTTTACGAATACTTCTGTGATATATATGACCTCCTTGACCAGGCTCAGGATCATCTCCTAGGCGAGATCGCATCGCGTGCTGCCGAACTCATCAAAACTCCCGAAGCCGACAAAGCTGCCGTCCTTCCGCAGTTCGGCGAGCAGATCATCTCCGAGTACGGTGAGCGCATTGCCCTTCTGCTGAGTCACGGCGACACCGGCTTTTCCAAAAAGCTTGTCGCAGCCATGCGCCCCGTCATAGGCAGCATGCTGTCGCTGGACGTTGAGCAGAGAGACACCAGCCTCGTCATCTCTTTCGTCCTGTCCGGCATCACTGGCTATCTGACTACCCTATATGCAACCGGCGAAGCTTTCGATACGCGTGAAGCCGTCGTAAAGCTACAGTCGCTGATGGCCGCCTGCCTTGCCCAGGCCCATGAATAATTGAGATCTCAAGCCCTCTACTTCTTGTCACTGTCGCCAAGAATATCGAAATACTGCTGGCCGAAAACCATGCCCGGAGTCAGGAAGCTCTTCTGCGCGCCCTGCTGCAACTCGTCGGCAACTTCCAACTGTCCCAGCAGCAGCGGTGAATCCGGGTCGTGGTACTTGTAGTTTTCAAATGCCTTTTGAGGATTTTTATTGGCATAGCAGTACTTGCAGCCGTTCATGCATGTGTCGTAGGCGCCAATGTCACGGCTTTCTATGCAGCCGCAGCCTGGCCTCATGCCTCTGTGCTTCAGATTTCTAAAGGTTACGCCGTTCGCCTGTCCCATGATGTCCAAAGTCATGCACCCCGAAGGGAGGATGCCGTAACGTGTGTAGTCGCCGTTGCGTCCGCAGGTCTGGATCGTCAGCCCCTGCTTTGATGCAATCGCGCCTAGACTGCTGGCAATGAGATCCTTGTCTTTCTCCGTCAGCATGATCAGCTCCGGCATGTTGGTCTCCAGCTTCTTGTACATCTCCACAAAATTGAAAACGCATCTGTCTACGTATGGCGCCAGTTCTCTGGCCATTCGGTCAAAGGTCCTGATATGGTATTCCGCCGTATATTTTTCGGTGAGCAAAATCGGGTCGTAGCGCCAAGCCACACGCTGTTTTCCAACCGCGGCGGAAAGCTTCTTCAGCGTTTCTATGCTCTGCTCGATCGATGGCACTCCGGGTTCCACGTCTTTGCCGTAGCCGGTTATCGTATAATGGAAATACGTGTTGAAGCGTTCCGTGATCTTCGGCAGATCGTCAATGATCGGCTCGTAATTTTTGGAGCAGAACACTACGCAGTCCACCTTGTCCGGCGTAAGTTCGTAGCGAGTGACTTTGTTTGGAAACAGGGGATTGCGCGAGTAGACGTACCCCTCTTCAAACCGCTTCAGCAGCCATTTTGTATAGTATTGTACGGTATCTGTCCGTCCACCGGTGTTAATTATCATTAGCGCTTCCTCTTCCTCTGTAATTCCGAATTTCTGTAGTAAACATTATACCACATTCCAGCGGTCCATTGGTCAAGGTATCATCAAATGCGGCTACCTCATCTTCCTTATTCTCTCTGCATAGCCGCTGCGTTCAAACTCCTCTTCAGGGAACTTGTATTTTGAATCCGGGCTGGCGAGAAGGCCGTATCCAATCTTTCTCATGAACACTGCAATGAATGCCGCCTGATAGATCAGGCAAAAGAGCACGTCAGTCCAGCCGAGCAGTCCGTTGGAAATGGTATAGTAAAACCACAATATTCCTAGGGGCAGATGGCCAAAGAACACCGCGCAAAACCCTGGCGAGTAGATTTTGTTGCCTATCTTCCGCGGCGTCAGTATCCCGTGCATTATGAACTGCGACATGCCGAAGAGTATCGGCATGAATCCTAGCCACAAAATATTTGGCAGAAATACCGGCAGAAGATATACTGTGTAGGCAGCAACGACATTGATCACCATTGCGTTGTTCTGATTCAGCGGATAGCAGTCGGGCGTGCCTTTGTCGCTAGGCTGCATAGCCAGATTGGTGATTGCCGGCTCGCCGCCGGGCAGACGATATTCTTCAAACTGATGCCAGAAGATAACGAAAAAGTTCATCAAAGCTATCTTCTGAAGCATTTCGGTAGTGTTCCAGCTGACAATAATGTAGATAAGCGTCGCCGCCATCGGTACCAGCCCTATATCATACCAGTGATTACGTAAAAATTTCATAACATGCCTCCTGATTTTATTATACATATTGTATAATATCTGATATAATGGATTATATCAGAGCCGCAGAAAAAGGCAAACGGCAAATCGAGTTATTACACAAGAGCGGCAGATGTGCATAAATAAAGGGGGCCAAAGCCATGACAGATCTAAGAACCATAAAAACAAGACAAAAGCTGTATCATACTCTGGGACTGCTGCTGCAGGAGAAATCCTTCGAATCCATCACGGTCAGCGAACTTGTTGGTGCCGCGGGCATCACACGCAAGACCTTCTATAATCACTATCAGGACAAGATCGACCTTGTTCAGGAATATCAGGCTGTCATCACTCAGGACATAAAAAAAATACAAAGCAGCCACCGGCACTTTGACCAGTCCTACTTTGTAGAAGTCTTTACATATCTAGACAGCCAGGACCTTCTCCTGACCTCTCTTCTGTCATACAACGGCTCTATGGAACTTCAGTCTATCATCAAAGGCACCATGTGCCGCTACTGCAAACAGCTGCTGTCTTCAGCCATATCTTCTCCAGACGTTCTGGAATATCAGTCCGTCGTCACAGCCAATGCAATCTTCGGCATTATCCAGCATTGGCTGACTACCGGCAGAAAAAAGACGCCGGCTGAACTTGCCGATATTATCAGCCAGCTTAGACTGCTTGATTGATGCAGCAGTCATGCTTCTTACCGAACAGCGCGCTGACGACGTCCGCAAATACTCTAACTGACGTTTCCGGCTGGCTCTCTTTATGCTGCAGAGTCACACAGAAAAGGCATGAGTAGATGCAGTCCAGCTTCAGATCATTTTCATTTGAATGCTCAAGCTCATTGCTTCCATATACGCGGGTCCTGAACTCGCTCCCCATCATAGCTGGCAGCTGACTATTGAATTCAGCAGGCCCGATCTGCGGGAACATTTCCTTCACTTTCATGTCATTAAAAGCCTGGAAAAAGTCACGTATGAATTCTTCCGGATCCTTTATCACCAAACTGAAATCCACCTTTGCCAAACCGCTTTTCGTCTTTTCCAGGATGACTTCCTTATATAATTCAGGGATGCCCTGATAATGTAAATAAAAAGTACCTTTATTTATCATTGCCGCCTGAGACAGTTCGGTTACCGTTATCCTGCTCACCGGCTTTTTCTTTATCAGTTCCATGAATGCATTCTTAATATTCATTTTAGTGCGCACAACACGCAGGTCGCTGTCGTTTTTTGCCATTGGATCTCCTCCGCTTCGGTATTTTAATGAACTATTATTCAGATATGTCGTTTAAGCGACGCATTATAATAACCGCTTATTGTTTATTAGACTATCGTCTATTATAATTCAGGCATAAGAAAAAAGTCAACACTTTGGAGGTAAATAAAATGACAAATTATCTGCGCCATCATTGGTATTATCTTGGAGGCATACTCTTTGCTGCATTATCGTTTTTCTGTATTTTCTGGAGCGATGCCATGAGCCACGTCCAGCTCATACTGCTTGCAAGCTTCATGGCCATGCTCATACATCAGTGTGAAGAATACGCATGGCCGGGCGGATTTCCTTCCATGGCCAATATTGTAATGTGCAGGGAAAAACAGGTGCCTGACCGCTACCCGTTCAATGCAAACCAATGCTGGATCAGCAACACATTCCTGACCTATGCATTCTACATCATCCCGATCTTCCTGCCGAATATGATCTGGCTTGGACTTGCACAGGTTATGCTCGGCATGCTTCAGATCCTTGCCCATGGCGTAATGCTTAATATCAGACTTAAGAGCATCTACAACCCTGGCCTTGGCGCTACCGTATTTCTGCAGTGGCCTATAGGCATCTGTTACATACACTATGTTGCAGTGAACGGTCTTGTCGCAGGTGCAGGCACATATGTGATAGGTCTGCTTGGTGCCATCGCCGGCGCATGCATTTTGTTCCTGATCCCTATAGTGACAATGCGCAGCAGAGAAACAAAGTATCCATTCTACGAAAACGAAATGTATGGATTTGCAGAAAAGAAAATCAAAGCAATGCACTAAATCAGTGGATCAGATACCTGCCGATCACGCTGCTCTTGCATGCTGCTATTTCAGACGGCGTTCCAGTCGCAATGATCTTGCCGCCATCTGCCCCTCCGCCGGGCCCCATGTCTATGATGTAGTCGGCATTGGCAATGACGTCTAGATCATGCTCTATCACGATAACAGTGGCGCCCTTTGCTACAAGACGATCGAATACCTGCAAAAGTATGCGGACGTCAAGCGGATGAAGGCCGATGGTCGGCTCATCAAAGACAAACAAAGCATCCTCCTGATGCCTTCCCATTTCCGAGGCAAGTTTTAAACGCTGAGCTTCCCCACCTGAGAGGCTCGGCGTTTCTTCGCCCAGGGCAAGATACCCAAGTCCCAGATCCTGCAGCACCTGCAGCCGCTGTTTGACGGAATTCAGATCAGAGCAGTCTTCTATTGCATGCTTAACGTCCATAGCCATAAGTTCAGGCAGTGAATATTCACATCCAGCTTTGTTCTTGCGCTTCACTCTGTCAGCGGCTTTGCCATAACGTGAACCACGGCAGTCAGGACACGGGATCTCAACGTCTGGCAAAAACTGAACATCCAGACTTATAGTGCCGGTGCCGTCACATGTTGGACAGCGGAGAGCGCCGGTGTTGTAGGAAAAATCCCCGGCTTTGTACTTCAGTTCTTTTGATGCCGGCGTCTGGGCAAAAGCTTTGCGCAAAAGGTCGTGAACGTTGGCATAGGTTGCAACTGTTGAACGCACGTTGATGCCGATCGGCGTTGCATCGATGAGCTTGACCTGCTGTATGCCGTCTGTTTTGACAGCCTTTACGTGTGCCGGCAGCGGCGATCCGGAGATGGCAGCCTGAAGCGCCGGAATCAGACTTTCAAGTATCATCGTCGTTTTGCCGGAACCGGAAACGCCGGTGATCACCGTCAGCCTTCCCTTAGGGATTGATACATCAAGGGGCTTGACCGTATGGATAGGCCCTGTGGAAAGATCAATGCTGCCTTCAGAGAAAACTTCTGAGGAAGCAGCCTGTTCTCGGACATGGATATCGGCCTTGTGAGACAGAAACGGCCCGATCATTGAGATCGGGTTCTTTTTTATGTCCGCAATCGTTCCGGTGGCCAATATTCTGCCGCCGTCAGCTCCAGCATCCGGTCCCATTTCAATCAGCCAGTCAGCTTCTGACAAAATCTGCGTATCATGATCGACGAGCACCACGGAATTTCCATCGCTGATCAAATCGCGAATCACTCCGTTCAGCCCCACGATATTTGAAGGATGCAGTCCGATAGATGGCTCATCCAACACGTACAAAACCCCCGTCGTGCGGTTGCGCACTGCCCGGGCAAGCTGCATGCGCTGACGTTCTCCAGTTGAAAGTGTCGACGACGCTCTGTCAAGGGTCAGATATCCCAAGCCCATGTCCATAAGCCGTCTGGCAACGGTCTGGAAAGACTCGCAGATGGATAACGCCATAGGGCGCATTTCCTCAGGAAGATGTTCGGGCACTGCCGCCACCCACTTCACAAGTGCGGAAAGCGTCATTGTGCACGCCTGATCAAGAGAGATACCACAAAGCTGCGGCGCTCTGGCGTTTTCATTCAGCCTTGTGCCCCCGCAGTCCGGACATATGTCCTCTTTCAAAAATTTCTCCACACGCTTCATGCCCTTTTCATCCTTCACCTTCGCCAAGGCATTTTCAACGGTATAGTTAGCATTATAGTATGTAAAATCAAGCTCCCCAGCCTGATTGTTGTCTTTCGAGTGATAAAATATGTGCCTCTTTTCCGCAGGACCATGAAATACTATTTCCCGCTCCTGTTCGTTCAGCTCAGAGAATGGAACATCGGTGCGCACGCCCATAGCCCGGCACACATCTGTCATCAGTGACCACATCAACGTGTTCCATGGAGCAACCGCGCCTTCATCAATGGTCAGCGATTCATCAGGAACCAGAGTCGACTGGTCTACAGTTCTCACAGTTCCAGTTCCCCCGCATGTCCTGCAGGCGCCCTGGCTGTTAAATGCAAGTTCTTCCGCTGACGGCGCGTAAAACACCTGGCCGCATTCCGGACAGGTCAAAGCCTGCCCTGCGGCAACCGCCAGCGATGGCGGCAGATAATGTCCATTAGGGCAGCGGTGATCAGCCAGGCGAGAAAACATCAGCCGCAGGCTGTTAAGCAGTTCTGTTCCTGTACCAAAGGTGCTGCGTATTCCCGGCACTCCGGGACGCTGATGGAGAGCAAGTGCCGCCGGCACATACAATACCTCATCCACTTGTGCCTTTGCTGCCTGCGTCATGCGGCGGCGAGTGTATGTTGAAAGAGCATCCAAATATCGTCTCGAGCCTTCAGCATACAAAACGCCGAGGGCAAGAGATGATTTTCCCGAGCCGGAAACGCCAGCAATGCCGACGATTTTTCCAAGGGGTATAGACACATCTATATTTTTCAGGTTATGCACTCTGGCGCCGTGGACTTCAATAGCTTGAGGTGCAGTCTTGCTGTTCAGCAGAATATTATCCATTATCATATCTCCTATCAATCATCAGTAATTCATTATACCACAAATATCTTGTCCATCTTACTTGTCTTGACTGCGATATCAATGCGAACCGCTATGTTATTGGCGTCGCTGATCAAATATTCCAGTATATCCGGCCTATCCTCAAAAGTCTGTCCAATCATTCTTCTGATGATTGATTCAACACAGCTAATGAGGTCATCAACTGTACGGTCAGCAAATATTGCTGCCAGATTCTCATATTCAGCTTCCGTAAACCCTGCTGCTCCCAGAGGTTTCCCAGTGGCAGCATGGCCCACGGTATTTATTAAGATTATTTCGCATATATTATCTATCATATGCACATAGCCGGGATTCGCCAGGCTAAGGACCGATATTACATGATCCCTGTCAAATTGCTTCAAAAAAATCTGTTCGATCTCAATAGCTTTAATATATGCGTGGATCGCATCAATGCCGCTGAGCTCATGAATGTCGATCAGCAGAGGATAATCCAGTGTCAGTAGCGTATTCTGCGGGCAGTACTTCACATCGTACCATTTCATAAATTCCGGAATGCCTTTCATTACAGTGTCCTCAAGACATTCCACCCTATAGGCATCAAAATATGCTGACATGCTGTTAAACGTCATTCTTACATCCTCTGCCTTTTCAAGAATGATCTTTGACCCCACAACATACCTCTCTTTGACTGAGGTCCCCGGATCTGCCAGATCATTGCCAGATGATTTCTCGTTTTCATCCAAACAGTATTTCACTGCTTCCATCAGCATTTGTGCTGTTTCATATGTCACCGAAGTGCTGTCAACCCCCGCATACTCCTGCGCCAATTCCGCTACTATCGGTATCAGTTCCTCCGCCTTATATTCCATACACACCTCTCTATCTCCAGCACAAGTCCTTCAGTGCCTGCAAATACAGTTCTTTATCCCATCTCTCCACAATGTCAAATTTAGAGAACTCGCCTCGGCCGCCAGTCTTCTGATATCCCGTATACCCGGCCCTGATGGCTTCTGCAAATATTTCCAAACATGTCGTTTCCAAATACTCCAGGTCACCGAAACAGACATCATCAAACTGCTCTCTCATAAAGGCAAGCAGCTCATCGTCAGATATCTCATCGCACATTTCATTCTTGTAATAAAAGAATATTTCCTGCAAACGTATCAAAGTGTCAAGATAATCATCCTGCGAAATATACACCGAATCACAGAATGCGTATATGATCTTCGGCAGTATGCTCTGACCAAACTCGACTCTGCGCTCTTCTCTTAAGGTATTTGCCTTCTCCGCAATCAAAACATCTGCGTCTTCTTCGGACAGTTTCAGTCCATACTCTTCAGAATAGCCATTAGTCTCCTCTATCTGCTTTGCCAATATCTGATGGTTCAAATTCTCTAACCAATTCTTGTTTTCCATGGGCACACCTCCTGTGAGAAGAGTAGTATACTCCTATTCTTCAGGCATTACCACTCTTGAAATTTTGCCGTTTTTGTGGTAATATAAAGACACAGGGAAGAGATAAATTTTATCTTTTCCCTGTTTTTTTCTGTCCATAATTCTATTTGATTCGCTGGCGCCATCCGTCAGCAAAGATTTTTTATCATTAAATTACATAAAAGAAGATGCTTAAGAACTGAAGCACTGCAGCTATGACGACAAAGATGTGAAAAACCGAATGCATGTACCTTTTGGTCTTCCCCTTGCTGTACAGCATCGCGCCTATCGTGTAGGCAATACCGCCTGCCAGCATCAGCAGGAAACCGTTCCAGGTCAGTGCCTGAAGTGTCGGCTTAATAGCGATCACGATAGTCCATCCCATGCCGAGATAACAGAACATCGAAAATTTTTCATACTTCTTGAGATCTATGGCATTGAAAACAGCTGCCACTATGGCCAGCCCCCACTCCACACCGAAAATTATCCAGCATACTGCCGGATGCTCCGGCCTGATTCCTGCAAAAAGGACTGGTGTATATGTCCCGGCAATCATGAAGTAGATGTCACAGTGGTCAATGACCTGCATGACCTTCTTGCCCATGCAGGGGCGAAGTCCGTGGTAAATGCTCGACACTGTGAACATGACGATCAGCGTAGCGCCGTAGATCGCACTGCCAACGACTGCCCATGGGTCATTGTGAATAGCTGAAAATATCACGCACAATGCAAGTATTGCAACACTGATGGCTGCTCCAACTATGTGGGTCACCATATTGAATATTTCTTCCCCGCGTGTATAGTCTGGCAGACTTCTGTCACTGAGTTTGGTCCTTTTTATGTTGTTCATATCCCGCCTTTCTGATTTCCAGCACTGTTTAAAACCTCCTATATAATATGCTATTTGTCCTTTGATTTCAAGATTTTATTCTGTCCAAAGATCTATTCAGTCGAATCTTGCCGCGGCTACCCTATGGAGCATTCGCTTTCATGCACAACAAAAGGGCTCTTTCTGAGCCCTTCTATCTGTTTCTTGTATTCAGTTTTATGCTTTTGCAAAGTCATCTTTCATTGCCTGGATCTTCTCAGGATCGCTGAAAATCTTAGCGATCTGATATGAGATGATCTTTGCTCCGTCTTCAAGACACTTGTTTGCCTTATCTGTGCGCACATAAGTCTCGAAATCTCTTGAGTGGATCGGGATACCCGTCGGTGCCAGCTGCAGCAGCGGATGGAAAGCAGGACAGATCCAGCTTACATTTCCGCAGTCAGTTGAACCGAATATCTCATTTGGGTCACCATTCAGCGGCAGCCCCAAATCACCATAAGTTTCTTCCATTGCCGCGATGCCTGTATCGTTGCTCTTCATGCTCTCAAACACCGGATCTCTTCTCCATTTGTCCCAGGTGCATCCCGTAGCCAGAGCGCCGCCAGCCGCACAGTTGTCAACTTTGGCAACAGTTTCTGCCAGATACTTGCTGTCCGTTGAACGTACATACATTTCGATTTCCGCTTCATCAGGGACAATTCCTGGAACCACGCCGCCCTTATGGATGACTCCGTGCATCCTGGTGCCGTCTTTCAGATGCTGTCTCAGCATGTCCACGCCGTGGAGCATCAGCTGAGCAGCGTTAAGTGCATTGATCCCATCCCATGGATTGGCAGATGCATGAGCTGCCTTGCCATGGAATTCGAAGAACATTGCATCCAGCGCCTGTGCTCTCATTCTGACCATATTGTGGTCAGACATGTGTACCATCAGCGCCATGTCGTAATCCTGAAACACTCCAGCATTGACCATAGTTATCTTTCCGCCGCAGGTTTCTTCCATTGGCGTGCCTAGAACATGGATATCAGTGTCAAGCTCGTCCTGCAGTTCTTTGGCTGCAATAGCTGCCAGACAGCTTATCGAACCGCTGAGGCAGTGTCCGCAGGCATGTCCTACATCGGGCAGTGCATCGTATTCAGCCAGGATCGCAACCTTATGCTTATGATTATTGGATCCTGCTATTGCACGGAATGCCGTATCCATGCCGGCAAACGGCAACTCCACCTGAAATCCGTGTTCAGTCAGAAGACGTGCGATCTTCTTTGATGTCTCGTACTCCTCGCCGGAAATCTCAGGATGATCGGCAATGTCGCAGTTTAGTGCAAACAGTTCCTCTTTATTCTTTTCGATTGTCTGATTAAGTACATCAATCAGAGACTGATAACTCTTCATAATAACTTATTCCTTCCCTCTTTTTTAAAAAGTCTGGACCCGAAGGCCCAGACTGATCAGATTCAATTTGAATCAATATTTCTGAAGCACTTCATCGGTAATACGATTATACCGCACCGAATCCACTCCACATTGTTGCAATAACGATGAGTACTGCCTGTACACAGAGCAGAGCTCCGAATACCGGGAATATGAACTTCCACCATTTATCGATCTTAACTCCAGCAAGTCCTGCCATTACAGCAGCATATGCAGTAGGCCATACGATGTTTGAAAGTCCGTCGCCGAACTGGAATGCCAGAACTGCAACTTCTCTCTTCATGCCGATGATGTCTGCAAGAGGCGTCATGATAGGCATTGATGTTGCAGCCTGTCCTGAGCCTGACGGGATGAAGAAGTTCAGCACTGTCTGGAATAGCAGCATTGCGATGCCTGACAGCCACAGCGGCAGATTTGCCAGCGGTGCAGCCAGACCATTTACTACTGTATCGATGATGTTGCCGTTCTGCAGCACTATCAGGATACCACGGGAAATACCTACGAGCAGTGCAGGCATTGCGGCTTCTGCGAAGCCTTTTGCAAATGTCTCTCCTACTTCATTGATGTTCATGTGCATGATGATTGCAGCAACAACGCCCATGATCAGGAATACCGTTGAAATCTCTGCAAAGTACCAGCCGTTAGTCTTAACGCCCCATACCAGAACGATGATTGCAGCCAGAAGGTCGAGGAGTATCAGTATCTGGCGAACGCCGAATTCAGTTTTTGATACGTCTTTTTCGTCATTTGTGATTCCAAGCGCTGCGAAATCTACTCCGTATACTATGCTCTTAGTAGGGTCTTTCTTGACCTTAAGAGCATAGTGCATAACCATTGCAGCACCAACGATGATCATGCAGACATGGCAGAAGATACGGAAGCCCATATCTGACATATACGGAACCTCTGCGATACCTTGTGCAACACCTACAGTGAACGGGTTCATGCATGCACCGGAATATCCGATGCCGGCACCGAGTGCGACGGTGGCCAGGCCAACGATCGCGTCGTAACCAAGTCCAATGAAAATACCTGCGAAAATAGGAATGAACGGCAGCCATTCTTCAAACATGCCGACTGTTGATGAACCAATTCCAAACAGGGCCATGAAGATAGGGATTACGATAACGCTGCTGTTTCCCTTGAAGACCTTCATCAGCTGAACGACAAGGCCATCAAATGCACCACTCTTGGTGATGAAGCTAGTCGAGGCGAATGTGATAAAGATAAGCATTGAAATATCTGCGGCGTTCAACATGCCATCGTATACCGCCTTGAAAGTGGCAAAGAAACCTACTGGCGTAGAACTAACTGCATGCCAGGTTCCTGCAACTGCGATCATACGGCCGGCATCGTTCTCAACACGGTCAAACTGGCCGGCTGGAATGATCCATGTCAGGATCGAGCAGAAAACAATAATGCCGAATAATAGGATGAAGATGTGGGGAACTCCAAATTTCCTCTTTTTCTTCTCTAGGGTCGGGCCATTACTACTCATAACAAACCTCCTTAATGATGCAATGGGTCCTTTGCCATCACACCAAACAATAGTAATATAAAATATTAAATATAAGCGGAGTGGATCCCTATGGGGATTCCACGGCCGGCGTGATGAACCGCCGTCGCTGTACTCCCGAATTTACCTGCAGAGATGTTCGATCATTTCTGCATACAGTTTGGTTGTCTTTTCCAATGATTCTGCCATTACATATTCATTTGCCTGATGTCCTGTCATAGGGCCAGGGCCTATGATCACGCGGTCACCCTCGAAGAATGACGCTTCCGTTATGCCGAAGAACGCCTGACCTTTGTTCCCTGTTTTCTCCTCGTAAATGCCTACGAGATCGCTCT
>Ga0183101_1000560_pt2 | contig 34916 bp, 26 predicted proteins | sample Biomet3_FD_127790 | JGI IMG/M metagenome (GOLD analysis project Ga0183101, IMG submission 127790) | Microbial communities from bioreactor (seeded with sewage sludge) at LBNL, California, USA - Biofuel metagenome 3 | ecosystem: Engineered > Bioreactor > Anaerobic > Unclassified ... | reverse complement strand
TACTCAAGTTTCGCAAGTAAAATATATTTAATTATGTAGAGAAAAAGCAATGGGATATATACCTGATTGTCAGATATTTTTCGTATATTTGATGTACTAAAAACAAAATACAATATCCCATGCTTTCATTCAAAAATACGACATTATTTTCAGAAATAAGTATTTATTTTAAAGAAAATGACTCATCCGAGGCGGTTTTTACTCTTTTGCGTTTTCTTCGTTCGTTTAATCTTCCATTGGATGTATTGAACTTGCGTGATAAGCCAAACGCTCAATTCAGTCGTGCCCAAACGTTGATGTTGTTAATCCTCTCTTCGTTCTTTTCAGTAAAAAATGTGGCGGGTTATGCCGGTTCCTATTTAAACAAGCTTTTGAAAGGGCACAAAGACCTGTTCTATCGTTTCCTTTCAGACGGTTCTATAGAATGGAGGAAAGTATTGTACTGTTTCAACCGTCAGCTACTTCACAAAATAACAGCAAGAAGTGACAGCCAACACAGTAACGATCCTATTTGTCTGATAATAGACGATACGGACTTTCCTAAGACGGGGAGAAAGTCGGAAATGCTCGGATACATCTATTCCCATGTGAAAAAAAGTCACATCTTGGGATATAAAGGTTTGTTTTTGCTGCGCAGTGATGGAAAGACACAGACCGTTCTGGATTATTCGGTACATGGAGAGATTGGGAAGAATAAAGAAAAGCCTTACGGAATGAAACCGAGCGAACGCAAGAAACAGTTTCATAAAGAAAGGGAGGAACAAGAGAGTGCCGTAAGAGAGAGAGTTTCAGAATACGATGAGAGTAAGATATCCACAAGCATCAGGATGGTTAAGCGTGCCGTCAAATATAAAATAAAGTATGACTATTTACTTGCCGACAGCTGGTTCGCTTGCACGGAAATCATCCGTTATATAAAGACCAGGGCTATGGAATGCCATTATCTGGGAATGATAAAAATGGGTAATACCAAATATGAGTACAAAGGCAAACTCATGACCTCCAAAGAAATCATACAGACGTTGAGTCTGCAGCGAGGGAGGAAATGGAGTCAGAAAATGGGACTCTACCATGTTGAATGTCAAGTCAAACTTGGCGGCATGGATGTCAAACTATTCTTTTACAGAAGGAGTAAAAGAAGCAAATGGGTAGCCATGATAACCACGAATAGAAGTCTCTGCTACCTGCAGGCTCTCAAAATATACTCCATGAGATGGTCCATCGAAGTCTTTTTCAAAGAAAGTAAAGGTTTGTTAGGCTTGGGAAAGTACCAAACAAGGAACTTTGCATCTCTAATTGCCGAGATCTGTATCACTGCTCTACAATTTAATATATTGAGTACTGCTAAAAGGTTCACTGACTACCAGACTTTGGGAGGACTCTTCAGAGATGTCAGTTCCGATACCGCCAAACTCTCTGTCACAGATAGAATATGGAAGACCGTTACTAAAATTCTCCGTAAAATAGCTGATATTTATCTTATCGATATCAAAGCGATTATTGACAAACTGATTGACGCCGGTATATATCTAGGACCTGTAAGTCAGATAATAAAAACATAACTATAAATATATTTTACTTGCGAAACTTGAGTCTACTATATTATTGGGCCATTACGATGATAAATAAAAATACAATGAAAGGCTTTTCTTAATAATCCTTCAGCTATTAAAGTTTGTTTTAGTTATAAATTAATCGAACCTTATTTTTCTTATAAAATATGCTTTCAAATATTTGTTTTGAAGTTCGATTTTTACGAACTTTACATTTATAATTTAATCGAACTTGTATTATGTTTGAAGATTGGCAAAAATATCCGCATTGTGAGATATCCCCTGATTTACTTTGGGAATATGATATAGCCAGTCCGGAATGGAATTGGAATTATATGTCTGTGCTTGTTGTGCAACGTGTTATTGAGCGGGGCCGGAAAGATGATTATTACGCCATGTTCCAACGTTATGGAGGATTCGACGAAGTGAGGAAGATCGCAGTCAGAATACCGAAACTTTCTCCCATTGATGCGAATTGGGTATGTTGTCTGTTTGATTTAAAAAAGCAAGATTTATCATGTTATACTCGGATGTTATCACGGAAGAGACTCTTCAACTGCTAAACAGGCTGATGTCTGATGAACGAATGTCTTCTTTCTATTTGGTTGGTGGGACCGCACTATCTATGTACCTCGGACATAGACAAAGTATAGATTTGGATTTGTTTACCACCAATGATTTTGATTCAAGACAAATGATGGTGTACCTCAGTGATCGTTATGGTTTTAAGGAGTCTTTTATAAGAAATAACACGCTGAAAGGTAAGATAGGTAAAGTTGATGTAGATTTAATTGCATATAATTATCCCATGATTAAGCCTTTACACGTAGAAAACGGTTTACGTTTAGCTGGTATGGAAGATATTATAGCAATGAAATTGTCCGCTATCACAGACAATGGTACTAGGCTGAAAGATTTTGTCGATATTGCTTTTTTATCCACGAAGTTCAGCTTTAATTCAATGCTTTCTTTTTATCTTCAAAAATTCCAGGGGGCTAACGAGTTGTCTGTTTTCAAAGCTTTGACCTATTTTGATGATATGCAAAATGATATTATATCATTAAAGAATGGCATATATGATTGGAAACTGATAGATAAACGGCTTCATGAAATGCAGAAACACCCGGAACTTCTCTTTTTCAAACAGTATCCTGTCAATATTCCAGATAATAAGATCGGCCATAAATTAAGATAATATGAAAAGAAAATGCTTTATTCTTGCTTCTACATTATTAGGAATGATATTGCCATTTGGGAATATATGGGGACCATTTTTGGTTAGATGTGATAAGAACTTAAAGAAATATAGAAAGTATGTTGTGTGCTATGAAATTGTAGCTACAATCGTATTTTATATAGTAGGGACTATCTTATGGGTAAAAGAATTAGCTTTATTGTCAAAAAATATGCCCTTGAATAATACTTACCTTATATATTGGTTAGGACTGTACTACTGTTTGATTATCTTCTTTGCTTTAATCAACGCTATTTATTTGTACTTTAGTAAAAGAACTGACTAAATAAACGATTCTAAACTGCTCATTGATATTCATAATCATTAGTGTTCACTAAAAAGACTTTAATCCTAATGATTGCTTTCATATAACAAATCTGCAAGATGTTGAAAGCCAACATTGAATTAGATGTAGTTAGCAATCGCACTTTCCATTATTCGTTCGAGATTAGTAATCAATATTTACACCTGTATCTAAACCACTATTTTGTAGAGAGCGATTTGCCTTTTTGAGTGCTTTGCCAAAGTTTATACGGTATTTTATGCTTAGCTCTACCATATTGGCAAAATCTTTTATATAATATTCTGTTGATGATGGATTTATTCTTGAAATAGTTCGGGCTTTTTGATAAAATCCTTTTTTAGTGAAAGGATTGATTACACTACAGCCAAAATTCCATTTTTTCAAATTATATTTCACCCCAATATAGTTATAACGGGGATTGCTGCAGAAAGTGACACCATCAAGATTGTATTGAGGTGATATTGTGTAATTAGCAAATGCTGTCCAATTTCCCCAATAGGCATTTAAAAATGTTGATATGTAGAAATGAGAATCTTTGCCGGAGTATTCTAAACCTGAAATATTATATTTATCCCATCCAGCGGTAGCCGATAAGGTGATGTGCTGGAATAGATTCTGATATCCTAGATTTAATTCCAAATTGATACGTTTATCATAATTTCCGTTTTCGATGCGGCGCATAAATTTATTATAATACGGATTTGTTTTATCTGATATAAATTGGTAAGACCATATTATGGGATTTTTTGTGTGGCTATAGCTAGCTTGACTTGAAGCATATAAATTACCAATATTGTAGTTTAGCGAGATGCGATTTCTCGTCCAAATGCTTGGCTTTATACCGATATTTCCCATTTGAATGGATATATCGTCTATCGTCTGGACGACTTCTGAAAAATTTGACAAGGAAGGTAAAGATGGATCATACATGAAAAGATAATTGACATTCCAATGCTTGTATAGTGGATAATTGATCGTAACGATAGCCTTAGGTCTAAAATAAGACTTGCTAATAGACATATCGGCCGAGTGAAAATACTTTGTTCCAATTCCTATAGTATAACTTGTCTTTTTCCAGTTACCAACTATATTGCTATATAGATACATATTATCTTTTTTCAGTTTATCAGTTATTATATTATTTCCATTTTCAGAGTATCCATTTTGTGCATAATTGTGGGTGTAGTTTATCCCGAATTTTGTAGTCATGTTTTTAAATGAAATGGCGTATAAAACTTCACCGCCTGCAACCCAGCTCTTGTTATTAGTTCTATTTTCTTGGTTGAAATCTGTTGTGTAATCCATTCCTCTGCTATAATTGCCATTTGAGGTTGATCCGACACCATTTATTTCTATTGATTGCTTGTCTTTAATTGTCTTGTGGAAATAGATATTAAGTAAAGGTTTGGTAGATTCAGAATGATTGTTATAATACTTCTCATACGTACTTGATGTTCCATTCATAATCTCTGTCACATTGTTGTTTGTCTTGTCTTTTATATTGTGATACCTCAAGCTAAAAGTGGCAGACAACATTGTGTTCGTATCGTGCATATAAGTGTAATCTAACGAAAAATTATTATCAAAATCTTTAGTGTTAGATGGTAGTCCTTTCTGTTGGCGTATTATAGGCTCTTCTCTTCCTATAAATTCTTCATTGATATTGGTGTATTGTTTATTGCTATGACGTACTATGTTATCATAGCTAAATGTCCATGCTGATTTTTTATGATAATAGGAAGCGCATACTTGTGCATTGTTACGAAACGTTGTTAAAGAGCTGCTTTGTTGCGCAGAAAAGTCACTACCTTCTTGTGATGGCTTCATTATAAAGTTAATGATGCCGGAAGCACCACGGTCGGCATATCTAATATCGGGGGAATTACGATATTCTATGCGTAATATATTATTTTGATTTAGTGTCAATATTTTAGAAAGCGGTTGTTCTTTGCTATTGATCTGAAATATCGGTGTGTTTCCATCTATTGTTATAGTCTTTAGCATTTCATTTATTATAAGTCCCGGCATTTTTACCCTCAATTCACTAAGTAAACCCAGAGTCTCAGCTGAGCGACTTATTTCTTGTTTTGATGGAAGAATAATATATCGATCAGCTTTTTCAATCACTCTTGTGCTGGTAACAGTGACTTCATTAAGAATAATTCCATCTTGTTTTAATGTTATTGTACCAAGGTCTATATCGTTATTGTTATTCGATATTATAGTATATTTTGTTTTATATCCCAAATATGATATTTTCACAATCATATCAGATATATTTATGTTGGAAAATTTAAAAAGCCCTTTATTATCAGTCTCCGATTGTGATAAGATATGGATAGAGTCTTTCATTAAGGTTACTTTTGCTCCAAGAAGAGCATTCTTATTCGTTTCGTCTATTATTCGCCCTGATATATTATACGCCGAAACATCTAACGCAAATACTGTGAGATAGATAGTAATAACGAATGATTTTATACAAAGTCTTTTCATTTATATATTAGTATAAGAATGGAATACATTTATAGCTTTTGGCTAATGTCTTTTAGGGTATTCTTTTATATTATGGTATTAATGATATTCAACACAACTCGAATGTTTTAATTAATTAAAATAAATGGAAATATTATATAGATCCTATACATTTGTAAATATTAACTTTTTATTTAGACTCTAATAACTCTTTGTCTGCCATTTATAATATATATTAACTAATAAACGGGAGTTTCTTTAATGTTACAAAATTAGAATGGAGCAAAAAAAGATTCGGCATTATTTCACTCCCCGAGGTAATACCTTTTCTATTTGAATAGCTTTTTTACCTTTCTTTTTATCCTGAACTAAAAATGAATGCTTCTTATGTTTCGAAAAAAAGGTTTTAAAACACTTTCCGTCATATTATCCTATTGACTATGAGCGATATATACAGGTGAGGTCTGTTTTTGGGACCTCGAAAAGGCATCATCTTACTCATTGTTAGCTTGTTATGAAACGTGGATCGTCCGCTTCACCTATCTCATCACCCGGTATCTGTGGTGTGTGCACCGTATAGAAACTCCCTTACTTACCGCCCGTGCATGGAAATGGTCGGGCTCTTCTTCTCTGTGAGAAGGTGTTTTGTACACATCTTATTGAATCAGGATTGTCGTATTTAAGATATTTTTGTCGATTCATCAAGGTTTTGTCGTTCCACATATGTGATTCGATCAACTCACATATATGGAACGATCGACTCACATATGTGAGTTGATCGAATCACATATGTGGAACGACATTCTTCTCAGGACAAAAATATAAAATCTTTCTGACGTGAACCAACTTTCGTCCGTATGTCTCACAGACCTCAGGGGGGTATTTATAGATATTTGGAAAACCCCTTTATGGTGTTATATATTTGCCGAAAATTCATCAAATTAATAACGATATGAAATTAAACATGCAAAACGGCATTGCTGCCGATGGAGTAAAAGAGCCTTTTTTGAAAGGTATCATGGAACGTTTAAAAGTGTTTTTGACGGAGCACTATGACTTTCGTTACAACATCGTGGCGGATACGTACGAATGTAGAGCGCGCCAATGGCAACACGATTTTGTTGAAATGGACCGACGCGTTCGCAACGATATTGTTTTATCGGCTTTAGAGTCGGGCGTCGATTGTATTGATCGGGATGTGATGCGTATCATCGAATCTTCATTCACTCCGGCCTATAACCCCATACAGGAGTACATCAACGTCCTTCCCCCATGGGATGGCAGGGATCGGATTAAAGAGTTGGCGGGACGAATAAGCGATGACAACTTGTGGAATATGGTCTTTCGTCGGTGGCTATTGGGTATGGTGGCTCAGTGGATGCAAAAGTGCACCAAATTCGGCAACAGTATGGTGCCTGTGCTGATACATAGACGTCATGGGACGAAGAAATCGTCTTTTTGCCGTATGCTGCTTCCACCCGTGCTTCGTTCTTATTTTATAGAAGAGTTTGACACCGAATCCAAATCCGCTTCGAAAGTAATGGCGAAGTTTGCCCTTGTCAACTTGGACGAAATTCGCAAGTATTCTTTGCCACAAATGGAACGGTTGAAGAATTTGATTCAACTTCCTCAAATAAATGTGGCGAGGCCTTATCGTGGAAGCTATCAACACTTCGACCGGATAGCTTCGTTTATCGGTACTTCCAACCATGCGGATATCCTTACCGATCCGACCGGGAGTCGCCGCTTTTTCCCCATCGAACTAGAAGACCGTATCGGTAAATTCAAAATCTCGTACAAACAATTGTATGCACAGCTCAAAACGGAACTGCGTAATGGAGCCCGTTATTGGTATACCCCTCACGAAGAGGCTTTAATCACGGAACGCAATAAACGCTTTTATCGTCGTCCGCACGAAGAAGGACTTTTCTTCAGTCTGTTCCGTCTTCCTCGTAAGGGTGAACGGGCGGAGGAGTATAGCATCCATCTCTTGTATGAGAGCATGCGCAAGGTCAGTCCGGCTACGATGCGCGACATTTCGATTAATCTGTTCGCCCGCCATTTGGCAATGATCGGCGTAAAAAGCAGACACAGCTATTCCGGTTCTGTCTATTCGGTCGTTCGGTTATGATCGTTACCAGAGCTGTTGTGTCAACAGGAAAATCGTGACAATTGCGAGGCTCAGCTTTCATAAATCACTGTATGACAACTTAATAATGCCTTTTTTAGGTCCCGTTTTAGCCTCTATTCTTTATAATAGATTGATTGATAAATATTTGACATGACGGATATGTTTTCGAAACTTGATTTTTCATTCGAATCTCAGTTGTTTGTGACTACGCACGACGTGAATCTACTAAACGAAGACTTTCGAAGAGATTGCATTTGGTTCACAGAAAAGAATGATCTTTAGCCTGTATCATCGAAAAAGTGTAATATAATCGATATTGTATCATCGAAAAAGTGTTGTGTTTGCTTGTTTGTATCATCGAAAAAGTGTATTTTTGGAAAAAAGATAGGATATGAAACGAAAGGCTTTTAGACAACTTAGGGTTTGGAAAGACAATAAGAATCGTAAACCACTCATTCTTCTTGGTGCTCGACAGGTAGGCAAAACTTGGCTGATGAAGGAATTTGGCAAAGAATGCTATGATTCTGTGGCTTACATCAACTGTGATGCAGAGCCTCTTGCAAAAGAACTATTCAACGATGATTATAACATAGAGCGTATTTTGTTTGCGGTGCAGGCTATAACGGGCGTAAAACCAGAACCAGGCAAGACGCTGATTATTTTTGACGAGATACAAGAGGCATCACGTGGTTTGCATAGCTTGAAGTATTTTCAAGAGAATGCACCCGAATACCACGTGATGGCAGCCGGTTCTCTGTTGGGCATTACGCTCCATCAAGGAGATTCATTCCCTGTGGGCAAGGTAGATATGCTTTCCATTCATCCAATGGATTTTGAAGAGTTTTTGGAAGCAAACGGAGAAGATGGCCTCTTGCAACTTCTCCATCAAGGTGATTGGAAGATAATAGACACGTTTGCCACTAAGTTCATTGAACAACTCCGTTACTACTATTTCGTTGGAGGTATGCCTGAAGTTGTCTTGCATTTCATTTCCAATAATGATTTAACCGAAGTGCGTAAGTTTCAGCAGAACATTCTCGAAGCCTATCGCAATGATATCTCCAAGCATAGTTCCAAAACAGAGAGTGTGCGTATAGGACAGGTGTTGGACAGTCTCCCTTCTCAGTTGGCAAAGGAAAACAAGAAGTTTATCTATGGCGTTATTAAGCAAGGTGCACGTGCAAAAGATTACGAGTTGGCAATACAATGGCTCATAGATGCAGGAATCATTCATAAAGTAAGCCGTGTGAAAGAAATCCAATTACCCATCAAGTTCTATGAAGATCTTAGTGCCTTCAAACTCTTCCTATTGGATTGCGGCCTGTTTGCTTGTATGGTAGATGCCCCAGCCAAGCAAATGCTTATCGGTGAAAATATCTTCAAAGAGTTTAAAGGCTCTTTTACCGAACAATTCGTCTTGCAGCAACTCATTGCAATGGGTGTTAAACCCTATTATTGGAGCAGCGATACGACGCCCTCCGAAATAGACTTTGTCGTACAAACCGATGATAGGGTTATACCTATTGAGGTGAAAGCAGAAGAGAATGTCCGCGCCCGCTCAATGAAAGCCTATATAGAAAAACATCCTGAAGCCAATCTAAAAGGACTTCGTATCTCTATGAAAGGATATGTGGATCAAGGGTGGGTGGAGAATATACCGCTGTATGGGGTTAGACATTCTATTATAACATCATATAAAACAATAAAAGATGTCCAGTAAATTCTACCATAATCTAAGGGGTGATGATATCTTAAAATATCTCTCGCTTCTATCTACATTAGATAGTCATTCAATGTTTTGCTATCGGCTAAATATGGCACAGGTGAAGGCTTATGCCATGTGGAGAAGGGGCAAGTTTGACAAAAGTGTCATTGATAATGTTCTTGAGAATGGAGTTTCCCTCATAGCGGATACCTTTGTTTATAAAAAGAAAAGAGGCTGCAAATGACTTGCAACCTCTTTTGTTCAAATTATAATTCAGTAAAAACTATTCTGCTGTAGCTTCAGTTTCTGTAGCTTCTGTAGTTTCTTCTGCCTTAGGCTCTTCAGATTTTACTTCTTCAGTTTCTTCGGCTTTCGGTTCAACTTTTACAGTTTTTGTTACTACTTTAGTTTCTTTCTTGTCTTCATCCATTTTCTCTTTCAAAGCAGCCAATGTGTCGATATCACCGAGAGTTGTAGATGCTGCTTGGTTTTGAACCTGAGAATCATCTTTCTTCTTGCGGTTATTATTCGATTTTTTAACTTGCTTGTCACCACCACCTTTGGCATCTTCGAAGATGCGGCTGTGTGAGAGGATGATTCTCTTAGAATCTTTGTTGAATTCGATTACTTTGAATTCGAGTTTCTCATCGAGTTGAGCTTGTGTACCGTCTTCTTTAACCAAATGCTTTGGTGTAGCAAATCCTTCTACGCCGTAAGGTAATGCGATAACAGCACCTTTGTCGAGCATTTCGATGATTTGTCCTTCGTGGATTGAACCTACAGTGAAGATTGTTTCGAATACATCCCATGGATTTTCTTCGAGTTGTTTGTGACCGAGGCTCAAACGACGGTTTTCTTTATCTATTTCGAGAACGACAACTTCGATTGGTTCGCCAAGTTTGGTGAATTCAGAAGGATGTTTGATTTTCTTTGTCCAAGAAAGGTCCGAAATATGGATCAAGCCGTCAACACCTTCTTCGATTTCAACAAATACACCGAAATTGGTGAAGTTGCGAACGGTAGCCGTGTGTTTTGAATTGACAGGATACTTCTCTTCGATAGTTTCCCATGGGTCTTGTTTGAGTTGCTTGATGCCGAGAGACATTTTGCGTTCTGAACGATCGAGTGATAATACAACTGCTTCTACTTCGTCGCCCACTTTCATAAAGTCTTGTGCAACACGGAGATGTTGTGACCAAGACATTTCACTTACGTGAATCAATCCTTCTACGCCTGCTGCAATTTCAACGAATGCACCATAATCGGCCATAACAACAACTTTACCCTTAATATGATCGCCCACTTTGAGGTCGGGATTAAGAGCATCCCATGGATGAGGAGTGAGTTGTTTCAAACCGAGAGCGATACGTTTCTTTTCGTCATCGAAATCGAGAATAACAACATTGAGTTTTTGGTCAAGCTGCACAACTTCGTGTGGATCGCTTACGCGGCCCCAAGATAGGTCGGTGATGTGAATCAAACCGTCTACGCCACCCAAGTCGATGAATACACCGTAAGAGGTAATATTTTTGACAGTTCCCTCGAGGACTTGTCCTTTTTCGAGTTTGCTGATAATTTCTTTCTTCTGTTGTTCGAGTTCTGCCTCAATAAGGGCTTTGTGAGATACGACAACGTTTTTGTATTCTTGGTTGATTTTAACGACTTTGAATTCCATTGTTTTACCAACGAACATGTCGTAATCGCGAATAGGTTTAACGTCGATTTGAGAACCGGGTAAGAATGCTTCGATACCGAATACATCTACAATCATACCGCCTTTTGTACGGCATTTGATGTAACCCTTGATAATCTCTTCGTTGGCAAGTGCGTTGTTTACATGTTCCCAAGAACGAGAAGCACGGGCTTTGCGGTGAGATAGAGCCAATTGCCCTTTCTTGTCTTCCAGGTTTTCGATGTAGACTTCTACTGTGTCGCCTACTTTCAGATCGGGATTGTAACGGAATTCGTTCAATGCAATAACACCATCAGACTTGTAACCGATGTTGACAACAACTTCGCGTTTGTTCATTGTGATTACTGTTCCGTCGACAACTTCGCTGTCGTTGAGCTTGCTCAGAGTTGAGTCATAAGACTTCTCTTGGTCTTCTATGCTTTTTTCAGCCTGGACTTGACCTTTTTCGTACTCATCCCAATTGAAATCTTCAAGAGGGGCAATGTTCTTTAAATTCTCCATTAAAATTAATACTTGTTTTTAATTAATTAGTTAGACATTATATAAATCGGGCGCAAAGGTACGAGTTATTTCTTTATCACCCAAAGAAATATACGATTTTATTTCTTAATTCTTCAGGTAGTAATTTACGGTGGTAACGACTCTTATCTCTTTTATATAGGGTGTATTGGCGTCGCGATCATCAATGGAGAATTGTCCTTGCGAAGCACTTTGTATTTTGCCTAGCCGACTGCCTGAGTCGTTGGCAAATTTGTCGGCTACGGCACGGGCATTTTTGGTGGCTTCTTCTATCATTTTAGGTTTCAGGCTATTGAGGCCTCTGAATGAATAGACCGGATTGTATTGGTAATCGCTTCCGCTTGCTATAGCGATACCCTGTCGAAGTAATTCGAGTTGCTGGGACATGATTTGCCGAACCTTTTTTACATCTTTGCTGGTGACTGTGATAACTGAAGTGACATTGTATCGATAGGGTGACCGATTGTTGTTGTAGCGATCGGCTTGCAGGTCTAGTACTTGTGGCGAGGCAATGTCGATTTCGGCGTTTTGTACACCTTTTGATTTCAGAAATCCGACGATGGCTTTGTTTTTGTTTTGAATATTGTTGTAGAGTGCTACCATGTCGTTGCCTACATCTTTATATGCGATGGGCCATACTACCTTGTCTGCCATTACTTCTTTTTCGGCAAGTCCTTTGACACTTACAAAACGGTCTTTAAAAGCGACATTGTCTATCCCGTTTTTCAGAACAGTTCCCAATAGTGCTAAGCCTATGGCTAAAATAGCGGCTTCGATTTTGAAATTTTTCATAACAGTTATTGTTTAATAGGTTGATACAGGGTAAAGTTAAGTAAAATAAATGAATAAATGTATTTGTTCAGTATTATTTATCGAACAGCTCGAAGGTGAACTTCATGCCTGTCTCTATAAATTTTTGTTGTTTGAACGAACCGTAGGCTTGAAGGTTGAAATAATGCGTGCCTACGCCGTATCCTATTTCGTAATATGGTTTCAGCTTCGGTGTCGTCAGTAGATTGAAATAGAAGCGTTCGACCACTACGTTTTGCATGATTTTGAGGATGCGTGGAATGATGAAAAAGGGTGATTCGTATATCAGATGTATCTGAAAATATTTGCTTGAGGCATTGTACCAATCTGCTCCGAGCAGTTGGAACGAACTGCTTTGCTGGTCGTTCCATTGTTCGGGCAAGTTGTTGCGTGTGAAGTTGAGAAAGTCGATGAAGTATAGGCTTTTCTGGTTGGTATATAGACCTGTCCCAACCCGATAATAGAGAGATTGAAGCAATCCGAATTGAATTTGGTGCTGCATGTCGAATTCCCATCGTTCGTATCCGCAATTGCTTTTGCACATTCCTTTGATACCTCTTTCCCAGTCGACACTGAAAGTAGGGAAAGATGATTTGAAATTTACTTTTCGCTTGCCACTCATATAATAATAAAGAGCGGGGGTCCATTCTAAACGAATTCTCGGTGCTAGGCTATTGTATGCCAGATGTCTTTCGTTTTGAATGGCACCTATTAAATCGGAATGCGGAATGATGGCAGTGCGTCGGTGTCCAGAAATACCTGTGTTGAGCTCCAGTCCATTCAGTAGCTCCAAACTGTGATAAATTTCTAAATAGTAGTCTTTGAATCGATAGACCGATAATGGCGATTGGGTGGAACCACCACCGATGGCCGACAATATATTGGCACCGTATATCAGGTTGCCGTTACCGGCGTCGATATGTATTGAACCACGTTTGGATGGGTGGTAATTGTATTCGGAGTTTACCTTCCAATAAAAAAACTTTTCTTTAAAGTTGTAACCTATCGCAGGAGCTATACGTAGAAGCTTGTCATCGGGAAAGAGTTTATTGTATTTGAATGTTTGTTTGTATGCGAAACCACTGTTTTTACTATAACTCATAAGGAAAGGGTTGATAATGGGCGAACAGCGGATGCTCCCGGCATTATTAAAATTGATGTTATAGCGGTCGAGTAGAAAGTCGCCAATCCCTCCCCATAAGATCTTCGATTTGGATTCTTGCAGTTTTAGCTCTTCCTCTTGTGTCTTTAGGGTATCGTGGGTATTGTAAATGTTTTGATCGATACTGTCGAGCGGTATTTGACGAATGTCTTTGAACTTGTTTCTGTCCGAAGAATATGAAGTCGTATCGCTACTAAGTATGAACGAATCGCTTAAGTCGTATTTGCTTTTTTTGCGCCGTGGATGATTGAGTCCGCTGAAAGTGATTCCATGATAAGTGATAGCTGTCAGATAAGAGGCTCTAATCTTGTTGCCTAAAAAATGTACTTTTATTGCAAGATTGTAGCTCACGGGCAATAACTCTGCGGCACTTCCCAATGCTCCAAATTCTATGTCGCTCTCAAAATGAATCAAATCGGAATATCCCACGAAGCTGAATCGGCGGATGCTCCAGGATTTGTCGCTTACAATCATCGAGCCGCAAACGAGCTGATCGCTTTTGTGGCGCGGAGTGAAGGAGATTTTATATTGTATATCTCCATTGATGTTATTGATGGAATCGAGTTCGAAGTGATAGTATTTTTTTCCACCGGGGGTGAGCGGAGAGATTATTTTCTGATAGAGCAGAGTGTTTGAATAGATATTGCTGTGAAAATACTCAATCATGGCATCCATTAGACTGCTGCGGCGAGGAATAGTACCGACACTGGCAATCTTTTTTTGATCGTATATGTCGGGAGCAGTGTAATGAACGTTCGAATATAGTTCTCGAATGAATTGCCGCTCTTTGTTGCGGATATGAAACATAAAAGGCAGGTATCTGAAGAAACCATTTTTTCGATCAATATTGAGCCTTTCTTTCATGTAATAGTCTGCATGATACTCTTTGATAAATTTAGAGTAGGTGGGTGCCTGTTGCAACACCTTGTTTATAATGGTATCTGCATAATATATCTTGTCCCGATAAGTGATATTTCGGGGAGCTGCCCAACTTTGTAGGGCGGGGAATGTCAGCATTATATATAATATGATCTGAATAAATTGTCTCAAAGTGTTGCAGCTTTTTGTTTGGGCAAATATACTCAAAAAAATGTGAGAAAAAGAACGGAAGATTATAATATTATTGATAACTTTGCAGCGCATTGGCTTGCAATCTGCCTTTATCGGTGGAAAGCAATTAAAAGGGAATCAGGTTAGAATCCTGGACAGTCCCGCTGCTGTATGTTCCAATTTTAGTAACAGACAATATCTTTTATGCCACTGGATGATCGGTAAATCTGGGAAGGCGTTTGTTACGGAGCGAGTCAGAAAACCTACCATGCAGTTCTTTAGTTTCACAGCTTTCGATGGAAAAGCGTTGGACGTTCATTGTAATAAACTCTTTGTGGTTTATTATCTTATTCATTTCAACCTCTTTTGTCTACGAAAGATGTAGGTTATTGATAAACACTGCCATGTTTATTGAATGCATTATCCGGACGAAGTGATTCGGCCGGATAATTTAAAAAAACATTTGTTGGTATGAAAAGATTATGGGTTCTATTTATGGTGCTATGTCCTTTGTTGCTCTTTGCTCAAAAGCAGAGGGCTGATTCTGCTCATACCTATAGCTTACCCGAAGTGATCGTGACCGAAAAATATCAGGTGAGGGATGTAAAGAGTGCCGTTCCGACACAGAGTTTCTCTTATGAGCAGTTGCAACGACTTGGGGCTTTGCAGCTGTCGGACGTCGTGAAACATTTTGCAGGCGTCAATATCAAAGATTATGGAGGTATAGGCGGTCTGAAGACAGTATCTATTCGAAGTCTGGGTGCCGAACATACCGCAGTGAGTTATGACGGCGTTACCATAACCGATTATCAGACCGGACAGATTGATATAGGAAGATATTCGTTGGAGAATGTCGAACAAGTGTCGTTGAGTATAGGGCAAGACAATAGTATTTTTCAACCTGCACGGCTTTTTGCATCGGCAGGCATTCTGAATATATCGACTTTGACACCCGTTTTCGCTAAAGGACAGCGTTTCAATGGAACGGCTTCGGTGAAAGCTGGTTCGTGGGGGTTGATCAATCCTTCTTTTCATCTTCAACAGAAAGCAGGCTCTCGTTGGGCTCTTGCCGAAACCGCCGAATGGATGTCTTCGGACGGGCGTTATCCTTTTACATTATATTATACTAATCAGGAAGGCAACCTTTCTTCGAAAGAAAAACGTAACAATACAGAAGTGCGTAATTTGAGACTCGAATCCGAATTATTCGGAAACTTTTCCGATAACGAACAATTGCGGCTTAAGGTCTATTATTATCAGTCTTCTAGAGGCTTACCGGGATCTACTACTTACTATTATAATCACTCGTCACAACATCTGTGGGATAAGAACTTCTTTGCTCAAAGCCACTATCTGCATGAACTCAATCGGCATTGGGCTTTTCAGGCTTCGGCCAAGTGGAATTGGAGCTATCAACACTATTTGGATCCGGATTATAACAATACGGCAGGTAAAACAGAAAACAGCTATTTTCAGCAGGAATATTATTTGTCGGCATCGCTGCTTTATCGTCTGTGCGACAGATTGTCTTTCTCTTTTGCGTCTGACGAGAGTCTGAATCGGCTAAATGCCAACTTGACCGATTTCTCTTTCCCGCAACGTTTTACATGGCTTTCTGTGGCAGCTATGAAGTATGTAGATACTCATTTTACGTTGTCCTCTTCCTTGTTGTCTACCGTGACTGATGAACATGTACGTGCAGGAAGTGCCGGTGCCGGTCATCGACGTTTGTCTCCCTTTGCTAGCTTCTCGGTGAAGCCTTTCAATGATCATGATATCAGGTTACGTTTTTTCTATAAGGATATCTTTCGTCTACCAACTTTTAATGATCTTTATTATACGTCGATAGGGAATACTAGCCTGCGTCCCGAGAAAACGCGTCAGTTTAATGCCGGCATTACATATAACAAAGAGCGTTGGGGTATCGTTTCGTTACTAACCGCTTCGGTAGATGCCTATTATAATAAGGTGACGGATAAGATTGTAGCCATCCCTACCAAAAATCTTGTTATCTGGAGCATGACGAACCTGGGAAAAGTGGATATGCGTGGACTTGATATGAGCGGCACCATATCGGTCGTTCCCTGTCGTGGGTGGAGTATTGATTTGTCGGGAAATTATTCGTATCTCAAAGCGTTGGATGTGACAGACAGCAATGGCAAGACCTATAAACAGCAAATAGCGTACACGCCTCGCATATCGGCTTCGGCACAATGTGCTGTTGTCTCTCCGTGGGCTACGTTGAGTTATACTTATCTTCACTCTGGCAAACGATACATGCTTGGTCAAAACATTGGTGCCAACAGATTGAGTGGATACGATGACAGCAGTATTTCCTTGCGGCGTGTCTTTACCTACAAAGGTTTATCATGGACGACAGCAGTGGAAGTACTGAACATCATGAATCGAAATTACGAGATAGTGAAGAACTTTCCGATGCCGGGGCGTTCGTTTAGAATACAAATAGGAGTGAAGCTATGAAGATACATCATCTAATATATGTGCTATTATTGTTCTGTTGTTTCGGAATGGCGGGATGCGAAGATATGCATGATGTCGGTGTGCCTTCGGATACAATGTCTGTCGTCCCCGATGGAGAAACGGCCGAGCTGTATGTGTTGAACGAAGGTCTGTTCAATTTGAATAATAGTACGTTGGCACGTTATTCGTACAAAGATGGTTCATTGTCTACCAATTATTTTAGTTCTATCAATAAAAGAGGACTGGGCGATACGGCCAATGATATGCAACTCTATGGAAGTAAACTCTATATTGTTGTCAATGTATCGAGTGATGTAGAGGTCGTTGACTTTCCTACGGGCAAATCGCTTAAACAAATACCGCTACTTGCCGATAATGGTAGTTCGAGACAGCCTCGATATATCGCCTTTGCCAAAGGTTGTGCATACGTGTGCTCTTTTGACGGAACAGTTGCTAAAATAGACACTGTTTCGCTGAAAGTGGAGGATGTAGTCAAGGTAGGCCGTAATCCGGATGGCATTTGCAGTGCCAATGGTAAACTCTATGTTTCCAACTCGGGCGGCCTTGATATGGGTGGAGTAGGGGTGGATCATACAGTCTCGGTGATAGATTTGACTACATTTAAAGAGATAAAGAAAATTACCGTTGGTCCGGATCCCGGCAAAATAGTGGCTTCGGAGAATGGAGATGTATATGTGGTTACTCGTGGCGAAAATATAAATAAAGGCGACTACCATCTGGTAGCTATCAACACGACGACTGACGAAGTAGAAAAAACATACGACGAGAAAGTGCTTAATTTTGCTTTGTGCGATGATATTGCTTATATGTATCAGTACAATTATGCCACATCTTCCTCTTCGATCAAAGTGTTTAATCTGAAGACCGGTACAACGGTGCGCGACAAGTTTATTACCGATGGCACTGTTGTCAAGACACCTTATGCTATCTCGGTAAATCCTTATACCGGCAATGTATACATAGCCGATGCGTTTGACTATATGACTAGCGGCGACTTGCTTTGTTTCAATCCACAGGGAATGTTGCAATTTCGAATTAAGAATATTGGTCTTAATCCCAATACTATTCTCTTTACCGATAAAGTGACGGCGGGGACGAATGGTTCTTCAAATAGCGGTTTCGATTATGCTTATGCCGATACTGTATTTGAATATTGCCCCGCCCCATGTCAGTATATGAACACTTCGACTACTGCATACAAAGAGGGATATGCGATGGCCGACATTATTCGGGATGCTACGACAAGTATAAAGAAAGGATCTACGCTGACATTGGGGGCTTTTGGTGGATATATTGTAGTCGGTTTCAATCATACGGTTAAACATGTGCCTGGAAGTTATGATTTTAAGGTGTATGGCAATTCCAATCTTTCGATGTATGACACGAAGAACGGAAAACCGGGAGGATCTGCCGAACCGGGTATTGTATGGGTATCACAAGATACGAATGGCAATGGGCTGCCAGATGATGAATGGTACGAATTGGCCGGTAGTGAATATGGCAAAAGTACGGAAACAAGAGATTATACTATAACTTATTATCGTCCTTCGCCAATGAATAGTGATGTGAAATGGACTGACAATAAAGGCAATTCCGGTTACGTTTATCGTAACGAGTTTCATACCCAAAGTTCATATTACCCAGCTTGGATGCCAGATGAAATATCTTTTAGCGGCACTCGATTGGCTGATAATGCTGTGAACGAAGGTCAAAACGGCACTCAGTATTGGGTAGGTTATTGTTACGACTGGGGATATGCCGACAATTATCCCAACTCGGCAGAACAGAGCCAATTTAAAATAGATTGGGCCGTGGATGCTAAAGGTAATAAAGTGAACTTGAGTGGTATCGATTTTGTGAAGATAACCACTGCCGTGAATCAATCTTGCGGCTGGATGGGCGAAATATCCACGGAAGTACTAGGCGTGCAGGATTTACATTATACAAAATAAAATTCATTTATAAATATCTTAATTAAAAACAGAAAAAATGAAAAAGTTAAATTACTTATTTTTATTAATCTTTTTGACAGCTTTTGCTGCTTGTAGTAATGATGATGATAACAGTGTAAAGGCAAATTTAGAGAGCATGCCTGTTACGAACGGTTATTACACCAATACAGGTGGTACATTAAAAGGGTATTATTATTATTCAACTTTTCAAGATAATGACAAATTACTAACTTTTGATTACTATTTGGGAAATTGGACCGGAGCAACTTTTGCCGGATTCACTTATACCAATTCTACCGATACGAAGACAGGCAATAGCTCTGCCGCTGTCAGTGGAAAGGGCAAAATAGGTGCGATGTATTTGGTGGCCTATCCTAGCAGTTATACTCCGACCCGCTTCAAAATAAATGATCCTTCTAAATATACTATTGATGGCTGCTGGATATCGAATAGTGTATATGCTTATAATTGTATGACAACCAATAATTATGCGCCTGCATCTAAATTCAAATCGGGGAGTTATTATAAAGTAACTGCTACAGGTTATACTGCAGACGGAACGACAAGTGTGGGTACTACTTCGATCTATTTGGCAAAGTATGCGAGCGATTCGGACACTCCATCTAAAGATTGGCAGTGGTTCAATCTAGGTGTATTGGCGAATGCTGTATATGTTCAGTTTGATGTTGATTCTAGTGATAAAGGAGATCACGGAGTGAATACTTCCACTTATTTCTGTCTGGATGGTATCACGCTTAATCAGAAATAATTTTTAGCGCAGATAAAATCCGCATCTATATTTGGGCCATCCAAATACTGATGCGGATTTTTTGTTTTATATAAAAGAGCTGTCATGTGACCAAAGATGATTGTTGTATATTTAAGATGGAATTACCACTTTTAGTTAGTATATTAAAATAAAGAGACTAATTTTTGTTATTGCGCTCATGTTGCATTATCTTTGTTTGCTACAAATATAGAAAAAGCTCGTTTATGAATATAAAATTAGGACGGTTCAATCAGTTGGAAGTGGTTAAGGAGGTAGACTTCGGAGTTTATCTCGATGGTGGTGATTCGGGTGAGATATTGCTACCGACTAGGTATGTGCCGGAAGAATGCAAACCGGGAGATCTGTTGAACGTATTTATATATCTCGACAATGAAGAAAGGCTAATAGCTACAACGCTCACACCATTGGCTCAGGTTGGGCAGTTTGCCTGTTTGGAAGTAAATTGGGTGAATCAGTTCGGAGCTTTTCTCGATTGGGGGCTTATGAAAGATTTGTTTGTGCCTTTTCGTGAGCAGAAAATGAAAATGCAAGTGGGCAGAAAATACATTGTTTATGTCTATATTGATGAGGAGAGTTATCGTATTGTAGCTACTGCCAAGGTGGATCGCTATTTGTCAGGAGAAATACCTGAATATGAACCGGGTGAAGAAGTAAATATCCTTATCTGGCAGAAAACGGATTTGGGCTTTAAGGCTATTATTGATAATAAATTCGGTGGATTGCTATATGACAGTGAAATATTCGCTCCGATATATACGGGTATGAAATTGACAGCCTTTGTCAAGCAAGTGCGGGAGGATGAGAAAATTGATTTGATGCTCCAAAAACCCGGATTTGAAAAAGTGGATAGCTTTGCTGAAGAATTGCTTCAGTATATCGAGGAACATGGTGGAACGATTGAATATACTGATAAAAGTGACGCCAATGAAATCTATGATGTATTTGGAGTAAGTAAGAAAACTTTTAAAAAGGGGATAGGCGAGCTTTATAAAAGGCGTCTTGTAGTACTTGGAGAAAAGAGTATTTCATTGGTGAAATCCCCCAGATAATTAGGGGAAATCCTATCTATAAAGAGAGAAAACAATAGTGTAGGGTGATTTTCTTCTTTTATCTTTGTTGCAATAAAAAGATAAAGTGTATTATACTAACCCTAAAAAAACAACGATTATGAAACGAATATTCATCACACTCTTAGCATTGATGGCGATGGCCGGTGCTAGCGCAATGACGGAAAGTAGAGTACGCACTGAAACATTATTTCTGACAGATAAAATGTCGTATGAGTTGAGATTAAGCAGCTCTCAATATAATGATGTTTATGAAATCAATTATGATTTTATGAGTGCTGTCTGCAATATTATGGACGATGTCGTTTATGGTGAAAGTTGGGCGCTTAATGATTATTATGAAGCTCTTGATATACGTAATGACGATTTGAGATGGGTATTGAGCGCTTCGCAATATCGTCGTTTTCTTGGAGCGAAATATTTCTGCCGCCCTGTTTACCAAACAAATGGCGGTTGGGGTTTGAGAATTTATATCACCTATACCAATCCGAGTGTATACTATTGCCGTTGGCCTAGTGCATATACGACTTACTTTGGTGGACACTATCGTGGCGGCTTCGATGATACAAGTTACTATCGCTATAGATATTCTCGTGTTTCACATTATAATAGACCTTTCCGTATGAACGGTGATGGTTATCGTTATAATACTTATGTAAATAGAGATTTTCAAAGATCTGGAGATAACCGCTATTATAATAATCGTAACAGTAACCCGGGTTTTCATATAGGAAATGGTAATTCCGGTAATAATAATAACCGCGGTAACAGGTCTGATAATAATAGATATTATGACAACAATGGTGTCAATAATAGGGGCAATGTAAACAATAACATAAATATAAATAATACTAACGTCAATACTAATCGCAATTATAATAGAAATAATGGTGGTGGTTACGATAGAAATATCGATAATAATTCATCTCGTGGTAAGAACGTTGACGTCAATACCAATAATACCAATACCAACGTCAATAATACGAATGTCAATACTAATCGCAATTATAATAGGAATAATGGTGGCGGTTACGATAAAAACATCGATAATAATTCATCTCGTGGTAAGAACGTTGACGTCAATACCAATAATACCAATACCAACGTCAATAATACGAATGTCAATACTAATCGCAATTATAATAGAAATAATGGTGTAGGTTCCGATAAAAATGTTGATAGTAATTCGTCACGTAATAAGAATGTCGACGTCAATAAAAACAGTAACGGTAATAGTAGCAGAAGAAATTATGATCGTCCTGTACCCGCATCTTCTACTAATAAAGTGATAACGACTCCTACTACTCCAGCTAAAAATACAGAAAAGCATTCTAGAAGGTAATATCTGGAAACAAATAGCTTAAGTAAATAGCCCCATACAATATGATATTGTATGGGGCTTGTTGGTTGTGTAAGTTATCAATGAAAACCAATTTTATCCGCAATGAAAATAGCGGGTAACTAATGTTTGCACTTCGTCTGGATTGTGTTCGATGTCTTCGCGAAGCGAAGAGTCGTTGTAAGATTTCAGATCTTTAATGATACCGTCTATCATTGAGGGACTAAATACTCCATATTTTTCGAAAACGGTGCGTTGTCTTTCCAAACATCTTGCCGAAGCATAGCAACTATCGGGTAATTGAGCTAATGTCTTCAATTTTGCTTCGTTTGCTTTTTCGTGGATATTGACGTTTACGTATGTCTTTGTTGCAATTTCGAGTGCGTCAGGTAATTCAAAACCATGGCGGCAAGCAACGCACAATCCTGCAAGTAGTTGATAGAGATCTGCCGAACCGTCAGGCGAACGCATTTCAACTGTTTGTTTTTGAGTTGTATCTATGTCACTACTATTTTCGAGCGGATTGGCCATTCTGCACATGTCCATTTTTGAAGACCAGCCCAAAGGGACGCGCACTAAAACCGATCGGTTACGGTCGCCCCAACATACGTTAGTCGGAGCCTCTTGATGTGGAACTAAACGAAAGTAGGATGTGGGGTTTTTGTTGCCGAATGCAGTAATAGATTCTGCCAGCTCCATCATGCCGGCTATTGCCGTGCGGGCGGTATCTGATAGTTTGTCATTCTCGAGCATCTGATTTTTCCCATCTTTCATTATTCTCATGTGAATGTGCAAGCCGGAACCTGCTTTGCCTGTCGTAATTTTAGGAGCGAATGTAATATCGTATCCCATTTGGTTGGCTAGATTGCGAATGACCCATTTGGCAAGCATCAATTGGTCTGCAGCTTCTTCTACTCGTACCGGAAGAAATTCTATTTCATTCTGTTCGTATACCAATCCGTTGAGAGTGAAATTGCCTACTTCGGAATGACCATATTTAATTTGTCCTCCCGTTAGGGTGATATATGACATGCATCGTATACGGAATTCATTTGTTTTGGCATATGGAGCAGATTCGTGATATCCATGTTGGTCGGTTGCAGGGAAGAAATGAGTATCGGGAGCAATAACGTAATATTCCAGTTCGCCCATCGCATGAAATTCCATACCTGTAACTTCGGTAAATGCTTTACTTGCTTTAGCCAGTGTATGTTCAGGAGCACTCTCAAGTGGCATTCCATCCTTATTAAAGAACGAGCAAAGCATGGATAATGTTGGTAGTGCGGCAAACGGATCTATAAAAGCACTGCTAAATCGTGGTATGACATACAAATCGCTGCTGCTTGCTTCGATAAACGGAAAGAGGCTTGAGCCATCTACACGTTCTCCACACGTGAGAATTGTTTCGAGATATGCGAGGTTGGTTATGGCGAAGTTTAATGTTTTGAGTCTGCCGTCTCCACCCGGGTACATGAAATTGACCATTTCAATATTATTGGCCTGTATAAAGGATATAATGTCGGTCTTAGTAAATTCATTTACTGGCTTTTGAAGAAATGCTACTACTTTATTGGCATTAAGTTCTAATTCTTTGTTCATGGTCATGTTGTTTTTCGTAATTATTCTATGGTTAATGTTATTCTATGCTCGCAAAGATAATGAAATGTTATTGATTTGCAATTATTATTCAATAATAATTTTGTAAGGTTTATATGACTATAATACTTATAGATTGTTCTGTTTACTTGACAAAATGAAAGTAAATGACTTGTTTTATTGGTAATATTGATTTTTTATTCAGAAAATGGATAATCATATCATTATCAATATTGGAATTTCAGATACTATTAGATTAGTATGATATGGTATCGTTATTGCTTAAAAAATAATATTGAAAAAGTAATATATTGAGGCTTTATAGGGCTAGTTTATGCATAAAGTAAATATAAAAAGGTATTTATAACTAAAATATTTTATTATTTTATTGTTATATTATAAAATAGTCTTTATATTTGTGGGATTATTAAAGCAATTGTGAATTATATTATAGTATTAACATCAATCTTAATTTGTAGAAGTCTATGACAAACTTTAATGCATTTAAAAGACCTACACTATTTAAGAAAATTTTTGCGCTCACATTGCTAGCTTTGTTAATCTCGGTTGGTACGTATGCGCAAAGTTTTATTAAGGGAGTGGTAAGAGACACTCAAGGAAGTCCTCTTCCGGGTGTCAGTGTGTTGATTAAAGGTTCCACTATGAATGGTGGTATGACTGACGTCGATGGCAAGTATAGTGTAAAAGCTTCGTCCAAAGACGTATTAGTATTTACTTATATTGGAATGAAGAAAGTTGAAGTCCCAGTAGGAAGTAAAAAGATTATTAATGTAACCATGGAAGATAACGTTTCATCTCTGAACGAGGTCGTTGTCGTTGGTTACGGTACGGCTAAAAAACAATCGTTGACAGGTGCTGTTTCGGCCATCAAAGGTGATGTGCTCTTGGAAGCTCCTTCTACCAACGTCTCCAGTTTGCTTGGTGGTCGTTTGCCTGGTATATCTTCTATTCAGGTTTCCGGTGAGCCGGGTGATGATCAGGCGTCGCTGCGCGTTCGTGGCTCTGTGAACGCTGTAATATATATCGTTGATGGTATGCCTCGTTCTATTAATGATGTAGACCCCAATGATATTGAGAGTGTCTCTGTCTTGAAAGATGGAGCTTCGGCTGCTGTTTATGGTTTGAATGCTGCCGGTGGTGTTGTCATTATTACCACTAAAAAAGGTAAAGAAGGGAAGACAAGTGTTACTTATGATGGAACATTCGGTATTTCTCGTAATGCTAATTTCCCAAAGTTTATGAATGGTCCTGAATTTGCTGATTATTATAATATGGCAGATATGATGGATAAGCTCTCAAGTTCAGCTATTGCTGCACGTGAAGACTACACTCCTATTTATACTCGCAAAAATATTCAAGCAATGCTTAACAATGATCCTACTGATGGATGGGATAATGTGGATTATATAAGTAAAGTGTTCGGTACAGGCTTTAATATGAAGCATAATGTTACATTGCAAGGTGGTAGTAAAGAAACGCATTATTTTGTATCTGCAGGATATATGTATCAGAAAGGTAATATCGACAATTTTGACTATCGTCGTTACAATGTCCGCACTAACTTGGATACAAAAATCGGTAAAGATTTCAAATTGACTTTCGGTGCAGTCGGTACTGTTGGCCGTCGCCAAACTCCCGGATTTGTTTCCGGTGGTACAGATGACACATCTGTAGATTCCGAATCAGGCTATCTTTCCATTGCTCATCAAACGATTATGATGCGCCCTTATCTGCCGGAAAAATGGAACGGACTTTATACATCAACTCCTTCTAATAATACCGGTTTGGCCAATAGCCCTTTGGCTGCTATTTATCAATCCGGTTATAAAAAAACCAGAAGCACTGAATTGCAAACAAATATGGTTTTGGAATATGCTGCTCCTTGGCTAAAAGGATTGAATTTAAAGGCTACCGGCTCTTATGATTACTCAACGTCCTATAATAAAAACCTGGATACTCCATATAGTACTTATACGATGAATACAAGTAATATGGGGAGTTATGTTTTGGCTAATGATCCTCGCGGGTATACAGATAATAATTTGGGTGAGGGACAATATACTACAGAGCAGTTGGTAGGACAACTTAATGCGCAGTATATTCGTTCGTTAGGTAAGAATAATTTTGATGCTATGGTCTTGTTGGAGGCTCGTGATTGGAAAATGAATAAATTCGGTGCATACGCCAAAAAGATTCCTTTTGCTGAACTGCCTGAATTAGATTTTGGTACAGCCGCCGATTCTCCTATTTCAGGGTCTAGTAATCATACTCGTAATGCCGGTTATGTATTCCGTTTAAAATACGATTATGACAATACTTACTTGGCCGAATTTAGTGGACGTTATGACGGGTCTTATCTTTTTAGTGGTAATGTATCCGATAAACGTTGGGGCTTTTTCCCTGCTCTATCTTTAGGTTGGCGTATCTCTAACGAGGCTTTTATGAAAAAACTGACATTTCTGGATGATTTGAAAATTCGTGCTTCTGTAGGTTTATTGGGTAATTCAGACGTTTCTTCTTATGCTTATTTAAGTACTTATTCGATGGGTGCAAAACGTGTTATGGGAGGCTCTACGACCAGCTCAATTTATACATCTGTGATTGCGAACCCTTATCTTACTTGGGCTAAGACACGCTCATCAAACGTAGGCTTTGATGCTACATTGTGGGGTGGTAAATTGGGAATAGAATTTGATTATTTCTATAATCTTACTTATGATATTTTGAGTGATATGCAAGGTGGTAAGTCTCCTTCTATGGGTGGTTATTTTCAGACTTATGCCAATAATAATCGTTACGATGTAAAAGGTTTTGAGGCTGTATTGACACATCGTAATCGTTTCATGGCACTTGGCAAGCCTTTTAATTATAATATCGGTGCTAATGTCACATACTCTACCAGCCGTTGGTTGCGTTATACTGACAGTGCCAATGATCCTTCTTGGAGAAAGCGCGTCGGAACTTCTGTGGATGGGTATGATGTATGGGAGGCCAGTGGGCTTTTCCGTTCAGAAGATGAAATAACAAAATCCGCTTGGTATGGTACTCGTCCCAATATAGGAGATATTAAATATGTAGATAAGAATGGCGACGGTGCTATCAACGAACAAGACAAGGCACGTGTTGGACGTACCAACCGCCCTAAGATGACATTTGGTCTTAACCTTGGAGGCTCATGGAATGGATTTGACTGTAATCTTCAATTTACGGGAGGTTTATTCTTTGACGTATCTCTTACCGGTACTTATTATAATAGTTATGATGATAATACGGTATGGACTCAAACATTTAAAGAAGGAGCCAATTCTCCTTTGTGGCTTGTACAGAAAGCTTGGAGTGTTGACAATCCCAACGGGACATATCCTCGTCTGACTCTTTCTCAAACAGGACATGGTGGTGATAACGGATTGGCATCTACATTTTGGCTTCGTAATGGTAACTATATCCGTTTGAAATCTGCTCAATTAGGTTATTCTTTCCCACAAACATGGATGAGTGCGATTGGTATTCAAAAGGTGCGTTTGTTTGTAGAAGGTTCTAACCTCTTTACTATTGATAGTTTACCACAAGGTATTGACCCTGAGTCTCCTCGTGTAAACAATGGTTATTATCCGCAGCAAAGAACATTTATGGGCGGTGTCTCTATTACATTCTAATCATTAATTGTTATAGAATTATGAAAGCAAAATACTTAGGATTATTATTAATCATTGTCTTCGCAGGATTGACCTCTTGCAATGATTATATGAATATGACTCCGACCGATAAAACTTCCGATAAATTGGTATGGAGCAATGAAAACTATGCAAATATGGCTATCAATTATTTTTACGCTGATATTTCATATTTGGGAAGCTTTAATGACTATGAATGTCTTGCCGGAATGACTGAAGGTTTGACCGATGAATTCAAATATGGTAGCATGAATTATAATGCCGAATGTTATATTCCTAGTGAAATATCTTATGGCGGTTCTACATTGACAGCTAGTTATGTGGATGTTTATATGGGTGAATGGGCACATAAAGATAGTTGGGACGGTAGTACTTATGGGGAAATTCGACGTGTAAATGAAGCTCTCGCAAATTTAAAAAAGTTTGGCTCTTTCTCAAAATCGGTTACTACACGTCTTACAGCTGAGTTGCGTTTCTTCCGTGGAATGTTTTATTTTGAGTTGATGAAACGCTATCATCAGGCTATTCTGTATACAGACGATTTGACACAGATTAATACGAATAAAGCGCTCAATGCAGAAGCAGATTGTTGGCAATTTGTTTATGATGACTTGGAATATGCAGGCGAAAATCTGCAAGTTAGCACTACGCCTAATGGTCGATTGACTAGCGGAGCTGCTTATGCACTTCTTTCTCGGGCGATGCTTTATGCTGAACGCTGGGATGATGCCAAAACTGCGGCTAAGAAAGTGATTGATATGAGTTATTCTTTAACTACAAATTATGCTGCAGCGTTTGAAAGTGGAAATAACGAGGCTATATTCCAATATTCTTATAGTGCATCTGATGATGTGACTCATAGCTTTGATGGATTTTATGCTCCAGGTGGTGATAAGTCCAATGATGGTAATATAATGACTGGTGGCTTTGCTACTCCTACTCAGGATATGGTAGAAGAATATGAATTGGCTACCGGTGGTAAACCCAATTGGAGCAAATGGCATTCTACAAGTGGTGTAACAGATACACCTCCTTATAGCCAACTAGAGCCTCGTTTTGCGGCGACGATATTGTATAATGGTTCGTCGTGGAAGAACCGTACCATTGAACCATTTGTGGGAGGTACAGACGGATGGGCAACTTGGAAAACGGATGCAACGCCAAATGGCAAAACGACTACCGGCTATTATCTTCGTAAATATGTAGATGAATCTCATCATTTCACTGCTCGTCAGGCAAGTACTCATTGCTGGATAGCTTTTCGCCTTGCTGAAGTTTATTTGAATTACGCAGAAGCTTGTTACAAGACAAATGATACTCCTACAGCTGTTACGTATGTAAATAAGGTACGTACCAGAGTTGGACTTCCTGGTATAGGAGACTTGAAAGGTGACAACTTGATGGCTGCTATCCGTCACGAACGTAAAGTAGAATTAGCTTATGAGGGATTATATTATTGGGATATGCGCCGTTGGGGATTATCTCCCACAGCTTTTACCGGCATTCGTCGTCATGGGTTAAAGATTGAGAAGAATCTTGATGATTCATTCACTTATACTTATGTCAATGTGGATACCGAAAATTTAAATTATCCTGCCAAGATGAATAGATTTCCATTGCCTCAAGACGAAATTAGTAACAACAATCAGGTCTCTCAGTTTACAGAATGGAAATAACATATTAAAATGTATATCATTATGAAAAAGTTTCATTTATATATTACTGCGGGTATTATTGCAACCTTTATACTTACAGGTTGCGAGAGTCCCGATTATGTTAATCCTACAGCAAATCGCTCGGGGATAACGAGTCTTACAGCGTATTTCACTTCTGGTCCTAATACAGGTAAGGAAGCTATTAAATATGATATAAGTAATAGTGCAAGTACGACCGATTACGTCATTCCTGTTCCTTGGTATTATCCTGAAGAAAGCAATAATACGACAGAGCAGTATATGTCCTCAATGAAGGTTGTTGCTGTCCTTGAAAATAATTGTCTGATCGATCCGCCTATTACCATGTTGGATTTGACAAAGAAAAATCAATTTACTTACACCGATCCTGATGGTAGTCAGAAAAAGATTACTATATCCGGTCAGATGACCAAGTCGGATAAGTGTGCGATTAAAGCTTTTATTGCTTCTCCGGGTGATTTAACGGGAGTTATTGACGAGGATGCAAAAACGATATCTTTGGTTACAGCTGCCGACTTGTCGGAATGTACAGCCGACGTAACTTTGTCACCGCATGCCACGATCTCTCCTGATCCTGCTACCATTCACAATTTTAATGATGATTTTCAATTTACTGTAACTGCCGATAATGGAATTGCGAAGGCTGTCTACACCGTAAAGAAGCAAATTCCACCAAAGCTTGTCAGTGGTTATCGTAAGGGTAGTCAGTTAGAAATGTTCTCTACCGATTTGGAGACGCTTGGTGTAACAAGTGCAGATGCTATTCATCCTACATTAGCTTGTATTGGTAGTTACGTTATTCTTGACTTAGGTGACGGCTCTACTCCACAGTACTTTAAGAAGGCTACCGGAACAAAGGTTGGAACTATTAATTTAGGTGCTGCTGATGCTAAAGGTTGTGTTACAAGTGATGTGGCTGGCAATATGCTTATTTGCAATTATGCTGAAAGTGGTTCGACCTTAAACATCTATAAAACGAATTCTGTGACTTCTGCTCCTACTTTATTGGTTTCTTATAATAATGTGGGTGCCGGAGGATTAGGCTCTCGTTTGCATGTTCAAGGAGATCTAAACGGTGATGCTATCATAACGGCTACTGCAGACAATTCTTCTAATTTTATTCGTTGGATTGTCAAGAATGGTTCTGTCGTCGGTTCTCCCGAGAATGTTCTGATTAGCGATGCTCCTGCTTGGGGTGGTCAGGATGGAAATGCTAGAGTGGTATCCCGTACTAATAATGTTAGCGATGGTTATTTCTTTAGTTATTATCAAGGAGGAAAGGATATTCTTTATTCCGCAGGTTCTGATAATGTTGCTGTTGCCAGATTAACTGCTAATAGTAACGGTGCCGCATGGGGATATAACAACAATGCCATCGATACCCGTTTATTCAATAATGCAAAATATCTAGCCGTTTACGAAATGGGTTATTGGCCAGATTGGGGATTGCCAGGTCATTTATATTTATATAGTGCCGATGATCCTTCTACTTTGTCTGGAACTGTTGATGCTAGTTCTTCCTTAAAATATATGTTTACGGTGAAGGATTACACTTCTACAGGTTATGCATCAGACGGACGTTTTGGAGATGTATTGCTTACTCCTTCTGACGATGGTTATTTTATGTATATGTTCTATGTATCCAATACTCACTTGTCGTTTGGTGGTATTCAATTTGATTGTATCGATAAATAAAGTTTAGACTATGAAATCAATTAAGTTATATATCCCGATTTTAATATCGGCTATTGTATTTGCTTTTTCATTTTCTGCATGTGGTGATGGTATCAGTCACGAAGATACTTTAGCCAATTGGAAATGGGATAAGGTTGAGGCTAACCCTGCTATTGTAAAGCAGGGTTGGACCAACGTCGACTCCGTGTTCGGTTCACTACCGGCATACGTCAATGTTTATTTGTCGCCGGTTAAAGTAACCGATGTCGCTAATGATCATGTTATTGCCTATGTGGCTGTAGCAGATATGAAACGTGCAACGTTTGGAGTACTCGGTAATGTAGGCTGGAATGATGCTGCTCAAGGATTTTGTGGCACTAAGCTCAATACACCTACCGAGTTTTATAACAGCAGTAATGGTTTGATCGTTATTAATGGAGGATTGTTCTTTGAGGACAGTGGATTCTATTATTCTCAAAGTTTGCTTTACAAAGATGGTACGATGCTTGCTCCGAATCAAAACTATTATTCGGAGGATTGGACCAATTTCTGGTATCCTACGATTGGGGCGTTTATTCAGAAACCCGACAAGACGTTCTATACTACGTGGACATACTATGCAAGTGATGGTACAGACTATAGTTATGATGCTTGTAAAAAGATTGATTCAGATACACCGGAAACATCTGCTCCTGATGCTACGCATCCTTCAAAAGGAACGGCACTCAATAATACAAATGTGCTGAATGGTATTGGCGGAGTTAGTGTACTGTTGCATAATGGGAACATCATGGACACATATAAGGATGAGATGCTTGATGTATCTGCGGCCTCTTCTCAACCACGTACGGCTATCGGTTATGATGCTACAAACAATAAATTGATATTTTTTGTTTGTGAAGGGCGCCAGATGACAAAAGGTGTAGCAGGTCTTACTACCGCTCAGGTTGCAACGATACTCAAAGCGTTAGGTTGCTCAGAAGCTCTCAATCTTGATGGCGGCGGTTCTTCTTGCATGCTTGTCAATGGTAAAGAGACGATCAAACCTTCTGACGGTAAAGAACGTTCAGTACTTGATGGATGTTTTATTAAATAAATTCATAACTGAAAAAGATTTTAATGAATCGTCTATTTCTTAATATATTAGCATGGCTTTGTCTTGTGACAGTTTGTTCTTGCAGTAGCGGCAATTCTTCTAACGAAAATAACGGAGGAGGAAATGGCGGCGGAACGACAGTTACGGCAAAGCCACGCTATATTTGGATTGATGCGGCTGCCAATTTCTCGGAATTTGCCAATAGTAAGGACAACATCCGACGTGATCTGACAAAAGCTAAAGAAGCCGGATTTACAGATGTAGTAGTTGATGTTCGGCCTACAATGGGTGATGTGTTGTTCAAAAGTTCGTATGTCGATCAGATTACTAAACTGGATTATTGGGCAAGCGATGGATCATACAAGTTCTTTCAGCGCACTGCCACATGGGATTATTTGCAGGCGTTTATAGATATTGGTCATGAACTTGGGTTGAAAGTTGATGCCGCCATCAATACTTTTGTTGGAGGAAATCTTTATCCTTACGGTTTAGGAGAACAAGGAATGGTATTTCGCGATGAAAATAAGAAATCGTGGGTTACGACACTCAATATCCGTAAGGGACTTACTAACGAAATGGACTTGACTACGACCGATCCGACCGATGCTTATTATTATGGTACTAAATTTTTGAATCCATGTAATGACGAAGTACAACAGTTTGTACTCAATTTGATAGGTGATCTTTGCCAATATAATATTGATGCCTTGTTTCTTGACCGCTGCCGCTTTGATGACTTACAATCTGATTTTTCGGATGAAACGAAACAAAAGTTTTTAAGCTATATCGGCAAGTCATCAATAAACTTTCCCGCTGATATTATGGATCCGGGGACTACTTCGGCGCCTTCTTCACAGTCTCCCTATTTTAAAGATTGGCTGGCTTTCAGAGCTAAGACTATATATGATTTTGTAGGCAAGGTTGTGGCCAAAGTGCGCAGTATCAATAGCAATATTAAAATAGGTGCTTATGTGGGTGCTTGGTATTCTACTTATTATCAGGTAGGAGTCAATTGGGCAAGTCCCAATTATAAAGTACAAAGCTTTTATCCCCAATGGGCAAATGCCGATTATGCAAAATATGGCTTTGCCAATAAGCTTGATTTCCTTTTGTTGGGAGCATACGCATCGACAGACGCAGTATATGGAACTACCGAATGGACAATGCAAGGCTTTTGTAAGTTGGCAAAAGATATATTGAAAGGCGATGTTAAGTTTGCCGGTGGTCCGGATGTGGGTAATGCTACAGGATTCGAAAAGGGCGGACAAGAAACTGCTGTTACAAACAGCGTTGATGCATGTATTAACGCCGGAGATGGTTATTTCGTTTTCGATATGGTTCACGTACGCCAATTTAATTATTGGAATGCACTTAAAATAGGTATCGATAAATATTTGAATACAATTAAATAATATTAAAGATGGATAAGGTAAAGTATTTACAGAATTGGTCTGAGTCTTATAAAAGCGACTTAATAGGAAACATTATGCCTTTCTGGATGCAACATGGGTTAGATAGAGTTAATGGCGGTATTTATACTTGTTTAGACCGTGACGGTTCTTTAATGGATTCGACTAAATCTGTTTGGTTTCAAGGACGTTTTGCCTTCGTATGCTCGTATGCTTACAATAATGTTGAGCACAACGAAGACTGGTTGAGAGCTGCCAAAAGCACTATCGATTTTATCGAAGCTCATTGTTTCGATAAAGACGAACATATGTTCTTTTCGGTTACCGCAGAAGGCACTCCTCTCCGTAAGCGTCGTTATGTTTTTTCTGAGACATTTGCAGCTATTGCGATGTCAGAGTATGCTTTGGCAACAGGCGATAGCTCTTATGCCGAAAAAGCGTTGAAAATATTTAAAGATACTCTTCGCTTTCTCAATACACCGGGTTTCCTTGAACCTAAGTTTACCGAAGCTGTCAAGTTGCAGAGCCACTCTATTGTGATGATTCTGATCAATGTCGGTTCTCGTCTGCGCACTGTGGTTGATGATCCTACTATTACTCAACAGATAGATGAGTCGATAGAAAAACTGCGTAAGTATTTTATGCATCCGGAGTATAAGGCATTGCTTGAAAGTGTTGGACCGAATGGTGAATTTGTTGATACCAATACGACTCGTACTATTAACCCCGGGCATTGTATCGAAACTGCTTGGTTCCTTATGGAAGAATCACGTAATCGCAATTGGGACAAAAAGATGCTCGATACGGCTCTTACAATATTCAATTGGTCTTGGGACTGGGGCTGGGATAAGCAATATGGCGGTATCATAAACTTCCGCGACTGCAAAAATCTTCCTCCTCAGGATTATTCACAGGATATGAAGTTCTGGTGGCCGCAATGTGAAGCCATTATAGCATCGCTCTATGCTTATTTGGCTACCGGTGATGATGAATATCTGTATCGTCACAAGGTTATTAGTGAGTGGACGTACGCCCATTTCCCCGATGCCGAGTTTGGCGAATGGTATGGTTATTTGCATCGTGACGGTACCGTAGCACAGGCTGCCAAAGGAAATCTTTATAAAGGACCTTTCCATGTTCCTCGCATGATGACAAAGTCGTATGCACTTTGCCAAGATATACTGAAGACCTTATAATATTTTTATAAATACGATCTGTGCGCTGTATCGATTGCTTGTCGATACAGCGTTTTTCTTTATATGTGGCAATTGTTCTGCAATGCATCGATTATGTCGGATCTGTTGATATTTAGAAAAGGATCAGTACGTTCTTTCGTTCATGTCCTTATATATCTTGCGACTCACGCCCGTGAGTCGCAAGTTTCGTCCTTATGTTTTTTCCCACTCCCGGGCGTGAGGCGCAAGGCACATAATAAAGGGGAAATTGTTTTGTTCCTTTTCAGGCTAAAA
>Ga0183101_1000878_pt1 | contig 34930 bp, 37 predicted proteins | sample Biomet3_FD_127790 | JGI IMG/M metagenome (GOLD analysis project Ga0183101, IMG submission 127790) | Microbial communities from bioreactor (seeded with sewage sludge) at LBNL, California, USA - Biofuel metagenome 3 | ecosystem: Engineered > Bioreactor > Anaerobic > Unclassified ... | reverse complement strand
TTACATTATATATTTAGTAATTTAAAGATATCCTTCCAGTAGATTTTATATAACATTTAAAGCCTTAGATAATCATTATCTAAGGCTTTGTCAGTACAGGCGCACAACCTAATACACTATAATCATATATTACTATTTAATTGATAAGAAAACTTTTTCCCCCAAGGAATATATCTCACCATTATTACAATCTACTTGGATAATACCATATTCTGTATCTACAAAACAGGTTGTATATGCCCCCTTAAATTGTTTACTGTATACTTTGGCAGCAATCTGTCCTTTAAATTTATCAATTATGAATTGTTCTGGACGAATAAGCTGACTTTTTGCATTTAGAGTAACAATATTTATTCTTCCTATAAAATCTGCTACAAAAGTATTCGTAGGATTACTATATATTTCTTCTGGAGTACCAATCTGCTCAATTTCCCCATGATTCATTACTACAATTTTATCCGATATGCTCATAGCTTCTTCCTGATCATGGGTTACAAAAATCATAGTTACATTAAATTTATTTTGAATTTCTTTTATTTCCTCTCTCATTTTTACCCTAAGTTTTGCATCAAGATTGCTGAGAGGTTCATCAAGTAGTAAAACTTTAGGATTTAACACCAAAGCTCTCGCAAGTGCAACCCTTTGTTGTTGACCACCGCTTAATTTACTTATATCCCAATTCATGTATTCTTTCAACCCTACTATGCTTAAAATTTCTTCTCCAAGTTCTAGTGCTTTGTGTTTCTTTATCTTTTTAAATTTTAATCCATATGTTACATTTTTAATTACATTCATATTTGGAAAAAGAGCATAACTTTGAAAAACAGTTGCAGTAGGTCTTAAATTAGGAGGCATTTCTGTAATATCAACTCCATCTATTATAATATTGCCCTTATCAGGTTTATGAAACCCTCCTATAATTTTTAATGTGGTGGTTTTTCCACAGCCACTAGGTCCGAGTATAGATACTAGTTCCCCTTTATTTATATCTAGATTAAAATTGTTAACGACAGTTTTATCTTCAAAATTTTTATATATATTTTTTATGCTTACAAGCAAGTTAAATCACTCCTTGGTAAATTGTAATTTTAGTAATGATGTAAGGCTAAAATTTACAAATATAGTTACAAAAATAATCATATTGGCTATGATACAACCAACACCAAGATTACTTTCTTTAATAGCACTAAATAGCTGTACTGTTGCTACTTCCTTTCCTGGGGAAATTAAAAATATTAGTGCTCCTATAGTTACCATGGTAGAAGTAAAAATATTTATAAAACTCACAAGAAAAGCAGGTTTTAATATAGGAAATATAATATCCTTTAATACATAAAAATTATTTGCCCCTATGTCCTTTGCAGCTCTTTCAATATCTGGATTCCACTGTCTCAGCAAGGAAGATCCTGCTTTAGTGCTTATAGGAAGCTGTTTAAATATACAATTTAATATAACTATAGCTGATGTCCCTATTAACTCCAATGGAGGATTTTTAAAGGACATTATATATCCAATTCCAAAGAATGTACCAGGTAACATATAAGGTAGTGTTGCTATAAAATCTAAGTATGCAGCTCCCTTTATTTTTTCTCTTTCTACTACATAAGAAACAAGAATACCTATTATGCTTCCTACTATTGCTGATATAAATGAATATATAATACTTCTTTTAAAGCTTGAAAGCTTTGCATAATCAAGTTGTGTAAAATATTCAAGAGTAAAACCTATTTTACCATCATTAAATGAAGCAAAACTTCCTGCGATAATTGTAAAATATTTCAAAATTACTACAGCTACAAAAAAAAGTGTAATAAAAAATATAATAATGTTAATTAATACTGGAAGCTGTAGTTTATCATTTTGTAATTTATCAACTTGAGTACTTTGATAGGAATATATATTGCTTTTTTTCATCTGATTTCTATAAATAATAAATAGGAAAAGAGCTGGTAACAGCAAGAAAATGCCCATAGCTGAAGCAAGAGGAATATTACATGTCCCTGTAATATTTAAGTATGCTTCCGTAGCAAGTACATTAAAGCCTCCACCAATAATTATAGGAGTACCAAAATCAGAAAGACTGGTAACAAAACAAACAAGAGCTGCTACAATAATACCTGTTTTTGACATAGGCAAAATTACACATAATAATGCATTTAAGTCATTTCCTCCTAAATCTTTAGAAGCCTGTATTAAATTTTTATCGATAGCTCTCATAGCAAATATAATTAATAAAGTTGCTACTGGAATATGTGCTAATGTCTCCATTAGTACAATGCCCTGCCACCCATAAGGATTAAGATGAAGATGTAGAAGCTTATAAGTTATAAGCCCTCTTCTACCAAAAAGAATTATAAATGCTAAAGAATCTACAAAAGGTGGTGATATCATACTCACTAGTAGAATAGAATAAATAAATTTCTTTATTGGTGCTCTAAGTTGGGTAAGGTATATTGAAATAAATATTGAAATAAATATGGCGAAGATAGTAGATAGTGCAGCTACAAAAAGACTGTTATATAGAAGTTTTGTGTTTTCAATAGTCAATTCTCTATATGCCTCTAAAGTAAATTTGCCGTCAATATAAACACTATTATAGATTACCGCTATGATTGGCCATAGTATAAAAACTATAATAATTAGATATAAGATTATAAAAATAATGTTTTCACGAAACTTTGAAATAAGGGTATCCTTAAAAGATACCCTTTCCTTACTATAATTAATCATACAATCCCTCTTTCAGAAGAACTATTTCTTGATTTTTTCTTTCCATAATTTAAGAATTTTGTCTCTATCCTTACCTGCTTTGAATATATCAGTTTTTAAAAGATCTGAACTTTTTACATCCTTCATTACTTCTGGTGTAGCAACATCAGATCTTACAGGTACTCTTGGACATGCTTTAACTATAATTTCCTGACCCTTTTTGGATAATGACCAGTCAACAAATTTTTTAGCAACTTCCATATTTTCTGCTCCCTTAAATATTGCTACAGGAGCAGGGGTCCAAGGAATTCCATCCTTCGGAAATACATTTGTTACATTTTTACCTTTACCATTTTCTATCTGTTCACCATCAAGAGGCGCTATAGCAATAGCTACTTCACCAGCAATTGCTTTTTGTGGTGGTTCTCCTCCTCTTTGAGGATAGTATGAAATATTTTTATTTAAGTCTTCAAAATACTTCCATCCCTTATCATTTCCCCAAGTTTGTAACAATGAAGATATTATACAATAGCTTGTGCCTGAAATGTTTGGGTTAGGCATAAGTATTTCATTCTTATATTTTGAATCTGTTAATTCTGCCCAGGTTTGTGGAATAGGGATGTTTTTTTCTTTGCACACATTATTATTTACAACAAGTCCAGCTGTAACTATAGACATACCTGTCCAATAACCATCCTTATCTTTATATCCATCTGGTATATTTTTAGCTTCGTCAGATATGTACTTTTCTAAAAGTCCTTCAGTAGCAGCCGCCATAAATCCATCGGAACCACCGCCAAACCAAACATCTGCTATAGGCTTTCCTTTTTGAGCTTTTGCTTTAGCTAGAACTTCTCCTGAAGATATATCAAGAAATTCAACCTTAATTCCTGTGTCCTTTTCAAAGGCTTTAAAAATATCTTCCTTATGTCCCATAGCAGCTACAACTTTAAGAGTTTTTGCGTCTTTAGTTTTATCTTTTTCACTAGAAGAAGTTGTAGTGCTTTTTTGACAGCCAACTATACTTAATGCCATTGCAGCACTTAAAAGTATAGAAGCTATTTTCTTCATTTTCATTTATAAAATCCCCCTTTAATAAATTTTTCTATATTTTGTCATTTTATCATAAATTTTGCCGAAATTTGTGTATTATTACATTTAGCAATAGTTTACTAATCTAACTATTAAAATAAATTATAAACAAACACTAAATAAATTTTATATGATATATTGTTATATTATAGAACTTGTACTAAGATTGGAGGATTTAATAATGCTTATAGATATGCATCTTCACGAAAGTAAATATTCAAGTGATAGTAATATAACTTTGCAACAAATAATAGATAAAGCAAAAGAAATTGGATTGGACGGAATATGTATCACAGATCACGACAATAATTTTATACGAGATGAAATAGAAGAGTATTCTAAAAAAAATAACTTTTTAATAATTGCTGGTGCAGAAATATTAACAAAGGAAGGGGATATTTTAACCTTTGCTAGAGATAGAATATGTATTCCTGATAGTACAATAAGTACTCATGAATTAATGGATTTTATTGATGAAAAAAAAGGCATTGGTGTTAGTGCTCACCCATACCGAAACAATAATAGAGGACTTGGAGAGTACATAAGAAAAGTTCATTCAAGATTGGCAGGAGTAGAGTCCTTTAATGGCAGTACTTTTACTCATCATAACCTTCAAGCATTTGCTATTGGAAAAGAATTCAATATTCCCTGTACAGGGGGCAGTGACGCTCATGTAATTGAAAAGGTAGGAGTTTTTGCTACTTATTTTAAAGATACTATAAGAGACGAAATAGATTTTATCGAAGCTGTAAAATCAAAGCAATTTTTCCCTGCTATGTTAAAAGAAAAAAAATATGAGATTTTAAATATGTTTGAATAGCTGGTTCTTTAATAGATACTTCAACATGATAAACAAATAGCCTAAGAAGCTGTCACTTTTTAGTGCTAGCTTTTTAGGCTATTATATACTATATTAATGCTTACACACAAAAATATATGTTAATTTACACATCTCTATTCATACAAACATCTTTTCTTTAATAATTTTCGCTAACATATTCATCAATAGCCTGGGCAACTAGTTTAGACAACCTTACAGCTTCTACTACTGTTTTAGCTCCTGTTACTACATCCCCAGAAGCAAATACCCCTTCTCTAGTTGTTCTTCCTAATTGATCAGTAATTACTAATCCTTGTCCTTTTACTTCAATTCCTTTTGTGGTAGATACTATATTTGCTCTAGGTACCTGCCCTGCCGCTATGATTACAGAATTAGCTTTAAATATATCTTCTGAACCTTCTATTTGTACTACTTTACCTTTTCCGTTTTCATCCTTTATTATCTCAGTCTTCATATATTTAATACCTTCATCAATTATTTCTACTGGTGCTTTGTAATATTCAAATTTTACACCATCAATCCTTGCATATTCAACTTCAACTTTTTCCGCTTGAATATCTTCTGGCCCTCTCCTGTACATTATATAAACTTCTCTAGATCCATTTCTAAGTGCAGTTCTTGCAGCATCCATAGCTACATTACCAGCTCCTATTATACATACTCTATTGCCTAAAGCATATGCCTCTGGACTTTTTAGGTAATCTATAGCATAGTGAACGTGTCCTAAAGTTTCTCCTTTTATTCCTAAAGCTCCAGATTTCCATACTCCTGTTCCTATAAATATAGCCCTATATTCATCTCTAAAAAGGTCATCAATAGTTATAACTGGACCAATTAATGTATTAGGTCTTATTTTAATTCCCATACTAACTAATTTTTCTTTCAATTTCTCTAAAATAGTTTTAGGTAATCTAAAATCTGGAATACCATATCTTAAGACTCCACCAATCTTATCATGTGCTTCAAATATAGTTATATCATAACCTTTAGAAGCAAGAAGAATTGCTATAGTAATTCCTGCTGGACCTGATCCTATTATTGCTATTTTTTTATTATTATTTATTACTTCCCCTGAAGTAATAAAGTTTAAATAATAATCTGAGATATAATTTTCTATTGAACTTATCTGAATGGGATTACTTTTTCTACCCATTACACAATGTCCTTCACACTGTTTTTCGTGCGGACACACAAGGGAACACACTACGGAAAGTGGGTTATTTTTAAAAAGTTTTTCTCCAGCATCAGAAATATTTCCTTCTAGAAATAGCTTCATAATTTCATTAACTGGTGTATTAACTGGACACCCTTCCTTACACATAGGTTTTTTACACTGAAGACATCTTTTTGCTTCATCTACTACAAATTCTCCCATAAAACTTTCACCTTTCCTATCTAGTTTTTACTTATTTTTTACTCATTTTAGTATAATAATGATAATAAAGCAATTTTGCAAGTAAGCTTTTTATAAATTTCACTTTCTTTAATTATATTTAAGTTATTATAAAGTAAAAAATCGAGCCAATCTTATCTTAAATATAATTTACTATTTTATAGTCAGTAATATTTACCATTTAACTGCCATGGAGTCGTAGAAAAACGCCATTTGATTCAATTTTCACTTCATGTTATAATATAGAAAAAATTGTATTTATGGGGGGATTAATCATGGATTATAGAATTGAAGATGAAAGAACTGAGCGTTTAATTCAAATTGGATCTATATTTGAAAGCATTGGTATTACTACTGTAGAAATTGCTGAAAAAATTAAGGATCATATTGAAAACTGTCCTGGTGGCAAATCATGTATCGAAAAACTAATTATTAAATAATACTACATAAGAAAACGTATAAATTAAAAATTTATAGCCTTTGTAATAGCTGTTCATAAGTATTACACAAATCAATTCCTATTTTAGTATAATTCCACATATCATTAATTTTATCAAACAAAAGCTCCTTATGGTGTTTAATTTCCATAGGAGCTTTTTATTATATTATTAAAAATTACTATTGACAAATTATGTACTCTCTATATATACTTTATTATAACAAGTAATCAAATATGAAAACTTTCTTATCGAGAGTGGTGGAGGGACTGGCCCTATGAAACCCAGCAACAGCTAGATATAATCTAGCAATGTGCTAAATCCTGAAGGATATTTTTCCTTATAGATAAGAAGATGCTATAGATATTTAGCCTCTTCTTATTTTTTAGAAGAGGTTTTTTGTATTTTAAAATTAGTTTTGGGGGGATTAGTTATGGACAAGAAGAAAATAGGAATTGTATTTATTAGTTTTATAACATTTTTAACCTTAGCACTTTTCTTTATTTCAAGAAACGTTAGTTTAAAAAATTCTATGCTATTTGGCAATATTGTTTGGTCAATAATATTTATAATTTTATTTATAGGAATATTTACAATAACAAATAGCTTCATAAAATCTTTAGACCTAATTAATAAATCAATATATCAAATGGCACAGGGTGATTTAACTAAGAAGATAAATCTAAACAAACAAAATGTATTCAAAATTCTATGTTCAAGCATAAATTTATTAGTTTTAAATATACGAGGATTCATTAACGAAACAACCATAATGACAGATAAGGTGGTAAACTATTGTGAAGACTTAGACACAAATGCTGCACTAGTGAAAACCTCCGCATCAGAAACAAGTTCAGCTATAAATGAAATATCTCAAGACATGACAAATCAAACGAGTAGTATGCTTGAAGTTGAGCAATTTATTAATGAAATTGTTACTGGCCATAAATATATGGTAGAAAACGGTGAATTAATTGAAAATACAGCATCTTCAATGATGATTACAGTACAACAAAGTAATAAAATCTATGAAGAACTAATTACCAAGATGAATGAATCCTTATCATCTAATGCTAAATTAGCATGTGAAGTAAAAAATTTATATGAAAAAGCCTTCAGAATTCAAAACATAGCTGATGCAGTAAATGAAATAAGTAGAAACACAAATTTACTTTCATTGAATGCCTCTATTGAAGCTGCAAAAGCAAGTGAGAATGGATCTGGATTTGCTGTAGTAGCAAATGAAATTAGAAAATTAGCGGCAATCTCTTCTAGTCAGGCAAAGGAAATTCAAAATATAGTCAATGATATCAAAAACGAAATAACAGATATATCATCTAGTATGAATAAGGAAGTAGAAACTCTCAATGAAACTATATCATTTTCAAGCATGACTAAAGAAAATTTAGACAAGTTATATATAGAAAGTGGAAATTCTCTTAATTCAATAAAGGATATAAATAAAACTATTGATACTCAAAACGAAAAAATAGTTACTATTAAAAATGTAATAGAAAACGTATCTAAGATATCTGAAAATATTACTGCCGCTACTGAAGAAGTAGCATCCGCTTCAGATGAACAATTAACAGCAATGAAAAATATGTTTGATTCCATATCTAATTTAACTGATATGAATAAGAACTTAAAGAAGCGTATATCATCCTTTGCTAAAGATTATGAAATAAATGATGAAACCCTTAAACATATTGATAACGGATTAAAAATATTAAGGGAATTAGCAAAACATGAAGGTTTGTCTACCATGGAATATAACATCTGCACTAAAATATTAAACGAAAACATACACAAGTGCCCATATTTTGAACTTTTCGGATTGGTACAAAAAGATGGTTTAAGAAAAGCTATAACTTTAGATTATAAAGAAGAAGATGTTTATACAAGTTTTTCTCACAGACCATATTTTAAAGAAGCTATAAAAGGAAATGAGTATAAATCTGAACCATATATATCTGTTGATACAAACAATTACTGCATTGCAATAGCAGTACCTGTAAGAGACAAAAAAGGAGAAAATGTAGGTATATTAATGGGAGATTTAATATTAGGTTAAACTTACACATAAAGAAAAGTAGACTTTATGTAAATAGACATATTATAATATATACATAATATTTTATGTATATGAAGGAGATTATTATTCTTATGAAAAAAGTTTTTTTAGATACAGAAACTACTGGTTTGGAGCCTGGTGAAATTTTACAACTGACTTACTGCATCTGTGACACAAATGCAGAAGGAATAGAAAAAGTTTGTTATTCAAAAAACTTCTTTTTCGCTGTAGATTATGTTGAACCTTCAGCCCAAGCAGTACATGGTTTTGATGTAAAAACCTTGGAGCGTTTATCCAACGGACAAACTTTTAAATCTGTTGCTAAAGAAATAGCAGAAGATTTAAAAGGAGGTATATTCGTTGCACATAATGTTAAATTTGATAAAAAGTTTATTTCTGCAGAATTTAATAGATTATGTAATATAAATTGGGCTCCATCAGAATTCTTTTGTACCATGGAATACTTTAAAGATATAGTTCAAGCAAAAACAAAAACTGGAAGGTTAAAAAACCCTAGATTAGAAGAAACAATGGATTTTCTTAATGTAAACAGAGATACAGTTCTTAAAGGTTCTAAAAAACTTTTTGGTTGTGATGATGTTGGTTTCCATGATGCTAGATATGATGTGGCAGCACTTGTATCTTGTTATTACAAAGCCCAAAAGCTTGGATATGAGCTTTAAAATAGGGTGTAGAAACCCTGTCTGATTTAAGTTTCATTTAATAAAAAATAACCTAATATCTTAAAGTTATTTAAGATATTAGGTTACTTTTTATTAATCTAAATTCTATTAAAGAACATAACATATATTGCTGAATATTCAAAATATATGTTGTATTCAAAATAATTTAATGGTATAATATATACAAGAGGAGATATAAAACTCTTCCAGTAGATTCTAACTCATAGATAAATATTAATTATGACTTAGATAATATGTCTCAGAACCATTCTTCTAAAAATATTAAAGTATAATAATCCAAAATAATTATAATAACCTTCGTATATTACAATAAACTGTGGAAACTTTCCATAAAGGGTGATAAAAATTCAAACAAAATTAAACAGTTTTTCCGATGAGTTAGAATTTGCTTAACCACCAACTAGTGTCATTTAACTAGTTGGTGGTTTTTATCTTATCTAAATCATCTCTTTAGTATATTTTTCAGAAATATCATTCAACTCATTGAATTCTTTTTGAGACAACTCTCCAGCTATATCCTTAGAAATCTTAAAAACTATTTTTTCACTACAAGTAAAGTGACCATAGAATCAGGTGTGGGTTAGTTATGGAATAAAGATATAGTTAAAAATTAAGCTCATCTATCTAATAATTTAGCATATTTTGCTCATAATATTAATATTGTCTTTCACAAAAATAAACTCTAATAATTGTTACAAAAATATTAAGTTATGTTAGTTATTATATACATATAAATAATATTTATTGAATGGAGGAACATATATGTCACAACATCTTATAAAAAATATCGATTTTACAAAGGTTATAGAAATGGACTCACTTGTTGATTACCAGGATGGTAGAGTTGTAAGTAGAACTCTTGCGCAAGGAAAGTCTTTAAGTATCACATTATTTGCTTTCGATAAGGGAGAAGAAATAAGTTCACATTCTTCTGGTGGCGATGCTATGGTGTATGTACTTGATGGTGAAACTGAAATTACCATTGGAGAAGAAAAGTTTACCGTTAAAAAAGGTGAAACTATAGTAATGCCCGCTGGAGTTCCTCATGCTCTTTTAGCTAATGAAAGATTCAAAATGTTTTTAGTTGTTGTTTTTAGCTTATAATAAAATTTGGATTTAATCTATGACAGTATGTGAAATAGCACAAGAAAGATTGCTGAAACAATTGCTAAGGGTATAAAATCCGTAGACAAGGACATTACATAAAACTAATCATATAAACTTCTACTACTGACTATATGGTATAAATTTCCTTTACTTTACTTGTGGAAAACTGTATAATTTATACATAAACTTACCATAAAAATTGTACATTTTATGCTGTAGGGGGTAAAAATGATTAAAAATTATATGGAATATATAGTTGAAGAAAATCTTCCACTGATTATGGATAAATATCCACATATATGTAAATGCGAAAAGTGTATTGATGATATCAAAGCTATAGCTTTGAATAACTTAAAACCCTTATATGTTGTTACTGAAAAGGGAACTGTTTATTCAAAGTTAAAAGAATTAGGTTTCCAATTTAAGACAGATATTATAAGCGAACTGACTCAAGCAATTGAAATCGTATCCCAAAATCCAAAACACAATTTTTAATTACTACATTATTCTAAAGTAAAAGCCTGTATCTTTTTTATTAAAGATACAGGTTCATTTATTACTGTAATAAATTTTTCAGTTAATGTGGATTTAAAGGTTTTTACAATTATCAAACACATCCCCTTCTTTTAATTCCCTAGGCAAGTTAATTCTTTTTATATCTATTATACTACCATCTTCTTTCTTGCAAACTGCATAAGGTCCTTCAAATCTAATTATTACAACCTTCATAATCATCCTCCCTCCATTTCTATAAACCCTTTAGTATATTAATTCAATAATTCTATTAAAATTCCTTCTATTTTTCCTAATTTTTGTAATACAATTGCAAATAATTTTTTATGATATTGGATTTCATGTTTAAAACCTACTGACATGGTTATAATCTAAAATGTATCTATTAGGAGATACTCCCCCTAAAAATTCATGATTTCCATGTGACCATGAAGTGAAAACTTGAATCAGATGGCATTTCAAACTCCACCTGATTCTTAGTCGAAGGTCTCCAGGGACGTAGTCGCTCTTTACTCCCAGTTAAGCAGAGACCAAAATCTACGATTTTGTGTGAATCGGTCAAGCAGATACCCCAAATCTATGATTTGGTGGTAGTCGCTTACTCTGTGAGTACTCCTCTGACGTTAGGAAGAGGAGTTTCATATAAAAACGGGAGTATTAGAGCGGATAGTCATCGGATAAAGCACATAACAAATAGTCTTGGTTAATCCAAGACTATTTGTTATGTGTTAAAAACACTAATATTAAACTCTCTCTACTTGACATCGTCAAGATTTACAAAGCAATCTTCTGGGTTAATCTTTTCTTTTATCAGACCTTGTTTATATAACCAATCTATATTATCCTGCCAAACTTTCTTATCCTGATATAAGAATGGTTCATTTTTTGATTCCATCTTTGGAAGCAATATGTTCATACTTTGTTTTTCTACTTCTTCTATAAGAGGGAAGTTTTCCTTTTGCTGATTGTTTAATAGTATCTTTAAAGATTTATCTGGATTATTTTTTGTAAATTCATATCCTTTTTTTGCAGCTCTCATGAACTTCTTTAATGTTTCCGGTTTCTCTTTTAAAGTTTTATCACTTGCAACAAAAATTTCTTCATAATAATTAGGAACTCCATATTTAGCTGGATCAAAATAATTTACTGGATGACCTTCATGTTCTAGCACAGGAACTTCATGATTTATAAGTCCACCAGTAGTAGCATCAACTTTCTTTGTTATCATTGAAGAAAGAAGTTCAAAACCTACATCCACTATTTTTATTGAATTTGGATCTCCACCATCTGCTTTTACCATAGTCTTAACATACTCTGTATTTAGAGGATTTCCAGAAAATCCAATAGTTTTTCCGCTTAAATCCTTTGGAGTATTTATATTTTTTTCTTTTAAAGAAATAATAACATTTAATGGGGTATGTACTATTGCACCAATAGATTTTATTGGAACCTTTTCATTAGTTCTAGCCATTACTATATCTGGTTGATAATAAATACCTATAGTTGCTTTACCTGCTGCAGGTAAAGTTAGTGGATCTGTCGCATTTGAAGGATATTTAATATTAACCTTCAATCCTTCTTCTTTAAAATATCCATTTTCTATAGCTGCGTATATAAAGCTATGTATTGCATTGGGATACCAGTCCAGTACCAAATCCACATCCTCAAGCTTATTAGAAGTATCTACAGCAGCTTTCTTGTTTGCACAACCTGCAAATACTACACATAAGGAAATTAATAATAATAATAAAAACTTTAATTTTTTCACACTTCATTCCTCCATTTTACTATTTTATTTTCTAATATATTAATTATAGAAACAAAAATTATTGCTACAAAGGATAAAATTACTATAGGAGCAAAGACTGCAGCACCATCTAGTTGAGTCATCATTCTTTTACTAAAATATCCAAGTCCTGATTGAGCTCCAAGCCATTCACTGATTGCAGCACCTATTACACTTAGTGGTACCGCTATTTTTAGTGCTGAAAAAAAATAGGGCATTGAAGATGGAAGCTTTAATTTAATAAATATCTGTTTCTTAGTTGCTCCATAAGTAATTAACAATTCTTCCATTTCCCTTTTAGTCGAACGAAGTCCATCATATACGTTCACTGTAATTGGAAAGAATGTTATTAATATAGTTACTATAACTTTACTCCAAATACTATACCCAAACCAAAGCACAAATATTGGAGCTAATGCTGTAATTGGTACCGTTTGAGTTACTACCACAATAGGATATATTGCTTTCTCTATTTTTTCACTTAAACTCATAACTACGGCCAAAGCTACACCTAAAACTATTGATATAACAAGACCCATAGAAGTAACTAATAAAGTAGCTGGAAGATGTACCAATAAAAGAATATCCTTTAGCTCCCAAATTTTCTCTAAAATTTTACTTGGAGCAGGAAGTATGTATGCTGCATCTATAACTCTTGCAATAACTTCCCAAATTATAAAAAATATAATGCCTACAATTATTGATGATTTATACTTCCTCATAGTTCAATCCTCTGTTTCAATTCATTTACAAGCTCTTCCTTTATATTTAGTATCTCTGGCCTACTTAACATATGTCTATCTCTAGGATATCCAATTGGAACTATTACTTCTTTTAATTTTGTAATAGGCTTTTCAGAAATAACGAATATTTTACTTGATAAAAATAAAGCTTCTTCCACATCATGAGTTATAAATAGTATAGTTTTTTTAAGTGTAGACCACTGAGTTAAAAGCCATTCTTGCATAGAAATTTTAGTTATAGCATCCAAAGCACTAAAAGGTTCATCTAAAATCATGGTTTCCGAACCAGTAAGTAAGGTTCTAATAAAAGAAACTCTTTGTCTCATTCCCCCAGATAAATCCTTTGGATATTTACTTTTGTATTTACCGAGGCCAAACTTCTCCAAAAACTTTTCTGCTTCTCCTTTAGCTTCTTTTGGGCTTTTACCACCTATTTCTAGTGGTAGAGAAGTATTTTCTAAAATAGTTCTCCATGGTATTAGTAAATCCCTTTGAGGCATATACCCTATATATCCCTTTAGATTTTTAATATTATTGTCATTAAGAAAAATGTCTCCACTATAATTCTTCTCAAGTCCAGAAATCAGCCTAAATATACTACTCTTACCACAGCCACTGGGACCTATTATACTTATGAATTCTCCCTTATCTACATGAAAATTTAAATCTTGCATAAGGAGCTTTGTATCATTTTCATATTTAAAATTAACATTACAGAATTTTAACATAATAAGCTACATCCCCTTGTTATACGACATTTCCCAAAATATGTATTCATATTTACTAGTATTTATAAATATTTCTTTTAATTTTTGAAGATTTTTCTCTGACATATTCTCTGCAAGAGTATCTACTAAGTCAATAAGCCATTGAGTACATTCTTCGTATTCTTTTGAAATATAGCCCCTTACCCATTCTCCATAAAATTCATGTTCTGTAGAACCAGGAATTTTACTTAAGTTTTTACCAATCTCCAAATAACTCCACATACAAGATAGTAATGATACAGAAAGATCTGCTAAAGTACCAATTTGCGCAACGGCAAGCATATAATGAGTATAGGAAATATTGTCAAGTGAAGCTTTAGCATTTTTTAGTTCTTCAGAAGTTATTCCAAGCTTCTTCATATAAGAACGATGAATGCTCATCTCACCATTTAGTATACCGTTAACCATACTTGAAAAACCTTGCATAACTTCTTCTGTATCAGCCTTAACTACTCCTAATGCATAGACCTTAGCATAGTCTAATAGATAAAGATAATCTTGAATCATATAAAATTTGAATTTATCTACCTCTAAAGTACCATTGCCTATGCCCTTTACAAAAGGATGTTTATAATAAGACTTCCAAATCTCTTCCACACTTTTATATAAACTTTCTGAAAATTTCATTCTAAATCCCCCTCAGTTTTGTGATAACTTATCCCTTAACTAACTGACACTAATTGCTCTAATTCTGCAAGCTACAGGATAATTGGGACTAAGTTCCTCAATTCATTTAACTAATCAAAAAAGGTACAAACCCCTAAGAGGTTTGTACCTATATTTTTAAAATTCATCAACTATTTTTAAAATATATAAAGCCTCTTCCTACGCTGGCATTATCCAGATCAGGTATAGGGTCTAAGAATTGCATTCTTAATCTCAGCTAGTAACACCAGCCCCCCTGGGATCATTATACTAATTTTACTATTCAGTTCTTTTCCTACAAAGTCATATTACTACAATATAACCATATCGTCAATAGAAAGGTTTTCAGCCTAAAAAGAGAACTCTAAAATTCTAGAGCTCTCCTTCAATTTATTATTATTTATATAAGCAAAGATATGACGTTTCCTCTTTAACTTGTACTCCGAATTTATTATTTGCTTCAACAACAAATGTTTCATTTTGCTTAAATTCCTTCCATTCATCACTTCCAGGAAGTTTTATAATCAGCATCCCACTTGTTACTGTCATTATTTCTTTACTTGATGTTCCAAACTCATATTCCCCTATTGCCATAACCCCTATTGTTGCAGGACCTTCCGCTGTAGTGAAACTAATAGATTTTACTCTTCCTTCAAAATACTCATTTGTTTTAAACATATTCTTTTCCTCCTTAGTAAAATATTGAGATTAGATTTATAATTAACAATACTTAAAAATATAGTATTATTAATATTTGCACATATATAGATAAACAACATCAAACAGTTAACTTATGTTAGGTTCTACTTAGACATTTCCTTAGACTTTTTAGTACAGATTCTCATAGCTGAAATAACTGCATTTCTTAGTCCCTTTTCTTCAAGAGTTGCTACTGCTTCTATAGTTGTTCCTCCAGGAGAACAAACCATATCTTTAAGTTGTCCTGGATGTATTCCTGTTTCTAGAACCATTTTGGCTGAACCAAATACTGCTTGTGCTGCAAATTTGTACGCTTGACTTCTTGGCATACCATCTAATACAGCAGCATCTGCCATAGCCTCAATAAACATATATACGTAAGCTGGAGATGAGCCACTAACTGAAGTTACAACATCCATTAATTTTTCACTTACTATTTCTGACTTACCAAAACTATTAAAAATATTTATTATAAATTCTATTTCTTCCTTAGTTACTGCTTCATTCGTGCATAATGCTGACATACCTTCTCCTACAAGAGCTGGTGTATTAGGCATTACTCTAACTACCTTTACTTTTCTTCCAAAAGCATCTTCAGTACTCTCAATAGACTTTCCTGCTGCAATTGTTACTATTATTGCATTATCCTTAACCTGATTTTTTATACCTTTAATAACAATTGGATACACATTGGGTTTTACGGATAAAACCAAAATATCACTATTTTTAGCTACTTCATTATTATCAGTAGTTATTCCCACTCCATATTTTTCAGCAGTTTCACTTAAGTTTTTTTCATTTAACCCAGATGCCATTATATTGCTTGGGGAAACTATATTTGCTTTAACTATTCCACCTATCATAGCCTTAGCCATATTACCGCATCCTATAAACCCTATTGTCTTATTCATAATTATTCCTCCCTATATAATCTTTAAATTTCTTTAATATACTCACTTATTCTTAGACTGCTCCTATTAAATAAACTTACATTACTCTTTAAACATACTAGGAGTATGCACTGTTAATATCTTAACTGTTTTACTTGTATTATTTACCCAGTTGTGAACAGTATGTGAGTTGAAATGTGCACTATCCCCTGGATATAATTCATGTTGTTCATTATTAATAAACAGTGTTAAAATTCCTTCTAATATATAAATAAATTCTTCACCTTCATGTGTGTATTGAGTAACATCTTCTTTGCTGTTAGTTGGAAGTATTTCTATCATTCTCGGTAGAAGAGTTTTATTTCCAACATCATTAGTTAAATGATAATGTATAAATTGATTGCTATATACTTGAAATACTTCTTTTTCATAACTACGAAGTATGACTTTTTTGTTGTATTTTGGTTCTTCAATAAAATATGATAAATTGACTTCTAGAATCTTAGCAATATTGCTTAAAGAATCAATATCTACCGTTGTTAAACCTCTTTCTAATTGTGATAAAAATCCAATGGATAAATTTATTTTAGCACTCAAATCTTTTAATGTTAAATTTTTACTAATTCTTAGTTCTTTTATTTTTTTTCCTATATCTTCTGTCATAAACTCTTTCCTCACTTGTACTATTATAATTTTATCCCAATTATTATGTTTCTAATATTGTAATACATTTCTTATTGTAAAGTCTACCATTTTTTTCATTATAATAGAATTAATTTTACTAAAATGAATTCTTTCACTTAAAATCTGAATTAGTTTCACTATCATAAAAATATAGATTTATAATTGCTACCACATTTAGGACATTCTAAATTTTTTCTACACAAAGAGATATTAAATAACCTTTTTATATGTCAAATTATTCTAAAAAACTCACTTTAATGTTATAATTATATAAAATAAACTAAAAAAAAATAATTTTTGTATTTTTAAGGAGAAAATTATGGGCAAAAAATGTATATTAGTTTCAAGTTGCAAATTTGGAGACGTGATTGCACAAAAAATAGTAAGTAAATATGGTGCAATCATTGCTGTAGAAAATACAATTGTAAATAATTATATAAAAAATAAGCTTATTGCATTTGAAATAAAGTATATTTGGATATATGGAACATCTAAAGAAGAACTACCGAAATTTATTGATTCTACTTTTTTAAAGTTAAAGAAAAATTATAAACAGAATGTTATAAAAGTTAATGAACTAATAAATGATTTATCTAAAGGAAAAAACATAACTCTACAAAGGATAAATGAAATATCAAATTCCATTTATAACTCTATAAATGATGAATATTATATTATTAAATGGATTAACGAATTAAAATCTGCGGATCAATATTCATATAACCATAGTGTAAATGTAGCTTTTTATGCAATGTTATTAGGAAAATGGTTATTCCTATCTCAACAGGAAATAAAAGACATATCCTTAGCTGGAATGCTTCATGACATAGGTAAAACAAAAATACCAATTGAAATTTTAAATAAAAATGGAAAATTAAATTCATATGAGTTTGAGGAAATAAAAAAGCATCCTGTTTACGGATATAATATCGTAAAAGAAATGAATATTGTTTCAGATAAAGTCAAGGAAGCTATTTTAATGCATCATGAAAGAACAGACAGCTCAGGGTATCCTATGGGAAAAAACGAAAATGAGTTAAGTTTATATTCTAAAATTATTGCTATTGTAGATGTGTATGATGCAATTACTTCAGAACGAGTATATAAAAGAAGAGAAACTCCCTTTGAAGCTTTTCAAATCTTTCAGAATAGCAGTATTGAATGTTTCGACATACATATAATGAATATCTTTTTTAAAAATTTGGCTGCTTGCTATGTAGGATCAAAGGTTCTATTGAATAATGGAGAGTCTGGAGAGATTGTATATATACCGCCACATACCATTACTGAACCTATTATTAGTGTTGGTTCTGAATATATTGACCTTTCTAAGGAAAGTAATCTAAAAATTACCACTATGTTATAGTATCCATGTTTTAGTGGCGGACTTATGAATAGTAATATTGGAAAAAATAATATTCTCCGAAACATAATTTTATGAACTTTTCTTTACATATGTGGTATAATAAAAAGTACTGGCAAAAACTTAATATAAATAATGCCAGGAAGGAAGAAAAGAAAGAGGTTGATCATTATAAAAAGCAAATATGAAGCAAAAGGTAATGAGTATGAGATAAAGGGAACTGTTGCATACATAAAATTACGTAAAAAAGACGGAACAATTATTGATACTAAAATAGATGCTGCAGATTTACAGATGGTGTTAGATAAAGGTACTTGGTTTGCAGAATGGAATAAAACTTTTAACAGTTATTTAGTTCAGAATGTAAATTATCCTTCTAAGGAAAAACAAACTTTGCATTCATTTATTCTAGGTGCACACGCTAAATCTCCTATTAGACATATTAATGGAGATACTCTAGATAATAGAAGATGTAACATAGAAGTATACAATCAAAATATAGGAATTAATGATTATCAAAAATTAGATGCAGAAACTATTGCTATAATATTAAGAGATAAATATGGTAGAGAAAAGACAAGAACTATGATAGACAATGAAGATTTAGATAAAGTATTAAATAGCGGATATACATGGGTTTACTATACAAATCATGGTAGAGACTATGCTATATCAAATTCTCCTCAGGGAAGAACTTATTTACATAACTTTATAATGAACACCCCTGAGAATATTATTACTAAACACGTAAATTATGATACTTTGGATAATAGAAAATCTAATTTAAATAATGTAGAACCAATTGAAGAAGTAGAAACCACAGAAGACGAAAAGTAATAAATGTAATTTAGTTACTTTTCATTTAATTCTATATTAGGCTCAGTAAAATCCTATGCTTATAGCAATAGGATTTTATTAAGCCTAATATATTAAATATAAGAATAATTTCTTAGTAATATATGATTTTATCCCTTATGATGATAACTCTTTCCCTTTTTTATAATAACCTTCCATTATATTCTTTGGAACCATACTTCCGCCTGTAGCCCAAGCAATATGTGAAGCATTCTTCATTTTACCTTTTAAGTTGTTATTCTCTATATACCTTTGTCCAGCTTCATCTTTAAATAATCCAATTGAACCAGGTATTCCAGCCAAAGCAGAAGGTTCTAGATAAATATTCTCTGAATCTATTAGCGTACTTAAAAGTACATATAATTTCTCATCTTTTGCTGTGTATGATCCACTGATTAAGTTTTCTAATGTTTTTCCTACGAAACCTGAAGCTCTTCCAACCGCAAGTCCATCTGCATCTGTAACATTGTCAATTCCAAAATCTTGAACACATACTTTATCATGCATATTTGTCATTAATCCAATAACCATACATGGAGAATGTGTTGGTTCCGCAAAGAAGCAATGTACATTATCCTTAAATACTAATTTTAAACCAAAGGCCACTCCCCCTGGTCCACCACCAACTCCACAGGGAAGATAAACAAATAGTGGATGATCTTCATCTACAACTACATTGATTTCTTCTAACTGATTTTTTAGTCTATAAGCTGCCACTGCATATCCTAAGAACAAGTTAGTTGAATTTTCATCATCAACAAAGTACATATTTGGATCTGCCTCTGCTTGTTTTCTGCCTTCTTCTACTGCCTTACTATAATCCGATTCATATTCAACTACTGTAACACCTTTACTTCTAAGAAGATCTTTTTTCCATTGTTTAGCATCAGCTGACATATGAACGTATACCTTAAATCCTAGTTGAGCACTGATTATCCCAATACTAAGACCTAAATTTCCAGTTGATCCTACCGCAATAGAATATTTAGAAAAAAACTCTCTAAATTTATCACTATCAATAATTGAATAATCCTCTTCTGCTGTTAGCATATTATTTTCAATAGCCAAATCTTCTGCATGTTTCAGAACTTCATAAATACCGCCTCTTGCTTTAATTGATCCTGAAATAGCAAGCTGACTATCACACTTTAGTAATAATTGGCCCAATATTTCTTGATTAAATATTGCCTCAATTTTACTTTGCATATTAGGAATTTTTACAATAGGAGACTCAATAATTCCATTTGTTTTTTGCGTTTCTGGGAAAACTTTAGCTATATATGGTGCAAATCTTTTTAATCTTTCTTCTGCGTCTTTTACATTTTCTTCTGATAAAGAAATCTTTTTTATAGCATCTTCAAACTTTCCGTATTTAGGGTTAGTCCAAAACACCTCTTCAGTTGAAATGATTTTTTCCATTAAAGGATACTGATGTTCCCACTCTTTTACGGTTTTTCCTTGGATTATCTTACTTTCCATGTAATACCCTTCTTTCTTTTATCTTTGTTAAATACAGTTTAATAAACAAACTTGTATTCAGTCAAATATAATTTAAGTGAGGTATATACTTTCTTTCAAATAACACCTTAAAATCCAATTTGTTTAAAATATTATTCTTCATTATACACTAGAAACAATAAAGGATACTTTTCCTTTCACTTGGAAATTGTTGTACCCAAAGGTCATTATGAAGTTATCACCTTTTCTAATTTCTTCTTCATCTAAAGTTCCTTTTCCATCTATTACAGTGACTAACGCAAAAGTATCTTTATACTCTAAATTGGCACATTCATCTACATCAAACTTTACAGTTTTGAAATACTTTGAATGAAGATATTTAGTTTTTACATATCCATCTCCTTTTTCTACTATTGGTGTTATATTATTTTCTTGTCTGTAAGGTACTTTTATTACATCTATAGCCTTTTCTATATGAAGTTCTCTCTTCTGTTTAGTATTCTTATCCACCCTATCATAATCATAAACACGATATGTTAAATCCGATGACTGCTGTATTTCATATATTAAAGTGTTCTTGCATATTGCATGAACTGTTCCAGGAGGTATAAAAAAAAAGTCTCCTTTTTTTATAGGTTCAAATTTTAATAATTCATTCCACTTTCCTGCATGAATATATTCTATTAACTCTTCCTTTGTATTTGCATTATGGCCATATTGTAGTACTGTGTCTTTATTGCAAGCTATAATGTACCATCCTTCGTTTTTTCCTAGCTGACCACTTTCAATAACATATGCATATTTGTCATCTGGATGTACCTGTATTGATAGATTATCGGATGCATCTATGAATTTAACTAGTAATGGAAATTGCTCATATTGTATATTACCAAAATATTCTCTATGGTTTTTATACAACCATGATAAGGTTTTTCCTTTAAACTCTTCATTTTTTATTAAACAATCTCCATTTTTATGTGCAGAAATAACCCACGCTTCACCTGTTTTATCTGTTGGTATATCATATCCAAAGTATTCTTTTAATCTTGTACCACCCCAAACTTTATACTTAAAGACAGGCTCTAACCTAATAATTTCACCCACAACTTACCTCCATATTCACAATAATATACCAAATAATTACATAACATATTATTATAAATATACGTTCATAGTCTTAAAAATAAAACTAGCTTCCCAATGTTTTAAAATTATCATTGAGAAGCTTATAGTTACTCCCATTTTTTGTACTGATATAATTTTTTTAATATACATTTTACTTCTTCCTCATTAAAACTAGGATTCATTGCCCTAATTAGATTCATTAAACCTTCCTCTTGTAACTTTGATGGTAATAAATACGTACCTACAGTAAAATCGAAAGTATCATCAATTGTTTTATTACCTAATATATAAATCCAATAATTATTTTTGGCAAAACTTAATTTATAATACATAGATAATTTTTTATCATCAAATACTCTATAAGTAGCTAAATTAGTCAGATTAATTAAGCTATTAGAAGTAGTAGATATAATTTTATAGTGGATAATCATAGAAAAAAGTTCCTTGTTTAGCTTTAAAAAATATTTATATAAATCAGATTTATTATCACAATCCGATAAATCATAAGTGTTCATCTTTTTATATCTCTCATCAGTTAGATAAATGTATGCCATATTGCTAACTATTTTTTTCACTGATTTCAATTTTCCAGTGTCTAACTTAATCCCTATTAAGTCAAAATCTATGTTATCTATTATATTTTTCAATACAGTATCAGTATTGCACAAATTATTTTTCTGCACAGTATGAATTAATTTATCATAGGGCATTCCTGATATGGGACCATTATTGATATAAGTAAGTATGTTTTTTACTGTATTAGTTTTATTTTTTCCCAATTCGTATAATATCTCTACTGAATTCATATTGCAAATATCAAGCACTAAAATATCTATGTTAGCTCCAGTGTAAGCTTTTATCATATTAATAACTTTACACATTTCTGTTACACCCATTGCATAAGGAGCATCTTGGCTTAAATCTAGTAATGCTGCTGTGAATGAACCACCATGCCCTGAAAGAATAAGCATATACTTCTTTGCAGGATAGGTTTTTATTCCCCAAGTTATGAAATCATATAAAGTATGTGGATCTGCCATGTTAATATCCCCTAAATCCTTGATAAGCTCTGATTTCCCCTTAATTATATGGTAGTTTCTTACTCCAGTCCATATTTCATTTGGAAACGGTATGCTATCTTTTGGTCTTATTATTTTAACAAGTTCCCTTAATTGTCTACCTATTTGCATTACTACATTCACATTTTTATTTGAGCCAATCTTTTCTGCATCAATTTTTGACTGCCACATTTCTGGTTCTAGCTCATTATTGCCATTTGCATATATTAAAATCGTCCAATCTTTTACTTCTTTTTTCATATTTATTTACCTTTAAATTGTTAACAAATAATAAATATGATTTTAAAAAATTGTTTAGAACAACATTATTATCATAAACTTTTCCTATAGCTACCTACCCTAATACTAACATCTTATTCAAATTTCTCTTTTTTTGTAACACTATTTTAAATATATCATATTATATATTTAGAAGGCACTGAGGTTAAATATTAATCTTAAAATTAATTAAATCTTAGAGTTTTCATCAATTTTTATAACAAAGGAGATAAAAAATGAGTATTTTAAGAGTTAACGATGAAACCCTTACGCAATCCCATGGCCAACAAGCAAGCAGTGATATAATCTTTTATGCTTCAAGTGAACTTCCTTTAACCATAGGCGAATTATTAGATAAATCAAGATACTATTTTCCTGGGGAAGATATAGTGTTCACAATTACAGCTGAATTAAAGACAACTGATCCAGAACATCCAGACTACGTTACAACTCTTGACGAAATTTCACTAGAAGATACGCTTCCAGATGTAGTTGTGATTACTAGCGCCAGTGTTTCAATAACAGGTGGTCTTGTAAATCCAAATCCAGTAGTAGATGGTCAAAAGGTAACTATTACAGGCATATCACTTGATCCTACTCATGCTAAAGCTACAATAACAATTCCTGGTAAAATCAAAGATACGTTTTAACTAATTATCCTATAGAATTTCCTAAACTTTTAGAATAAATTTATGTTATAAAATTAAAATATATTGTCCAATGGATTGTGCACTGCACAATTCATTGGATTTACATCTTTATACTACTGATTCATTTTACAGCTTATGGTACAATAAGATTTTAATAATAAGAAAGGAGATACAACAATGAAACTCTTTCATCGACATAAACCTACTGAGATAGCAGCAACTGCAATTACTAATACTTCAACTGTAAAAATAAAAGGAGTTCCCTCCCTTACTACTGAAGTAACCTTTTACGTAGAAAAATCCGCTGATTTAATGGTAACACAAAATACTAACAAACCTATAGTTTATGTTGGTGAGAATTTAACATATACTATTATTGTTACAAACAATGGCCCTTCCAATGCTACAGATGTTATTTTATATGATATTTTACCTATAGAAACTACTTTTGTATCCCTAGTTATCAATCAAGGAACTTATGATCATAAAGGGAGCCTAGTAACTTGCAGCCTGGGAGGCCTTGCCAGTGGTTCCTTTACTATCATAACTATTATAGTAACTGCCAATGTCTCAGGAATTATTAAAAACTTTACTAGAGTTGCTGGCAATGAATTCGATCCTGATATTGAGAATAATATGTTTTTAGAAACTACTACCATTTATCCTCCACAACCTCGTTATAGAGGTTTCGACTTTTTTTAACACTCAAAAGACCAGTAAACTGCAGAACAAGCAATTCACTGGCCTTTTGAATGAGGATATTAAGTCTCATAGCAAATACTTGCTAAAAACTACACATCAACATATATCTTTATTCTATTTACTACTTCTTTAAGCTTTAATCAAGATTAATTACATCCTGCATATTGTATAAGCCTTTATCTTGTTTAACAATATATTTAGCAGCGGTTATTGCACCTTGAGCAAATACACCCTTAGATAATGCAGTATGTTTAATTTCTACTATTTCATCCATCCCTGCAAATATAGCAGTATGTTCACCTACTATAGTTCCTCCACGAACTGCATGGATACCTATCTCACTTTTACTTCTTTTTCCTGTTTGGCCTTCTCTTCCATATATAAAGTCCTTGGAATTACCTAGCTCATCATTTATTGCATTTGCTATCATATAGGCAGTTCCACTTGGTGCATCAATCTTTTTATTGTGATGTTTCTCTATAATCTCTATATCGAAAGTTTCATTTAAAACAGCTGCTGCTTTTCTAACCAAATTCATCAATAGATTAATTCCTAAAGATGTATTTCCTGCTTGAAATATAGCTATCTTTTCAGAAGCTTCTTTTATCTTCTCTAAATCTTCAGTTGATAAACCAGTTGTTGCTATTACAAGTGGAGTTTCTGTTTTAGTTCCATATTGTAATAGATTTGGTAAACCGCCTGGATTAGAAAAATCAATAACAGCATCAGCTTTTTCTTTAAAATCAAGTATATTATTATATACAGGGTAATTATTTTTATATCTATCTGGGTTTTGGTCTATACCTGCAACTATTTCTGCATCTTCCATTTCGCCTATTATTTTAGTCAGCACTTGTCCCATAGCTCCATTGCATCCATTTATTATTAGCTTTAACATAATTCTACCCCCTTAGGTCAATACCGTACTCTTTCATAAAGTCAACTAATATCTTAACATTATTTTCCTCCATATCAGTTAACGGTAATCTAAATTGTCCAACATTCATTCCCATAAGATTCATTGCTGTCTTAATAGGAATAGGATTAGTTTCTATAAATAGTGAATTTATTAGTCCATTCATTCTAAGCTGTGCTCTTGTTGCTTCTTTAACATTACCATTTAAGAATTCCATAACCATATTATGAGTATCCTTAGGTAATATGTTTGCAACTACAGATATTACACCTTTGCCTCCAAGTGATAAAATTGGAAGTACCATATCATCATTTCCGCTATAAATATAAAAATCTTCTCCGCATAATCTAGCAATTTCAGCTACTAAACTTATATTTCCACTAGCTTCTTTTATAGCCTTTATATTTTCAATTTTTGATAATTCAAGTACTGTTTTAGCCTGGAATCCAAAGCCAGTTCTTCCTGGAACATTGTAAAGAATAATAGGTAATTTTACAGTATCAGCTATAGCTTTGTAATGTGCTACAACTCCCTTTTGTGTGCATTTGTTATAGTAAGGAGTAACTATTAATAAACCATCAACCCCTACTTCTTCTGCATATTTACTTAATTCTATTGAGTAAGCAGTGTTGTTGCTTCCGGTTCCAGCTATAACTGGAATTCTCTTGTTCGCTCTTTTAACTGCAAATTCTATAGTCTTTCTTCTTTCTGCATCTGTCATAGTTGAAGATTCACCTGTAGTTCCGCATATTATTATTGCGTCCGTACTGTTTTCTATTTGCCAATCTATTAATTCACCCAATTTTTCATAATCGATTCCGTTCTCTGTATATGGGGTGACTATAGCCACTCCTGATCCTTCAAATAAACACATAATAAATTCCTCCTAATTCTTTACATATCTTTACATATTCTTAAGTAGTAATTCTGCAATTTGAACAGCATTTGAAGCAGCACCTTTTCTAATGTTATCTGCAACAACCCATAAATTTAAGCCGTTATCTAAACTAAAGTCTCTTCTAATTCTTCCAACAAAAACTTCATCATGACCAGCTGCATCTATAGGCATTGGATAGACTAGATTTTTTAAATCATCCTTTAAAACTATTCCATCAAAATTTTCGTATAATTCAAAGATGTCCTTTATTTCAAATTCTTTCTCTAGTTCTACATTAATACTTTCACTATGTCCATAGGCTACAGGAACTCTAACTGTAGTAGCTGTAATTTTCAAATTATCATCGTGAAGTATCTTTTTAGTTTCATCTATCATTTTCATTTCTTCTTTTGTATATCCGTTATCTAAGAAAACATCAATGTGAGGTATTAAGTTACCTGCTATAGGATAAGGGAATTTTTTAGGTGCATTTCCTTTATAGCCTTCATATAAATCATTGTATCCACCTATTCCTGCACCTGATACAGCTTGGTATGTTGAATATATAATTCTTTTTATTCCATATTTATCATGCAAAGGCTTTAATGCAACCATTGCTTGAATTGTGGAACAGTTTGGATTTGCAATTATTCCTTTATTCCATTTGATGTCTTCAGGATTTACCTCTGGTACAACTAGTGGTATTTCAGGATCCATTCTCCAAGCACTGCTGTTATCTATAACAGTGGAACCATATCTAGCGAAAACAGGTGCATATTCTTTACTTACATCACCACCAGCAGAGAATAAAGCAAAATCTATCTTCTTATTCTTAATATTATCTTCCATTAACTCTTCAACAACATATTCTTTACCCATAAATTCTACTTTACTTCCTGCAGATTTCTTTGATGAGAAAAGATATAAATTATCAATAGGAAAATTTCTTTCCTCCAATACCTTTAAAAATGTTCTTCCTACCATTCCAGTTGCCCCAACTATACCTACATTTGCTTTTTTCATTCCAATCACCTCATAATAATATTTTTTATAAATTTAATTCTTTAGCTAAAACAGTTACTGCTTTTTGCTTATCCTTTGCGTCTATTGTATAAGATATACTTATTTCAGAAGTAGTTACTTGCTTAAATTCAATATCATTATCTGAGAATATGCTGAATATCTCAGCTGCAACTCCAGCTTGTTTCATCATACCTATTCCCACAACAGATACTTTTGTTATATTTGAATCCTTAGATACTTTAATACCTTCTATTACTTCTTTAAGTTCTTTAGTTATTTCATCAATAGTATTCTCATCTTCTTTAGATGTAGTAAAAGAAACATTTACATATCCATTGAAGGGAGCTGTTTGACTTATCATATCAACATTTACATTGTGTTTTGCTAGTCTTTCAAATACAAGTGCTATATTTTTAGAGTTTTGTAATACATTATTAATTGTAACCATTAAAACATCATCGCTAATTGAAAGACCTGTTATTGCTTTTCCTTCCATAGTTTGATCATACTCCTTTATATAAGTTCCTTTAATATTTTCATGACTTGATGCTACATAAATAGGTATTTTATATTTACATCCTATTTCAACTGCTCTTGTTTCCATAACACCAGCCCCTAAGCTTGCCATTTCCATCATTTCCTCATAACTTATATTGTCTAACTTTTTAGCATTAGGCCAAACTCTAGGGTCAACACTATATATTCCTTCAACATCTGTATATATTTCACAAGTACAATTAAGCTTTGCAGCTAAGGCAACAGCGGTAGTATCTGAACCGCCTCTTCCTAAGGTTGTTATATCTCCATTTTCATTTATCCCCTGAAAACCAGCAACAACAACTATTTTGCCGTCATTTAAGTGTTTTTTAACGTTTTTAATCTTTATATCAGAAATACGATTTTTTGTGTGGACACCTTCTGTCTTTATTCCCGCTTGGAATCCTGTTAATGACACAGAATCAAATCCGTACTCATGAAACACCATTGATAATAAGGCAATTGTTACTTGTTCACCAGTAGATACTAGCATATCCATTTCTCTTTTATTTGGATTTTCTGAAATCTGTTTTGCCATTCCAATAAGCTGGTCTGTAGATTTGCCCATGGCAGAAACTACAACTACAACATTATCACCATTTTTTCTTCTTTCTATTACTTTTGTTGCAACAGCTTTTATCTTATCTATAGTTCCTACAGAGGTTCCTCCATATTTTTGTACTATTGTGGCCATTAAAATTTCCTCCCTAATTAAAACAATATATCATTCTTAATAATATCTTCATAAGTCTCTCTTCTAACTGCTAATTTAGCTTGCCCTTCTTTAACAAAAACTACTGCTGGTCTAGGAATTCTATTATAGTTACTAGCCATGCTGTAATTATAAGCACCTGTAGTTAATACCGCTAATATGTCTCCTCTTTCAACTTCTGGGAGCTCAATATCTTTTATTATCACATCTCCAGATTCACAGCATTTTCCTGCAATAGTATATATTCTTTTGCTTTCTGAATAAAATTTATTTGCAACTAGTGCCTCATATTTTGCATCATATAAAGCTGTTCTTGGATTATCTGTCATTCCTCCATCTATAAAAATATACTCTCTACCGCCATAAGTTTTTTTAGTTCCTCCTACCTCATAAAGAGTAGTACCTGCATTTGCAATTATTGATCTTCCTGGTTCTATCATTACCTTTGGTATACTTAAATTTAATTTTTCGCTTTCCTCTTTAAGTATTGAAAGCATATTTTTAAGACAACTACTTAAATCAACTGGCTTATCTCCTTCAAAGTAATATACTCCAAAGCCTCCACCTAAGTTTAATTCTTCCGTAATAAATCCACATTGTTTTTTCACTTTATCTAAAAACTTAAGCATTTCTGAAACAGCTGCATAAAAGGATGTTGCTTCAAAAATCTGAGAGCCAATATGGCAGTGAAAACCCTTCAAGTTAACTTTTTTACTATTTTGAAATTTACTAATTACTTCTGGCATATCTTCACTAAATATAGATTCTCCAAATTTAGAATCATCCTTTGATGTTTTAATAAATTCATGGGTATGTGCATCTATACCAGGATTTACCCTTAATAGTACATCTATTTTCTTATCTAATCCCTCACACAGATATTCAATTAACTCTAATTCTTGTCTATTATCTACTATTATTCTTCCTACCCCGGCTTCGATTGCTAATGTAAGTTCCTGTTTTGTTTTATTGTTACCGTGCATATATATTCTATTTGCAGGAAACTCTGCCTTTAAAGCTGTATAAAGTTCTCCTCCAGATACAACATCTAAAGATATTCCTTCTTCTTTAATAAGCTTATAAATTGCTATATTTGAAAATGCTTTAGATGCGTATATAACTTCAGTGTCAATACCATCCGCAATAAAATTTCCTTTAAAAGTTCTACAAGTATCTCTAACTAATTGCTCATCTATAACATATAGAGGAGTTCCAAACTCTTTTACTAAATCGCTAGTATCGCAATTTCCTATTTCTAAATGGCCTTCATTATTTATATTCATTGTTCCAAATAATTTCATCTTACTATCCTCTTTCTATTTAAATTTCACTTTCTGAATGCTTCATACAAACTGAATCTTTTTTATTTTTTAAAAAGTAAAAAAACAATCATGAGCAAAAGGTACTCATGATTGTTATATATAACATCGCCTTTTGCCCCAATATGATAAGCACTCCCTTAGAAAATTGGGCAATTTTCTAAAGACAGTACTATACTTATTCAGTATAATCCCAATACACGAATCTACTTCATGTATTTCGGCAGTTGACCCTTTCCTAAAGAGTACTAATGACAACTGCGTCCTCTATATCACATCGTCTATATTAAGTTTTGTACTTTTTTAGGTAAATAAAAAACAGTCATGAGCAAAAGGCACTCATGACTGTTATATCCAATAACAGAACCTTTTGCCCCAACGTGATAAGCACTTCTTCAGAAAATTGGGCAACTTTCTGGAGACAGTATTATACTTATTCAGTATAATCCCAATACATAAATCTACTTTATGTATTTCGGCGGATGACCCTTTCATGCATATTTATTCAATAAAACACACAATACTTATGACAACCGCGGCCTCTGTATCACATTGTATATATTCGTTTTTTTATTCTCATTTACTATGTCTAAAAGTATAACAGATTAAATTAATGTAGTCAAGCACTTTTCTAAACATTTTATCCTATAACTACCAGTTCTAATATTCCCATCTGATTCAATTTTCACTTCATTATCTTTTATAAAATACCAAGGACAGCCTATCTCCTACAAATTGTATAACTTGCACTAGTACTATCAATATAACTACTGTAGATACCATTACGCCTGTTTCATATCTATAGTATCCATATCTTATAGCTAAATCTCCTATACCACCGCCACCTACAATTCCAGCCATAGCAGAGTATCCAACCAAACTTACCAATGAAACTGTAACAGCTCTTATAAGCCCTGGAAGTGCTTCTACAATAAGTACATCTTTTAAGATTAAGCTCATTTTTGCACCAGATGCAATAGCTGCTTCTAAAATTCCTTTATCTACTTCACTAAAAGAGCCCTCTGCAAGTCTTGCAAAGAAAGCCACTGAAGCAATGGAAAGTGGCACTGCTGCTGCTTTAGGTCCTATACTTGTACCCACAATACTTTTTGTTATTGGTATCAAAAGCACTAAAAGTATTACAAAAGGTAGAGAACGAATAATATTTACAACTATTCCTGCAATATTATTCACGATTTTATTTTTATAAAATAACTCATTAGAAGTCAAGTATAATACTAAACCTATAATTCCTCCAATTACAATTGATAGAAGCATCGCTATTCCTATCATTTGAATAGAATCTATACAAGATTTTCCTAGCTCTCTTTTTAATATTTCTAAAGTACTATCCAATCTTTTTCACCTCTTTTTCAAAGGAATAAATTTCATCTACCTGTGATACATTTTCTCTTATATAACTTTCTGCATTTCTTATTTCTTCTGGGCTTCCTGTAATATTAATAAGCAATATACCTAATGGCTTATCATTTATATAATCAATTTTTCCATGAATTATACTTATATACACTTCAAATTTTTTCGATACCTCTGATATTAAAGGATTACCGCTTTTTTCACCTTTGTAGTATATTTTAAGTAATTTTCCATCTTGTATTAAACCTTCTACTCCCTTTGGCAATTCAATATTTAGATTTTTATGGATTAATGATTTTGTAACTTGATTTTTAGGATTTGCAAAAATAGAATATACATCATTAACTTCTACTATTTCTCCGCTATTCATTACTGCAACCCTGTTAAATAATGATTTTGCCACTTCCATTTCATGAGTAATAAAAACAATGGTTATTCCATATTTTTTATTTATCTCTTTAAGAAGCTTTAAAATTTCTTGTGTATTTTCAAGATCTAAAGCAGAAGTTGCCTCATCACATAAAAGTATTTCTGGATTATTAGCTAGAGCCCTTGCAATTCCCACTCTCTGTTTTTGTCCACCACTTAAGTTAGCAGGATATACCTTTGCTTTATCCTCTAAAGAAACTAATTTTAATAATTCCTCTACTCTACCTTTTATCTTATCTTTAGGACAATTGTTAGCTTTTAAAGCAAACTCTATATTTTGATAAACAGTCTTACCACTAATTAAGTTAAAATGCTGAAATATCATTCCAATTTTTAATCTTATTTTTCTAATGGCTTCCCCTTTTAATTCTGTAATATCTTGTCCATCAATAATTACCTTTCCTTTAGTAGGTTTCTGGAGTAAATTTATAGTTCTAACTAAAGTACTTTTTCCGGCACCACTTAAACCTACAATGCCAAAAATATCCCCTTTATTTATTTTAACATTTATATCCTTAACCGCCTCTACATTGTTTCCTTTTATATTAAAAAGCACGCTGACATCTTTTAACTCTATCAATAAACTCACCCCCATTAAAACTATTAATCATAATCTAACCTAAATAATAGACATTCAAGTGTAGAACATAACTTGTACGACGAAACATACTTCTATGTTTCGTCACATTAAATATCTTTATTTCTTATTTGCATACCATTCTGGCTTGTCAAAACCTTTAAAAATTCCATTTTGATCCTCAATAACAGTTCTAAATTCTGTAGATTCAACAGCTTCTTTTATATCTTTTCCTAATTCCTTATTTACATCTTCAGTTCTTACAACAACTACATTTTTGTATTTTTCATTTAACTTTTCTACTGCTAACGCTTTAGAATAATCTAATTTTGATGCAATTGCATAATTTCCAGGGATAGCAGCAATCTCTACACTATCTAAAGTTCTTGGAAGTTGTGCTGCTTCAGTGATAACAATTTTTAAACCTTTTTTATTTTCAACAATATCACTTTCTGTAGCTTTTGTTTCATCTATATTATCTTTAATTTTTATTAACCCTTGTTTTTCTAATAAAATCAAAGCCCTTGCTAAATTTGATGCATCATTAGGTATAGCAACCTGTGCTCCATCCTTTAAGCTATCTAAAGAGTTTACTTTATTTGAAAATATACCCATACCAGCTGTTGGTACAACTATTACTGGTGACAAATCTAGTTTATTATCCTTTGAGAATTTTTGTAAATAAGCTGTGTGTTGAAATAAGTTTGCATCAATTTCTTTATTTGCTAGTGCCTTATTGGGTTGTACATAATCACTAAATTCTTTTGTTTCTACTTTATATCCTTTTTTCTCAAGAGCTGGTGTTATAGCCTTTCTAACCATATCTCCATAAGGTCCAGGACATACTCCAATTACTATGTTTTTGCTATTTTTTTCAGTTGAAGAAGCACCTGTTTTACTTCCTGAGCAAGCTGAAAATCCTAAAGTTAATGTTAAAGCTAATGTTAATCCTATAATTTTTTTAAATTTATTCATTATTTTTTCCTCCTAATATTTAATTATTTTTTAATTTTTTTAGTCTATTAAGGGCCTCAATTAGTGTTTCATCTTTTTTTGCAAAATGAAGCCTTATATAATTATTTACATCTTCCTTAAAGAAACTTGATCCTGGAACGGCAGCTACACCAATTTCTTTTGCCATCCACTTACAGAATTCATAATCGTCCTTCCATCCAAACTCTGATATATCTACTAAGACATAATAAGCGCCTTGTGGATCAAAGTATTTTAATCCAATTTGATCTAGGCCATTTAAAAATAATTTCTTTTTTCTTTCATAAGTATTATTAAGTTCATCATAATACTCCTGTTCAAAATCTAATCCTGCACAAGCTGCTTTTTGTAGAGGTGCAGCTGCTCCTACCGTTAAGAAATCATGTACTTTTTTACAGTTATTCACAACTTCTTTACTTGCAATAACATATCCAAGTCTCCAACCAGTTATAGAATATGTTTTAGACAAAGAACTACAACAAATTGTCCTTTCAAACATTCCAGGAAGTGATGATAAATAAGTGTGTTTATTAGGTTTAAATATTATGTGCTCATAGACCTCATCTGTAATGACATAAGTATCATACTCTTTTGCAAGTTCACTTATATATATAAGTTCTTCTTTAGTAAACACCTTACCTACCGGATTTGATGGATTACATAATATTAAAGCTTTAGGTCTCTTTTCAAAAGCCTGCCTTAATGTTTCTCTATCAAAATTGAATTCAGGAGGTACTAAAGGTACATATATAGGCTCTGCTCCTGCTAAAATAGCATCCGCTGTATAGTTTTCATAAAATGGTGAAAATACAACTACCTTATCACCTGGATTACATACAGACATCATAGCCACCATCATTGCTTCAGTACTACCACAAGTGACTACTAAGTTTTCATCAGGATTAATAGGTATCCCCATAAATTTTTCCTGTTTCTTTGCTAACTTTTCTCTAAACTCTTTTGAGCCCCAAGTTACCTCATATTGATGAGGTCCTTTCTCTGCAGCTTCCTTTAAACTATCAATAAGTTCTCTAGGCGGATCAAAGTCTGGAAAACCTTGCGAAAGATTTACTGCTCCACATTCATTAGCTATCCTAGTCATTTTCCTTATTACTGATTCAGTAAAATAATCTAATCTGTTACTTAATTTTTGCATTTTATATAGCCCCCTTTATAGTTGAAATAAATGATTAAGAATTAATAGTAAATTTTTTGTCATTAATTCGTATTATTCATATATACTTAATAAGTTTTATATTTATGTTTAACACACTAATTCTTTATAGTACATAAAAAATTAATAAAATTTAAAAGGCTGTTTTCCTTTAAATAAGAAAAACAGCCTTTGATTACAAAATTTTAATTATGTAACAAGCTACTTTTCTTATCTCTCAAAGTAATTTAAATTACTTTGTAGGAATTGACACCGATACATATTAAAATGCCGGTTGTCGGGTTTCATAGGGCCAGTCCCTCCACCTCTCTGGATAAGAAATTTATATTCTATTAAATTCATAGCAAACTTATATGAATTATTTTATATTATATTAGGTTTTTATTCATATGTCAACATTTATTTTTTTATAGATATACAGT
>Ga0183101_1000201_pt2 | contig 34941 bp, 36 predicted proteins | sample Biomet3_FD_127790 | JGI IMG/M metagenome (GOLD analysis project Ga0183101, IMG submission 127790) | Microbial communities from bioreactor (seeded with sewage sludge) at LBNL, California, USA - Biofuel metagenome 3 | ecosystem: Engineered > Bioreactor > Anaerobic > Unclassified ... | reverse complement strand
AACGTAGAATTATTTTCTTTTCAGAGGAAGGCACTTCTTGATATACGCATGAAAACGGCGGAGGCTATGGGTAGTTTTCATAGAACACATGCGCCACAGGTTGTTTCATTCACTGCACCGACTGGAGCCGGAAAGACGATTATTATGTCGGCTTTGATTGAGAATATTTTTTTCGGTGACGAGAATTATGCTGAACAGCAGGACGCTATTATTGTCTGGCTCTCTGATTCTCCGCAATTGAACGAACAATCCAAGCAGAAGATCGATTCCAAGGCAGATAAAATCAGGCTTTCACAGTGTATTACAATTTCCGAGGAGTCATTTGATAGAGAGGTATTTGAGGACGGACATATTTATTTTCTGAATACACAGAAGTTGTCCGTTTCTTCCAAACTTACTAAGAATGGAGATGGCCGTACTTATACCATCTGGCAGACACTTGCTAATACCATTCGGGAAAAGAGCGACCATCTGTATTTTATCATTGATGAAGCGCATCGTGGCATGCAGGGGCGAGAAGCCAGCAAAGCAACTACTATCATGCAAAAGTTCATCAAGGGTAGCGATGATGACTGTATCCCTCCGATGCCGGTTGTCATTGGCATGTCCGCCACGACACAGAGATTCAATGCGCTGGTTGAGGGAACATCTTCCACAATACACAAAGCTATCGTCACGTCTGATGAAGTTCGTGCATCGGGATTGCTAAAAGACAGAATTGTCATCACTTATCCAGAGGAAGGTGCAGTAAATAATGATATGGCGATCCTACAGGCAGCAGCGGATGATTGGAAGGAAAAGTGGGAACATTGGACACAGTATTGCTATGAGCAGCACTATGCCTATGTGAATCCAATCCTGATTGTCCAGGTACTAAACGGAACCGGCGATAAATTGACTGATACAAATCTGGAAGATTGCATAGCCAAAATTGAAGAGCGGTCGGGTTTCAAACTGGAAAACGGCCAAGTTGTACACACATTCGGCGGCACGACTGCGTCACTTTCAATAAATGGACTTGATGTGCGCTACGAAGAACCCTCTCGTATAGCAGAGGACAGGAATATTCGCATTGTGTTCTTTAAAGAAAACCTTTCTACAGGCTGGGATTGTCCAAGAGCTGAGACCATGATGTCATTCAAGCACGCCAGTGATGCCACATATATTGCACAGCTCCTTGGAAGAATGGTCAGGACACCGATGCAGATGCATATTCAGGTTGATGATGTTCTGAATGATGTGCATCTCTATTTGCCGTATTTTAATGAAACTACAGTAAAAGATGTTGTAGAGGCATTACAGAGCACCGAGGGTGGGGAGATATCTACAGATATTTTTGGAGAGTCATTGTCTGGTAAGCAATTTGAGACATTGACCGTAAAGCCGAAGAAGAAAAAGGAAGAACAGTCAGTTCAGGGGCAGATGAATTTGTTTGATGTTTTCTCTGGCCAGAATACTGCTCCGCAAACTACAGGCACTCAGGTGGTGACAAGCGAAACAAGCAGCTCTGAGGCTCAGTCTCAAACATACGATGAACAGACAAATCAGTCAGAACCAACCGGAGAGAGCCAGCAGACTGAAATCGGAACCTCGACACCTGCAGCAGCTCAGACACTGGAAGTGACGGTTCCTTCTGATGGTGGTGATGAAGCCGGAACACAAGGAAGTCATCCGCGGGGTTCTGAAGAGGAAGACCTATTTGACCGTGAAGCAGTTATGAAATTCATAAACGATGCAGGTCTGCTCTCCTATAATGTCAGAGCCCTTCGTATCAACGACTATTTGAAATCGCTGTACAGGATGGCACATTTGCTTACAATGTCCAATCTTCGTCGAGAAGCTATCCGTGAGGTGCAGGACGAGATAGTTGAAATGATCTATAGCTATGTTGAAAATCTGAAGGCAACCGGAAAATATGATGACCTTGTTCAGCAGGTTAAGCAGTTCAATCTGGCAACACAGATATTTGATGCTTTCGGTGAGTCCGTGGACAATTATTCTGTGCACGATATGTACACTACGACAGATACCGATATAGAGCGGCAGTTTCAAATTGCGGATGTTAAGCTTGGTAGAGAAGGCATCGGCATGGCTTATGGAAACAAGTATATGGACTCTTCTGATCTTACTGCTTTCAAGGTTGATGTTATTCTGTTTGTTGCCGATGACGAATGTATGAAACGGCTGCATTCCTATGCAGAGGAGCGTTTCCACGGCTTGAATGACGATTACAGAAGATACATTGCGACCATCGATTCGGAGAAGATCCGTAAAGCATATGACAGTATCGTTTCCGACGGTGATCCAGTCAGTAAGCATAACTTCCGTTTACCAGAAACAATACAAGTTCCGCATGAACCGGGTGGCACTGAGTATAAAGATCATCTTTTTGTAAGTGATACAACTGGAGTGGCAACAATGAAATTGAATTCTTGGGAGGCCGGTGTAATTGCAGAGGCGGAAAAGAGATCTGATTTCGTTTGCTGGATTCGTAATCCGTCCAGGGCCTCGTGGGCACTGTGCATACCTTATGAAATTGATGGTGAGATAAAGCCGACATATCCGGATTTTATTGTGGTAAGGAAAGATCCTGTATCAGAATATGTTATTGATATTTTGGAACCGCATAATCCGGATTTTAAGGATAACCTTGGTAAAGCTAAGGGCTTTGCGGAATATGCAAGACAGAATCCTGGTGTTGGCAGCATTCAGCTTATCCGTATGAGTAAAGATGCAGCGAGAAGTAATCGATTCAGAAGATTAAATATGTATAGAACAGCAATTCGAGATAAGGTATCACATGCAATTAATACTGATGAGCTGGACCATATCTTTGATACTGATGGAGACTTTATTTAATCTCATAAGGATAAGAGTATAAAGAATTATGCATAAGAATATTTGATTAGAAAATTAAAGTGGCACAGAAGTTCTCATGCGAGAGCGACCGTGCCACTTTTGAGTATGGCTTATAAGCCTGTTGAGCGTGCGAAGTGCGCGAAGTCGCGACCACCTTTTTAAAGGGGGGCATGATTTATTAGTCTTTCTGATAAAAATGACATTCATATCCATCCGCGCGGAGCAGCAAACCAGGTATCCAGGGAGGAGTTCTCCCCATCTGTTCACAGACCACGTGGAAATCCACGCCTGGGCTGCATTCGATGATCAGCTCATCATGCACGTGCCCGACGATAAAGCAAGAGGATAGGGTCTGCATGCTGTAGCAGAGGATATCTCGGCTGATAGCCTGAACTAGATTCTCTACGATCTTTGGACCGTATGATTCGATCCGTGACCAGTGTCTCGTGCTGTCGTTACCCATGTATGTGATGCTTTCGCCGCCGAACTGATTCTCACCAATGCTGGGTTTTACATAAGAGAGGTGCCTGCCGGACGGAAGCTCGGCAAAGAGCATGCCGCTTTTCCAGCTGAACGTGATGAGACCAACCTTTGTAGGAATACGCTGCTTGATGGTAGTCTTGACGGCATTGTCAATGTCCCACCAGTATTGAACGATATTCGGGTTTGAGCTACGCCAAGATTCAACAAGGCCAGGAAGCTCATCCTCTGAAAGGCTCATGTCCAGTGCACCCATTGCCTTTAAAGCGCCGACGCTGCCGCCATATCCGCAGTTATGAACTAGATGCCCCGATACGGTAAAACGGTGATGCTTTCCGGCATTTCGTATGTCATAAAGTCGAGCCTTGCAGAGATGATCTTCCAATGCTTCCTTTTTTCTGATACTGATTTCTGAGCTTCCAGAATGATCTGATCTCGTGATATTCCTGCAGATAGTTTTTTTGTCACAACCGATCTGCTGTATGGCCAGTATTCTTGAGCGAATTGAGATATTATCATTATTCTTCGGTTTGCCTGGTTCTGTTCTCTCGTAACAAATCGTAAATTGCCACGGGCATAGTTCCCATTGGTGTTGATTCGATCTAGCTCCATCTTTCGTTCTGGTACCCCATATTCGGTAATTAAATATATGCAGGCTTCGTTTACACTGTTGAATTCGAATCTTATGCCACGCTCCCCATAATCGTGGTACATGGAGTCCTTTGGATTTGTGCATCGATTCTTCGCGGCTGTCAATCTTTTGTAGAGCCATTTTGGTACAACTCGTGGTTGGGAACAATGCTGACAGCCTTTTGATTTTCCGCGCCTTAAACTGTCTAATAGTTGCCACTGAACACTGCCGCACCCTTGACACTTTGTCAGAACATAACAGTGATTCCAGTTTTAGTTCCATCTCTTTTCCGAGCTGATAATTTCTACCCAGCCGTAATGGTTTCCTACCATTTCCGGTTTGTACGAGATGTGCGCCGCTGGCGGCGGCGATTCCAAACGGTACCGGCTCTTGTTCCCCGTCGACCCATACGTAGTGATCTGGGGTTGCGGTGAGTCCTTCATATGTCATTACCTCTCTTTCGCCTTTGTAAACCACACCACCATGATGGACAAATTCTTCTCCGTCCCAAACCTTCATGTCTGTGGTCACTTTTTCAATTGGCACCAGGCCTTGATCGGTGAGGACGAGCTGTCCTTCGGCGATGCAGGCAAGTTCTGCCTGTTTTCCTTTCTGCCTGAGCTCACCGTTGATACCATGCTTTACAACAGGAACCCCGAACATGTGCGATGCACTTTCGCAGTAGATGTCACCACTTCCAGCGAAGACATCAAGACGCCATTTTTCGCCGGCAAGGAAGGAAAGCACGCGTGCCTCGATCGCGCTGAAGTCTGATACTACATATTTGTATCCCGGCTTTGGTATAAAGCTGGTCCGGATCAGCTGCGAGAGCACATCCGGAATATTATCATAAAGCATATCAAGGGACTCGTAGTCGCCCTGACGGACAAGCTCACGTGCCTCGGCTAGGTCCGGCATGGAGTTGCGATATAAGTTTTGCAGCTGCACGATACGGCCGGCGAAGCGGCCGGTACGGTTAGCACCGTAAAATCTGAACATACCGCGGCAGCGGTTATCATTGCAGGCAGCAGTATCCATCGCAACATATTTCTTGATTGAGCTTTTTGAAGACTGCTGACGGAGACGTAGTACTTCAGCTACCATATCAGGGGCTTCTGGTATCAGCTTAGCGACGTCTTTCTTGCCGAGACTGTCTGTTTCTACATTATTATCTGAAAGCCAGCCCTTAAGCTGCGCGACAGAGTTTGGGTTTTCCAGACCAGTCTTATTTTTCATTTCCTCAGACAACCGTTTCTGGGTAATTTCACTCATCCGTATGGCATTATCAACAAGTTGTCGATCGATCAGAATACCGCGATCATTAATCTCCTCTGAGAGGTGGTATTCATCCCATACCAGGTCCGGCACCGGGTAGTTCTGCAGGCGTTTATGGATCTGCATTTCAACCTCGACATCGCGCTGATTATATAATTTAAAAAGGGCCCATTTATCGAGAGCGTGCTCTGGAAGGTTTCTGGTTCTGCCGCCGTTCGTCTTGGTAGGTCTGCAGGGAACACAGAAATATCGGATTAAGTCTTTTCCTTCTTTGAGTTTCTGCTGGTCAAATCCAAGGACCGCTCCGACCTGCTCGAGTGACTGCGGCAGCCCGTTATATGCTGAAAGTACCATGCTGCAGTGCCAGGAGACTGGGTTTAAGTAATTTCCAACGGTGTCTTCTTTGATACTGTAGCGGCAGGGCATGAAGCCATCATCATCATTATCTAGATACTGCGGGTAGTGCCGAAGCAGCCAGGAGGACAGGCATATGCGTTCAAAGGAAGCATTGAAGCTCCACTTGATAACATCGTCGCCTGCGATAGCTGCAATAAGCTCATCCGGGACTGCATCTCCGGATGCGAGATCATAAACTTGCACCGGGCCATCATTTATAGAAACTCCTAGGAGTAAGATTTCAAAATTAGGGGATTCGGCGTACTTATATACACCTGCTTTGGCGAGGTCAACATCGCTGTACGTTTCGAGGTCTATTGATAGTGTTTTCAATATTGTCACCTTCCTTAATATAAGATACGGACGGAGGTTAGCTCCGCCCGCATCAGGTCTGTTACTGCTTATCTACGAACATCTCCGCAAGCTCCTGCTCCTCGCGTTTCTTGCGCTTTTTCTCCCTGTGCTCACTGATCTTCATCCAGATTATGCTGGAAATGGCGGTGATTCCAATGATCACGTTGATTGTCGTGCAGGTTATTATAACCTGCTGATATACATTCTGCATGTGTTACCTCCTATCAGCTTAAGAAGTCGTCGTCATCGTCTACGTTGAAGTCGTCTTCAGCTCTGGACTTACCGCCGAGAGGTTCACCGTCGCGGATCTTCTGAAGATTGTTCAAGCCGCAAGCGATGCCGCGATTGCCATTACTGTTAAATGCATAAAGGTTAATGCTGGCTCTGCCATAGACGCCGCTGTAAACTTCGGACCTGTCCAGAATCGGGTTAAGATCTGCATCCACGATTCCAGGTGCTGTACCGGAATTTGCATTTATGAAGTAGCTATTCGCATAAGCCGGATCGCCGGGACGCTCTTTATCACCGTCACGCAGCGGAGTTTTTATAGTATCAAGTGCTGGTACTACCTTTCCATTGCCTTTAAGTTTTGATTCGCCTTCCTCATATGCGGCCTGAATTGCTGCCTGAATCTTATTTAGGGTAACCGTGTCAGACTTCGGAATGATGAGTGAAACGCTGTACTTCGGTGTGCCGCCATTGATGGACTTTGGATCCCATACGTTTGCATAGCTGAAGCGAGTGTTAGTTCCTGTGATAACTTTCGTCGGGTTATTAATCTTAGACATTTTCTTTTCCTCCATTGTCATTAAAATCATTTACTGCCGGTCTCTTGTCAGATTCCGGAACAAGTGCTGGTTTTCCGGGCGGTTTGTATATGAGCCCGCCCAGGAGCTCGTTGAATTGATCTTTTCCAAGCATAGTGTTCATGGCAGTTACGCCCATGAGCTTTTGCTCGTATGGATTGTAGCCAGCTTTTGTGACAACCATAGCTACGGCAGTTTCGTCTGTGTATTTACGGTTGGATCTGCCTTCGACTACTTTCCATCCATTAAAGTGGGTACCGGATTGTGCTTTTGTCAGGGCGTAGTTTTTTATGTCATTTCCCCAGGCAATGAGCTGATCTATCTTGCCAAGGATCGATGCGACCTCAAGCTCGTCAAGGGTATCTGGCTTAGCAAAGTCATATTTGGCAAGCTCTAAGTTATGTTCAGCACGCTTTCTGCAGGTCGCTTTCACTTTGCAGAACTGACAGTGATCGCCGGCTTTGAATTCACCCTTGCCCTCGTATGCCAGTTTTGCCGTGGGGGCAAGCACCGTATCAGCCCAGTTTAATAGGTCTGACTTACTGATGCTCCAGGTGGAAATGTTGTCTCGTCTTGGCTGGAAGATCGTCATGGTTACATGGTCGACGTCGTAGAGATCACCGAAGGCGTCTAGGGCTCCGAGTGCATAACACATCATCTGACTATTGTTTTCTGCTTCCACCAGGACACCGAGACCATGTTTGTAATCAATGATCTGTAATACCTGATCTGCTAAAATGACGCAGTCACCGGTGCCGAATCCGTTCTCTACCCAGCGCGAGAAATCAAGCTGCTGCTCTATGAAGATCATTGGATCAGGGCAGTACTTCTTTGCCGCTTCCAGCTGCTGCAGAACATATTCGCAATATTCTTCCGCACAATTTTGCATCTCCATATTGTAGTAAGTAAGATTCTCAGATGGATCTTTAACATCGTGCCCCAGAGCTTTTTCTACCAGATAGGCACATAGCTCATGACAGTCGGTTCCTTCCTGGGCGTAGGAGCTGCTCTGATCTGGAATACTTTCACAAAGCTTCGCGGAAGGTGGACAGTTCAGCCACCTGTGCGATGCGGAAGCGGAGAGAAATGCATGCTTAGCCATTCGCGATCACCTTTGCTTCCTCAGCTACGGCTGCGTAGTCCTTCTCATTCAGATCGCTTAATCGGCTCACACCATACTTCTGAAGAAGTGCTTTGGCTTCTGCCTTCTTGCCCTGGCCAGACAGACCAGCCATGATACCGCGGACGTCTTCGAAGCTATACTTCTTTGCCTCGGCTACATTACTAGGGAGTGGGGCGCTTTCTTTCTTCTGTGGAAGGGTGGTCTTATCAGATACCGAGAAGATTGCTTTCATATCGTTAAGTGATTTGATTACTACTTCTGCACAGGAAAGAATGTTCTTACCAGATTTTATGATTTCATCACCACTTTTTATGATTTCGTCTAAAATCGTTGATAAATCCTTTTTATCATTCATGTTCTTTAGTCTCCTTTGTCTGAATCTGTTGTCTTAGGTTGTCTGCCAGCCGTTTGGCTACGACGCTGATGGCAATAAGAGTGTCAATCAGTTCTTCATCTGTTCTGTCTGCCAGGCTGGCTATGTCTTTGGTTTTAGCATTCATTTTTTGACCTCGCTTTCCGAAAGGACTCTCTTGCCTTTCTAACTTTCTAAGGGGCCTAGCAAAAGCTTTTTCCGGGTTTTGTGTAAAACTTTTTTATTTCTTTTCCGGCAGGCTGCTTTCGCTTGCCCTAAATTACTAAGGAAGATAGATGAGGTGTTTTCCGGCTTACAATCAAAAAAATATCCAGGCCTAAACGCGCATATAAAAGGAAGCGGTTAGACTAGGATAATTTTTTTTTCAAAAATGCCGGAAAAACGGAAAGAAAACCTCCTTAGAAAATTGGAGGATATTGATCTTCTAATAATTGAAAGAGAGGTTAAGCAAATGGAGTTTTTGGGTAACGACCGTCCTGTCGTTTACATATGTTCACCATTCTCGCGGGATAAAGTAGCAGGATGTGAGAATGCAAAGCGATACAGCAGGCATGCGGTTGATGCAGGAGCGATACCGTTCGCGCCGCATCTGCTTCTTCCTATGTATATGAAAGAGGATAGCGAGCGTGGGCAGGCACTATATATGGATATGGTGTTTCTAAGACGTTGTGACGAACTTTGGGTATTTGGGCATGACATCACAAGTGGCATGCAGGCAGAGATCGATCAGGCAGGGAAGCTTGGTATGAAGATTAGGTATTTTACTGAGAATTTTAAGGAGGAGGCGCGTCATGCAATTTGAACTATTCACTGCGAACGGCGCAGGAGATGCTGGTAACTGCAGCTATCCAAACAAGACCGTAGCAAGTGATCCAGCGCAGCTTGCGGCCGCGGTCTTAAAAGATCATGTCTGCGCTACATATAAGGACAATTACCGCAGCAAGGATAACTTCATACGGTCCTCGCTCGGGGTCTGGGATTGTGATAATGATCATTCGGATAATCCGGATGACTGGATCACACCGGAGAGCCTGGGAGAGGGAGTCCTATCTGAGATTTCATTCGCTACAACACCGAGTCGTCATAACAACGATTGGAAAGAGAACAAGTCTCCAAGGCCCAGGTTCCATCTTCTGGCAGAGGTCAGCGAGTTTACTGACCCAGATAAGTACAGCGATATGAAGAAGGCAGTCCAGAAGAAGTTCTCATTTTTTGATGACAACGCTCTGGACGCAGCCAGATTCCTGTTTGGAAACAAAGTCTCACCAGATCAGATTTACTGGCATGAAGGTTGGCTTAATATTGACGATCTTCTCGAGGCTGGGGATTACGAAAACGACCCGCCAGATACAGCAACATACTCCGGTACCATTCAGGAAGGAAGTCGCAACAAGACCATGAGCCTATTTGCGGGTAAGGTCCTAAAACGCTATGGCGATGCAGACAAAGCAAAGGAAGTCTATCTTGACCACTCAAGGAAATGCGATCCGCCGCTTGATGCAGCAGAGCTTGATACCATCTGGAACAGTGCTGTTCGATTCTTCATTAAGAAGGTTGCTACCCAGGAAAGTTATGTACCACCGGATCAGTATAACGAGGAGTTCGGGGTTGCGTCGCTTAAGCCTGAAGACTACTCCGATATTGGAGAAGCAAAAGTTCTTGCAAGGGAGTATGGCGAGGAGCTTAAGTACACCAGCGCTACAGATTATCTTCGATTCGATGGTGATTGCTGGAGGGAAGATAAGCAGATGGCGGTAGGTGCCGCTGAGGAGTTCTTGGATCTGCAGCTGCAGGATGCAAAGGACGCAGTGAAGTCAGCAGAGGAAGCTCTGGTAGAAGCTGGTGTTGATAGGCAAACAGTTCGTGATGGCGGTAAGGCACTGGAGAAAGCATGTGACACAGAAAAACAGATGAAGATGTTGTTCCGTCTGATCGGGGCTCAAACATATCTGAAGTTTGTCATGAAGTGCAGAAATTATCGTAACCTTGTAAATTTCCAAAACGCAGCAAAACCTATGCTATCCATCAATATGAACGAGCTTGATAAAGGCCCATTTCTCATTAATACACCGCATGCAACTTTTGATATGTCAAAAGGCCTCGCAGGAGAGCAGCCGCACGATCCGGGGGATCTGATTACAAAGATCACAGAGAAGTCGCCTGGTCAGGACGGCAGGCAGCTCTGGGAAGACGCGCTGAATATCTTCTTCTGCGGCGACCACGACCTGATCGATTACGTTCAGAAGACAGTCGGCGTTGCTGCTGTCGGGAAGGTCTACCAGGAGCACATGATCATTGCTTATGGCGGAGGTGCCAATGGTAAGTCTACATTCTGGAATACGATCTATCGCGTCATGGGAAACTACGCCGGTAAGATCTCGGCGGAAGCGCTGACCATGAACTGCAAGAGAAATGTAAAACCAGAAATGGCAGAGCTTAAGGGCAAGCGCCTCATCATTGCATCAGAGATGGAAGAAGGCATGCGTCTTAATACGGCCACAGTCAAGCAGCTGTGTTCGACAGACGAGATCCAGGCTGAGAAAAAGTACAAGGACCCGTTCGCATTCGTGCCGTCGCATACTTTGGTCCTTTATACAAATCACCTGCCTAAGGTCGGTGCGAACGACGATGGTATATGGCGCAGGCTTGTGGTCATTCCCTTCAATGCAAAGATTACTGGGAAGTCCGATATTAAGAATTATGCCGACTATCTGTTTGCTAGTGCCGGGCCTTATATCATGAGCTGGATTATCGAAGGTGCTATGAAGGCAATCGCAGAGGATTTCAAGATTGCGGAACCGCAGATCGTAAAGGATGCCGTTGAAGCTTACCGCGAGGATAACGACTGGCTCGGGCAGTTCATAGATGATTACTGTGAGATCGGCCTGTCCTATACGGAAAAGTCTGGTGAGCTCTATCAGGCATACCGTACTTACAGTTCGATGGCCGGTGAGTACACGCGATCCACGACAGATTTCTACAATGCCATGATAAAGGCCGGTTTTGAGAAACACAAGACGAAGAAGGGCGTGATCGTGATGGGGCTGAAGCTGAAAGACGGTCGGGACTTCCTGGATTAAGGTGCAAGTCGGTGAAGGGCAAAACTAAAACCTGCACCGATTTCAGTCCTTGGTGCAGGTCGATGAAGGTCATTTCATAAAACTTCTCAGGCTAAAAAACAGAAAGGTGCAGGTCGGTGAAGGTCTATATATAAAAGTCCTATAGAGAGAAATTTTAAGAAAAAATCTTATATAGGAGGTTTTAGGTACGAGCTGCACCGACCTGCACCCTTGAAATAAATGACGGGAGGAAGGCATGCGAGAAAAGAGCATCGAGCAACAATTACGAAGTGAGGTCCGGCGGCGTGGAGGCCTTTGTGAGAAATGGACCTCTGGCAGTTCAGGCTGGCCCGACAGGATTTGCTTATTCCCGGATGGGAAGGCAGGTTTTGTGGAGGTAAAGGCACCAGGCAAAGCACCACGGCCATTACAGACTCACAGGCATGAACAACTAATACGCTTAGGTTACAAAGTTTACATACTTGATAATAAGGAGCAGATCGGAGGAATCCTTGATGGAATACAAGAGAGAAAAATATAAACCACATGATTATCAGAAGTTTGCTACCGACTTCATTTTGCAGCACCCGATAAGCGCTGTGATCTTGTTTCTCGGAGCAGGCAAGACGGTAATAACTCTGACGGCGATCGAAAGACTGATCTATGACAGCTTTGAAGTTAGCAAGGTTCTGATCGTAGCACCGCTTCGAGTAGCGAAGGTTACATGGAAAGATGAAATATCGAAATGGGAGCATCTAAAGCATTTGTCATTTGCTATAGCAGTTGGTACGGAAAGGGAGCGCAAGGATGCACTCAGGCAGAATGCGGATATCACGATTATTAACAGGGAGAACCTGCAATGGCTTATCGAAAAGTCCAAGATGCCATTTGATTACGATATGGTAGTCCTTGATGAGCTTTCTTCGTTTAAGAGCTGGCAGTCAAAACGGTTTAGGTCTTTTATGAAGGTCAGACCAAAGGTCAAGAGGGTTGTTGGATTAACTGGAACACCGGCTCCGAATTCCATGATGGATCTCTTTGCAGAGTTCAAGTGCCTGGATATGGGTGAGAGACTTGGCCGTTTTATTACTCAGTATAGAACAGCCTACTTTACTCCTGATAAGATGAATGGCCAGATCGTGTATTCATATAAACTACTGCCTGGCGCAGAGGAACGGATTTATAACAAGATCTCAGACATCACAATATCCATGAAGGCAATGGATCATCTGAAGATGCCGGAGCTGATTTCAAATCGGTACCCGGTTTATATGGAGGACAATGAAAATACAAAGTATGAAGTAATGAAGCGTGACTTGATTCTTCCATATCAGGATGAAGATGATATCACAGCAGTCAATGCTGCAGCGCTTTCTGGAAAGCTATGTCAAATGGCAAACGGTGCGGTTTATTCTGATAATGGCGAGGTCGTTCACATCCATGACCGAAAGCTGGATGCCCTCGAGGATATTATCGAAGCAGCCCAAGGACCTATCCTTCTTTGCTACTGGTTTAAGCATGACCTGGCAAGGATTACAAAACGCTTAGAGAGTCTGAAAATTGACTATGACAGGATTTCTTCAGAAGAGAGTATCCGTAAGTGGAATGAAGGACAATGCCAGGTCGGTCTTATCCACCCGGCTTCTGCTGGGCATGGCCTGAACTTGCAACATGGCGGAAACGTTATCGTATGGTTTGGACTTACCTGGTCCCTCGAACTATATGAGCAGACCAATGCAAGACTGTGGAGACAGGGGCAGCAGGCGTCAACCGTTGTGGTACAGCACATCGTAACTGCCGGGACCATCGATGAGAACATACTTGCAGCGCTAGAAAGAAAAGACAAGACGCAAGCATCGCTTATTGATGCTGTTAAAGCAAATCTTGAACCGGGAGGAAGCAGCCATGAATGCTAAAGAATATCTGGGACAGGCATATCGTATTGACCAGAGAATCGATAATAAAATTAAGCAGGTGGAATCACTTCACGAGCTTGCGACTAAGGCAACAGCGACCTTATCAGATATGCCTGTTAACCATTCCAAGAACCCTCATAGCATAGAAGATATAATTGTCAAGATAGTAGGACTTGAAAATGAGATTAACGCTGACATAGACGAGCTTGTTACTACAAAGCAAAATATCGTGAGGATCATAAAGAAGGTTGCTACTCAGGACTATGAAACTATATTAGAGCAAAGATATCTATGCTTCTACTCTTGGGAGCAGATTGCTGTAAACATGAGCTTTAGCATACAGCACGTATTCCGTCTTCATAATTTGGCATTAAAAGAAATATCAAGAATAATGAAAGATGAGAGTAAATGAGAGAGATTGAGAGTTACATCTTGTGTTAGTATTATACTAGTGAAAAAGAAGATGAACCTTCGAGGATAGATTCCCCGGAGGTTTTTTCATGGGTGAAAGGAGCAAGTGACAATGCCGAGAAAACCAAGGAAGCCTTGTGCCTTTCCAGGATGTCCGAGGCTTGTGGAAAGCGGCAGCAGATACTGCAGTGAACATCAGAAGGAAGAGGACAGGCGTTATGAGAAGTACGGACGAGACCCACACACGCGCCGCAGGTACGGACGAGCATGGAAGAGGATAAGAGACAGGTATGTGTCGGCGCATCCTTTGTGCGAGATGTGCCTGAAGGATGGAAGGTATGTGAAGACAGAAGAGGTGCATCATATCAAGCCGCTCTCAGAAGGTGGTACACATGATGATGACAACCTCATGGCTTTATGTAAGTCGTGTCATTCGAGGATACATGCAGAACGTGGTGACAGATGGAACAGAAGAAGATTAGATCATGCAGATGATGAGATTGATGAAAAATAAAATTATCCCGAGGGGAGGGGCGGTCTTGATCTCTGCAGACGATCCTGAGGGCAACGGTGCCGGGGTCACGCGCACAAAAATGCCGGTTCAAACGGGGGATTTAAGAAATTGAGGTGTAATTTTGGCGAAAGACATGACAAATAGAGGTGGAAGACGCATACGCGCAGGCGATAAACCGGAGGCACTAGCAGATAAAATCAGCAAAGGTAAACCGGCAACGATTATGGAACTTCCGGTAGCTGAACTTTCTGCTGGCAGCATTGGGGATCCGGCTGATCTTACCGGAAGTGATATGCCAGATCCGAGCAGCTACCTGTCAGCAAAGCAGCGTGATGGTAAACCACTCGGCGCTGATGAGATATATAGAGAAACATGGAAATGGCTCGAAGATCGCGGCTGCGAAAAGTTCGTAAGCAATAGACTGGTAGAAGGTTATGCACAAAGCTTCGCAAGATATATACAGTGTGAAGATGCCATAAGCACATATGGACTTTTAGGTAAGCATCCGACAACGGGTGGAGCAATTACTAGTCCGTTCGTTCAAATGAGCCAGTCATTTCAGAAGCAAGCGAATCTTCTCTGGTATGAGATATATGACATTGTAAAGCAAAACTGCACGGCAGCGTTCACGGGAAATCCGCAGGACGATATGATGGAGCAGCTACTTAGATCGAGGAAGGAAAAGTAATGGATACAAAGAAATTTGAACAAGTTGATATTGAGAAGCTAATTCCATATGCAAGGAATGCAAGGACTCACAATAAGGATCAGATTGCCCAGCTTAGATCATCGCTTCGTGAATTCGGATTCGTATCCCCGGCTGTCATTGATAGTAGTTACAATATCATAGTCGGTCACGGTAGGATAGAGGCCGCAAAGCTTGAAGGATATAAAACTGTACCATGTGTGTTTGCGGAAAATCTTACAGATGCTCAAAAGAAAGCATACATCCTCGCGGACAATAGGCTGGCTCTTAATGCCGGCTGGGACGAAGAAATGCTCGCAGTAGAACTTTCAGACCTTCAGGGCGCGGATTTTGATGTTGCACTACTCGGATTTGACGATAGCGAGATTAATAAGCTGCTGACATCTGAAGATGTTACAGATGACGATTTTGATGTGGATGACGAACTTAAGAAACCGGCCATAACGAAGACAGGGGATATATGGATTATCGGAAAGCACCGTCTGATCTGTGGTGATAGCACAAAATCAGAGACTTATGAAGCGCTGATGGATGGCAGCAAAGCGAACCTAGTCGTAACGGACCCTCCATACAATGTTGATTACGAAGGCAGCGCAGGAAAGATCAAAAACGATAACATGGAAAACGATAAGTTCTATCAGCTTTTGTACGATGCTTTTACAAATACCGAAAAAGCCATGGCGGACGATGCCAGCATATATGTGTTTCATGCTGATACTGAAGGACTCAACTTTAGAAAGGCTTTTCAGGATGCTGGCTTTTATCTTTCAGGATGCTGCATTTGGAAGAAGCAAAGTCTTGTGCTAGGACGTTCTCCATACCAGTGGCAGCATGAGCCAATCCTTTATGGATGGAAGAAGAAAGGAAAGCATGAATGGTATAAAGGCAGGAAGGAGTCAACAATCTGGGAATATGATAAGCCGAAGAAGAACACTGATCATCCTACAATGAAACCGGTACCTCTTCTTGCATATCCAATAGTGAATTCGTCAATGAGCGGATGTATTGTACTAGATCCTTTTATTGGATCCGGGAGCACTATGGTTGCCTGTGAGCAGACTGACCGAATCTGTTATGGAATGGAACTTGATGAGAAGTTCTGTGATGTAGTTGTAAACCGTATGATCGAGCAGACCGGATCTTCTGAAGATGTATATGTAGTTCGTGGTGGCAAAAAGTATACTTACAAAGAAGCTACAGAATTAGCTTGATATTATGTGCTTTCAGAGTGATATATGTAAGTACCAAAAAGGAGGTACAAAAACATGAAAATTAAATTTGAAGAAAGCACAGAAAGAAAAAAGCTGGTTGGATGCATCAGCGAGATCACTGGAGAAAAAAGCAGTTACCTTGGAATGTCAACATGTGCGTATAGGATTGGAAGCTATACAGTAGATAAGGAAGGTGCGCTTTCCTGCGATGATATCAGCAATCTTGAACTTCTTACAGAGCGCCTGATGGAAAGAGGCTTTACTCCGGAAGAAACGAGTGAGCCTGATGGTCTGGCTGTTCAACTTCCAAGAACAATGTTTTCAGATGATGAACTTGCAAGACTTAGAGCGCTTGTTAGCAGCAAAGAAAGCCTCATAAAGAAAGCTGTTGGAGCAGACATACTTCCGATAGAAGTAAACGAAGATAAGATATCATTCCCTTGGTTTAGAAATGCGGCTACTCCAGAAGAAGCGAATGCCTACATGAATTTCATATCAAAACTTGCGTCAACAGCAATTAAAAGTAAGAGAATTACAGGCCACGACCATGAGGTCGAAAACGAGAAGTATGCATTTAGGTGTTTCCTTTTAAGGCTTGGGTTCATCGGTGACGAGTTCAAGACTGACAGAAAAGTGTTGCTGAAAAACCTTAGCGGCTCATCAGCATTTAAAGGAGGCGCAAAGCATGAATAATGTAGAGACCACCAGGAAAATGTATCCTGCAGGAACTCGTGTTGAGCTTGTTTCAATGAACGATCCTCAGGCGCCGCCAGTAGGTACCGAAGGCACAGTTATAGGTGTTGATGATATTGGTTCGATACTGATTTCATGGGATAATGGCTCCGGACTCAACGCCATACCTGGTGAAGATGTAGTGCGAATTGTGAAGGAGAAATAAAATGGATGAAAAGATAAAGGAACAGATCCTAAAAGTTAGAGATACTGGCCGCACTAACATGTTCGATGTAAATGCAGTGCAGCGCATAGCGTTTGACATGGATTTATTTGACCTTGCCATATTTCTTGATGATAGAGACAACCGTAGTAAATATGCGCATTTCATTATGACAGGAGATACAGAATAAATACATCATTATCTACAGAAATGACTTGCTATTATGTGCTTTCAGAGTGATATATAGACTACGAAAAGAAAAGCACGAAGCAAGGAGGTAAGAATATGTGGAGTGAAGGAACTATAGGAATACCAGGAAAGGACAACAATGGGAAAACCATATGCCATTACTGGGTAAAGCATTTTGAAGAACCGAGTCATTTCGGCATAAACGAGGGCAGGATAAGCAAACTCATGATAAAGATAAACGGCCGGGTCACATGCAACTATGACAGAGGATGGGACATTGAGCCGGAAGATGAGCCGACATCAATTGCTTACATGATACTGCTTCAGAAATACAACTAGCAGTTACAGAGGAGATAAGATCCGAAAGGGTCTTCTTCTCGTTACAGGATGATGCAGGCGGGAGGAGGTACTTTGCGAAAACTGAAGAAATATAAACCTACAGGGTTCATGGCAAAAGGATCTCGTTATGATAAGAAGGCTGCAGATTACGCGGTCTCTTTTATTGAGTGCCTCTGCCACACAAAAGGCACCTGGGCAGGAAAGCCATTCGAACTGATAGACTGGCAGGAGAGGATAATCCGTGATGTTTTCGGTGTTCTAAAAGAAAACGGATACAGACAATTTAATACCGCATACATAGAGATACCAAAGAAGATGGGCAAGAGTGAGCTTGCCGCTGCGGTAGCTCTTTTATTATGCTGTGGTGACGGGGAAGAAAGAGCTGAAGTATACGGCTGTGCAGCTGACCGCCAGCAGGCATCCATCGTATTTGAGGTGGCTGCTGATATGGTGCGTATGTGTCCTGCACTGAATAAGAGGGTCAAGATACTTGCTTCTCAGAAGAGAATAATCTTTCATCCTACGAACAGTTTTTACCAGGTACTTTCTGCAGAAGCATATTCTAAGCACGGCTTCAATATACACGGGGTGGTGTTCGATGAACTACATACGCAGCCGAACAGGAAACTGTTCGATGTAATGACGAAAGGATCCGGTGATGCGAGGATGCAGCCATTGTACTTCCTTATAACTACCGCCGGCACTGACATTAATAGCATATGCTATGAAACTCATCAGAAGGCGAAGGATATACTTGAGGGAAGAAAGATAGATAATACTTTTTATCCTGTAATATATGGAGCTGATGAGAAAGATGACTGGACCGATCCAGAAGTTTGGAAAAAAGCGAATCCATCTCTTGGGATAACCGTGGGCATTGATAAGGTGAAGGCGGCATGTGAATCAGCCAAGCAGAATCCGGGTGAAGAAAATTCTTTTCGGCAGCTACGACTGAATCAGTGGGTGAAGCAGTCCGTAAGGTGGATGCCTATGGATAAGTGGGATTCATGCGCTTTCCCTGTCGATGAGGAATCATTAAAGGGCAGAGTGTGCTACGGTGGACTTGACCTTTCGTCGACAACTGATATCACGGCTTTCGTACTTGTCTTTCCACCTGAGGATGAAGATGACAAGTTCATATTACTTCCGTATTTTTGGATACCGGAAGAAACACTAGACCTTCGTGTAAGGCGCGATCATGTGCCGTATGATGTCTGGGAAAAACAGGGTATGCTAAAGACCACGGAAGGCAATGTCGTTCATTACGGCTATATCGAGAAGTTCATCGAAGGCCTGGGAGAAAAGTATAACATTCGTGAAATTGCATTCGACAGATGGGGAGCAGTGCAGATGGTCCAGAACCTGGAAGGGATGGGGTTCACCGTCGTTCCCTTCGGCCAAGGATTCAAAGACATGAGTCCTCCGACAAAAGAACTGATGAAACTTACGCTTGAAGGAAGGATAGCACATGGCGGTCATCCTGTACTCAGATGGATGATGGATAACATCTATATAAGGACAGATCCTGCCGGCAACATCAAAGCTGATAAGGAAAAATCCACGGAGAAGATAGACGGTGTCATTGCGTCGATAATGGGACTTGACCGTGCAATCAGATGTGGAAACGATACTTCCGAGTCCGTGTACGACACCAGGGGACTATTTGTGATATAGACAAAGAAAAAGACCAGTCAATGACTGGTCTAATTATCATAGATACCAATTGCCTAATAGTGACGCCAACACATGACGCTTACCTCGATAATGGCACTGACATAGGACTTACTGTTGGTATGATTATAATAGCATTTAAGAATTCAGATGTCAATAATTCTAGGAATATTTCTAAAGGGGAAATTCAAAAATATATTTTAGAATATTATTTTTTTTCAGCAATTCAATATCATCGTCATATACACCTTTTGTGACCATGTTCGAATAGAAAATATTGGCAAAAACATCGGCTATTTGAATTGCCTTGTTATTACATGAATCAAAATATTCGACTTTAAAATTGCCGGCAGAGCCTGGAAGCATTATTTCTGTATTTAAGTAGTTCTCAAGGAAAAACTTGGTTTCAGTTTTTTCGTTGCGTTCATCAAGCTGTAAAAAGCAGTCTTCCTTTGGAAGGTAACCGTTTTTTAGGAAATACTCCAGCGCCAGTTTTATTGCATAGTTGAATGAACGTGCAGTATTTTCACAATATCGATCCTGCAGTTTGCAATTGTTAAGTTTGATATAGAATAGTTCAAAAGACTGTTTACGAGCGAAAAATTCTATGAATTTCTTTTTCATAGGTTTATCAAACGAAGAGCCTTTGAGTTCCTGGAAGACACCATCCTTAAACATCTTATCGCCTTCACGTGTTATACCGCCGCTTGAATTTGTTTTTGCACGGTCTAGTTCTAACAGGCGATCATGATTGGATGAAATGAATCGCTTATAAGCTCTGTCAATACCAGTTTTACTTGTTACATTGACTAAAGCTATTACAAAGTTTTTATTTTGTGGAAGGCTGTTGTTGATAGAGCCTGATTCATCAATATATATTTTCATTAAGCAAGTACCTCTAAGTGTTATTTTAATTATTATACTATACAAATAGAGAATAATAAATAACGAATAGCTTTAATTAAGCCTTTCATAAGTAAATAGAGGAATATCTTTTCAGAGCATCTACCGAAAAACGGCAGGTGCTTTTATTATGTCCATTTTTGGGACAAAGGAGGTGCCTATGAGCATTTTTAGCGGTTTATTCAGATCAAGGGACAAGCCTGAGAACCGTACAGCGGGAAACGCATTCAGCTTTTTCCTGGGGAACAGCACGAGTGGTAAAAGAGTGACCGAAAGATCTGCGATGCAGATGACGGCGGTCTATTCATGCGTCCGTATACTATCGGAGTCGATCGCAAGCCTGCCGATCCATGTCTACAGCTATCGTGAAGACGGAGGAAAAGAAAAGGCAACGGATCAGCCGCTGTATTTCCTGCTGCATGATGAGCCGAATCCTGAAATGACATCATTCATATTCAGAGAAACGCTCATGACGCATCTGCTCCTTTGGGGCAATGCATACGCTCAGATCATAAGGAACGGCAAGGGGGAGATCATAGGACTGTATCCGCTGATGCCTAACCGCATGAGTGTTGACAGAGATGATAAAGGTCAGCTGTATTACGAATATACGCTGACTAATGATGATGCTCCAACAATGAAGGGCAGCACGGTGAGACTGTCACCATCCGATGTGCTGCATATACCGGGACTGGGTTTTGACGGACTTGTAGGCTACTCGCCTATAGCGATGGCCAAGAATGCGATAGGTCTTGCCATTGCAACGGAAGAATATGGCTCTAAGTTCTTTGCGAACGGTGCGGCGCCAAGCGGTGTGCTTGAACATCCGGGGACACTTAAGGACCCGGCAAAGATAAGAGAAAGCTGGCAGCAGACATTTGGCGGAAGTTCCAATGCGCATAAGGTGGCGGTACTTGAAGAAGGAATGAAATACACTCCAATATCGATTTCACCGGAGCAGGCGCAGTTCCTCGAGACAAGGAAATTCCAGCTAGATGAGATCGCAAGGATATTCAGGGTTCCGCCTCATATGGTCGGTGATCTTGAAAGGAGCACGTTTTCCAATATAGAGCAACAGTCACTGGAGTTCGTCAAATACACGCTCGATCCGTGGGTGTCAAGGTGGGAGCAGGCAATAACGAGGTCGCTCTTTACACCGGATGAGAAAAAGAAATACTTTGTAAAGTTCAATCTTGACGGACTGCTGAGAGGAGATTATCAGAGCCGCATGAACGGATATGCGGTAGGACGGCAAAACGGATGGATGTCCGCAAACGACATCCGCGAACTTGAAAACCTTGACCGTATCCCGGAGGAAGAAGGCGGTGACCTTTACCTCATAAATGGAAATATGACGAAACTTGAAGATGCAGGACTGTTTGCGGGGACTGCGGGAAAGGAGGAGAACACTGATGGGAACAAATAAGTTCTGGAAGTGGAAGAACAGAATAATATCCGATCAGGAGGGTGAAGGCAGCGTTACTGAAAGGACGCTGTTTTTAAATGGCACGATTGCCGAGGAAAGCTGGTTCGATGATGATGTAACACCTGCGCTTTTCAAAGATGAACTTGTAAGCGGAGAAGGTGACATAACTGTATGGATCAACTCGCCTGGCGGTGACTGCGTAGCAGCGGCACAGATCTACAACATGCTGATGGACTATAAAGGAGACGTCACGGTAAAGATAGACGGGATAGCGGCATCGGCTGCATCCGTGATTGCAATGGCGGGAACTAAAGTCCTTGTATCGCCGGTATCCATGATGATGATCCATAACCCGGCTACGATTGCATTCGGGGGCACCGGAGAGATGCAGAAAGCGATATCAATGCTCTCGGAAGTAAAGGAATCGATCATAAATGCCTATGAGATCAAGTCAGGTATGAGCCGGACTAAGCTTGCAAGGCTCATGGACGAAGAAACATGGATGGATGCAAGGAAGGCCGTGGGACTTGGATTTGCCGACGAGATCTTAAAAAGAGACACGGCAGATCTAAACGATGAGCCTGCAATGACGGATACCCTGTATTCGCCTGCAAGGGTGACCAACTCACTGATGGATAAGATAGCGGCAAAATGCCGCATCGAAGGTAAACAAGCAACTGAAGACAAAGTGAAAGCCGATACGCTTATCGCGCGGCTCGATCTTTTAAAGAACTGGAGGTAACAGGATATGAACACTATTCTAGAAATGATGGAAAAAAGGAACGAGGCCTGGGAAGGCGCAAAGGCATTCGTTGAAAGCAAGCGTGACAAAGACGGACTTCTTTCAGAAGAGGATGCCAAGACCTATGCGGGCATGGAGAAAAAAGTAAAGGATTACGGCGCAGAAATCGAAAGGCTCCGCAGTATGGAGGCTATGGAAGATGAACTGAAGAAGCCGGTCAACAAACCAATAATCAGTAAGCCGCTCAAAGAAAATGACGATAAGCCTGAAAAAACAGGGCGCGCATCTGATGAATACAGAAAGGGCATGCTCATGGCACTGCGTTCAAACTTCAAGCATGTCAGCGATGTGCTGCAGGAGGGAGTCGATACGGACGGAGGATATCTCGTCCCGGATGAATATGATTCCAGGCTCATTGATGTACTAAGTGAGCAGAACATCATGAGACAGCTCGGTACGATCATCACCACAAGCGGTGAGCATAAGATAAACATCGCAGCCACGAAACCGGCGGCGCTGTGGGTAGAGGAAGGCGGTGCACTCACATTCGGTGATGCGACCTTCTCACAGATCATCATGGATGCACACAAACTCCATGTGGCGATCAAGATAACGAATGAACTTCTTTATGACAATGCGTTCAACCTCGAAAGCTATATCCTTGACCAGTTCGGCAAGGCGCTGGCTAATACTGAGGAGGACGCATTTTTAAATGGTGATGGAAAAGGAAAGCCTCTGGGACTGTTCGCAGAAACAGGCGGCGGTCAGGCTACAGCAGTAACAAGCGGCGCTAATATTTCAGCCGATGACATCATAAGCCTTGTATATACGCTGAAGCGTCCGTACAGACAGAATGCGAAGTTCATCTTGAATGACCAGACCATTTCATCCATAAGAAAACTCAAGGACAATAATGGTGCGTACATGTGGCAGCCGTCAGTACAGGCCGGTGAGCCGGACAGATTCTTCGGATATGAGGTCTACACCTCAGCTTACGCACCGCTTGCAGAAGCAGGGAAACCGGCAGTTGCGTTTGGTGACTTCTCTTACTACAACATCGGTGACAGAGGCACTCGTTCCTTTCAGGAACTCAAAGAACTCTTCGCAGGCAATGATATGACAGGCTATATCGCAAAAGAGCGTGTAGACGGAAAACTCGTCCTGCCGGAAGCAGTGCAGATCCTGAAGATGAAAGCGTGATGCTAAATGGGCAGAGTCATAACGGCGCTGCCATATTTTTTGGAGGTGATGCGTATGTTCGTCACGCTTGATGAAATGAAGAATTATTTGAGAGTGGACCACACTGATGATGACGAACTCATAGGACACATCCTTGAATCAGCGGAGCGCGTATGCATGGATATCGTAAGAACGGATGACAGTGCAAAATTCGAGGAAATGGTCAATGCAAGGACTGCGGTCATGTATACGGCTGCATATTTTTATGAGCATAGAGAAGAGGCTGATTTCCACGAACTCGCGCTGACATTAAGAAGCCTGTTATCAGGCAGCAGAGAGGCGGGGTTTTAATGAATATCGCACTTCTAAATACAAGAGTAACATTTCAGAAACAGCAGACAGAGATAGACGATATCGGGAACCACGTAAACTCATGGACGGAATATTTCACATGCGCTGCAACGATCAGCGGTGAGGGCGGCAGTGAATCATATCAGGCTGCTGAGACCAATGAAAAGTCGGATATAAGCGTAACTGTGAGATGGTGCAAAAAGACCGCTGAAATAAAGTCAACTGAATACCGCGTAATGTTTGACGGAGAAATTTACGACATACTCTCAGTTGATCATTTCAGCTATAAGAAGGATGCAGTCAAATTCAGGTGCATAAAGGTGAAGAGATGAAGATAGAAGATCTGGCAGATGCCATTGAGGATGAACTGAATATCTATGCAAAAGGCAGCGCTGCAGTTGTAAAGAATGCTGTGAAGGATACTGCAAAAGAAATAAAGGATGGCATCGCTGCAGGTGCACCGGTAGGTGTCACCGGAAAATACGCAAAGAGCTGGAGAGTAAAGAAAACAGCGGAAACTGATACGAGTGTCTCCTGTGTCATACACGCAAACAAGGATGGATATCGCCTGGCACATCTTCTGGAGTTCGGTCATGTAAATCGTGACGGTGGACGCACAGATGCGAAAGAACATATTGGTCCTGCAGAGAAGAAGGGTAAGGCATCGATAGAAAAGAAGATAAGGAGCGGGTTGAAATGACAGTAGCAGAGATACTTAATGGCACAGGCCTTCCGTATGCGTATGACCACTTTGCGGAAGGAGAGTCACCGAAACCGCCATTTGCCGTGTACTACCATCCTGAGAGCACTAATTTCGGTGCTGACAACATCGTATGGTCAAGAGCGGATACGGTTTACCTGGAACTTTATACAGATAAAAAAGATATTGAAACTGAAAATATTGTAGAAAAAGCACTGACACAGAACGGGATCTACTGGGACAAGTCTGAAGCCTGGATAGATTCAGAAAAACTGTACGAGGTGCTTTATTCATTTGGAACGGAGGGATTTTAATGTCCGACAGCAATAAGATAACATACGGTCTTTCCAATGTGCATGTATGGCCGATAACATCGGTCACAGCAGATGGGAAGCCGACATACGGCACTGTTATAAACATGCCGGGAGCAATTGAAATGTCACTTTCAGCAGAAGGTGATACCGCGACATTCTATGCGGACAACATATTGTACTGGACGGCTGAAGCCAATAACGGGTACAGCGGTTCACTTACGATCGCGGAGATGCCGGAAGATTTTGCACAGAAAGTGCTCAATCAGATAAAAGACAACAACGGTGTACTGATAGAAGATTCTACAGCGACCGGGACTGAGTTTGCGATGGCATTCGAGTTCGAAGGAGACATCAACAAAAAGAGGATACTTTTCTACCGCTGCACAGCGGGAAGGCCTGATGTCGGTTCGTCCTCCAAGGAAGACAAGATCGAACCGAACAAGCAGGAGATTTCTATCAAAGCATCACCAAGGCTCGATAACCATTACGTGAAGGCGAGCGTTGCGGATGCATCATCCACGGCATATTCGTCATGGTACGGTGCATCACCATATGAAGCTGTGACGACAACAGTATCGGCTTCGAAGACAAGCACATCGACTTCCGGGTCATAAAAGGGGGCACTTAAAGGATGATAAAGAATATTGAGATAGCAGGCAAAGATGTCAAATTCGATACTTCACTGTCATGGATGTTCCTGTATAAGACACAGTTCGGCAGTGATCCAATAGATATCATAATGCCGGCGATCAAGGCGGCGGTGCCGCTCTTTGAGAATGCCGGGAATACCCTCACTGCAGCGGATATCGACATGATAACGGATGTGCTTTCAGAGATGAATGTCACTGAAGGACTGCAGCTTATATGGGCGCTTGCGGCGAACGCGGAAAAAGATATAGATGAGCCTACTGCATGGTATCACGGATTTGATACGTTCCCGCTTGATGAGATACTCGCCGGCATCGTGCCGGCAATAGTCGAATCATGCCTTAGCACAAAAAAATTCCAGGCACTGTCTCAGGCGGCAAAGAAGGCAGTGCCGAAGAAGCGAACATCGAGAGCATCCTCACGGCAGGCCTGATGCGGGGTCTTCGTATGAATGATACGAGGACTATGACGCTCGGGATGTGGATAGATTACATCATCGAGTGGAACAGCATCAATATGCCGGACGGGAATACGAACAGGATGGCAACACAGGAAGACTTCGATAAGTTCTGATCGTGCTGCTGGCACGATAGATAAACGGGAAGGAGGGCCAAGTCATGGCTGGAAATATAAAAGGCATAACCATCGAACTGAACGGGGACACCACTAAGCTTGATAAGGCTCTCCGTGAAGTAGGAAAAGAAACCAGGACTGTTCAGCGGCAGCTTTCTGAAGTGGAGAAGGCGCTGAAACTGGATCCGGGGAATACTGACCTCATAAAACAGAAGCAGAGGCTTCTGGGCGAAGAGATTCAGTCAACCAAAGACAAACTTGGTATGTTGCGGCAGGCTGACCAGGATGTTTCAAAAGACATGGAAAAGGGGACTGCGGGCGCTGCTGAAAAGCACAGTGAACTGCAAAGACAGATCACCATTACAGAATCCAAGGAAAAGGCGCTTCAGAAAGAGTTCGATAAACTGAAAGGCGTGTCAGGAGACACATTAAAGATAGCCGCAGGATTCGAAAACGCGGGAACAAAGATCAAGTCGGTCAGTGATAAGGTCGGCAGCATCGGCAAAGGCATGACAAAAGGTGTCACGGCACCGGTAGTCGCAGTAGGTGCGGCAAGTGCTAAAGCTTTTACCGAAGTCGACGATGCAATGGATACGGTGGTTAAAAAGACAGGGGCATCCGGCAAGTCTCTCGATTCCATGAAAAAGAACGTGGAGAACATAGCAACGAGCATCCCCACGACCTTTCAGGCTGCAGGCGACGCAGTAGGTGAAGTCAATACGAGATTCCATCTGACGGGCAAATCTTTAGAGAGCGTATCTGCGCAGTTCGTCAAATTCGCAGATATAAACAATGCGGATGTGACGGATTCAGTTCGCGGAGCGCAGATGGTGATGTCAGCGTTCGGACTTAAAACAAAAGACACAGGCTCACTTCTCGGTGTGTTCACAAGTGTATCGCAGAAGACCGGTGTATCGGTCACTGACCTTATGAACTCACTTGTGCAGAACGGCGCAACATTCCGTGATATGGGACTTTCAGCCCAGAATGCCGCTACGCTCCTCGGCAATTTTGAGGCTGCCGGCATCGACTCCAATACTGCAATGGGATCTTTAAAGAAAGCCATGACGGCATTCCAGAGCAAAGGTATCGATGTAAATAAGGGGCTAAAAGATCTGATAGGAAGCTTGTCAGACGGCAAGGTAACGACCAAAGATTATAACTATGTGGTCAGCATACTCGGTAAGAGGGGTGCTGATGCATTCGTTGATATGGCAAAGAGCGGAAGACTGTCGCTTAAGGGTTTGTCCTCAAATCTGTCTGATTACGGTTCTACAGTTGATGACACATTCAAAGGAACACTTGATCCGATAGACCAGGCGAAAGTCGCGCTCAACAATCTGAAGGTGACGGGCGCGCAGATATTCACATCGCTTCAGGAGATAATCGCACCGATGCTTCAAACGCTTAATACTAAGCTTCAGGCGCTCAATAAATGGTGGCAGACGCTTTCACCCGGTATGCAGCAGGCAATCATAAAGACGATGATGATAGCAGCTGCCATAGGGCCATTGCTTATAGGTGTTGCAAAGATAGGTTCAGCCATAGGCACCATTGCTGGCGGAATAGGCAACATGATAACTATCGGTTCTAAGATGGCTGCTGTCTTTTCAAACGTAGGCGGCATGGCGGGCATCATGGGAAAGGCGATAGGATTTCTTACGAGTCCTGTCGGCATAGTGATAGCCGCGATCCTGGCTGCGATAGTAGTAGGTGTTCTCCTCTATAAGAACTGGGACAAGATCAAGGCTGCGGCTCAGAAAGTGTTCACTGCCATAAAGAATGTCATAGTGCCGGTGATGAACACGATAAAGAATGTAATAACTACAGTATGGAACGGGATAAAATCATTTTTCATAACTGTGTTTTCTGCTATAGGTAAAGCAGTGCTCCTGTATTTCAGCGCATATCTCACTGTTATAAGAACGATACTGAATGTGATAAGAACAGTCGTAAGGGCAGTATGGAACGGCATAAAGACGGTGATCACTGCCGTTGTCAGGTCAATAAAGACTGTCGTGAGCGGTGCATGGAAAGGCATCAAGGCGGTAACTCTTGCAGTGTTCGGCGCGATAAAGTCCGTAGCAAGGACTGTCTGGAACGGCATAAAGATGGCTGTCCTGACTCCGGTGCGGGCGATAAAATCTGTTGTCACATCGATCTGGCAGGGGATAAAAAGTGTGACAGTAAGCGTATGGAACGGCATAAAGAATGCCATAACAAGGCCTATAGAGATTGCAAAGAACATCATAAAGAGGATCGTGGATACTATAAAAGGGTTCTTTCATTTCAGGATAAGTCTTCCTAAGATACCGATGCCGCATTTTTCCGTCATACCTTCCGGGTGGGAACTCGGAGACCTTCTAAAGGGCAAGATCCCGCATCTTGGCATCAAGTGGTACGCCGAAGGCGGGATACTTAAAAAGCCTACGGCATTTGGAGCATCAGGAAACGATATCCTTGCAGGAGGAGAAGCCGGCTATGAAGCGGTAGCTCCGATAGATACCCTGAAAGGTTATGTCCGTGATGCAGTGGCAGAGGCAGGCGGCGGAGGTCAGGTGTTCAATATTTCTATGACGGTGAACGGGGCGAATGACCCGGAAGACTGGGCGGCGCAGTTTGCAAAGAGCCTGAAACGGCAGATGAGGATGGGATGAAATGGCGAAAAGTAAAAAAAGCAAAAGACCGACCGGACTTGCCATCTCAAGGAACGGGATGGTATTCACGTTCAAGTGGAAGAAAGGCGATACATATAAGGACGGACAGCAGCTTCAGTACAAGATAGGAACCGGAAAGAAGCCGGGATGGAAAGACTTAAGCATAGCAGATACTGCGGCCAGCAAGGCAGTATCACTTTCTGCAAGTAGTTATTATCCGGCATCCGGCAAAAGAACGCTGAGATACATAAGCTTCAGAGTGCGTGGAAATCATGACAAAAAGAAGAATGATAATTTCGGATGGAGCGAATGGTCTGATAAGACATTTGATGTTATTATACCGAGAAGACCGTCATCTGCCGTTTTTGAATTAAGCGAAGACTACAGCAATGTCGGGACATTCACATGGGAAGTTGCTGTATCTGATGATGATACGCACATTTTTACTGACACAGAGTATCAGTCACTTATTACTGAGGGCGGTGAAACTGACGGTTCAAGACTTTCATGGAACTCATCACAGTCGGGATGGCTTTCAGGGACAGCGGCAGCATCTGGCACAAGAAGCGTTACCGAGGATACTGCTGTGATCGCAGTCGGTTCGCATACCAGATGGATGAGGGTGCGTTCCAGAGGACCTCAGGGAAACAGTGACTGGGTCTATGCGAAGCATACATATTCTGCTCCGCAGACAGCATTGATAATATCTGCAGATGCAGCCGTAAATAATCAGGACGGCCTTGATATCACAGTGACCTGGATAGTACCTAGTGACAGCAGGACTCCTATCGATAAGACTGCAGTGCAGTGGGCCGTCGTGACTCCGTCTGCCGGACTATTATGCCCTGATGATGCAGGCTGGACTGATGCCGATACATCACGTGATACGAGCGGTACTGATATGGCACGCTTTACGATAGATCAGCTGGTTGGTGAGGATAAATGTCTGTTCGTGCGTGTCAATACGCTGCACGATAAGGTACTTATATACGGCAAGGCAAAAATGGTAACAGCAGGAGTGATAAAGGCACCTTCCATAACAAGTGTGGAGACTGACACTGCAACGAGCAAGGCAGTGGTCACGGCTGCGAATAATTCAGAGATCCCGGACAGTATCCTTGCGGTATTGTTCAGAGCAGCATCAGATCCATCTCAGATATATACGCTGGGCATTATCGCCCACGGTGAAACAAATGTTACAGTGCAGTGCCCGGATCTTTCATCTGAAACAGCATATGATTTCGGCATTTATGCGATGCAGGGCACATACGAAACATCAGTTACTGCTGCCGGCATCACCGTTTACAATACTTCTGCAAATGCAAAAAGCACGGATGTGTGGAAAGGCGGCACAGTACCACAGGCACCATCAAATGTGAAAGCAGTCCAGTCGGATATTGCAAAGACGGTCAGTGTGACCTGGGACTGGACATGGGATGAAGCAGACAGCGCTGTTATAAGCTGGTCGGAACATGAAGATGCGTGGGAGTCAACAGATGAACCAAGCACATATACGATAAGTCATCTCCACGCAGGAAGGTGGAATATAAGCGGACTCGATACAGGAGTCACGTGGCATGTAAGAGTAAGGCTCACATCAGGAAGCGGAGAGAACACTATATATGGTCCGTGGAGTGAAGCGGCCAAAGTGGATCTTTCATCAGCACCTGAAACTCCTTCGCTCATACTGTCAGAGAGCGTCATAACCGAGGATGGAAATGTCACTGCATACTGGGCATATACATCCGGTGACGGTACATCACAGGCATATGCTGAAGTTTGTGAAGCCCAGATAAATGCAGGCGGCATCACATACGGCAAAGTGATAGCGCATACGCTAACGAGCCAGGCAATCACAATAAATGCAAAGGAAGCCGGATGGAGCGCAGGCAATACATATTATCTGTGCGTTCGTGTGATATCAGCATCAGGCAGGGCATCAGCAGGCTGGAGTGCTGCAGCGGCAGTTACGGTCGCACAGCCTTTAATTGCTGTTATAACAAAGACCAGCCTGGAAGAGCAGACAGTGCAGGACGATCCGGATGATCCGACCATTACCCATAAGACTTTGGCGCTTACAGTTTTGCCGCTTACTTTGACGGTGACCGGCGCAGGCACAGGCGGAACAACCATAGCTGTTATAGAGAGAAGATATGATTATCACATGGAACGTCCGGACGGGAATGAAGGCGGCGGATTTGCAGGTGAGACCTGCGCCATTTCAGAAGTGAGCGGTGAAGGTGAGATAACGATCAGCGCAGATGATCTTTTGATCCAGCTTGATGACGGGGCGTCATACACGCTAATCGTCACGGTAAAAGATTCACTCGGGCAGTCAGCAGCTGCATCGGAGAACTTTGAAGTCCACTGGGCGCATCAGGCAGAAATACCCGGAGGTACGGCTGTACCGAATAAGGATTCCCTGATCACTGTCATAACGCCTGCTGCCCCGGTATCGTATGCCGAAGGTGATGTCTGTGACATTTACAGGCTTTCTGCTGACGGACCGGAACTTATCATTTACGGAGGCGCTTACGGAACATCTTATGTCGATCCTTACCCGGCATTCGGAGAAGGGTGCGGTCATCGCATCGTAGACAGGACCGTCAATGGTGATTACATAACGGCGGATGATCTTGCCGCCTGGGTAGACATAGATGAAGAAGCCGGCGATGTGCTTGATATAAGGAGTACAGTGATCGATTTTGACGGAGGCCGTGTGGTACTACCATATAACCTAAAACTTGGGAACTCATGGGAGAAGGACTTTGAACGTACAAGGTATCTTGGCGGGAGTATCGCCGGGGACTGGAATCCAGGAGTATTCAGGAATCTTTCACTTCAGACAGACAGTATCAAAACAAAAGATGAGTCAGTGATACGTGCAATGAGACAGCTTGCTTCTTATTCAGGTATATGTCATGTCCGTACACCGGACGGGAGCAGCTTTGCCGCTGATGTCGAAGTGAGCGAGAGCCGTGAATACAACGACCCGGTGATATCGTTTTCACTAGATATTAAGCAGGTCGAGTCAGAAAGCTTTGACGGCATGACGCTTGCACAGTGGAATGCGGCTGTTGCCGCGGAGGGTACATCATGATATGGAGCAGAGGATTTTCAGCGAGGTTCACAGCATCTGTCGTAGATCCTGTCACTTGGAGAGATATAAAGGATATACGGATAACCGGAGGCAGCATTGAACGTAATACTGAAAAAATGATGGAGTCGGCAGATATAAACATGACTGAACTAATCGGAACCGGTGAAGCCTGGATAAGGATATGGCTTGATGCCAGGCAGGATGCAGGAGCATCTGCACATATACCGCTTTTTACAGGTATCACATCAGTCCCTGAAAGAAGTCTTGACGGTACAAGGGAATCATATTCGGCAGAATGCTATTCGGTACTTAAGCCAATGGCTGACAGACTGCTGCAGAGAGGGTGGTACGCACCAGCGGATGCGGATGGCGCAGCACTTGCCGCAAGGCTGTTGAGCACAGGCCCTGCGCCTGTTACGTTTGATGCAGGATCACCGCATCTTGCTGATTCAATAGTGGCAGAAGACGGTGAGAGCGATCTTACTATGGCAGAAAAGATAATAACAGCGATAGGCTGGCGTATAAAGATAAGCGGTGACGGCAGGATCCATATATGTGAAAAGGCATCGGAGATCACTGCCGCATTTGATTCTCTTTCTAACGATATCATCGAGATGCATGTGACAGACACATGCGACTGGTATTCATGTCCCAATGTTTTCAGAGCAGTGAGCGGTGATTCTACGGCTGTTGCAAGGGATGATGATCCGGAAAGCATTCTGTCCACAATAACGCGCGGAAGAGAGGTATGGATGGAAGAAACGGACTGCAGTCTTAATCTTGGAGAAACGCTTTCCGCATATGCATTAAGGAGACTAAAAGAGGAGCAGTCTCCATCAAGGACTCTTCATTATGACAGAAGGTATCAGCCGGATGTTTCACCAGGAGATCTTATACGGATGCGTTATCCGGGGAACGGTCTGGACGGGACTTTCCGCATCAAAAGTCAGAGCATGGAACTTGGATACGGAGTGAAAACAACGGAAGAGGCGGTGACGGCATGACGGTGAAAAAAGCAAAGATACAGCAGGATATCATTTTGGCAATGGAAGAAAGCAGTGCAGAGACCAAAGGCTATGACACAGTAGCAACAGTCAAACGTGTTGAAGATGATATAGCCTGGGTCCACATCCCGGGAGGGATGGACGAAACACCGGTGACACTTTCAATAGATGCTAAAGCAGGAGACACCATAAGGATTAGAGTAGCAGGAGGAAAGGCATGGGTGACGGGCAATGACACCGCGCCTCCTACAGACGATACGACAGCAATAAATGCGAGGATCAATGCGGCAGTGGCTAAAATAGCAGCTGAAAATGCTGAGACAGAAGCCGCCGGCGCAAATAAAAAAGCCGATTCAGCAGGGTCTGCAGCGGAAAAAGCCGCCGGTGCCGCACTCACTGCAGGAAACATGGCATCGTCTGCATCAGCATCTGCAGCAACTGCATCCCAGGGTGCGGCGAGAGCGGAAAATGCCGCAAACGCAGTGAATGTAAAACTCACAACGCTCATAAGGCAGACTGATGATGGGATAGAAGCAGGAAGGATACCGGATGCCGGGACTCTGCCGGACGGATCTTCCATAACACTTCCTTTGGCGCTCGTCAATACAGACGGAAGTTTTGATGTGCTTCTTGCAACATACAAAAACAGCGGAGGTACTGTGACTAAAACGGATTCTGTGCGGATAGCATCTTTTGGGGCAGATGCCGTCATCGGGAGCATCACGGGAGCGCATGCCCACATAGACAGCGACAGCTTCGATATCATAGATGCGTTTGGTAATGTACGTGCAAGCATGGGCGGCAGTACTCCGATGTTTCAGATAGGAAAGTTCACGTTCATAAACCGTGAAAACGGAAATCTTACACTTAGGCTCAATGAAGGGTGATGAATAATAATGGCTATATACAGTAAGAAAATAAGTATGCCGTATCTGCCTCTTATGGCAAGCAGCGCAGGTACGATCTCAAAGGACAGCTATCTGCTTGTGGAAGTGACCGGGGTAACGGTTAACGACGGATATACGAACGCAACTATCAAATACAGCCTGTATGCAAAATCTACGACTGCCAGGAGCGTGACTGCTTCCATAAGCACAACAAACAGCAGTGTCAGCAAGACGGTAAAAGTGACCACTTCAATGACATGCATCCTGACCGCGACAGAAACAGTTTCAAGTTCGGATATGATAGATGTATACACCGGTGCTACTATTTCATATGAAGTGGCAGGTTCATATATGCCGACTACATATGGTGTCAGCAGCATGGCGGATATAATGTCATCGAATTACATACTGTTCGTCACATTCGGAAAGATGACATCCTATCCATTTGCAATGAAATACGGGGAAACAGGTACATTCACTTTCAATAAATCATCTGCTTACAGACTTGAATTCCTTGATGCATCAGGGGTATCAAGGTACACCGCGTCGATAAGCGGCATGAGCGGAAGTACAGCTGTTCCAGTCAGTGTGTTCTCAACAGTCAAAGCAAGTCTTAAGACCTGCAAGGTATATGAGATCTACAGCGGGACAGACATCGCGGAGAAATCGTATAATCTCACAGTGAGTGAAACAGCCTGTTCTTTGTCATTATCAGCACTGCGCTCACCTACGGACGCTGATGCTTCGCTTGTGACAGTCTCGGTTTCCGGTGAGTCAGCACTCTCAAGTACATCAAGGACAGTGACCGTTTATGCGAAGGAAACCAGTTCGGAAATATGGAATGCTGTAGGAACGATAAGTCCTTCAGCATCACAATTCACAGGTGAGACGATGTCGGTCGATCTCGATATAAGCTATTCGTGGGATATATACGGCATCTTGAGTGATGGATATACAAGCGTACAGTCGAACATATTCAGGATATACTCAAAGTCATACATCATGGATGTGAGGACGGATGGAAAGGGGATAGCCTTCGGCGGTACTGCAGCAACGGAAGATGAAATGTACTGCGGCTTTGGCAGTTTCAGAGCAAACAACGGTTCATTCGAGGGCAGTCTTTCAGTATCCGGTGACATTAAACCAGGTAGGATAAACGGGATCGCTGATCTAATATATCCTGTCGGTGCCATATACATGTCCGTAAGTTCCGCATCGCCGGCAAATCTGTTCGGAGGTACGTGGGAAC
>Ga0183101_1000101_pt4 | contig 34973 bp, 27 predicted proteins | sample Biomet3_FD_127790 | JGI IMG/M metagenome (GOLD analysis project Ga0183101, IMG submission 127790) | Microbial communities from bioreactor (seeded with sewage sludge) at LBNL, California, USA - Biofuel metagenome 3 | ecosystem: Engineered > Bioreactor > Anaerobic > Unclassified ... | reverse complement strand
TTTTCTATCGCACTGAACGCCTCAAAGACATATGCCGACGAAGAATATCTGAAAGAAGTCCTGGAAAATGTCATAGACAATTCTATAAAATATTCCAATCCCAAAGAAGTACATATCACAGTAACATCTGAAAACGATGAGAAAGAATGTTGTAGTATCATTCGTATAAAAGATGACGGAATAGGAATGTCGGAAGAAGATATGCATGTTATCTTCGACAAATTTGAAAGAGCTTCTGCGGTGAAACGTACCTCTAAAGGTGGAGCTACAGGATTCGGATTAGGACTGAATTATGTGTTCCATGTAATGAAAGCGCATAACGGCAGAATAGAAGTAAATAGCGAGAAAAACAAATATAGCGAATTCACATTGTTCTTTCCATTATAAATAGACATTGCAAAAATAAAATAATGATGATAAAATTACTATTGGTTGAAGACGATGCCAATCTATGCTACATTATACAAAGTGGACTGGAAGATATGATTGGCGGCTATGAAGTGCTAACGGCAAAGAATGGTGAAGAAGGTCTGAAGGTGTGGCGCAAAGAACATCCCGATATCATTGTAGCCGATATTGAAATGCCTGTGATGAACGGTTTCGAGATGGTGGCAAAAATGAGGGAGACAGACGGTAATACTCCTATCCTATTCGCTTCGGGCAGAATCTCTCCCAAAGACGTGACTGCAGGATATAAGCTAGGAGGTAACAACTACATAAAAAAGCCTTTCGTGCCCGAAGAAATGGATGCTCATATCAAAGCCTTGCTCAAAATGAATCAAGGACTTAAGATGCGCAACGAAGCAGATATTTATCCTATCGGCAAATACTATTTCGACTACCGCCATGCTTTGCTCACAGATATAGTAGGAAATACTAAAACCATCACCACTCAGGAAGCGCATATTCTGAAACTTCTTGCTGCCAACAAGGGAAATATAGTCCGAAGAAATGCAATCATGGAAGAATGTTGGGGTAAAGACAAATCCGACGATTATTTCACATCACGTAGCTTGGACGTTTTCGTCACACGCCTAAGGAACATATTAAAAGATGATCCGAATATAGAAATAAAGACCATGAAGGGAGTAGGACTAATGTTGATAGACGAAGTACAACTCTAGCGACACAACATCCATATTCAACTATTCTTCACTTTTAACTTTATCTTGCAATAGCTCCGCATCTTGAGTACTTTGATGTAGCCGTTTGTTTTGCTCTTTATTCTCCATTATCCATATAGTCAGCACAATGAACAATATAATCAATAGCGTACAAAGCAAAGAACCCTCAAAGCCAAAATTACCGCCATTGAACAATATATTCGAACTGCGTTTAATGTGAATGAGCGAAAATTTGGTATTCGTTCCGCTAACAGAAAATCCCAAGACAGGGCCCTGTAAGAAATTCCAAAAGAAGTGCAATGAAATGGGATACCATAAATTCTTAGTATAGATGTAAGTAGAGCCAAGAAGCACGCCAGCCAGTAAAAGATTGAGCAAAGGCAACATGGAAGTATGCTCGTTGCCCAAATGAAACAGCATAAAGATAACGGCCGAAATGAACAGTGCCAGAAACTTATTCATATTGCTACGAAGCATGCGCCCCAAAATATAACCACGACAACAGATCTCTTCGGTAAATGCTACCAAGATGAAAAGAAGGATATTCCACAAAAAGATATTTTCATTGAAATGAAATTTTGCTATCCGAATATCTCCCAATTTAAGTAAAAAATAGAAGCCACCACCCATAATAAAGGCAGCTACAATCAGCCCCATAAAAATATCGCCCATCCTGCCACTTATACTCATGCCTAGAGAATTCATGCGCTTATTCTCGCAAAAACGAAGTAACAATGCCGACACACACAAAGCACCTATAAGCATAGATACTTCATTCAATATATCTTGCAGCATTGTTGTCTGGCCAAATATTTTGAATTTATCAAATCCAATAAAAATACCCACAAACAAAGTCAGTACACCACTAACAGTAATAAATCCTACAATAAAAAGGATAACACACAACCATACAGGTAGCGATTTTTCTTTCTTTATTTCTGCCATCATAATTATATTTTTTGTTCTCTATTCGTTAATCTTTCGACAAAATTAGCTATAAAAAACAAAACTGTTTTATTAAATCGAGCATTTTTACTATATTTGTTCTTAAAATAATAATGAACGACATGAATATGAGAATCAAGACCTTTTTACTTTACGCCCTATTAATTGGTGGCATATCTTCATTACATGCGCAATCAAGAATGACATATTCCGTTTCAAAAGCCGGTACGCTCATTTCACAACTTACCAGAGAAGGTGCAGATAGTATAATAGAACTGAAAGTCACAGGCAAAATCAATGCTGTAGATTTTCGTCATCTCCGCGATGAATTCAAAAATCTTAAAGTGCTTGATTTATCGGGAGCTGATGTACGTCCCTATATCGGCAAAGAAGGTACCGACCAAGGAAATTTCACTATATACAAAGCCGACTATATTCCTAAACTAGCCTTTTTGAACAAGAGAACGCTGCAAAACGTTATCTTACCTTATAGCATCAGATGTATAGATAATGAAGCTTTCAAGGATTGCAACAACTTACGAATTCTTCAATTGAATAAACAAAATGCCCCCCACTTAGGAAAAGAAGCTATTAGCGATACGATTACGACTATTTTTATACCCGCTTCGGCCACAGACAACTATCGTCGTTCTCCTCAATGGGATCACTTTTCGCTCATAGAAAGCGAACCGCTATCACTGAAAGTACAGATAGCCAAACTAGGTTCCCTACAAGAAGAAATTCTCAAAGCAGGCATGCAACCGGGCAAAATAAACTATCTAACCATCGAGGGAAAAATGGACGAGGATGACTTCATGGTTATTCGCAGCTATATGTCCAACCTAGCCTCTATTGATTTAACAAATACGATCTGCGAAACAATACCCGAGTTTACATTCTCGCAGAAAAAGCACCTCATACACATAGATTTACCCAAGAATCTACACAAAATAGGACAACGGGCATTCAGTGGATGCAACAAATTGGGAGGAACCTTAATACTCCCTCCTAGCGTAACGGCAATAGAATATGGTGCTTTCATCGATTGCGATCATCTGACTCATGTTAGAGCTACCGGCAACAAAATAACAACAGTAGGCGACAATCTTTTTGGAACTGACAAAGGGAAACTCATTTATAAATAATAGTTGCTCGAAGAAGAAGCTGTTTTGAATTTTTATCGAAAGGATTTTGAAGCTCCTCTCGATTATTCAATATTGCCCCCTTAGCAGATACGCCAATAGTTGTACCGGGTTAAGTAATATTAAAATAGAGGAAGCTTGCATCAAGAATAGAAAATAGTAGTAATTTTGCGCATGATGCATATCTCTCGATCGACAAACAACAAATATCTGGCTATTATCATGATAGCGCTATTGTCGCTCTCTTGCCCTGTAAAGAGAGAAATAAAACAATGGCTCCAGATTGAGACCCCTCAACAAACGATGGGATCAAGTTGCCCAAGGACTTGCTACACCAATTCAAACGATCATATTTTAAGTCGCTTTGTCAGTAAGCAGAGAGAAGTAAAAGCCTTATTTCCTTTTAGTATTCGTACAAAGTGTATCGACAAGTTTGCGTTGCTAAATAACGTCGACTTACACGGTTTTTCTATTTTCCAAAAACAGAAGATCCCATCTTTTCTGCTCTTTAGAAAACTCTTGATTTAGATAAATACTTTTCATTTAGATAAGCTATTGACACCGAAGCCAATTCCTCTCGTTTAACGAACAGGGTTGTCTCTTCGTGCCAACGAGTAATGTTTCATACAAACAAATATATAAAGAATGAAAAAGTATATGATGATATTATTGTTGTCCTCATTTATAATGGAAACAACAAATGTGAGTGCACAAACAACAAAAGAAATCGCCCAAGTTGAACAATCAATTAAAAGCAATGGCAAGTATGCATTGCTAGTGATGAATCCAAAGCATTTGAAAGTAGCTATCATGACTGGTGAAAGATTTAAAAATAAAAGCAAAAAGATAGGTTTTCAGATAGTGACATGTGGAGAAGTAGTAAAAGAAATCTCTACCAACGAAGAGCTGAAAAAGACAGTTATGGAAGCTGTACAAAAGTATGGATTGAAAATAGTTGTTTGTGGCTTGACTGTTAAGCAACTAAATATAGACAAAACACTTCTCCCTGCCGAAACGCCAATTGTAAATAATGGCATCGTTTATATGTTTGGATTGGAAGAGTTAGGCTACAAATCGATAAGCATATAATATATACCGGAAGATGAATAGGAAAAATTATCAGTTGCCGCTGCAAGTTGGTGCCAGCGGACTTCTTAGTTTATCGATGCGTTGGGTGATCGGTTGGACCTACTTCTCAGCATTTTGGCGCAGAGTTGTGTTGGAAAATAAGCTGGACCCTAATATAGCAGGCTATGTGGGAGAGAAGTTCAATCACTTCCTTCCCAATGCACTAGGTATAAAACCCATTATCGAATATATGGTGATGCGTCCGCATGATTTGCAACTTGCCATGATTCTGTTTACAATAATCGAGGCTATTGTGGGCCTGTTCATGATCCTTGGATTGTTCACCCGACTAATGAGTGTCGGTGTGTTTGGGCTTGCCTTCGGCATCCTTTTAGGTTCAGGATGGTTGGGCACTACATGCCTTGATGAGTGGCAGATCGGAATTTTAGGATTGGCAGGTGGTTTCACTCTATTCTTAACAGGTAGTGATGTATATTCACTCGATCATTATTTTATGCAACGAAAAAGCAAATTCACTTCTACCCGTTGGTTTCGAGCAATCGGTTCCGGCCCATTGCCGTTGAAAAACATGAAGACATTTATATTGTCTTTTTCATTATTCATTTTCGGCATAGCCCTATTTACAAATCAATCCTTCCATGGTGGAGTATGGGGAACTTTGCACAATAAATCAGTAAAACCGAAGATCGAAATATCCAATGTACGACTCAATCGTTCTGATCTTACATTCGAAGTGTATCGAACGGAAGGTGTAGATGTCTATGGCTCATTTTTGATAGGCATACAAATAATCGGTCCGAATGGTCAAGTTATCAAATCATTGAGTATTAACGACCTTTCAAAGTTTCCTCTAGGAAGAATAAAAAACAGGTATGTTACGAAAGTAAAACCAGGCAAACATAGTTTGATAATACCTTTGGGTGCAAAAGCCGATCTAACTGTTGATATAAGAGGTTTGCATATTAGTAACAATGACACGTTGAAATTGATAGATGTCAGTGGAATAGAATGGACGACTAAGATACGATGAATAGGCATTACTAATTTGCAGTTTTAAAGATGTTCGGTAACAAAAAAGATTTCTAACGTATGTCGCTGCCATAACTTCCGTTAGTTATTGCGGTAACTAACGGAAGTTATCATGACAACTAACATTAGTTTCTCCTGCGACATCTGTTAGTTACCGCAGCGACATACGGTTGATTCTTGGCACTCGGTGCGTGTCATACCCCGAAAAGGAAAGTGGCGCAAGTGAGAATACCAGTGCGAATGATGGGTGAAGCGAAATCGTTTCATGTTGTCTTATTTTACTAAAAGTGTCGCATGTGTCGCATAGGAATCCTATAAACTCTATATTTTTTTATCGACGTATGGCACGTTTATCATTATGACACTCTAATTACATGAAATATGATTACATAAAAAATAAAAATAAAAAAAATAAAGGAGATAGGAATCCTATGCGACACATGCGACAGGGGTATGTCGATTTTCGAAGTCGGAGTATATTGTGACTGCGATTTTTGGAAAAAGCAATAATTACCCTCTTTTTGGGAAATTGCAGTATTTGAAAATAAAACCGCTGTTTCGCATATAATACAGATTGCTAAATAAATAGACTTTATCTTATCATTATGAACAATATTTACCGTAAAAGTAATATAAAGATATTCCGAAAAAATGATAAAAACGCCTATTTTAGAGCTTTTTAGAAATTTGACCAAATTATTGCCTTGAAGAAAATAGACCCTCCATTTGTAAACTATTATTTTATATTGCTGTCTGGTAAAACGTTTTATTAGTTTAAAAATAAAGGACTGAATTCCTATAAGAGTTCAGCCCAAATTGTGTTACTTTGTTTTCACCACGAAAGTAAATACCACAATGCCCCAAAATAGGAATTTTACTGGACAGCCGAACAAACAAATCATTGGAGCATCTGTTGCATGTGATGGGTTCAACTATCATCAATTTGTTTTCCAATGTTTTAAAGGGAGTCGGACGTAATCCAAAGCATGCATGGGAAGAAAAAAGGAGGTATAAAACTCAAAGCAGATGAAATTGTATAGGTTCTCTGAAATGCTTTTTTATACTTTAACGGTTTTACCGGATACCAATAAATCAAATTAATATTCCCTTAACTTTTACTAGTGAGCCCCAAAAGCCTCTATATGCGGATAGTATTTTAAGAAAAGGTAACAAAAAAAAGCAGCTACTTATTATCGTAACTGCTTAATTTTCAGAGTGAGCGGTAAGCGAGATTCGAACTCGTGACCCTCAGCTTGGGAAGCTCTATAAAATATCACTTATATTATTGATTACCAATAATATAAATTGTTAAAAAGAGACTTGTCATAATTTTGTTAAAATTTTAGCTTACGTAGGCTTAGTAATTGTAATTATATTTTATCGAATTTCGATCGTTTTTAACGCTATATTTCACATATTTTCAGCGTTTTAATTGACTTACACACCTAACATTGCTTCAGGAGTTATGTTTAATATTTTGCAAAGCAGTCTTGCTATTTTCAAAGTAGGTTCAGCACGCCCTGAAATATAATCATTTACGCGAGATGGGCTAACACCTATTTCACCAGCAAGTTGTCTTTGATTCATGCCCTTCTCTTCAAGAGACAACTCAATCAAATCAGCAACTGTAGGTTTAGCTATTGGATAATACTTTTTCTCATAATCAATGATTATGTCTGACATGATAGAAAGTTCCAATGCATTCTTATCATTAGCAGGAGTATTATCATCAACCATTGGCAACAGTTCTTCCACTCTTACCAAAGCATATTCATAACGTTCTTTCGTGATATTTTCCATTTTCTTCTATCTTAAATTGTTGAACAATCTATTTTATCATATTCCTCATGAGTTCCTACCCAACGGACGTATATATAACCTATCGTGAATTTGATAACTACTACCAACCTATAATTATTTCCTCTGATATTAAATACATAATGCTGGTTACTTATATAGTCCGTTGCCGGAAAATCAACCTTTACATCAGAAAGATTCTTCCATTCAGCTTTTCCGGTAATATCATACCAACGTTCAAGAGCTATGCGAGAACTCTCACGCCCTTTCGTTTCATAGAACTCTTTTAGCTTCTTATGAGATACAATCCGCATATTTCTTATTATTCAACGTTATTATTTGCCGCAAATATAGAGATAAGTTTTGAAATATAAAACTTATTCGGGGTAAAATTTTATATTTCAAAACTTTTGATGAAAATTCAGGCAGAGAAACATTATTATTTATCTCCCTCCTTTTCTTTGTTATATTGATTAAGCGCCTGTATAGATGCTTGGATAAAATTAACTTGGGGGCGCTTGACTTCCGTGGCAGCTCCGGCAGCTGCATTCATTTTATTGGCACAGTCCGTAATGATCTTAATCGTATCATTTATATCTTCAAGCAGGGCCCCTTTTGAAATGATATCTTTTGCCTTATCTATGGCCACACCCAATAAATCATTAAGTTTACCGTAATTCTCTCTAAAGAACTTCAACTTGATTTCGCCTATATCCAACTCAGATTCCAATGCCGCACGTCTTACCGGCGTACTATCAAATTCACTATTATATTTCTCCTTCCATCCAATCAATGTTTGATATGCAACCCCCATCACTTTAGTCACGTATCTATAGTTGTAGTTATGATCACGCAACATTCGCACGGCTTCTAATTTCTGTGCTTCAGTATATTTACTTCTTCCAGCCATTTAAGTTTATATTTTATTGATTCACAAAGTTATAAAATATAATTATTAAACTAACACTTTAAATACATGAAATTGTGAAACTAGCAACAGAAGTTTGAGCTACAATGGTTTACTTTGCTTATTAATCAATAATCAAAATTATGATAGGAGCAATATTGGCAGGAGCGTCACTCGCAGCGGGACTGGCTTCAAGTATATTTGGAGCTTCCAAATCAGCAGCCGCGGCCAGACAGCAACGCAAACTTATAGATAATCAAGAGGCAAAAAATAATGCATGGTACGAACGGAACTATTACCAGAACTATATTGATAGTAGCGAGGGTAAAGCTGCACTCAAACGAGTAGAGAGTACTCTTCGAAGACGTAACCAGCAAACAGATGCACAAGCCGCAATTACCGGTGCAACACCTGAATCCGTTCAAGCTCATGAACAGGGGAACGCAGAGATTCTTGACAACACCGTTTCAAACCTGGCAGCAAGAAGTGATGCACGTAAAGATAGTATCGATGCCATCAACCAACAGAATCAAGGCAACATCACCCAGCAAAGAATGGGACAACAACAAATAAATGAATCAGGAGGTGCACAATTGGTTTCCAATGGCATTGGACTTGTAGGCTCCGGACTTTCCTCATTGGGCAATTCTATAGACAGCGGTAAAAACAGTGCTACCGGAGCAAAAGAACTCACAAGCGACAATGCTATAAAACCCACTGTAGAAGCGACGATGCCTACTGATAAGCTAGAAGTTAAACCAAACTTCAATAATGTTGATACAAGCAAAATAAATGCTCCTGAACAATCTTTCAACCCAGATTATATCAATAAGAAACATATTCCAATTCAATAGACCATGCTAGACGATAATAAAAAAGAAGCTGTCAACGGTGAAGAACAAACCAGACCTATAACTCAGCCGAATATACAACCGCAAAGCGGAGCAGATTCTTCGACACAACCCTCAACCACAGTTCCAAATACAACGCAGAACGATATACAGCAAAAGAGAAACGGAAATCAATCTGTCCCCCATATAGAGAAAGAGCCTCTCCCCGACTATAACGACTACACAAGGGGATTGTCTCCAAATCATGGTATCCTAGATATTGTAAAGCAGTATCGCACTCCTTCCCGTGAAGAAGAGCTTGCCCTTGCCAAAAGGCAACGTAATGCAGCCATGCTTTCAGATTTAGGAAAAGTTTTATCGCAAGGATTGGCCCTTGGCATCGGAACAAGGAAGCTGCAACCTCTTCAATACTCCGCTCCTACCGCCGAAGAACAAATTCAAAAGATAAGACAACTTCAAGCAGAGGATAAACGTGCGGATCAAGAGAAAGAGGTCAATGCACGAATGAGAGACGCACAACAAAACATCGTAGACAAAGCTAACGCAGCTGCTGCATATAGAGACGAAGTCAAAGCCGTTAAAAGTAGAAATGCCGCCACAGACAGGACAAACGCAGAGCTTGATTCAAAAGAAAAGAGTTATCAAATCCAAACAGAAAAGAATAAAAACGACGTAAGCCTAAAAAAGCAACAACTTGCTCAAACGACTAAAAGAGATGCACAAACTCACGCCGATAGAGTAGCAGAAAGAGGAGTACGTTTAAAAGCCGCCATAATAAGTGCAGCATCAAAAGGTAACAATGGTTCTTCCACCTATCCGGATGGTGCGCCAAAGCCTAAAAAGTGGTATAGCATCAATGTGAATGAAGGAAGCAAGACAGGACATTGGATTTATCCGGATTATGCGAGAGGTATGGTGGCAGGACTCTATGAAAAGATGAAAGCTAAAAATCCTCAGAAGGTTGAAGATATCGAAAAAACACAAGTTAGTATTGGAGCCGATCCCGCTCACACCAGAGAAGCAGTCGTTCAACAACTACTCCAAAATTATCCCGAGCTCACCAATCAGTTTACAAATATACCAGGTGTGAGTAGAGCGGAAAGAAGTAATAGCCCATCTACCACGGGAACAAAGAATGCACAGCCAAAAGAGATACACTTCACCCCTATCAATTCCTTTAAATCAAGAAAATAATGGAAGCAAACGATAACAAGATCAAATATCAATTTTTCGATGAACAAGGTAAAAGCCATACAGTAGACCAATCGGAATATGACGGAAGAACTGGTGATTATGCAAGACTGTATCCGAAAGATCAAATGAGAATGGTTGATAAGCACGGGCAAAGTGGATTGGTTCCAGCCTCGGAAGTTGAAACAGCCATTAAGCAAGGTTATCGACCATTTACAATCTCTTACTCAGCACCGGCATCTATTCCAAATGCTCCATTGAACTCCGTACAGCCTATTGGCCAAACGATGGAAAATAAAGCCAGAGAGGAACAAGCACAACTGCAAAAGCCCATACAACAAATTCAAAAGACAGTCAATAAAGAATATAACTCTCAGCCCGCAACTGTCAACCTAGGCAAAGGAAGCGTTCCTACCGTCCCTACTCCAATACAACCACAAAAACCTCTAAAGGATATAATCAATGACTCTGACAAAGAATTTAATACATCCATCGCTCCCAAGATCGACAGTTTCATATCCCAGCATAAGAATGCCGCTTTGCAAGAAATGCGTAGTGATGATGGTTCATTAAGTGCCAATCAGTATGTAGGGGCAATGGCCGCAAAAGGTCAAAGGTACATGAGTGAGATTGATGCTCAGAATGTGCTCAATGATGTGCGTAATTACATCGGACAAAAGAACGGTAACGGAAAAGGAGGCAATGGTGTAGACCCACACACAGATAGAATAATGCAGCGTACGATTGACTATCTCGCTAAAAAAGATATGCCTAAAAGCTCTGTCGAATATATTCTGAAAAACATGATCGATGGTTCTCTTATCGGGACAGTAGGCAATGCCATATTAGGAAAGAGTTCCACACAGCAAGAAGTAGAACAGAGAGGCAATGAATTATATAATCCTTCATGGGTAGAAAAAGGAGTCGCAGGAGCTGGAGGAATGGCTCTTGACGCTCCGATATTCGGAGGACTTGGAGGAATCTCCTCAAAAGTTTTTAAGCTTGGAACAAAAGCACTCACTAAACATGTGGCACGCCAATTGGCGGAGAAAGCCGGAGAGAAAGTTATTTCCAAGGCTACTCTTGAACAAGCAGGCAGAATCGTTTCCCAAAACACACCGAAGATGATAGCGCAAAGAATCGGCATGAATGCGGCCGAAAGTGCATCAACACTAGGAATGTATAACACCGCCGATGACGCCATTAACCAAGCCATACAAATAAACAACGGCTCACAAGATAAATATAGCCTTAAACAAACAACTAAATCAGGTTTAAGCGGTATCCTTATGGGAGCTGCTTTCGGAGTTACTGACGGAGCTTTTGTCGGTGTTTCTAGGAACATGACAGGTTTAAAGCGCGTCGGTACAGAAATAGGTGGATTAGCCTCCTCCGCTGCAGTGGGTACCGGAGTCTCTACATTGGAGAAATATGCTCAAGGAGAACCGGTCGATATAGGTGAAGACTATCTTACCAATATTGCAATGTTCGGAGCGATGAAGCTCCCACATATAGGCAACATTAATCTAAAATCCGCAAATCCTAAGGATAGAGAAATACTCAAATCAACTTTGGCATTTACACCTGAACAAAAAGGTGAGCTGAAGAATGCCGGTTATGATGCGAATCATCTAGTATCAACTATAGCCCAATTGTCAGCTAACAAAAAGCAAAAGGCTGCAACAATTGAGGGACAGAGAAATGTTTCTTTGATAGAAGATACCAATAGAGATAGAGAACTATTCGGTAAAGAGTATGTGAAGATTATGCAGAATCCGGATATTTCTCTTTCTACAAAATCAAAGATATTATATCTCGTTGAAGGTAAACTCGCAGTGCAGCCAGCCATTACAGAATACAAAACGAGCGCAGATGAAAAAGGAGAAACGATACTTACTACTAATGATTGGGCCGATAGGATCATTGACAAAAAGGCATTCAAAAATAATAAAGATGCAAACACATATATTCAGAAAAACAATCTCCTTGATAATTCGATAAAAAATAGTATCGCTTTCTCTGAGCAACTAAACGACCGTGCCGTTGAAGGGGTTTATAAAAGACAAGCAATTCGGAATGTTGCGACCAAATACGGTATCTCCAGCGATGCCATATCTAAAATAATAGCAGATAAAACCGAAGGTAAAGAACTTCCGGAGAATGGTGAAAAAATACTTGATGAAATAAAATGGACTGTTGAGTCTGATCCTGAATTCGTAAAGAGAACATCTGCAGCAAAAGCACAGGACGTGAAAGATACGACAGGTATTGATGTAGACTATGCGCTGAAGAAGAATAAAGCTGAAAGAACCGAAGAGGAAGAGAAGGCCATATCCATGTATGTCGACAAACTCCAAAAAGGATTTAGAACTGAAGAGGAATCTAAAGATGATAATATGGATTCTATTTTTGATTCCAACAAGCAGGATGAAGATATAATAAAGCCTACTGATAATAATATTCAGCAACATGAAGAGGAAAATAAAGCCGACGATGATGCGGAAGAACAAATACTCTCCAATGTAAACAAAGAAGGCAATATACTTCGGGTTCAAACTTTTGGAGGCGATATCGTCAACGTTATAGACGGACATTTGGAATTTGACGAAAACGGAAAAGTCGATTTATCAAAATCAGATCCTGAAATTTACTACAAAGATCAAGATGGACGTACAAAAGTAGGGTCCACAGAAAACATTGTTTCCAAACTTGTAGATGAAACAGATGCGAATGAACTTGCAGCACAGGCAAAACAAGATGCCGAAAACAAACAGTCCATTGAAAATTCATCAGAAGAATCACCAATAAATGCCCTTGTCCCTATAGGCAAAGGCCAACAAAACGTAAGTAATGAACAAGAAGATATACAAGCGCAACCCCAAGAAAGCACACAAAGTTATCTCGACAGAATACCAAAAGATAATGAGGGAAATCCTCTCTTCGAGCAGGCAGAACCGGAGAATACGGCAGGCGCATTGCTTGAGATGAATGACGGCGACAACACTGAAGCAATTGATACAGCGAAACAAATGTCCAGTAATTATGAATCTGAAATAAAAAAACTGGAAAAGAACCCCCCTATAGGAAAATCAGTGATAGAGATTCAGAATGCCAAGAAACAAAAGAAAGAGGCACTTACCAAGTTACAGAATCTTTATGATTATTGGAACGGTATCAGTAGTCTTCTTGACCAAACATTTACAAATCAAAATGCAGAACCACAACCAGTCGAACAGCAGGCACCGATACCCGATGTAAATGCTGAAGACTATAAGGAAAAGACACTAACTGATAAACCCAAACGTAGTCGCGGATTCTATTCCAAGGAGAATGACGACATGGGTACTCCAAATTCACTAAGAGAAGCTGTTGTTCGTGAAATAGCTACAGGAGGATATAAATTCCAATGGAAAGATAATGAGAATAATAAAACGAAAGGACTTGCAAGCCATTTAGGATTAAAGGGAGATGAAAGCGAACGTAGGGGCATGATTGGTTTTCTCTCCGCCCCGGACAATGGGGGACTTCCTCCAGAGGTGGTTGCCGAAAAAATAAGAGGTGATCTAGGAGAAATGTTCCCGGCAGCGACAGACCAAGAGATCTTCAATGAGATACTTGATGTATTTCATACTTACGGAGGTAGCAGAAGAAGTATGTGGGAAGAGGCAAAAAAACTTCATGGCCAAACAGAAGAAAATGATCCGGAATATCAAAAGTATCTTGAAGATATTCATCAAAAGATTGCTTCCTCTTATCATATGACTCCTGAAGAATATGATTTGTATAATGAATACATACCTCAAAAGATAGAAGAAGAAAATAATACTATGACCGATAGCGATTATAGCGATTTTTTAAGTACATTAGCAGAACAATATAATAAAGAAGAAAATGACAGCAGAAGAGAAAACATTCATAGACAACTACCTGAAGTCGAGACCATACAAGGAAATAATGACAGAAGCGGGCCGGTATTGCATGGAAAAGAAGATATTCACAGCGAAGGATATACAAATAGCGAAAGACCATGGCAGGGAGGGAATGCAGAACCTGACGAATACAATGATAACAGCTTACCTGATAGCAAAATATCGGGAGAGCCTGAATTAGACAAGAATGACTCCCAAAAGCAAAAAGATATATTTGAAAAGCCTTCTTTAGATGAGAATAAAGAAGTATCTTTGAATCAAAACAATAAAAGCGATGACAGAGAAATACAACAGCGAACTGACGAAAGAGAACCCGTACTTCAACAAATTTCACAAGGAGAGTACGGAGAGGTGCCTGAAAGAAATGGAGGGTTGGAGCAAACAACAGGTGAACTCGAAAGACGCTGCCGAATATATGAAGCGGAACTTAGTAGAAGCGGAAAGACTTTATCCGTCGAAGAAAGAAAAGAAATAGAGAGACGTACCGCAGAGGATTTCGCAAAAGAGAATGACTTGTGGATTCCTATGAATAAAATTTTTGATCTCGGAGTGCCGGGACCAAGTGGCAATGAAAATGATACTTATATTTCGGGAAACGACATATACAAAGTTAACAACCTGATGAATAGTGAGAGTATTGTTTCTCTGCTAGACAAGACGTCTCTTCATAATAAAATATTCCCTAATACAAAATACGATTTTGTCGGCTTCACAGGATTTGATAAAAGAAGTATATTCCCCATATTAAAACAAAGATTAATACTAGACGCAGTTCCTGCATCTCCAAAAGAAATCAAATCATACATGAAATCTCTTGGATTCAAAGAAACAGGAGAAGGCATGTATTCCAATGGGAAAATTGTCATATCCGACTTACACCCTAGAAATGTTCTTAAGTCTAAAAGTGGTAATATCTATGTCATCGACGATGAAATAAAAAAAGTCGATTCATCTTTTGTGTCCCCTGAAAAGAAACATGACGAATCGATTCTGAACTATGCAGATCGTATTGCTGCAGCAAAAGAATTACATGATGAAGAAAATAAAGTAGTCACCAATCCGACAGACGCACAGAAGGAAGCGGGTAACTATAAGAAGGGCCATATAAAGATTAACGGCTTTGATATAACCATAGAAAATCCTAAAGGCTCTGTGCGTAGTGGAACTGATGCAAATGGTAATAAGTGGGAAACTGAGATACATAATACGTACGGCTATATTCGTGGCACAGAAGGTGTCGACGGTGACCATATAGACGTATTCCTTTCGAACAACCCTTCTGATGGTGATGTATACGTGGTAGATCAGGTAAATCCGGACGGGACATTCGACGAGCATAAAGTAATGTATGGCTTTAAGAGTATAGAAGAAGCCAAAGATGCATATCTGTCTAATTACAGTAAGGGTTGGAAAGGTCTTGGAAACATCACGAAGGTAAACAAGGAAGAATTCAAAAAATGGATAGACAGTTCAAAAAGAAAGACAAAACCATTTGCGGAATATTCTGCGATTAAAGCTGATGTGTCCGATATAAAAACGACTGATAGTAACGCGATTCCCCAGGGAGAGTTGGCCAAGAAAAACAAACACGAAAACAATGATAAAGATAAATGGCTAAAAAATAATGATTTGGACTTCCTTGTTGATTATGCAAAAGACGATATAGATAAGTATCACGACTATGCCAGAGCAAAGAAGAGACTTGATCTTATACTGAGAAGGTATGATGCATCGTTGAATATCGGACTTGTTGAAAGACGCAAAAAGGTAGCTGAAATGCGGGAGTACTTATATTCCCGATTTCCTGATATAGAAAAAGAGATAACAGAACAGGAAGAGCGCCATAGAATAGCCATCGGGCAAATGGAAGCTTCACGCAGGGCAGAGCAGGAGAAAAAAGCAGAAATAGAGAAAGCGCAACTGGAAGAAGAGGAAAAGCAGAAGCCCTATACACGCATGAGTGCCGATGATTTGGATAAGACATATATGGATGCCGTCAAATCAAAAGATGAAGAAGTTATGCGTAGGTGTATAAATGAAGCGGCGATGCGTAAAGGGTATTCAGACGTGGAAAGCAATTATCAGGGCGAAGGAACATGGGTAGCTCCAAGCAATGGCTTCGATACGACAAATGAACGTCGCTCTTATATCGATAAAGGCGATAACACGGATGTGAATATTGAAGATATTGCGGCCGGCTATTCTCCGCAAGCTGACGACTATTTTTCCAATAACAGAGCATATAGCAGAAGCGAAGAACACAGCGTTGAATCCGCACGTGCGATAAATGAAGCGGTGGAGGCTGTGAAACGTGGAGAAAAACCGATGGTAAGGGTTTATCGGGCCGTCCCGACTGATATAAAGGAAAGCAAAGTAAGAAATGGCGATTGGGTAACTCCTAGTAAGAAATATGCGGAGATGCACGGTAATAACCGGCTAGAGGGAAAATATAGACTGATAGAGCAGGATGTTCCCGCCAATGAACTCTATTGGGACGGAAATGATGTTAATGAATGGGGAGTTGATGACGGCAGTTCTTACAGATACAAGAATACGAAAAACAACCGCAAGCTGAATGACTTAATCACCCATGACGATAAAGGAAACATTATACTTCCGTCCAAGCGTTTTAATCAAGGGATAAGTGACATTCGCTTTCGGGAGAATGATAAGGCTATCAATCGGTTGGAGATTCGGCAGTCCAATTCCGTCGACAATGCCATACCAAATAATAGCCCTACAACTGCAAATATAATACAAGACGGGAAAATCAGGTCCGCGGCAGAGAAGCTTGCAAAGACACTTAACACCGAAGTACATTTTACGAATTCCGAAGACATAAAAGGAAGTGACGAATATTCGATCAAAAAAAGAAATGCCAAAGGCTGGTATGATACACGAACTGATGAAGTCTATATAAATCCTCAAAACCACATCGACGAAGAAGATGTTAAGCAAACCATCCTTCACGAAGTCGTTGCGCATAAAGGACTCCGCAATTTATTAGGTGATCGGTTTGATGATACCATGAATGACATATTCGGTTCGCTACCTGAATCAGAAAGAAAAGAAGTTAGCAATATATTCCTAAATAGCAAGAGTTGGGATACGGTAGAAGCCGCAGAAGAATATTGTGCCCGCCTAGCAGAAAGCGAAATTGGTAAACCGACTATTTGGAAAAGAATCATATCAAAGATTCGAGAACTTCTCAGAAAAGCAGGTATAAATATTAAGATGTCAGACAATGATATCAAGTATTTGCTATGGAAGAGTCGCAGACACATGGAAGATACTCCAGATAATTACAGTAAAGAATTCAAAGTGAAAGATAATATCTACAAAGACGATTTCGTAGATAACAGAAAAGCTACTCCCCTCTTCCGATTGGATCCACAAAAACTCTCTGAGAAAGATTTCAATGACATAATCGGAATAACAAAAGAATTTGCCATACTTAATGAGGAGGAGCAGAACGACTTTATAAAACGGATGGAACACCAGGTCTTGTTTGAATCTTGGGTAGACAAAATGAATCCTGTAAGAGTATTCCAAGAGACTATAGCAAAGAAGTACAAAATGGAGATTCCTGATGAGTGTGACGCACACTTGTCGTCTATCGTAATGACCTCAAGAGCTAGATACGAAAAGGACACTTTCAAATCAATTGTTTTTGATAAGATGCTATCTGCAGTCAATAAAGTTGGTGAATATGATGATGTCATCAATTACCTAATAGCTAAGCATGGCCTTGAAAGGAACGTTTACATGCGTAAACAAAAAATTGAAGAAGCTATAGCACCGCTAAAAGAGCAGATGTCCCAAATAGACTACCTCCTTTCAAGACACAGTATAAGTGAAGAGGAAGCAGATGCCCAGAGAAAATCTCTTGAAAGCAAAATCAAAAAGGTAACAACAAAAATCACCGAAGATTTTGCCAATGAAGATTTTGCCGGTTTAACACAGCTTCAAAAAGAATTGCAGGAAGATGATTCCGAATTAAAAGATATTAAACTCAATGAGCGATACATCCAACATTTTATAGATGAATTTGAAAAAAGCCACGACAAGGATGATATATCCAATATGTGGGAGAATATACATGAAGCTACTAACTTTTGCCTCGAGATCCAAAGACAATATGGATGCATAAGCAAGGAGCGCATGGAGCAAATCAAGAGCATGTATAATTATTATGTCCCACTAAGAGATTGGGCAGACCCGCAAGCAGAAGACTTCTTCACTTATTTTTATAAGGATCGTCATAATCTTAATATACCTATTCAAAAAGCCAAAGGACGTAAAACTAAAGCAGGTGACCCGATAGCCAATATTGGCTCAATGGCTGATAGCGCTATCGTGCTAGGAAATAAAAATAGGGTAAAACAGCACTTATATAGATTGGTATTCAATTATCCTACAAATCTTGCCCATGTATCTCCTGTGTGGGTTGCATGGAATCCGAACACACTAACGTATGAAGAGGTAGCCTTTGAAGGAATAAATAGTGAAGGGAATCCTCTTGAAGGGAAAGACTACGACACAGCTTTTGACGAATGGAATAACCGAATGAAATCATTGGCAAAACAAAACATCGTAGTACAAAAGAATGAGAAATTATCTATCGGCGTCCCGATTAAGGCATGGCAAGCTAAACAGCATCAAGTAAGACTTACGATAAATGGAAAGGACTATATTATCAGTATGGACTCTTCACCTAGAGTTGCACAATCCATCAATGGAGATAATATAGATGAAGGCATGCAGGCATTCCAGAAACTTAAAAATGCAACGGGTTGGATGGCCCAAAATTTTACCTCAAAGATGATAAATTTCGTGTTTAAAAACTTTTTCAGAGACTATACCGGAGCTATCACCTATAACTACATTTATGGATACTCAAGTATGAAAGAGTTCTTTGAAGCAGCTCCGAAAGCGTCTAAAGTTCTTGCCGAATATTTAACCACCAAGAAAATACCTGAAGGCAAATATGGGGACTATTTGGAAGAATTTCTAAAAAATGGCGGAGAGACGGGATACACCAATTCCATGTCATATAAAGATTACTTCAAAGAAATTCAAAACGAAATAGACAAAGTAAAACATCCTACTAAATTACATCTTTTCCGATGGATTAGTAATGCAATGGAAGTCCTTAATAGAGGTGCTGAAGATACGACCCGACTATCCGCATATATCGCCTCTAGGGAAGATGGTAAAAGTATAATGAAGTCCATATATGCAGCAAAGGAAATATCCGTAAACTTTAATAAAATGGGAAGTGGACGAAATGGGAATTCCTTTATTAGGGCATGGGAAATGTTTTTCAATGCAGGGGAACAAGCTTTTAATAACACTATCAGAGGATTCAAATACCACCCTGTAAAATCTACCATAGCGTTCGGGACATGGACTCTAATAGGTGCAATGAAGGGTATTCTCCAATCAATATATGGTGATGATAAATATTATCAATTACCTGATTGGATAAGACAAAATAATTTCACGATTAGCGCTGGAGGAGATCTGTTGTTAAATATTCCTCTCGCACTTGAAATAAGACCTTTCTTTGCAATGGGCGATATACTTGCTCAAGTGATATTGGGTAAATATCATGGTAAAAATGCTGCGACAGATATAGCTACCAAATTTATGGAAACTGCTCCATATAACTTTATGGAAGGAAGTAACAGTAAAGGAGATACTTTCGAACAAATACTGGCCAACACATTAGCCCCGAGTGCGGTAAAACCTCTTATAGATATATATTGGACAAATAAAGATTATACGGGGCGCCCAATATCAAAAAGAAATGAATTCAACGAATATGTTCCTGAATATAAAAAGGGATATAGAAGCACTTCCGATTTGGCAATAGCTATTTCGAAGGGTATTAATGATCTTTCCGGTGGGGATATGGCAAAAAAAGGTGCTTTAGATTCAGAACTGACAAACCCTGCTGTAATGGAATATCTATTCAACAATTACGGTGGTGGAGTATTAAAACAAATTTATGGTGTTGCCAAATCGGGATATAATTTAGTCACTCCCGGCAAAGATGTTGATATTAGAGACATACCGGCTGTCAGTGCTCTATTATATAAATTTGATGATAGTAAAGGCAATTCCAACATTAACGAAAGGTATTATAAATATCTGGACGAATACGAGGAAAGTCAAAGCCAAGATAGAGAATATACCAAAAGCATAATGTCAAGTGAAAAAGGTGCAATGGAGAATTATTTAAATAAAAAATCCAATGCCGGAAATGAAAAAGACATGCAAATCATCGAGATGTATAAAAAGATAATAGAGACTATTCAACAAAAAGCCAAATCCATTCCGGATGGCAATGAATCAGACCAGCTTCAAAAGCAAATTTATGGACTCAAAAAGGCTATGGTCGAGCAGCTTGAAAAGTAATATTGTCAAACTAGCAATATACCCAATCAGAATGAAGTTTACATTTGCTTAAAATTATCAGTTATGAATAAATTCTTAAATAGTAAATACGTTAGGCCAAGCAAGAAATCGACAGCTATTCCAAGGGAAAAGGGAAAGGCCTATGACATTATTCTAGAGTGCGCAGCTTGTTGGAGTTCGTTGGAAACGGTCAGAAAGAAAATGCGTCGAAGCGTCATGTATGCCTACGAAGATCAATGGGGAGATATGATAAAAGACCCTGAAACAGGATTTATGATAACAGAAAATGAGCTTATTAGAAAACAGGGGAAGCAGCCTTTAAAAAACAACATGATAAGCCCCATTCTAAAAAACGTTGATGGCCAATTCAGAAACAATATAACCGAAACCATTTGTTCCGTAAGAGATCAAGAAGAAGCAAAAATCGGTGAAATGATGAGCATAGCCCTTGAATATGTTCAAGAGCTAAATGAAACCGTAGAACTTGACTCTGACAGTCTTAGAATGCTTTTGCTTGGAGGTTTTTCCGCACAGCGAATAGAATATGGTTGGAATCCGAATAAAAGAATGAATGATGTCTGGGTATTCGGAGTAAACCCCTCAAGAATGTTTTTCAATACCGATATGGAAGACGTCAGAGGATGGGACCTCAATTTAATAGGTGAAATTTATGATATGCGCATTGAAAATATCATAGCAGCATTCGCGCGTAGTAAAGAAGATGAAGATTGGATCCATAGCATATATGGCCGAGAAAATACATCCATCTTTACAGAAGTAGATGGGATGCAAGGGAATCAGAACAAGGATATGACTTTTTTTGTCCCTTCAAGAAGTGATATGTGCCGGGTTATTTTTGCATGGAAACTTGAAACACGACCTGCAATCTACTGCCATGATTATTTAAAGGGAACTTTTTATTATGCAGATAAAAATAAAATGCCTTTTATTGATGCAGAGAATAAAAGGCGGATTCAAAAAGCAAAAGAAAATGGAGTCCTTCCTGAAGACACGCTCCTTATTGAATACGAATATGCCAATGAACTCTATTGGTACTACAGATATATGACGCCCGCAGGAGATATATTACAAGAAGGTAGAAGTCCATATTGGCATGAACAACATAATTATGCCTTGATGATTTACCCCATGATACAAGGACATATATTTAATTTTATAGAAGACTTCATAGACCAACAAAGAGCTATAAATAGGACAATGATGCTTATCGATTTTATGAGAAGCTCTTCAGCCAAAGGTGTCCTTATTGTTGATGAGAGTATATGTGAAAGCATGACAAAAGAAGACCTCGTTGATGAATATGTCCGGTATAACGGAGTTATATTCGTTAAACTTAGAGAAGGCAAAAACATTGATAATGTCATCAAACAATATAATGGTGGAGCTAGTCTTGCGGGAGACTTTGAACTTTTGAATTTACAACTCAAACTAATCAATGATATTGCAGGTGTAAACAGTGCCATGCAAGGAAAAGAGGCCCCTTCCGGTACCGCAGCTTCTTTGTATGCACAACAAGTACAACAATCATCTCTGAATTTAAAAGGATTGTTCGAATCATTTAAATCATTCAGAAAAAGAAGAGATTATAAGTTAATGCAGACCATTCAGCAATATTACACATCTGCAAGACATATTGACATTTCTGGTAAATTCTATTCTAAAGAATCCAGGTATTATAATCCGGAAAAAGTTCAGAATGCAGAAATAGATATCCAACTTACAGATGGTACCAACACACCGGTATTCCAAGCTTTAGAAAATGAATTTTTGGAGAAACTATACCAGCAAGGTGCAATCGATATAAAAATCATGCTCGAAAATTGCTCTTATCCGTTTGCTTCCAAAATCCTAGAATCGGTTAAGCAAAACGAACAAGCGATGCAACAAAGCCAACAAATGCAAGGAGTAGACCCAAACATGATACAACAAGTAACCGGTGCAAGTAATAATCCACAAATGATGCAGCAACTTCAAAACGATAAGAACGCCTCCCCTGTAGACGGGATTGTACAAAAAGCGGCCTAGATAACAGCTTCGCTCACATTTCTATTTATAGTTTTGGATTTCATCTTAACTATAATTCGCGGCGATGCCCATTTATAACAAATGTAAATGAGTATCGCCGTTGCCATTACTCTATCATCATGATTACCTTCAACAGCCCCCATCTCTTTTCCATTTGATTTTATTTCAAATAAATTGTACTCTAAGATTGTCGGAAAACTTCTTTCAAGATAGAGATTATCTCTCATCGCAGCTTTCAAGAAATTGATAACTGTAGGTTTGGTATGCACATTTGTATGAAAGCCGTACCTGGTAGGCATACCCTGTTTAATCTGCTCCGGAGAAGTACGATAATAAAGATTATCATAATGGCTCCTTATTTCATCTAATATATACTCAAAGTTATCCCCTTCGGTACCGTCTGTTTCAAGAGTATTACTTTCTATTACTAAAAGAGCATCATTATAAGCTTTGGCAATTTGCGCACCTTTCCAAATTAATAAATCATGATCAATATGACCATGCCACTCGGCAACAATCTCCGGCACTCCCCCTTCTAGCATTGAAATTCTATCAGCTACTTTAATTTCCGAAGGGTCTGAGGTTGAGGATACACCTCCAACATCTATAGACACAACGTATCTATCTCGACAGTCTATACTTTTATCAGGCATACCCCACACCCAAAGAACATCCTCCGGATTCTTTTTCGTAGGAATAGCCTTTTCGAAATGTAAGCCTTCAAAAGCTTCCTTTCCTTTATCCGAGTTCCCCACAAATTCCCCATAACAGATGGGATCGATACAAGTGGACTTAATATTCGAAACATATTTGATGGGAAATACCCTTCGTCCTGTCGATTGGAATGCTTCTTCTGCAGTAGATGGAAATTCACTACACATTCTCCATCTATCTGTTATCTCCTTTGACTTACTTCTATACCAATTAATAGCTTCTAACGTTGCACCAAGTTCAAATAGCCAATATTCATATTCTGTAAGTGAAGCAATAAATGATGGATAATCTTTTTGATTGATAGGCTTTGAATAAATATCAATCATAAACCAAGGAATAAATACCGGTGTGAAGTTATTCTTTCCCTCAATCGCTTCTATCCATGTACGATGAAAATAATTCCCGACTCCTTTGGCCGTTGATTCCAATACTTTGAGAGTATAAGGGCCGGAAAGAATAGAACCAAAAATTGACTGTACAAGATCTTCCGGCTTTTTCTTTGATGTTTCGCCCCAGATACCTACTTCAGTAAGATGTGCCATAGATATATCTTGGCTTCGAAGTGATTCCGGCCTTTCCGCAGAACCTACAGAATAAATGGATTTTGAATAATCTATTATTCTAGTTTTCTGAGAACCTTCAAAAGGGTGAGTCGTTATAGCCAAACCGTCGGTAGCCCATAAATCATAATGATTCAAAGCTTTTGTAAGCATACCTCTGACAGTCTTTGCTTGTGCTTCAACAGCTCCACAAATTACGCTATTCCAATTATTTCGATGGACTAACTGAATCCATAACATATAAAGCTGAGTAAGCGTGGAACCACCCCATTGTCTGGCTTTTAAAAGGATAATATCAATTGGAACACCAGCAAGTCTTAATTCCTCGAGCTTTTTAAGGTAATATCTTTGAGCGCGATTAAGAATGAACTTATCATCGCGACCTTTTCCCTTTAGTGAAATTGTAGCAAGGGAAACCGCCCAATATTCAAAATCACACTTTATTCTTTCCTTACAGAAATTTGCCCACAGTTCATCCCTTAGTTCATTAGTCGGTCCAACATTAAGAATAAACTTAATATATCCGTCAATGCCCAAGTCTATTAGACTTTCTAAAAATCCCGTTTTTACAAAGTCTTTCGGCAAATACATTATTGGTAAAGGAGCTCCCTCTATCTGAACTTTAACACGTTCAATCGAATTAGACCCTTCACCAGTATAAGGATTATAGGGACATTTTATTTCTTTAAGTCTTCGGTAATTCTCCTTTAGTATATCCGTTTGATTAGGCATAAATCCTCCTACCTGCCAACAGACTAATTACATAAGAAAGCAGGAGAGAGTAAATGTGTATGAGAGTATTAATCTGAGGGGCAAAAACAAATGTGACGATAAAACTTATAATGGTCAATATCCAAATTTCATGGACAACTTTTTTAGGGATAGGCATTGTCAAATAGACTCCTATTAAAACCATTATTATGGCAGAGGCTCCCACTGTTGGAATTGAAGAAGCTGAAAAGTATGCAGATGCGGCCGGTATAAAAATTATCATAGGAATAAGTAGCTTCATATTGATAAGCCCTTTCATAGACCTCCAATAACAGATGAAAACACAAGAGTTGATTAACAAATGAATGAATGAAACATGCACATAACTAAAGGTAAATAACGTATACCATGACGAATCAAAAGAATATCCAAACGAACGAATATCCGTACACATTCCAAGTGACCAAATCAATATTAATAACAGAATAAAATTCATTTTTTTCTAAGTGATTTATAGATTACCTGATACATTTCCCAAAAACTAAGATAAAAAGAAGGAGCTTCTTCCTCCAAAATATCCCGAAGAATAACATAACGGTCCCCTCCTCCTCTTTCCGTAAAACGCTTGTATATCTCATTATACATATTTATCTTATTAGTGTTACTAATGGGAATATCGAGTCCTCTATTCATTAAGGAGATGAATCTTCTTGAGTTCTCAAAAGTTGCATAGAATCTAGGAGCTGATTTTTTGGAGGTATGTTCTATTATCTCTCTCCAAGTTGCCAATGGGTTAATGTTATGTACACACTTAATGGAATCAAAATAAGCATTAATAATATCTTTGTTTCTTATTGCAATAATTATATCAGACATATATATTTCTTAATATTAAGTTATTACAAAGTTATATTAAAGCTATTGTTTAATGTTGCTGATTTCACAATAAGTTATCAACACCCCAGCCCGAATAGTGAAGACAGCAACAGCAGAGATAATTTTTAATCCTTTATTTGCACTGAATTATAAGTCGAATCTAAACGTCACAAAGAATGGAAAAAGAAGAAGATAAAAAAGTGCAACCGGAGGAAGAGGTCAATACCGAAACCATGGGAAAGGAAATACCTCCTACAGAAAGCGAGAATTCACCTACAGAAGAAACGTCACTTTCAACAGAAGTCCCTGCAGAAGAGAAGAAGCCATCAAAAAGAGATAAATTGAGAGAAATGCTCTCAGCACGATTTGAAGGTTATAATCCTGAAGACGAAGAAAGTAATGCGGAAATTATTGCCGGTTACATCAAAAATAACGATGAACAATCTGCAAAATTGGCAGAAGCACTTGCGAAAGATCCACGGCTCGCACAAGCACTTTCGGATATAGCATCAGGAAAGCGTGGAAGTGCCGGAGCACTCGCTCGTTATTTTGGAAAAGATTTCCTTTCGACCGAAGAAGGAACTCCGGAAGCGGAAGAAATAGCAAAAGCAGAAGAGGAACGGAAAAAGGACTTGGACGATTATTCAGCCTCGAAAAAAGTCTATGATGAGAATATCGATAAGACAATGCCTCATGTCATCGATTTTTGCAAAGAACATGGATATGAGCCCAATGATTTTTTAGGTAGAGTCTGGGATGAAATAATCTCGCCTATATTCGATGGAACTTACACGCCAGAGCTACTTGCAAAACTTGACAAAGCATTCAATTACGATAAAGACGTAAATGATGCACTTGAAGCTGGAGAAGTAAAAGGACGAAACCTCAAAATTCAAAAGATGAAAGAAGATGAAGGTGACGGAATGCCCAAAGCATTAGTTACTGAAAATGCTCCAATAGCCAATAAGAAGAAGCATTCCGGTGGTATGATTGGCCTGGCAAAAATGGCATAATAAAATTTACTAATAAATTCATAAGTAAGAAAATGAGAAAACTATTCAAAAAGTTAAATGAGAACAGAGGGATTGTTATTTCTCTCACTCTGATGATTCTCTGCGTATTTTTTGGTGCACAGGGCGTTATGATGGCCGAAGTGACCACGGTAGCCCCTGGTACACCTAGTGCTACTACCGGGCAGCAAGGCTTGTCGACACAGGTACTGGGAGAATCGACAACAGTATCCAATGCAGAGGAAGCCGGCGGTGATTTGATTCAGCCTGAGATAGATGAAGAGATAACCCAAATTGCCTCAGATGAATCTGTCATTGATACAATTAAAAGGCGAGTCAAACGGCAGGTAAGAGTAAGTTCGTTCGTCGTAGAACACTACATGATTGATGAAAAGCGCTCTTCGGCAAAAACGATTAGTGCCTATACGAATGATGGAAATGCCGAACGTGCCGAGCTCAAATTATCGGCTAATGACGCCAAACTGTTCCAAGAGTACTATACTGTTCTGTTGAAAGGTGTAAACGGGTACGATTCCACAGGACAAACGAAATTGGAAACAGACGTTATGTGTTATGTAGTTTCTCAAAACGAAACAAACAACATGCCTATTATTATTGCGATCAATGGGCCAAAAGCAAATTCAAAAGACGCCTCTTGTTACGTACCCAATATCCCTGCCGGTACGGAAATTATCCTCTTAAGTTCTGCTGGATATGAAACGCAAAAATACATTGCTCCCAATACGATCTTGCCAACTCCGGAAATTGTTTACCTACAGAAACAACTCTGTAACAATATTGTTTCCGATTATTTTGACGCCCAAAAGAAAAAGATACCATTCCAAAAAGCGACTATTGCAGAAGCAATGCTTCGCCAATTCCGTTTGGAAAGCTGCCGTACGGCATGGGTAGGTCAAAAAGGGAAAATAAAAGTAGCATCACAGGATAAAACTTTGGGAAAACAGGATGTCTATTTTTCACAAGGTGTCCGTTGGCAAATCAAACGCCAATATGATTTATCCGAAAAAATCACTCTTGATGATTTGATCAATCTGTCTATGGTCAAATTCACAGGACTTAACTGCTCCAAAACAGCTGTTTGGTTACTTGGAAAATTGTTGATGGCGGATATTCAGAAAATCGATTTAACCTTGCACAAAGATATCTCAATGGCAGATAGTGAGGTCTTTGGTATCAAGTGTACCAAGATCAAGACAGTATTCGGAGATATCAATCTTGTTCATGACCCAGCTCTCGACCGTTTGGGATACTCAAAGTGCGGTGCGCTTCTTGATGAACAAGGCCTTGTCCGTTATTGGATGAAAAACGAAGAAAGCAACTCTGAAAACGTACAGGGTGAAGAGGCTAAACGTGATGTAGTCATGACGATAGACTGCCTCTGCTTAAAAGGGTTTAGCCACATTTGGGTAGATGGTAGCGCAACTCACAGCGATATTCCGGGCGCAGCGAAGGTTACCACATCGGCTACTCTTTCTCAATCTCCTACAGAAGGAGAAGTCGTTATTCTTTCAGCTGCAGCGGGCAATTTTGTAAAAGGTGACATCATTACGTGGTCAGGTAGTGCATGGGTTCCTTATACAGGAGAATTACTTGCAAATAAAGCGTAAAGCGTAATTAATATAGAGGACGTCTCTACGGCGTCCTCTTGTTTAAATATCATGTTATGAAGAAGACAAATATTACATACGAAATATCAGGTATAGTAGAGAGAAGCATTGTTATAAAGATTTCGAAAGCAACGCTTCGCATTAATTTTGAAGGTGGAAGTATCAATTCAGATGGTACCATCCCGGCAAAATATACTACCGGAAGTGAAGCTGTACAGAATGCTATAGAAAAAAGCCATTTGTTTAAAAAGGGAGCCATTAAACGTGGCATGTCGTACGAAATTGAAGACCCTGACGAAAAAGATGAAGAGCAAGAAGAAAAAACGGGAGAATTGGATAATGAAAACCCTTTTGACAATAACAATGATTCTTCCAAAGGGAATACTGATTCTGCCATTTTTGCAGATGTTACGAATGTCACTTCTGCAAAAGAAATTCTTCGTGCTAAATATGACGTAGATTTGGCTGAGTTGCAAAACAAGGATGCTATCTTAGCAAAAGCAGCTGAACTTGGGGTAGAATTTCCTAATTGGCAATAACAATGACTGAACAGGAAATCATATCTAAAACAAAGGCAATAATGAATGAAATCGGAGAGGAAGAAAATCTTTCTCTCCTTTCAGAAGATACCGTCAAGATTGAAGAGTATATAAAATCAATCATTCCTGATGCGGTAAATATTATTATTGAAAATTGTCCCAATAGATGTGTAAACAGAAAGAATCCTGATAAAACAACAATTAATAGCGGAATTATCACGCTGCCTGAAGACTATGTAAAGCTTATTGCACTTCAGCTTTCTAATTGGAAAAGGATGGTTTCCAAAACGTACCCTTTAGACAGTGAAAAATACAAACAACAAACAAATCAATGCACAACAGCAGGAGTAAATAAACCTGTAGTGATCGATTATTTTAATGGAGGGAAACCTTCTCTTTTATGTTTTCCGCCAGAGAACAATATAAGCCTATTTGTTTATGAGGCAAAATACAATTCAGTAGACGGATTAAGTGGACTAAATAGTAATGATCCTGTTGCCATTTCGATATGCTATATGTGTGCAAGTCTCGTCTATTCAATTTTTGAGAATCAAAATTCCGCAAAACAAATGAGTGATATATCTCTTGGTTTGTTAACGCAACAGCAAAATGCCGTATAATATTAATGAAGAAAAAAGCGATATACAATTCATTGTTGAAGGCAATGAGGTTTATCTAAAAATATCCAAACTACCTAAGGGCAGTGGAGGATCTTCACCATATATTATAAAAGTTGGAGATGCCTCTACCCCATCAGATACCAATATTTTATCATCTTTAAGGGTCCTAAAGGAAATCTCGGATAGAGCTATTTCCAAAACGGATCCTGATACGGTTTCTGAAATCATCACTTTTCTCAAGGGGCTGAAAATCGGCGACAAATCATTATCCGATATCATTCTTTCTACGGACAATATCAGTAATACAGATATTAAAGATTCTTCTATTTTGTCAGCGTTGAAATCAGCAGGTATGTTTCTCCGCAAGGATAAGGAGGATTCAACCGAATTCCTGGTGAAGCTGCTGGGCGGAATTCTAACGACGGCTCTGAAATCTGACAATTTCGAATCTGGACAATTGGGTAACGGTTTCGGAATTTACAAAAAGGCGGACGGTAAGTCTTACCTTGAAGTGGACGAGCTGCTGGTGAGAGTAAAAGCAATATTCAGCGAACTTGAAATTCGGAAGTTATCGTATGTTGGTGGTAATATTATCTTCTCAAGTGCAGGTTCAAAGATTGTTCGGGTAGAAGAGACTTCAGACACTTATCGTTGCTATTTTATGAGCGATGACGGAACGACGGCCACAACCAACGGTTTTGTCATTGGCGACCAGGTACGCTGCCAGACGTTCAACATCAAGGCTGGCAAATATACGGGCGTGGCGAATAAGTATTATTGGCGACTCGTTACGGCTGTCGGGGACGATTATATCGAGCTTTCAAAAACGGACTGCGACGGATCGGACATACCTGCTACCGGTGATTCTATCGTCCAGATGGGCAACAGGACAGACACCGGCAGACAGAATCTGATCGAAATAGTCGTCACCGGTGACGATGCTCCGGCATTCATCGAATATGCGGGCGTCAGTGCTTATTCGCTAGAAGGTAAAAGGAAAACAGTATTATCTCCGAAAGGGGACGAATTTGTAGCCAAATCGTTCAAGATACAAACCGAAGATGGTAGCGTGACGGACTTGACACAACATACAGGTTATAGGGTTGAGAAGTTCACAAGTCCCATGTTCGAGTTCTATACGGAAGGACAAACCACCTATAAGGCCACTCTTGCCATTCGGATATTCTATAATGAAAAGGATATAACGGATACACTGCCATCTACTCGGTTCATCTGGACACGGGTATCGGAGAATACGGCCGGCGATCCTACATGGAACGAGCTGCATGAATCCTCCGCCTCTTCGATAGACATTACTTATCAGGATTTGGCGGGTGATACGGCTTTTATCTGTCAATTTCTGGACAATGACAAAACAGTAATATCAACAACTCATTTTTAATTTAAAAACATATTGTTATGATTCAAGCACAGACATCATTCTCGGTAAAGAGAATCGTAAACGGTAAGACGCTGAATTTCGTCTTATCGGCAAACGTACCGGCTACGCAGATCTTCACTCCTGATCCATCTACGTATGCACCTGATTTCACGGCTAGTCCGTATCTTGTGATTACACCCGCATTGTATATATCGGGACAATCATCTGACCAGATCGCTAAATTAAAGGCGGCTCCTACAATCACCATCAACGGAAGCGCAACGCTGTCGACATTTAGCGCGACGGCATCGGCATCGGCTCCTTATGCGCTGACAATCAAAAAGAATCTCGTGTCGGACTCGCAATACAACATTGTATTTAACGCCATCTATGTGGAGCCTGTGACATTGGTCGAGATTCCTATCACCGCCACCATCAACATTGTCAAAGTATCGAATACAGGTACAAGCATAAGGGCTGTAGCTTATGCGCCACAGGGTCAGATATTCAAGAATGGGCAGGTTTCAGTCCTGGAAGCTCACTGCGACATGTATCGTGGTTCCACTATCGATACGACGGATGTCACATATACTTGGGAAATTCTCTCGGGCGGTTCTTGGACCACAATCACATCATCCAATACCCTGGGAATTACAGGTTATAATACTAATGAGATTACGATACCTTCAAGTGCCGTACTTAACACGGCTATCTTCCGTTGTACCTGCAAGGACACCGATTCGGGTTCTTCAACCTATAACAAGACGGTGTCCGATACCATATCGTTGGTTGATATGTCAGACCCTTACGACATTGACGTATTCTTCCCCACGGGCGACTCTGTAGTCTCCGGAGGTTCCACTACCGCTCAGTTTATGATTCGCCAGGGAGCATCCTATATGACCGCATCGGGATTCACTTCGACTATGACGGTGAAGATATACCGTAATACGGCAGCCGGAGTACTTGATACCACATGGGGGACATCCGGGTACAAGACCGCCACTCTTGACAGTACCAGCGGGAAATACAGCCTACCGATTTCAGAGTCCGACTTACTTTCGGGACAGATAACCAGTTTCGGTTGCCAATTGGAGGGATAAAAGATGACGATGCTGGCACAGAACACATTTACAGTGAAGAGAGCAACTAAAGATGGTTATAGTTGCTCTCTCAGCTCGTACTCCGTCATGCTCAATGCCGATTTCAGTGGAGTCATAAATGGTTTGTCCGCGGCAAGCACGACCGTAAAACTCTATCAGGGTTCTACGGCCGTCACGCCCGTCATCTCAATAGATTCCACTTCCAATTGCTCTGCCGGCATTTCGGGGCTTAATGTGTCCATCGTATCTGTACCGAACAATACCAAATCGGGATATGTCGATATAAAGATTGTCTATAGTGGTTTTGTCAAGATAGAGCGGTATACGTTTACCGTCGTTGATTACACGATCGTCAAATCCTACACACAGACGATTGTAGGCGATCAAATGACAAACTATGCAACGAAAACTACCGTTGATACTCTTGGTAAAACTGTTTCCGGTCAGTCTACAACGATTCAACAGAACTCGAAAGATATTGCTTTAAAAGCGTCACAGTCGGATGTTACCGCTCTCGGAAATAGGATGAATACGGCCGAAGCGAGTATAACGCCCGATGCAATCCGCCTTACCGTGGCCCAACAAACGGCAAACATCGCTTCTTATATGAGGGGCAAGATGTTATATCGTGATCCGACATTTTCAAGCGGCAATAATGGTATCAACGTCTATAATAATAGCGGAGGCGGAACAGTTACGGTTGTCCGGACTTCCGGTATTAGTGGAAACCCCAATAATTCGGGTTACTGTTTGAAAATTGATAATACAGGAGCAGCTTCGCCCGGACTTGGCGGTTTCTACTTTGGGACACAGACACGTGCAGGGGCAATTCTCGTCACCAGAATTATAGCTAATATTCCTATAGGATATTCCATCAATTGGGCTTCAAACGCTTATGGGTCTGGAGGAAGTCTAAAATGGTTGACATCTCAACTAGGTACAGGCACTTGGACAGAATATGTTTGTGTGGTGACATGCGGAGCTTCCGGCACATTCAGTTCGGCAAACTTCTTCTATTTGACAGGCAGCGGAACGGTTACTTGGTATGTGGCTTATGCTACGGTGTTCGACACGACAGAAGTGGACGCTACGCCCACCACCGACGAAATAAAGGCTTCATTTGCTATCGATGCGGACGGTCTATCCCTTTTCGGTAAGAAGATCAGCCTTACGGGGATGGTTTCGTTCAAATCCCTATCCGATTATAATGACGTGGACGGACGTATTAAGAGCGCACAGGATTCGGCGGATAGTGCCAAAAATGGCTTAGGCACTCTAACGAACAGCTTGAAAAATCTCGCTTACAAAAGCTTAGTTGAGCAGGCGATGAAAGAGGAAGGCTTGATAAGCGGTGCTTTTCTGAAGATGAGTTTGATAGACGTTAAAAACGTCGTTGCTCAAGGTATCAGTGCCCAAAAAATCGATGCTGGTAATGCAACCATTAAGAATCTGAATGTCGATACGGTAAAAATGACTAATGCCGATGTAACAGGGAGTATAACTGCAACTAGTGGGTCAATAGGAATGTTCAGTATAAATAAACTTTTTGGGCTCTCATCTGCTAGTAGTACGAGTTCTTTAGACCTCCATGCTGATGGTATATCATTTAGGGGTTCTGGTGCAAACGCAGGTTCTAATGTAAGGTTAGGTCCTAATAGCGCCGATTATCCATGGACAGAAGATATATTATGCCCAAGTATATTCGAAGTCACAAGAGTTGGTTCAGCATCCACGCGTGGAAATGCTGGCCTATATATTAGTGTAAGTGGAATAACTGGATTTAATAATAGTGAACCGGCTTATGGAAATAGTGCATTATTTATACCACAGGGGCACATAACAGGCCTAAGATATAATGTTAGAAGGCTATCATCAAATACAACCTTAACCACCATTGACTCATATTTAATTCTAACAAATAATTCAGGAAGAATTATAATAACACTGCCATATGGTTGTGAAGATGGCCAAACATATCAGTTAAAATCAAGTCATTTTGTAAATGGCGATTATGCAATTGCACTAGAACAAAATCACGGAACATCAATGTATTGGGCCGGCAATTCAACTACAACGTCATTAAATGTAAATGACGGAAAGACATATACAGTAGTATATGATGCTTATAATAATCAATGGAGTTTAACTATATCGGGATATTAACAAACTAAATAAATAAAACAATGAAGATTAATTTTAGAGATTTCAAAACAATGGATATTGAAGGCAAAGAACAAGCACTGGACATATCAAAAGAATTAGGTAATACCATTTATCGTGAGACAATGGATATTGGGGAGGTTGAGCTTGCCAGAAAGATTTATCTTGAAGGAGAAGTGGAACTATCTGAAGGAGAAGTGGAAATCGTGAAAATGTTCATGGAACGGTTTTTCAAAGGCTTCATCAAAGAGGCTTTTTACAAGATTATCAATCCTAAAAAATAAAGATTATGGCAAATTTGATTGTTGAAACAAAAGTAGAAACGACCGTTACCGGTTCTTATGAAACCGATTCGGCCAAGTATGAAATCGAGTACCGATATGTTGGTAAAAAACTGACGGTTTGCGCTTGTACGATTAAGGACAAACAGGGGAACTATCTCGGAAGCATGGCTTACGGTAATGATGCGTCGGCCAATGTGAATGACGGCAACGCCTTATTTGCTCACGTAGCAGTTTTCAATCAGTTGGTTACCGAGATTAAAACAAAAGTGGAGGGCTCCACTGAAAAAGAGGAGGGCAAATGATGAATACACTATTTATCTCGTATCTCCTAGCTGGAGATTCTTCAAAAATAGCGACATGGCTCTTGGTTGCTGCGGTATTGGCTTTTATCCCTAATATTGCAAGTTTTATTGATCTAATAACAGGAATCAAAGCGAGCAAGAGACTAGGCAATTTCCAAACGACCTCATTCGGACTTCGGCAAACGATAAGCAAGGACAGAGATTACATGATGTATTTCTTCCTCATGTTCCTTATCGATTGCTGTCTCTCGTTCTTTATTGACTTTCCGGTCATGTGTATTCTTTGTGCCATTGCGGAAACAATTATTGAAGTTATCTCTATCCGAGAGAACATGCACAAGGGACGAACCGACACACATGATCCGATCGCCATGATGCAAAGCATTGCAACGGCATACGGTCAGGACAAAGCCGATAAGATTTTCAATATTATCAAGCAGCAGGAGGAAAAGGACAATGAACATAACGGTTGACAGGCTTTGGAAGAAAGAGACGTATACCATCGGTAAAATGGCCATCGATGGAAAATACTTCTGCAACACACTTGAAGATAAAGTCAGAGACCTTACAAAAGAATCCAAAGTTTTCGGCAGGACGGCCATTCCTGCCGGAACT